>JAESGJ010000164.1_pt1 | contig 86204 bp, 78 predicted proteins | sample 9266241 | NCBI WGS metagenome assembly JAESGJ01 (sample SAMN14514841, study PRJNA621669) | algae metagenome | isolation source: Brasilonema octagenarum HA4186-MV1 and co-occurring heterotrophs from wet... | place: USA: Manoa Valley, Hawaii | collected 2009-07-20
CGTGGTTCGGCGGCAGGATCGTCACGGTGACGGTGGCCGTGCTGGTGAGCCCCGCGGCGTCGCTGATCGTGTAGCTGAAGGTGTCGGTGCCCGACCAGTCGGGGTTGGGGGTGTATTCGATGGCGCCGCCGAATCCTCCTGTCGTGCCGTGCGTGGGGGTGCCGTAGTCCGTGATGTAGACCTCCTCGCCGTCGGGGTCGCCATCGTTGGCCAGGACGTAGACGATGGCCTGATCGCCCCACGCGAACGTCGCCGTGTCGTCGGCGGCGACGGGTGGCTGGTTGAGCGCGACGACGGTGACCGCCACGCCGGCCTCGGTCTCGTTCACCCCGTCGGACACCGCGTAGCGGAAGGTGACCAGCCCAACGAAACCCGTTGCGGGAGTGTAGGTGAACGTGCCGTCGCGGTTGACCGTGATGGTGCCCGAGTCCGGCTGGGTGACGATGCGGGCGGTCAGCGGCTGGTTCTCGGGATCGGAGTCGTTCGCCAGGAGGTCGAGCAGGACGGGTGTGTCGACGTTCGTCTGGTATCCGTCGAAGTTGGCTACCGGCGGAAGGTTCGGCGCCGCCTTGACCGTGATGGTCACGGTGGTGGTGTTGGTCGCCGAGGTGGAACTGGTTGCCGTGTAGGTGAAGACGTCGTCGCCGAGGAAGCCGGCGTTCGCGGTGTAGACGAACGAGCCGTCGGCGGCCATGACGACGGTTCCGTTGCTGGGCTGCGTTGCCACCGTCGCCGTCAGTGGATTGCCGTCGAGTTCGGTGTCGTTGGACAGCACGCCCCACTGAGCGGGGACGACGAGATCGGTGCCCTGGGTGGCGTCGTAGTAGTCGCGACCGACCAGGGGAGCGGTGAGGACGACACCGGTGACGGTGACGGTCACGGCGCCGTACGCGGTGGTCCCGTTCGCGTCGGTGGCGACGTAGCCGAATGCGTCGGTTCCGACGAAACCGGTGTTCGGCGTATAGGTGAAGGTGCCGTCGCGATTGTCGACGACGGTGCCAGCCGATGCTTGGCTCGAGAGGTTGGCGGTCAGACCGGTGCCAGAGTCGTTGCCGAGCACCGAGATCGAGACTGCGGTGTCGAGCTGCGTGGTGGCACTGTCGTTCCCGGCGACCGGCACCACGGTCACGACGACCGTGGCGGTCGCGGTCTGCTGGCGGGGGTCCTGGATCGTGTAGGTGAACGCGTCGACGCCGGAGAAGCCCGCTTGGGGCGTGTAGGTGAACTGGCCGATGTTGTCCACGGTGACCGTGCCGTGGACGGGATTGGTGTTGGCGACCACGACGATCGACTCGTGCTCCGGGTCGGAGTCGTTGAAGGTGACGTAGCTCGTGATGGGGGTACCGCTCGTCGTGGTGAACGAGTCGTCGACGGCCACCGGTGGGTAGTTGGGCGCGATGACCGCGATGCTGACGACGGTCGACGCGGTGGCGCCGTCGCCGAGACTCTGAACCGTGTAAGTGAATTCGTCGGGGCCGACGTATCCCGCGTTGGGCTGATAGGTGAACGTGCCGTCCGTCGCCATCGTCAGCGTGCCATTGCCCGGTTCCGTGTGCGAGTCGACGACGAGGGTGTCACCCACGGGCGCCGTGTCGTTGGTGAGCACGTTGCCGCCCACTGGCGTGTCCATCGTCGTGGAGTAGATGTCGTTGTAGGCGGCAGTGGGGACGACTGCTTGGGCCTGGACGTCGGCGATCCTGGTGGTGCTGGCGGTGGTGTCGGACGTGTCGTCGCGCTGGGATTCGCGGCGGGTCCACGCGAGGACGGCCCACAGCACCGGCGACGGAACGGGGACGCCGGGGCCCGGAGCCCCGACGGGATCGGGCACGTTCGTCAGCGCGGCGGCGGTCACCGTCGGGATTGCCTGGGCGGCTACGGGTTCCGTTGCGACGACCGCTTCGTCCACGGTGGTGGTCGTCGGTGCGGCGACGACGTCTCGGTGCTCGGTCGGCGTGGTCTTCACCGGCGTCGACGCCAACTCCTGCCGGACGCCCGGCGGGACTGCCGTCGGCGCCGGCTCCGCGCCGGCCGTCGCGGTCGTCGTGGGTCGGGGATGTCTCGGGGCAGGGTCGGTGGGCTCGACGGACGGCGTGGCGGTTGTCTTCGTCGGCTCGGCGGTGGTCTCGGGCTTCGGCTGGCGGGGATCCGCGTCGGCAGTCGACGTCTTGGCAGGACCGGCGGTGCCCGACTCGCCGCCCACCGACGTGTTCGCGCCTCCGCTGGCGCTCACCCTCATGTCGGGCACGGTGGGTCCCGAGCCGGTCTCCGAGGTCGCCGTCGACCCTGACTTCGTCGGCGTCGTCGAGCTCGCGGACGTCGACGGGTTCTCTTCAGCGGTGGTGTCCGAGGTTGATGATCCCGAGGCCGACGAACCGGATGCCGACGAGCCTGCGGACGTCGACCCACCCGACGAGTCCGATGCTCCGTCATCGGCGCGCGCCACGCCTGCGCCATGAGCTGCCACCGCCACGCCCACCCCGAGCGCGACGGCCAGCGCGCCGATGCGACCGACGTGACGCGCGCAGGCGGACGATGTCGTCTGGGAGCTGGTCGGGTAGTCGAGGCGGAACGTCGGGTAGATCGCCTGCGTGCGCCCGGCGCACTTACGGTGTCGCGGCTTCGCCGTGAGGGCGCGGTGGCTGGCTGCTGTGGGCATGGCGAAAGAAACCTCTCGACTGTGCGGGATGTTGCTTGTCATCCGAATGGAGGACTGGTGAGCGGTCGGTGAAACTGAACTTACGCTCTCGTCAAAACATTCGCTGGCAAACTCTTCGAATTGACTTTTGCGCCGCTGTTCTCGGACTGGGCGGGAATGCTGGAGGTCCGTCGTGACCTTCGCGGCCACGACATTTGTATCGTGCTGATGCCCTTCGGCCGCATTACCGCGCGTTTTACGCGATCTTGAAAATATGGCTAATTCGGTGATCTTGAATTGCCGGTAATGGTGCCGAACAACATGACGGAGGTGAATGCGGTAGCAACACATTTCTCGCAAATTCAAGAAGTGCCCCGCTCCGCCAAGTGTCGTCGTGTCGATCGCGATTCGATGTTCAGATCATGAATTAGCTGACGCGGGCCAACGGTTCGGTTGGTCCTGTGTGGGGCCACGTGTTCTCGGTTCCCGGTGGCGGCAGTACTCGCGCTCCTCCAACCCACAGGCGCTTCGATGCTGCCTCACAGATGGCGATGTCAGGATGTCGGCGTGCGACGAGTGTGGGGCGTGATGGTCTGCGTCGCCGTGCTGAGCGCGTGCGGTTCGCCCCCGCCGACACCGCATCCGTCGCAGACGCCGCCCATGGGGTGGAACTCGTGGAATTCGGGCATCGCCCTGACCGAGGACTCCGTGGAGGCCACCATCGATGCGATGGTCTCCTCGGGCATGAGGGATGTCGGCTACCGCTACGTCAACCTCGACGCAGGCTGGGCTGCGCCGACGCGCGACGCCGATGGCAACCTCGAGGCCGACCCCGACCGGTTCCCCCACGGGATCGGGGCGGTCGCCGCCTACGCCCACGATCGCGGCATGCTCCTCGGCATCTATCACAGCCCCTTCAACGAGGGGTGCGGTCAGGATCCACGCATCGGGGGCGCCGGCCACGAACAGGCCGATGCGCGCACGTTCGCCGACTGGGGCGTCGACTACCTGAAGTACGACTGGTGCCGACTGGACGCTGGACACACCGAGCAGGTGAAGTACTTCGCTGCGATGCGGGATGCGTTGCGCGCCAGCGGACGTCACATCGTCTACAGCATCAATCCCAACAGTTCCGGTGACCCGGACGCCGGATCGGAGTACGACTGGACCCACATCGCCGACGTCAGCCGCGACGCGATGGACCTGGTCCCGGCCTGGGGTGACAAGGCCTTGTGGGCCGAGGGACTGGCCGGCGTCAGCCAGGCCTTCGACGCCGCAGGCCCGGTCGCTCCGCATGACGGCCCACGGCACGTCAACGACCCCGACATGCTGGTGGTGGGCATCGGCTGGTCCGAGTTCGCGCAGGGTCACCCCACGATGTCACTGGGACCGCAGCGGCCCGATCTCACGGATACCGAACAGCGCGCGCACTTCTCGCTGTGGGCGATGCTGGCCGCGCCGCTGCTCGCGGGCAACGACGTGCGCTCGATGGACGACCAGACCCGCGCCATCCTCACCAACCGCGAGGTCATCGCCGTCGACCAGGACCGGTTGGTGCTGCAGGGTCTTCCGCTGCTCGACGATCCGAGGGTCATCGTCAAGCCACTCGCCGACGGCGCGGTGGCGGTGGCGCTGTTCAACTCCGACTCGGCGCCCGTGGCGATCGACACCGACGTCCACGCCATCGGGCTCTCGGGTGCCGACTGCTATACGGTGCGCGACCTCTGGCAGCACACCGACACCACGACGAAGAGCGTTGTCGGACAGACGGTTCCGGCGCACGGCGTCGCGATGCTGAGGGTGTCGCGCTGCCGGTAGGCCTCAGTTCGCGTGCAGCGCCTCGTTCAGGGTGATGCCGCTGCCGTCGCGCGAGACGACCTCGACCGCTCCCGACACCGAATTGCGGCGGAACAGGAGGTTGTTCGCGCCCGAGAGTTCGCGTGCCTTAACGGTCTCACCGTCGGCCGTGGTGACCTTGGTGCCACCGGTGACGTACAGGCCTGCCTCGATGACGCAGTCGTCGCCGAGCGAGATGCCGAGTCCGGAGTTGGCGCCGAGGAGGCAGCGCTTGCCGACCGAGATGACTTCCTTGCCGCCGCCCGACAGCGTGCCCATGATCGACGCGCCACCACCGACGTCCGACCCGTCGTCGACCACGACGCCCGCCGAGATGCGGCCTTCGACCATCGAGGTGCCGAGCGTGCCCGCGTTGAAGTTCACGAACCCCTCGTGCATCACCGTGGTGCCCGTCGCGAGGTGCGCTCCCAGGCGCACGCGGTCCGCGTCGGCGATCCGAACACCGGTCGGCACCACGTAGTCGACCATGCGGGGAAACTTGTCGATGCCGTACACGGCCACCGGCCCACGCCTACGCAACCGCGCCCTGGTCAGCTCGAACCCGTCGACGACGCACGGCCCGAAGTTGGTCCAGACCACGTTGGCAAGCACGCCGAAGACGCCGTCCATGTTGGCGCCGTGTGGCGCGATCAGACGATGTGAGAGCAGGTGCAGGCGCAGGTAGGCGTCGAACGCATCGGCCGGCTTGTCGTCGAGCGAGGCGATTATGGTGCGGACGATGACGGTCTCGACGTCGCGGTCCTCGTCGCGGCCGGTCAGCGTGGCCAGCTCGTCGGTCACCTCCGCCACCGAGAGGCGATTGGTGCCGGAGGGGCCGTCGCCGGAGAGCTCGGGCTCGGGGAACCAGGTGTCGAGAATCGTTCCGTCGGCTGCGATGGTGGCCACGCCGACGCCAGATGCGGAGGTCACGTTGCCAAAGGCTACTGGACGTCACCCGTGCGTTGGCAGCTCGCGATCCAGGAGGGCGGCAGCGGCGGCTCGCGCGACCGCAGCAGCGGCCGGGTCGCGGTCCATTCGAGCGCTGATCCCCGCGCCGTCGTACAGCAGGTGAAGTTGGTGCGCGAGGAATTCGGGATCACCAGCGCCTGCGTCTTGCGCAAGCCGCACGAACAGCCCACGGATGTCGACCCGGTAGTCGTCGGCAGCCTGTTCGATCAGCCCACCCGCAGGCGCCTCGGCACTCGCGGAGATGAACGCGCACCCATTGAATCCGGGCTGCGCGAACATCGCGGCTTGGGCATCGAATACTGCGAGCAGGCGGTCGACGGGGTCGGTGTGGGCGTCGACCGCGGCAGTTAGTCGGGCGATGGTTCCCGAGTGACGCGCCTCGAGGTATGCCCGCACCAGTTCTTCCTTGCTGCCGAAGGCGTTGTACAACGACGCCTTGGCCACCCCGGCGTGCTCGATGATTCGGTCGATGCCGACCGTCTGCGTACCTTCGCGGTAGAACAACTCGCCCGCCGCATCGAGCAGACGTTCGCGGGCAGAACGGCGTCCATCCCTCTGCTCGGTCGTCGTCATGCTTCAGCCTTCCTTGGTCGGCGCGGGCTCGAGCAGTAGCACAGGAATCTCGCGATCCCCGGCCTTGGCGCGGTATTCGGGGAAGTGTGGCCAATCTCGTTCCGCGATCCTCCACCACCGCGCCTTCTCGTCGCCGTGAACCTCACGTGCGCGCAGCCGGTGCACCGTGGCACCGTCTCGTAGGGTCAGTTCGGGGTGAGCCATCAGGTTGCGGTACCACGCGGGGTGAGACGTCGCGCCTGCGTTGGACGCCACCGCGACGTAGACGTCGCCCTCTCTGATCCGCATGACGGGATTCTTCCTGATGCTGCCGGTCTTGGCTCCAACGGTGGTCAGGATGACGACGGGCCTGCCCTCGAGGGTGCCGCCCTCTCGTCCGTCGGTGGCCTCGTAGAGCGCAACCTGTTCGCGCACTGCGTCGTTCGTGCTCGGCGTGTAAGCGTCCGTCATGATCGTCACACCGCCGTCCGGCCGCCGTCGATCGGGATGAGGGCCCCGGTGATGTAACTGGCCTTGTCGGACGCGAGGAACGCGACGACGCCGGAGATCTCCTCGGGTTGCGCGCCGCGCTTGAATAGCGTGGTGGCAGCCAGGTTTTCGATGAGATCGCGCTTCGACTCGTCGGTGAAAACGGGGCCGGGCGCCACGGTGTTCACCCGCACACCGTATGGGCTGAACTCAGCTGCCCAGGCGCGACTCATGGCCGTCAGCGCTGCCTTGGTGGCTCCGTACGCGGCGCCACCGGCCAGCCCCACGTGCCCTGCCATGCTGTCGACGCTGATGATGCTGCCGTGGCCACGGTCGGCCATCCCCGGCGCGAGCGCGGCGACCAACTGGTAGGCCGCACGGACATTGCTCGCGAAGAGCTCGTCGAAGGTGGCGGTGGTCAAATCTGCGGAGGGGCCGAACCAGGAGAAACCGCCGTTGTTCACCAGAACGTCGACGGCGCCTGCCTGCTCGGCCAGGCGCGTGACGGCGTCTGCGTCAGCTAGATCGGCGGTGACGAAGCGCGCGCGTCCGCCCTCGGCCTCGATCTCCTTCACGGTCTGGGCACCTCTGATCGCGTCGCGTCCGTGCACGATCACGGTGAATCCGTCGCGGGCGAGGTCGCGTGCGATCGCGCGTCCTATGCCAGATGTGGCGCCGGTGACCAGCGCAGTCATGTCGGTCGTGCCCGTGTGCCCCATGTCGAACCTCCAGATTGAGTAGACCAGTCTGTCCAATAAAGATCACCGTAGCACTAGACAGACTGGTCTGTCTAGTGCTTGCTCGGATCAAGGGCCTCTGGGTCGTCACACGATGACGCTGCGCCGTTGCGGCGGATGGGCGGGCAGCGTTCGGTCCTCTAGCCTGAGTAGTCGTGCTTGACCTACGCGCCGACCCCATCGCCCTGACGGCTGCCCTGGTGGACATCCCCAGCGAGTCGCGCCAAGAGAAGCGCATCGCCGACGACGTCGAGGCTGCCCTGCGCGCGCAGACCACCGGTTACGAGGTCATCCGCAACGGTGACGCGGTGCTGGCGCGCACGCACTTCGGTCGGGAGTCGCGCGTCCTGCTCGCGGGCCATCTCGACACCGTTCCCGCCGCCGACAACGTACCCAGCCGTCGCGTCGGCGACGACCTCTTCGGGTGTGGCACCTCGGACATGAAATCGGGCGACGCGGTGTTCCTGCACCTGTCCGCCACCATCGCCGAGCCCTCGCACGACATCACGCTGGTGATGTACGACTGCGAGGAGATCGAGTCCAGCGCCAACGGTCTCGGCCGCATCGAACGCGAGCTGCCCGACTGGCTGCAGGCCGACGTCGCGATCCTCGGCGAACCGTCCGGCGGCTACATCGAAGCGGGCTGCCAGGGCACCATTCGCGTCGTCGTGCGCGCCGCAGGCACCCGGGCGCATTCCGCGCGGTCGTGGTTGGGCGACAATGCCATTCACAAACTGGGCGCCGTGCTGGACCGGTTGTCTTCCTACCAACCACGCAGCGTAGACATCGACGGCTGCACCTATCGCGAGGGACTCTCGGCCGTTCGCATCGACGGCGGCATCGCGGGCAACGTGATCCCCGATGCCGCCTCCGTCACGGTCAACTTCCGGTTCGCTCCCGACCGCGGCGTCGACCAGGCCGTCGCCCACGTGCGCGAGGTCCTCCACGGGCTCGACGTCGACGTCGAACTGACCGACGCGGCGCCGGGCGCACTGCCCGGCCTCACGAAACCCGCTGCGGCAGCGCTGGTTCGGGCTGCCGGGGGGCAGGTGCGCGCCAAGTTCGGGTGGACCGACGTGGCGCGCTTCGCCGCGCTCGGCATCCCCGCTGTGAACTACGGCCCCGGCGACCCGAACATGGCCCACCGCGTCGACGAGCGCGTCGACGTCACACAGATCACCGCGACCACGGAGATGCTGCGCAAATATCTGCTTGCCTGACGCCGCTACCATGGTCCGAGAAGGTCGGATCGACGAGAGGTGGGCCGTAGACGTGCTGGGTGACGACATCTCCGGATAGCCGGAGCATGCCCCCTTCCGTCACCCTCCGCCGTGGCTCCTCGCCACGGGCCTCATCGAGAGATCACTCGCATGTCTCCCATCGTCTGCTCGCACCTGTCCTTCCGCTGGCCTGACGACACACCGTTGTTCGAGGACCTGTCCTTCACCGTCCCCGGCGGTCGCACTGGCCTCGTCGCCCCGAACGGTGTCGGCAAGAGCACCCTGCTGAGGCTGCTGGCGGGCGAATTACGCGCCACCGCAGGCGGAGTCGCGATCGAAGGTAGGGTCGGGTACCTGCCGCAGAACCTGCCGTTCGATGCCGATCGCACCGTCGCCGACGTCCTCGGCGTCGCGCCGGTCGTCGCCGCCCTTGACGCCCTGGCGGCAGGGGACGCCTCGGATGCGGTGTTCGCCGCGATCGGTGACGACTGGGACGTCGAAGATCGCCTGCGCGCCCACCTCGATCGGCTGGGCTTGTCGCACGTGACGTTGAACCGAACGCTGGGCTCGCTCAGCGGTGGGGAAGTTGTCGCCGTCGGCCTGGCTGCGCACCTGCTGAGGCGCCCCGACGTGCTTCTGCTCGACGAGCCCACCAACAACCTCGACGCCGACGCCCGGCAGCGTCTGCACGGCGCGCTCGACGGCTTCGCGGGCGCTCTACTCGTCGTCAGCCACGACAGGGAGCTGCTCGATCGAATGGACCGGATCGCCGAACTGCATAGGGGCGAAATCATCTACTACGGTGGAACCTTCACCGACTATGAGAACGCCGTTGAGGCGGCGCGCCACACTGCGGAGGCCGATGTGCGCAACGCCGAGCAGCTCCTCAAGCGGGAACGACGCGAGATGCAGCAGGCCCGCGAACGCGCCGCCAGACGTTCGAGCACCGCGGTGCGCAACGTCAAGGACGCAGGCCTGCCCAAGATCGTGGCGGGAAAGCTCAAGCGCGACGCCCAGGAGTCGGCGGCGAAGGCAGACGACGTGCACGCCAAACGCGTTGACGGAGCCAGGACGAGACTCGAGCTCGCTGAGCGGACCCTGCGGGACGACGATGCGATCGTGGTCGACCTGCCGGACACCGACGTTCCTGCGGGTCGCACGGTGTTGGTGGTCCGGGGCCTGCGCTACCGCATTGGCGATCGAGAGTTGTTCACGGACAGGGGAATCAACATGGATATCGGCGGACCCGAGCGCGTGGCGCTGACGGGGGCGAACGGGTCAGGCAAGTCCACGTTGCTGCGCATCGTGTACGGGGACCTCGAGCCGTCGGCAGGCGACGTGCAACGGACGGATGGTCGCATCGCGTATCTGTCCCAGCGTCTCGACGTGCTCGAGCCCGAACGCACCGTCGCGGAGAACCTGGCCGCATTCGCACCGGGGCTCGGTCGAACCCGACACATGCACCTGTTGGCGCAGTTCCGCTTTCGCGATGAGCACCTGAACCTGCCCGTTGGCGCGCTGTCGGGGGGAGAACGGCTGCGCGCGACGTTGGCCTGCGTTCTCAACGCCGAGCCCGCACCGCAACTGCTGCTACTCGACGAGCCGACCAACAACCTCGATCTGGTGAGCGTTCGCCAATTGGAGACGGCGCTGAACGCCTACCGGGGTGCCTTCATCGTCGTCAGCCACGACGAGCGCTTCCTCGACGCGATCGGCGTCGCGCGCAGATTGCGGTTGGTGGGTGGCGAGATCTACTGAGGACGGGTCTGTGCGGGCTGCGGGCGTTCGGGCGCGGGTGGCGCAACGGGTGCCCGGCCACCGTCGGCGGGTCGACCCGCCTGGGCGCCCTCGGGCCGGGTGGGTGGCGTTTGCCATTGCGCCCGCTCGTCTTCCGCGTGCTCGTCGTCCGGATTGCCGTCCCTGTCCCGGTGCTTCTCGTCGACGGTCTTGTCCTCGCCGGTCTTGGCGGCATCGGTTCCCTTGGTGGCGGATTCGACGATGCCCTGCACGCCCTGCATCACCTGCTGAGGCAGCTGGCTGAGACCCTGCGCCAGCCCTTGCGCTGCCTGAGCCATGCCCTGCGCAAACTGGCCGACCTGCTGGCCGATCTGGCTGGTCATCTGGCCCGCCATCTCGGCGCCGCTGCCGCCTCCCGCCCCACCGGAGCCGGTTCCGAAGCCGCCCGCGCCGGCCGCGCTACCGGCCCCTTCGGTAGCGCCACCCGGTCCGGCGAGCGATTCGGCTGCGGCCCTGAGCTTTTCGGCACCCTGGTGGTCGCCCTGTTCATACCTCTGGGCGGCCTTCTGCAGTAGCTCTCCGATCGCCTGGCTGGACGTCCGGGTGGCCTGAAGAGACGCGTCGCGACTGGGGAGCGCCTGGCCCATGGCGGACATGAAGGCCGACGAGATGGTGCCGTACGCGGTCTGCAGCGCCGCGGCGTCGGGCGAGGATCCGGTCAGCTGCGACATGGCGTCCGCAACCTGGTCGTGGGTGTCGGAGAGCGATGTCACGCCGCCGGTGTCCACGTACAGCGGCTGATTCATGGTCGTCCTCCCGTCGATGGGTTCCGCAGCAACCCGTGTGTCGAGTCTATGGCCGACGGGACGGGCCCGACGACGGGAATCTCAGGCGTTCGCAGCGGGGCTCTCAACCCCTCGCCTCGACCGCCTGCCGCGCGGCGTCGGCGGCGACCCCGTTCATGCCGATCCCCTCGAACGCCGCCGCGGCATCGTCGAGACCCACCGCGTCACGTGCAGTGAAGGCCTTCGCGTAGGACAGCGCCAACGTGGCGACGGCGCAATCCAATTGGAGCCGTTCGATGGCGTCGGCCGCGCGCGTGTCGCCAAGGCGCACCGCGTCGAGCAGCGCGCGCAGTGCAACGGCGGACTGGCCACCGCGCTGCGCGGCGCGCGCCGATTCGCGGGCGGCAGCGACGGCCCCCGGTCCGTCACGGCGCGCCGCAGCCGTCCACGCCTTGGCAAGCGAAAGCTCCGGGGCAAACAGCATCGACTTCAGCCCGTGTCGGGACTCGGCCTTCGCGAACGCCCGGCCCGCATCGGCCACGCGGCCCAGCTGGCCGAGCGCGTGCGCCAACAGCATCCACGCCAACGGGCCCCAGGAGTAGCCGGTCGGGGCCAGCGCCGTGGACGCCGCCTGCAGCAGCGCCGCGGCCCCGGCGGGATCTCCGCGCACCAGCAGCACGTCGGCGACCAGCAGCTGGCCGATCGCATGACCGGGCTGCGTCGGTTGCGTGCCGTCGACGAGCAGCTGCGCCAGTTCCTGCGCGCGAGCGAGTTCGCCCGACATCACCAGCGCGGTCGTCTGCCCGAAACCACTCGTGAACCGCAGTAGTCCGGGGTGGCCCGCGGCGGTCGCCCGCGCCGCCAGGTCGTCGACGTCGGTGAACACGCCCATGCGCGCGTTGGAGAGCGCCGCGGCGGCGGCGGCCCAGCCGATCGCCTGATCGTCGGCGTTCGGGGACTCCAGTACCTCCTGCGAGATCTGGATCGCCCGCTGCGGGCTGCCCGCGTTCATCGTGAACGTGCCGAGCAGCGCGTCCAGCGTCGCGCCGGACCCCGCCGACCTCACCTTCCCCCTGACGGTGTTCAGGAAGGCCGTCGCGCGCTCCGGCTGATCCAACATCCAGAACTGGTTGGCCGCCCGAGGCACCGCCCACGCCATCAGCTCGGCTTCGCTCAGCGACGCCTCGTCGACCTCGGTCAGCACCGAGTCCGCATCCCGGCCGCGACCCTGCCAGGCCAGCGCCTGAGCCAGCGTCAGCCGCGCCGCGAGGGAGTTCCCGTCGGCCAGTGCCTCGCGGCCCAGTTCCTCCGCCATCTGCAGATCGCCGCGCCCCAACGCCTCCTCGGCTGCGGCAACGCGATCTGACACCGCCGCAGTGTATGGCGCGGACGGGGGCACCAAGACGGAGTCGGTCGAACCCGCGGCGGGTACCTTGCACCCGTGCCCGCCGAAACCGAAGAACCCCACGACCGCCGCGGCCCGTGGGCGGTATGCGTCTACTGCGCCTCCGGTCCGACGCACACGGAGTTGCTGCATCTCGCGTCCGCGCTCGGCGAGGCCATCGCCGACCGCGACTGGACGCTGGTCTCGGGTGGCGGCAACGTCTCCGCGATGGGCGCGGTCGCGGGCGCCGCGCGCGCCCACAACGGCCGGACCGTCGGCGTCATCCCCAAGGCCCTGGTGCACCGCGAGCTCGCCGACGTCGACGCCGACGAGTTGATCGTCACCGACACGATGCGGGAGCGGAAGCAGGTCATGGAGGACCGCGCCGACGCCTTCGTCGTGCTGCCGGGTGGCATCGGCACGCTCGAGGAGTTCTTCGAAGCATGGACCGCCGGCTACCTCGGGATGCACGACAAGCCGCTCGTCATGCTGGACCCGCTGGGCCACTACGACGGTCTGCTCACCTGGCTGCGCGGTCTCGTCGACACCGGATACGTCGGCGCAGGCGCACTGGACCGCCTGATCGTCGTCACGGACGTCGCTGCGGCGCTCGACGCGTGCGCACCGCACTCGTGATCGCCGCCACCATCGCGGTTAGGGTTGGCTCGTGAGCGACGAGAAATCCGGTACCCGCAGCCATGTCGGCCTTCTGGACATCGCGCCGCGGTTGCCAGGGCTGTTGAAGGACGCACCCGTCATCGCGCGCGGAGTCGTCACGGGATTCCTGGCCAGGCCGACGGCGAAGACGTCCATCGGCAAGGTGTTCCAGGAGCGGGCGGTCCGCTACGGCGACAAGCCCTTCCTGGCGTTCGAGGACGAGCGGCTGACCTACCGCGAGGCCAACGAGACCGTCAACCGCTACGCCGCGGTGCTCGCCGCCCACGGTGTCGGCCCCGGCGACGTGGTTGGCGTGATGCTGCGCAACTCCCCGCACTCCGTGCTGCTGATGCTCGCGGTCGTCAAGTGCGGCGCGGTCGCCGGAATGCTGAACTACCACCAGCGCGGCAAGGTGCTCGCCCACAGCATCGGCCTGCTCTCCGCCAGGGCCGTCGTGGCCGAGACCGACTTCATCGAGCCGATCAGCGAGAGCGGCGCCGACACCGAGGGACTGATGACGCTCGACGAGCTGATCCAGTCGGCCGTCACGGCGCCCGCCACCAACCCGGCGACCACTGACGGTGTGCTCGCCAAGGACAAGGCGTTCTACATCTTCACCTCGGGCACCACCGGCATGCCCAAGGCCAGCGTCATGACCCACTACCGCTGGCTGCGCGCCCTCGCCGGCTTCGGTGGTCTCGGTATGCGTCTGACCAGCGACGACACGCTGTACTGCTGCCTGCCCCTCTACCACAACAACGCGCTGACCGTGGCACTGTCCTCGGTGCTGAACTCGGGTTCGACGCTGGCGCTCGGCACGTCGTTCTCGGCGTCGAGGTTCTGGGACGACGCCATCCGTCACGACGCGACGGCCTTCGTGTACATCGGCGAGATCTGCGCCTACCTGCTCAACCAGCCGCCCAAGCCGACCGATCGCAGGCATCGCGTCCGGGTCGTCGCGGGCAACGGACTGCGACCCGCCATCTGGGACGAGTTCACCAAGCGCTTCGGCATCGCGCGGGTCTGCGAGTTCTACGCCGCCAGCGAGGGCAACACCGCCTTCCTCAACGTGTTCAACGTCGACAAGACGACCGGGATCTGCCCCTCGCCGATCGCGTTCGTCGAGTACGACGACGAGAGCGGCGGACCCAAACGCGGCGACGACGGCCGCGTGCGCAAGGTCAAGACCGGCGAACCGGGCCTGCTGCTGTCCAAGGTCAGCAGCTTCCAGCCCTTCGACGGCTACACCGATCGGGAGGCCTCCGAGAAGAAGTTGGTGCGCGACGCGTTCAAGGACGGCGACGTCTGGTTCAACACCGGCGACCTGATGCGCTCGCAGGGCTTCGGTCACGCCGCCTTCACCGACCGACTCGGCGACACCTTCCGCTGGAAGGGCGAGAACGTCGCCACCACCGAGGTGGAGGCCGCCATCTCGACCGATCCGCAGGTCGAGGAGGCCACGGTGTTCGGTGTCGAGGTGGAGGGTGCGGGCGGCAAGGCGGGTATGGCGGCCATTCAGCTCAAGGACGGCCAGGAGTTCGACGGCAAGGCGCTGGCGAAGTCCGCCTACGAACACCTGCCCGGCTACGCGGTGCCGTTGTTCGTCAGGATCGCCTCGGAACTCGCGCACACGTCGACCTTCAAGAGCCAGAAGGTCGAGCTGCGAAAGCAGGGCTACGGCGGGAATTCCGGCGAGGGCTCCGCCGAGGAGAGTGCCGAGGGCGAACTCGACGACCCGATCTACGTGCTGGCCGGTCGCGACGAGGGATACGTGCCGTTCTACGACGAGTACCCCGCCGAGGTCGTGGACGGCAAGCGCCCCAAGAACTGACGTCCGCCGCGGACGTAGCCTGGGAGACGTGCAGTCGACGTTTCTGGGCCGTCCCGTTGCGGGCGACCGCGCCATGATCATGGCGATCGTGAACCGGACGCCGGACTCGTTCTACGACCGGGGGGCGACGTTCACCGACGAGGCCGCCAAGGCGGCGGCGCACCGGGTGATCGAGGAGGGCGCCGACGTCGTCGACGTGGGCGGCGTGAAGGCCGGGCCCGGTGACGTGGTCGACGCCGACGAGGAGGTGGCCCGCGTCGTCCCGTTCATCGAATGGCTGCGCGGCACCTACCCCGATCAATTGATCAGCGTGGACACGTGGCGGGCTGCGGTGGCCAAGCAGGCCTGCGCGGCGGGCGCCGACCTCATCAACGACACCTGGGGCGGGTCGGATCCCGGGCTGGCCGCCGTCGCCGCCGAGTTCGGAGCCGGGCTGGTGTGCTCACACACCGGTGGCGCCGTGCCGCGGACGCGGCCGTTCCGCGTGAACTACGGGCTGACCGAACGGGGCGTGGTGGACGACGTCATCGCCGAAGTCACCTCGGCAGCCGAACGCGCGGTCGCGGCCGGCGTCGCGAGGGACGCCGTGCTCATCGATCCGACGCACGATTTCGGTAAGAACACTCACCATGGTCTTAGTTTGTTGCGCCACGTAAAAGATCTTGTAAATACGGGATGGCCCGTCCTGATGGCACTCAGCAACAAGGATTTTGTCGGGGAGACTCTGGGGGTGGGCTTGACCGAACGCCTCGAGGGGACTTTGGCCGCGACCGCACTCGCCGCTCAGGCAGGTGCGGCGATGTTCAGGGTCCACGAGGTGGGGTCCACTCGGCGCGTACTCGAAATGGTCGCGTCGATCCAGGGCGCGCGTCCACCGACGCGGACCGTAAGGGGACTGGCATGAGCTTGACACCTGAACTCGACTCCGCAGAAGCCATTGCAGGACACCGTTGGTTGACCGACCACACGTGGCGCAGGCCCTCGTGGACCATCGCCGAGCTGGAAGCCGCGAAGGCTGGCCGCACCGTCTCGGTGGTCCTTCCCGCGCTCAACGAGGAGGCGACGGTCGCATCGGTCATCGACACGATCACGCCGCTGCTCGGCGGGCTCGTCGACGAGATCGTGGTGCTGGACTCCGGGTCGACGGACGACACCGAGATCCGCGCAGTCGCCGCAGGCGCGAGGGTGGTCAGCCGCGAAGCCGCGCTCCCCGAGGTCGAGCCGCAACCCGGCAAGGGCGAGGTGCTGTGGCGCTCACTGGCCGCCACCACCGGTGACCTGGTGGTCTTCGTCGACTCCGACCTGATCGACCCCGATCCCATGTTCGTGCCCAAGCTGCTGGGCCCGCTGCTCACCACCGACGGCGTGCACCTCGTCAAGGGCTTCTACCGTCGCCCGCTGAAGGTCAGCGGCAGCGAGGACGCCAACGGCGGCGGCCGGGTCACCGAACTGGTGGCGCGGCCTCTGCTCGCGGCTCTGCGCCCGGAGCTGACGTGCCTTCTGCAGCCGCTGGGCGGCGAATACGCGGGCACCCGCGAACTCCTGACGTCGCTGCCCTTCGCGCCGGCCTACGGGGTCGAGATCGGGCTGCTGATCGACACCTACGACCGCCTCGGCCTCGACGCCATCGCGCAGGTCAACCTCGGCGTGCGGACGCACCGCAACCGCCCGCTGACCGAGCTGGCCGCGATGAGCCGCCAGGTGATCGCCACGCTGCTGTCGCGCTGCGGCGTGCCCGACTCCGGGGTGGGCCTGACCCAGTTCTTCGCCGACGGCGAGGACTACACCGCCCGCTCCTCGACCGTGTCGCTGGCGGACCGCCCGCCGATGTCGACCCTCCGGCCGCGATAGAACCGCGCGTCGGGGCCGCCTCGCAAGCGCCGCGTCAGATCCGTCGGGCAGTATCGACGTCGTGACGTTGATCCTTCTCTACCTGGTCGTGCTGATCCTGGTGGCCATCGTGCTGTTCGGCGTCGGCAGCGTGCTGTTCGGACGCGGCGAGCGGTTGCCGCCGCTGCCCCGCGGGACCACCACCACCGTGCTGCCTGCCTCGGAGGTCACGGGGGCCGACGTCGAGGCACTTACGTTCAGCCAGACGTTGCGCGGCTACAAGGTCAGCGAGGTGGACTGGGCACTCGACCGCCTCGGCCAGGAACTCGACCAGCTGCGCGGCCAGGTGGCCGCCCTGCGGGCCGCCTACGGCGTCGACGACTTCGTGCCGGACTCCGACTCCCGGGTCACCGCCGACGTCGAGAACGGCACCGACCACGACCAGGAGCGGACGAGCGAGGACGCCGCGCACCCGGTGCCCGTGGAGGGGCGCGACCCGTCGTGACCGGCCAGGTCGACCCTGACGGCCGAATCCGTTGCAGCTGGGCCGATTTCAGCGGCGAACGCTGGGGGACCGATGATTCGGTGCTGTATCGCAACTACCACGACACCGAATGGGGACAGCAGCTGCGGGGCCACCGCGAGATGTTCGAACGAATGACGCTGGAGGCATTCCAGAGTGGACTGTCGTGGCTCATCATCCTGCGCAAGCGGGAGAACTTCCGACGGGCCTTCAAGCGGTTCGACGTGGCCAAGGTGGCCCGCTTCGGCGACGCGGACGTCGAGCGGTTGATGGCGGACGCCGGGATCGTGCGCAACCGCGCCAAGATCGAGGCGACCATCGCCAACGCGCGGGCGGTCGCCGATCTGGACGTCGACCTGGATACGTTGCTGTGGTCATTCGCGCCCGGTCCACGGCCGCGTCCGACCGCGATGTCGGACGTGCCTGCGGTGACGCCCGAGTCCACGGCGATGGCAAGGGAACTCAAGCGGCGGGGCTTCAAGTTCGTCGGCCCGACCACCGCATACGCGTTGATGCAGGCCACCGGAATGGTGGACGACCACCTCGCCTCGTGCTTCGTCTCGACGGGGCCGCACGGCGTCTAAGTCGGGTCTTTGCACACCGACGGGGCCGGATAGGGAACAATGGTCGGAGATCAGTTCAGAGCCGAGTGCTGTCGCCGGGTGGACAGTCTCGGCCCCGACCCGGTCCGTCAGGATCTTTTCCGACGGGCCGGAGCACTGCGGAAGGGAGCACTCGATGGCGGCGATGAAGCCCCGGACTGGTGACGGTCCACTGGAAGCGACCAAAGAGGGGCGGGGCATCGTGATGCGAGTACCACTGGAAGGTGGTGGACGCCTCGTCGTCGAGCTCACCCCCGACGAGGCCGCGGCCCTGGGCGACGAGCTGAAGAACGTCACCGCCTAGGGGCTCATCCGGCGATCCGCTAGCTGGAGACCTTTCGGTAGATCTCCAGGGTCTGTTCGGCAATGCGAGTCCACGAGAATTCGTCGATACACCGTTGGCGCCCCGCGCTCCCGTAGCGCGCCGCACGGTCGGGATCGGCCACCAGAGAATTCACCGCCTTGGCGAGACCTGCCTCGAAACCCGTTGGGTCGGCTGGGTCGTAGTGCACCAGCACGCCGGTCTGGCCGTCGTCGACCACCTCGGGGATGCCGCCGACGTCGGAGGCCACCACCGCCGTCGAACACGCCATCGCCTCGAGATTGACGATGCCCAACGGCTCGTACACCGAGGGGCAGACGAAAACCGTTGCTGCCGAGAGTATTTCCCGGATCTGGTCTCCCGGCAGCATCTCCTGCACCCAAAAGATGCCGCTGCGTGACGTCGCGAGCTCCCCCACCGCACCGCCCACCTCGGCGGCGATCTCGGGGGTGTCGGGAGCTCCCGCACACAACACCAACTGGACCTCCGGCGCGAACAGGTGTGCGGCGGCCACCAGATGTGCGACGCCCTTCTGCCGCGTGATCCGGCCGACGAACGCCACGATGGGCTTGGCCGGGTCGACGCCGATGCGGGCCAGCGTTCCCGCGCTTCCCGCCGTGTCGGGATACCACTTCTCGGTGTCGATGCCGTTGCGCACCACGTGCACGCGGTCGGGATCCAGTGCCGGATAGGTGGCCAGTACGTCGTCGCGCATGCCCGAGCTGACGGCGATCACCGCATCGGCGGCCTCGACGGCGGTGCGTTCCACCCACGACGAGACCCGGTACCCGCCACCGAGTTGCTCGGCCTTCCATGGCCGCATCGGCTCGAGGGAGTGAGCGGTCAGCACGTGCGGGATGCCGTACAGCATGGCGGCCAGATGGCCTGCCAGCCCGGCGTACCAGGTGTGCGAGTGCGCCACCGTCGCACCCGATGCGGCGTTGACCATGACCAGGTCCGCGGACAGCGTCGTCAGCGCGGGATTGGCGCCGTCGAGCGCCGGGTCGGGCGCCGCGACGTACACGTCCTGCTCGCCGGGTCGGGGCTTGCCCATGCAGTGCACGTCGACGTCGCACATGTTCTTCAGCTGCGCGACGAGTTCGGTGACGTGGACCCCCGCGCCGCCGTAGACCTCCGGTGGATACTCCCGCGTCATCATCGCCACTCGCATGGCTACGACGGTAGTTCACCGCCACGGCGCCGGTGGGTGAGTCGCCCCCAATTGTCTTGACCGACAGCCCGACCTGAACTCGCGGGTTTATCGAGGTGCAAAAGCGTGAATGCCTAGCCGCGACAGTGGACGGCCGATAGGTTTGAGGCATGAGGGAACTGCCAACAGTTTTGGGCATCGTTCTGGCTGGCGGCGAGGGCAAGCGGCTGTACCCGCTGACCGCGGACCGTGCCAAACCCGCGGTTCCGTTCGGTGGTGCGTACCGGCTCATCGACTTCGTGCTGTCAAATCTGGTGAACGCCCGCTACTTGAAGATCTGCGTTCTCACGCAATACAAGTCACATTCGCTGGATCGTCACATTTCCCAGAACTGGCGGCTTTCGGGGCTTGCCGGTGAGTACATCACCCCGGTGCCCGCGCAGCAACGCCTCGGCCCGCGGTGGTACACGGGGTCGGGCGACGCGATCCTGCAGTCGCTCAACCTGATCTACGACGAGGATCCCGACTACGTGGTCGTGTTCGGTGCCGACCACATCTACCGCATGGATCCCGAGCAGATGCTCCAGTTCCACATCGAGAGCGGCGCGGGTGCCACCGTGGCCGGCATCCGCGTGCCCCGTGCCGAGGCGACGGCCTTCGGTTGCATCGACGCAGACGAGTCCGGTCTGATCCGGGCCTTCGTCGAGAAGCCTGCCGACCCGCCCGGCACCCCCGACGATCCCGAGCAGACCTTCGCGTCGATGGGCAATTACATCTTCACCACCAAGGTGCTCGTCGACGCGATCCGCGCCGATGCCGACGACGACCACTCCGACCACGACATGGGCGGCGACATCATCCCGCGTCTGGTGGCCGATGGCATGGCCGCCGTCTACGACTTCAACGACAACGAGGTGCCCGGTTCGACGGAACGCGACCACGGGTACTGGCGCGACGTCGGCACGCTCGACGCCTTCTACGACGCGCACATGGACCTGGTGTCGGTGCACCCGATCTTCAATCTCTACAACCGCCGCTGGCCGATCCGGGGCGAACCGGAGAACCTCGCTCCCGCCAAGTTCGTCAACGGTGGCTCGGCGCAGGAGTCCGTCGTCGGGGCGGGCAGCATCATTTCTGCGGCGTCCGTGCGCAATTCGGTGCTGTCGTCCAACGTCGTCATCGACGACGGCGCCATCGTCGAGGGCAGCGTGCTGATGCCCGGTGTCAGGATCGGTCGGGGCGCAGTGGTGCGTCACGCGATTCTCGACAAGAGCGTCGTCGTCGGCCCGGGTGAGCACGTCGGTGTGGACCTGGAGCGCGACCGCGAGCGGTTCGCGATCAGTGCGGGCGGCGTAGTGGCCGTCGGAAAGGGCGTCTGGATCTAGGCACGGGCACGGCTGGGCCTGCGGCGCCACAGCTTCCACGCCGCCCAGGCGATGGCCGCCAGCGCCACCAGCACGAGCACCGGCAGCAGGATGGCCGCGAACACCAGGCCGATGCTGGTGACGTCCTCGAACGTGCTCAGCACCGGGGCCGCCACGCCGGCCGTCGCGACGTTGGCCACCGGCCGCACCGCCGTTTTGGTCAGGTGCATCACCAACGCCACCACGACGCCGATCGCCACCGGTATCCAGTGACCCGATGATACGAACGCGCCGGGATCGGTGACCGCGGTGGTCTGCGACGCCGTCCCCGCACCGAACACGATGCCACCCGAGGTCGGGCGGACGACGGTCTGAACGATGTCGTTGACGCTGTCGAGGGCCGGGATCTTGTCGGCGACGACCTCGACGGCGAGCAATACCGCGACGATCGTGAGCACCCATCCGTTCTCCAGCCACGCCCAGCCGTGCGGCAGGTGCACCAGATCGGTGAAGCGGGCGAGAAGTCCCATCGCCAACAGCGGGATGTAGGCGTTCAGCCCGGAGGCGCTCGCCAGCCCGAGTCCGGTAAGGAACTCCATGGCCTCAGTATGCGGCGGTCCACCGCGCCGAACGTGACATCACCGCGACCGGTCGGCGGAATTCTCGCCGTGGCGTCACGTTCGTGGGTGCCGCGCTCCGGACCGTCGTCCGGGTCGCTCGTGCTCGGGCACCTTGGGGGTGTCCTTGACCGACTTCCCCCTGCCGGCCACCGTGGCGAGCGCCCGACGGCAACGCGGGCAGATCGGCTTGCCTGCGATGTCGACGGTCCAGCTCTTGCCGCCGCCGGGGCAGGGCTTGTCGGTCATGGCGATCACGGTACGGCCATCCCGTCGACCAATTGAGCCACGGGCCCCGAATCACGCCGCGTCGTGCCACCCGAGCAGGTCGCCGAGTACCGGTGGCGGCTGCCGCTCGGGGCGGTGAACTCCGCGGTGTGCATCCCGTCGGTGTCGCACCAGGTGTGCACCCGCCAGCCGGGGGCCTCCGTGGCGTAGGTGCAGGCCGCGCATCCGCCGAGGCCGTTGACCGCGCTGGTGGGTCCGCCGCGTGCCGCGGGGGTCACGTGGCCACCGATCACCACACGCCGGGGAGCAGGCGGTACCTGACCTCGTTCCTGTACTGGCCGTAGCCGACGAGTTCGTCGGTCAGCATCTTCTCCTCGTCGGCGATCCGCACGGCCAGCGCGAAGAATGCGGGCAGGATGACGACGAGTCCCCAGAAGGAGTCCAGGGCGGGGGGCGTGCCGAGCATCATGACGAGCGCGCCGAAGTACATCGGGTGGCGCACCAGGCGGTACAGGCCGGTGGACACCAGCGTCTGGCCGGTCTCGACCGTGATCGTGGCTGCGGCGTAACCGTTCTGGACGACGACGTACTGCGCGAGCAGAAGGCCGACGGCGACCAGCACGTCGCCGAGGACCACCACGGACAGCGGCACCGACGACCAGCCGAACCGGTGGTCGAAGGCGCTGACCACCAGCTGTGCCACGACCGACGCGACGGTGGCCACCATGACGAAGCGTTGCACCGGACGGGTCTCGTTGGTGGGGCCCGCCTTCATGCGGCGCTGCAACGCGGCGGGGTACTTCACGGCGAGGTACAGGCTCGAGCCCAGCGTGATGGCCACGAACACGGCCATGAACACCCAGGCCTGCCAGTAGTCGAACGTCCCCGCAGGCCAGAAGAGCGCGAGGCCGAAGAACGCGACGCTGACGACGAACGAGACGGTGAACTGCAGTGCGAGCTTCATGTCGACTCCTCAGCGGAGGTCGCGGCGGCGAAAGGCCATGACTCCCAGGATGATCAGACCAACGTCGATGACGAGCAGCCACAGCAGCGGGGTGGCGTCGACGTCACCGAGGCCGACGTGCGGGACGTGGGTGAACGGTTCGAGATCGAGCAGCCACTGGGGCGAGTTCGACAGCGAGCCGAGCAGATACACGGCGACGAACGCGACGAGCACGCCCCACGACGCAGGCGTGAAACGGGGGAGCAGGCCGAAGATCGCCACGGCGACGGCCACCAACAGCCAGACCGCCGGTAGTTGTACCGCGGCGGTCGCGAGCACGGTCGGGAGCTTGCCTCCGATGTCGCCAGCGGCGGCGCCGTAGACGAGCCCGGCCACCAACCCGGCGAATATCAGGGCGACGCCCGTTCCCGCCACCGCGAACAGCAGATGGCTTGCCAGCCAACGGGTTCGGCTGACCGCGCCGGCCAGCAGCGTCTCGGCTCGCTGGCTCTGCTCCTCCTGGTGCAGTCGCAGCGTCAGCGAGATCGCGAACGCCGCCGTCACCATGCCGAGCATGCCGAACGCGACCGTGATGAAGGCCTGCTCGATCTGGTCGGTGCCGCCCAGTCGGCTCACGACGTCCCTGGCGGATTGGCTACCGCCGATCTCGTCTCCGATGCCGTGCACGACGCTGCCGATGAGCAGGCCGTAGAGGCAGAGGCCGACCGTCCACAGCACGAGCGAGCCGCGGTCGAGTCGCCAGGCCAACGTCGTGGCTCCGCGTAGGCCGGCGCCGGCGCGCGGCGGGCCCGGCCGTTCGGCGAACAGACCCGCGCCGACGTCACGCCGGGCCAACAGGGCATATGCGGTCGCCACCAGAGCGGCCGTCAGGAACAGCGGCAGAAGCAGGACGGGAAGGCGATCACCCGCGTACGGCCGTACCTGGAGTGCCCATCCCAGAGGGGAGAGCCAGGACAGGAACTCGGCCTGCGAACCGGCATCGCCGACAGCACGCACGGTGAAGGCCGCCGCCAGGACGCCGAACGCGGCGCCGCGGGCGAACCGCGCACTCGTCGACAGTTGTGCCGTGACGGCGGCGACGGCGGTGAACACCAGGCCCGTGCACGCGAGCGCGAGTCCGAATGCCAGCGAACCAGACGCCGGAATATCCTGTGGCAGAAGGCTGACCGCCCCGAGGAGCCCGACGAGGACCGAGGCACCGCCCGCGAGCAGGAGTGCGGCGGTCAGGCTGGCGTGACGGCCGATCGCGGTGGAGTCCAGCAGTTCGGTGCGACCCGATTCCTCGTCGGCTCTGGTGTGTCGGATCACCGTCAGGATGACGGCCACTGCGATCAGCACGTGAAACATGCCTGCCTTCCATATCCCGGTCGCACCCAGGCTGTCGCCATACACGTTTCCGTACAGCGCGCGCTGGGCCGGGCTGGCCATGATGGCGGCGGCGAAGGAGGCGCGGTCGGCCTGGGTCGGATAGACCGCCTCGATGCTTCCGACGTAGACGGTGCCGAGCGGGATCGAGAGCAGCAGCACCCAGAGCGGCAGCACGATGCGGTCCCTGCGAAGGTAGAGGCGAAGCAGCCCAACGGTTCCCGTGAGGTTCGAGCTACGGGACGGGGCCTGGTGAGCGGCGTGGTGCGGGCGGTCGATGACGGTCATGCCGTCACCCGCTCGCCGGATTCGCCGACGTCGTAGTGGCGCAGGAACAGGTCCTCCAGGGTCGGTGGCCTACTGACCAGACTGCGCACACCCGCATCGCCGAGGACCTTGATCACCTCGCCGAGGCTCTCGCCGTCGACCTGGGCGTGCAGCGTGTGGCCGTCGAGGCTGACGTCGCCCACTCCGGCGATCCTGGCGAGATCGCCGGGGTTCCCGATCATCTCGGCAGTGATCGACGTGCGCGACAGGTGACGCATGGACTGCAGCGTGCCGCTCTCCACGGTCCTGCCCGCGCGGATGATGGTGACTCGCTGACACAGCGCTTCGGTCTCGGCCAGGATGTGGCTGGACAGCAGCACCGTCGCGCCGCAGTCGCGTGCCTCGGCGACGCACTGCTGAAAGACGTTCTCCATCAACGGGTCCAACCCGCTGCTGGGCTCGTCGAGCAGGAGCAGTCGCGCGTTCGAGGCGAAGGCGGCGATGAGCGAGACCTTCTGCCGATTGCCCTTCGAATAGGTGCGCGCCTTCTTCGACGGGTCCAGCGCGAAGCGGTCGACGAGTTCGGCCCGCCTGCGTTCGTCGATGCCACCGCGCAGGCGCGTCAGCAGATCGATGGTCTCGCCGCCGGTCAGTGCCGGCCAGAGCGTGACATCGCCTGGGACGTAGGCGATCTGACGATGCAGCGCCACGGCGTCGGCCCACGGATCGCCGCCGAGGAGGCGGGCCGTGCCGCCGTCGGCGCGGACCAGGCCCAGTAGCACGCGGATGGTCGTCGACTTCCCTGCCCCGTTGGGGCCGAGGAAGCCGTGCACCTCGCCCTCGTCGACCGACAGGTCGAGGCCGTCGAGCGCTCGTGCCCGGCCGAAGTTCTTGGTCAGGCCCTCCACCTGGATTGCCGTTGACGTCACGATTCCTCCTTCGATGTGGGAATGGGCTCGCCCGTCGCCCGTTGGGCGACGAAGGCGTCGTACATCGTCGAATCCGTCATCAGGCCGTGCGTGTACACCTCGAGGGCGGGCAGCACCATGTCCTGGGCGTAGTCGTGCAGGACGGCCCTGATGTCGGTGGGGTTCTGGTGCATCTGCAGGTACAGCAGGAAGCCACCGCCACCGGTGATTGCCAGGAACTTGGCCCGGCGCTTGGGTTCTGGGCTTGGCTTGATGGTGCCCGCCCGCACGCCTTCATCGATGTACTGCTCGGCGTTGTCGATCATGTTGTGCCACAACGACGTTGCAAGGGCACCACCGGATTGCATGCTGCGGACCAGGTAGGCCATCGACGGTGCGAACGACTCGACGTCGGCGAGCTGGGCGAACCACGACGCGGGGTCGCTGGACCGGAGCGACTCGCTCTTGGACGCGCGGACTGACTCGGCGACGAAGTCGTCGCATGCCTGCCGCAGCCCGTCCTTGGAGCCGAAGTGATGGATCACCAGCGCAGCGCTGACCCCCGCCGCCTTCGCGATCACACGCAGGCCGACGTCGAAGCCGTGCTGTCCGAACTGCTCGATGGCCGCGTCGCGGATGCGAGCGGTGGCAGTCAGATCATCGACTGAACGCATGTTTAGTACGCTAAACGCGTGTTTAGTCCGCAGTCAAGGGTTCAGCCCGGCGAATGTGGGGTTCCGTCACGCATCGCCCCCGCGCGGCGTGGCCGAAGTCCACACTCGGCGGAAGGCGACGAGGAAGTCAGTCGCGGACGGCGGCAAGCAGGCCGTCACCGAGGGGCACCAGGACCGGCGTCAACCGCTCGTCCTCGGCGATCAGCCGGGCAGCCTCCCGCACCGCGGTGACCTCGCGGTCACTGGCGTTCGCGTCGCCCGCCCGGCCGCCGAGGGCGGCCCGGTGGATCACGATCGCGCCGCCGGACCGCAGCAGCCGCACCCCTTCGACCACGAAGAGCGGCTGGTCGGCGGGGTCGGCATCGATGAACACCAGGTCATAGGACTCGTCGGCGAGCCTGGTCAGCACTTCCTGCGCCCGGCCGCTGATGAGCCTGGTGCGCGACGGCCCGATGCCTGCCTCGGTGAAGGCGTGTTTGGCAAGGCGCTGATGCTCGGGCTCGACGTCGATCGTGGTGAGCACGCCGTCGTCCCGCATGCCGGACAGGAGCCACAGTCCGCTGACGCCGACGCCGGTCCCGACCTCGACGACGGCCTTGGCGCCCGCGATCTTGGCGAGCACGCTCAACAGTGCGCCGACCGCAGGGGTGACGGCGCCGGCACCGCTGTCGTCCGCGCGTTCTCTGGCCGCGGCGGTCAGCGCGTCCTCGGAGATCGAGTTCTCGGCGTGCGCGACGATCGCGTCGGCGCGGCTGGGCCCGGCTGCCGGGGCGCCTGCCGGGTCGGCGGGTCCGTCGCTGCTGGCCATGCCCGCAGCGTAGAGCGAACGTCGCACCGGCCGCGCCCCGACACGCCCGTCGCCGGACGGAAGATTGGTGCCCCGGGCGGGTGATTTCCGCAGTTCCCACCGGGTGGGGTCGACTTTCTCAGGAAAAGTTCAGTTTGCTCATATGCGGACCTCACCGCGGCAGGAGAGCGTAAGCGCATGGAAAGTGGCGGAAGCTGGGTACCCGGGAATATCTACGGCGACGATGCAGTTTCCGCGGGTGTTCGCCGCACGTCACTCGTCGGTGACCGCACTAGTGATCTGGAGGATCAGACGACCACCGCAAGCACGGCCCCCGTCTTCATGTCGCACTTCGAACAAGCCGCAAATGACGAATGGGTGGAGCCGGCCGAGGAGATGTCTGGCACCGCCGTGTTCGACGCGACCGGCGACAAGACCACCATGCCGTCGTGGGACGAGCTGGTTCGTCAGCACGCCGATCGGGTGTACCGCCTGGCCTACCGCCTCTCCGGCAATCAGCACGACGCCGAGGACCTGACGCAGGAGACCTTCATCCGGGTCTTCCGGTCGGTGCAGAACTACCAGCCCGGCACGTTCGAGGGATGGTTGCACCGCATCACGACCAACCTGTTCCTCGACATGGTCCGGCGCCGCAGCCGCATCCGCATGGAGGCGCTGCCCGAGGACTACGACCGCGTCCCCGCCGACGAGCCCAACCCCGAGCAGATCTACCACGATTCGCGGCTGGGTCCCGACCTGCAGGCCGCGCTCGACTCGCTGCCCCCGGAGTTCCGCGCCGCCGTCGTCCTGTGTGACATCGAAGGTCTGTCCTACGAGGAGATCGGCGCCACGCTGGGGGTGAAGCTCGGCACCGTCCGCAGCCGGATCCACCGCGGCAGGCAGGCGCTGCGCGAGTACCTGGCTCATCATCCGGACGTCTACGCCGAGGGCGCCGCCCGGACGGCCTGAACAGATTGCGGCGACCGATGGGTGTTCGAACCGGCGTGCCGCGCTACATTCGAATGTGGAAGTGCTGCCGTGTGATGAACTGAACCGGCTGTAAGTCGGGCGTGGAGAGGAGCTGGTCGAATGGTCGACCCGGGACACGTGTTCCGCAAGGCGTTCTCTTGGCTGCCCACCCAGTTCGCGTCGCAGAGCGACCAGCCGGTCGGGCCGCGTCGGTTCGGCTCCACCGAACACCTCTCCACCGAGGCCATCGCCGCCTACGTCGACAACGAACTGCGGATGAGCGCGTACATGAGGGCCCATCACCACATGTCACTGTGCCCGCAGTGCGCGGCGGAGGTCGAGGCTCAGGGGCAGGCCCGCGCCGCGTTGCGGGACTCCTGTCCGATCGTCATCCCGACGTCGCTGCTCGGCGCGTTGTCCGAGATCCCGCACCACGCGCCGCTCGAGCCGCCGGTCGAAGACGTCTCGCCGCAGTTCGCTGCTGACGCGCCGCGTGCTCGTCGCAAGCGCCGGTAGGGTAAATGTCGGGCAAAATGCAACGGCGGGCGTCGATGTCGGCGCACGCTCTGACGGAGAGTGAACACGGGTGACCAACCAGGACCAGTCCGGCAATCGTCCTCGTCTGGACCCGCGCCCCGTCTCGCGTCCGCCGGTCGACCCGGCCCAGACGCGCGCCTTCGGGCGGCCGGACGGCGTCAGCGGTTCGTTCCTCGACGCCGACAAGCATCGCGACCAGGGTGAGTACACCCCCCGCGACCAGGCGCCGGATCCCGTCCTCGCCGACGCCTTCGGTCGTCCCGACGGCGTGTCCGACACGTTGCAGCGCCACCCCGCGGACGCGGGCGCCCTGCAGGCCGAGCACGACCGGGATCAACCGGAGGAAGCCGCGGACCCCTGGCGGGATCCCACCGCGGCCCCGACGCTCGGGGTGCCTGCGCAGCCCAGGCCCGCACCCGTGGCCGCGGAGGCCGTGCCGATGGGCAAGCTCGGCGTCCGCGACGTGCTGTTCGGCGGCAAGGTGTCGTGGGTGGCGCTCGGCATCATCATGATCGTCGCGCTGGTCATCGGTGGTCTCGGCGGCGTGATCGGCAACAAGACCGCCGAGATCGTCCCTGCCTTCACGACGTCGAAGGTGACGCTGCAGACCGACGGCAAGGCCGAGGAGCCCACCAGTCGATTCGCCGATGTCGCTGCGGCCGTGGAGGATTCGGTCGTCACCATCGAGGCGCTCAGCAAGGGTGAGGGTTCGCAGGGCTCCGGGGTGGTGGTCGACGGCCGCGGCTACATCGTGACCAACAACCACGTCATCTCCGACGCCGCGAAGAACCCTGCGGACTACCAGATCTCCGTCGTGTTCAACGACGGACACGAGGTGCCCGCCAATCTGGTCGGTCGTGACCCGAAGACCGACATCGCCGTGCTGAAGGTAGACAACGTCGACAAGCTCGTGGTGGCCCGCCTCGGCGACTCCGAGAAGCTGCGCGTCGGTGAAGAGGTCATCGCCGCAGGCGCCCCGCTGGGCCTGCGCAGCACCGTCACCCACGGCATCATCAGCGCGCTGCACCGCCCGGTTCCGCTGTCGGGTGACGGCTCGGACACCGACACCGTCATCGACGGCGTGCAGACCGACGCGTCGATCAACCACGGCAACTCCGGTGGTCCGCTGATCAACATGAACTCCGAGGTCATCGGCATCAACACGGCTGGAAAGTCCTTGTCGGACAGTGCAAGTGGCCTGGGCTTCGCCATCCCGGTGAACGAGGTCAAGCAGGTCGTCGACGGCCTGATCAAGGACGGCAAGATGTCGCATCCGACGCTCGGCTTGAACGCCGTGTCGGTCAGCAACGACGTCGCCTCCGGCGCCCTCGTCAAGAACGTGGTGGCTGGCGGCCCAGCCGACCGCGCAGGCATCAAGGAGAACGACGTCGTCGTGAAGGTGGGTGACCGCAACGTCGCCGACGCCGACGAGATGGTCGTCGCGGTGCGTCTGTTGAAGATCGGTCAGGACGCACCCATCCAGGTGATCCGCGACGGTCGACCCGTCACGCTGACGGTGAACCCCGGCTCCGACAACCCCGCCGCCTAACCATGTTCGGCAACGTCGGCTGGGGCGAGATGCTGGTGCTCGTCATCGCCGGGTTGGTGATCCTGGGCCCGGAGCGCCTGCCCGGTGCCATCCGCTGGACCACCGGCACCATCAGACAGGTCCGTGAGTACCTCAGCGGCGCGACCAGCCAGCTGCGCGAGGATCTCGGTCCCGAGTTCGAGGACCTGCGGCAGCCGCTCAGCGAATTGCAGAAACTTCGCGGGATGACCCCGAGGGCCGCCCTGACCAAGCACCTGCTCGACGGCGACGACTCGTTCCTCACCGGGAACTTCGACAAGCCGGCGGAGAAGCCGGTCTCGCCGAACCCTCCGCAACCTCAGATGACGAGCAACCCCACTCCGCCGTCTCCGCCGACGCCGGGCGTCACGCCCTTCGACACCGACGCGACCTAGCGTCCGACGGGGTTGAGCCCCAACGACATTCCGGCCAGGCTGCGCTTGCGCGAGGTGAGCGCGTCGGCAATCGACTGCAACGCCTTGGCCGCCGCCGAGTCCGGGGCACTGAGCACCAGCGGGGTACCCGAGTCGCCCGCCGAGACCAGCGCGGGATCCAGGGGCACCTGGCCGAGCAGTGGCACGTCCGCGCCGACCGACCGGGTGAGGCTCTCGGCCACCTGCTTTCCGCCGCCCTCACCGAACAGCTGCATGACGGTGCCGTCGGGCAGCGTCAGGCCGGACATGTTCTCGACGACGCCGACGATGCGCTGGCGGGTCTGGAGCGCGATGGCGCCCGCGCGTTCGGCGACCTCGGCCGCCGCCAGCTGCGGTGTGGTCACCACCAGGATCTCGGCGCCGGGGATCAGCTGCGAGACCGAGATCGCGATGTCGCCCGTGCCGGGCGGAAGGTCCAGCAGCAGCACGTCGAGGTCGCCCCAGTACACGTCGGCGAGGAACTGCTGAAGCGCCCGGTGCAGCATCGGACCGCGCCACACCACCGGGGTGTTCCCCTGGGTGAACATCGCGATCGAGATGACCTTCACGTCGTGCGCGACCGGCGGCAGGATCATCGAGTCGACCTGCGTCGGCCGGTCGACGGTTCCCATCATGCGGGGCACCGAGTGACCGTAGATGTCGGCGTCCAGCACGCCGACCGACAGTCCGCGGGCAGCCAGGGCCGCCGCGAGATTGACCGTGACGCTGGACTTTCCGACGCCGCCCTTGCCGGACGCGACCGCGTACACGCGGGTCAGTGAACCCGGTTGGGAGAAGGGGATCACCGGTTCGCGGGAGTCGCCGCGCAGCTGCTTGCGCAGTTCGGCGCGCTGTTCGTCGTTCATCACGTCGAGGGTGACCTTGACCGCGCCGGTGCCGGGCACGTCGACGACGGCCTGCGTGACGCGGTCGGAGATCTCGGTCTTCTTCGGACAGGCCGAGGTGGTCAGGTAGATCTCGACGTGGACGGCGCCGTCGGCGGCGACGGTCACGTCCTTGACCATGCCGACCTCGGTGATCGGCCTGCGGAGTTCCGGATCGATGACCTTGGCCAGCGCCGACCGGACGGCCGATTGCAGACCCTCGGGGTCAGTGGGAGTGAGAGGTGACATCACCCGCGAGTGTAAGCGCAGGCCTCAGGCGGGAGGACCGGGCACCGGGCCAGTGGGCAGCAGCGGCGCGGGTGCATCGGCGGGAGGCGGCCCGAGCAGCGGCGCCGGGGGCGGTGGAGGCGGCGGGAACAGCGGGGGCGGGAACTGGGGTGCGGGCGGGGCCTCGGGAACGGGCGCGGCCTGCGGGGTCAGGCAGAAGACCTGGCAGTTCTGCTGCGGCGCGACGGGCGCCTGCGGCGTCAGGCAGAACACCTGGCAGTTCTGCTGGGGCGCGGGTGCCGCGCCCGGGCCGGTCGGGACGGCCGCCGGACCGGGATCGAGTGCCATCGCGGCCAGCGGATCGTTGGCGGGCAGTCCGATCCCCGGGCCCAGGCCCTCGGGATTCGAGTTGAGGTGCGCGTCGCCGATCGGCGGGGCGGCGCCTCCGATCGGCGGCAGGTTGACCGGCGCCACGCCGGTCGCGTAGGCGGCGGCCCAGCCGAGCACGTTCGCGGCGTAGGCCATCGAGTTGTTGTAGCGCAGGATCGCGGTCAGCACCTGCGACCGGTCGCGCAGGTTGAGGTTGCCGCTGCAGAGGTACCTGGCGGCGCCGAGCGACGCGTCGTAGATGTTCTGGATGTCGGCCTTGCCGTCACCGTTGCCGTCGGACGCGTATCGGGCCCAGGTGCCCGGCAGGAACTGCATCGGGCCCATGGCCCTCGCGTAGGTCACGCGCCCCGCCTGGACGCTCTGGACGATCACCTCGTTGCCTGCCAGGGTGCCGTCGAGTGCGGGCCCGAAGATGCCGCCGATGGACGTGCCCTGCGCATCGGTGGCGCCGCCGTTGGCGTGCATCGACTCGATGCGACCGATGCCCGCCAGCAGGTTCCAGCTGACACCGCAGCCGGGATAGGCGGAGGCCATCATGCGTTCGGCGTTGCGGTAGGCACTGAGCGCGACGGCCGGAATGCGAAGACTGCCAGGCGAACTCACCACGATCGATGGCGGGGGAGCCGACAGGGTGGCCATCGCGAAGCGGAACACCGTCGGGGGCCTCGGCGCGGCGACCACGACGACGCCTGCGTCGTCACCGGTGCGGGCCACCGACGCCAGTGGCGTGATGCCGTCGTCGGCGACGGCGTGTCGTGGCAACGGCGCGGACGCACCGACCGCGAGCAGGAGGATCAACGGCACGAGCGCGACGACGCTCAGCGCGGGTGTGCGCAGCACGCGCCGGGCATGGCGTCGCACCGCTGCGTGGGCCTCGGCCAAGCCGGGGCCGCCCCCTATGCGCACTCATCCGTCCTAGATCTGCGATGACCAAGCGTGGTGCCGGCAAAGGTGTCGGCCAACCACGTGAACCCAGTCACCATACCGACTCGTGTTGCACGTGTTGCAGCATTGGCCTAGACGGACTCATCCCACTCGCGCGGGACCTTCGCCGCGGCGTTCTTCTTCGGTTTCTTGGCCGCCTTGAGCTCGTCGAGCAGCTCGCGGACCTCCTCGAGTTCACGGCGCAGATAGTCGCGGGTGACGACTTCGCCGACCGCGATGCGCAGCGCCGCCAGTTCGCGGGCGAGGTACTCGGTGTCGGCCTTGGTCTGCTCGGCACGCCGCCGGTCCTCCTCGAGCGCCACGCGGTCGCGGTTCTCCTGGCGGTTCTGCGCCAGCAGGATCAGCGGCGCGGCGTAGGCGGCCTGCGTCGAGAAGGCGAGGTTGAGCAAGATGAACGGATACGGGTCGAAGCGAAGGCTCACCGCCGCCAGGTTGAAGCCGATCCAGACCACCACGAGGATCGTCTGGATGGCCAGATAGCGACCGGTGCCCAGGAAGCGTGCGATCGACTCGCTGAACTTGCCGACGGCCTCGATGTCGACGCGCGGGGCGAACCGGCGCCTCGACGTCCTCGGAGTGTCGAGCCGCTGGCGTGACGACAGGTCGCTCACGACGGGCCTCCTGGTGACGGGGTCGCGGCGGCGGCCAGGTCCTCGGGGCCGGGGAGGTCGGGTTCCTCACGGACGCGCCAGTCGTGGGGCAGCAGGTGGTCGAGCACGTCGTCGACGGTGACGGCGCCCAGCAGGTGCTTCTCGTCGTCGACGACCGGTCCGCAGACCAGGTTGTAGGCCGCGAAGTAGCGCGTCACCGCCGCGAGCGACGTCTCGGGATCGAGGATGGGAAGGTCGGAGTCGATGATGCCGCTGACGAGGGCGGCCGGTGGCTCCCTCAGCAGTCGCTGCAGGTGCACGCAGCCCAAGTACCTGCCGGTCGGCGTCGCCGTTGGCGGACGCACGACGAAGACCAGCGAGGCCAGCGCCGGGGTCAGCTCGGGGTCACGCACCCTGGCGAGTGCCTCGGCCACCGTGGTGCCGGGGCCGAGCACGACGGGCTCGGGCGTCATCAGACCACCGGCGGTGTCGGGGGAGTGCTTCAACAGTCGGCGCACCGGCTCGGAGTCCTCCGGGTCCATCCGCGCCAGCAGTGCCTCGGCCGCCGAGGCGCCGAGCTCGCCGAGGAGGTCGGCGGCATCGTCGGGGTCCATCGCCTCGAGGACGTCGGCGGCGCGTTCGGTGTCGAGCCGCTCCAGTAGATCGGCCTGCTCGCTCTCGGGAAGCTCCTGCAGGATGTCGGCGAGGCGCTCGTCGTCGAGGGCGTTGACGACCTCGTAGCGGCGCTTGGCGGGCAGGTCGCGGATCGCGTCGGCGACGACGATCGGCCGCTGGCCCTCGAACTGCGCCAGCAGATACGCCACGCCCTGCCCCGGCAGCGACATGGCCGACTGGGTAAGACCCGTCACGTTCTGCCAGTCCACGGTGTGCACGGCGGTGCGGCGGCCGAGCCTGCGATGGCTGCGGACCGCCACCTTGGTGACCACCCAGTCGCGCGTGCGGATCTGCTCGATGGCCAGGTCGACCACCACCAGGTCGACCCCGGCGAGCTGCGCGAGTTCGGGATCGTCCACGCGAACGCGGGTGTCGAGGACCTGGCCGAACACCAGGACCTCGCCGGGGCGTTGGGCGAAGCGGCGCAGCGACACGTTGGCGGTGGTGAGCGTCACGGCATTCGGTTCGATCGCCGTGACTCGCAACAGGCCGACGAAAATCCTTCTGCGGGTGAGCAATTCGACGACGAGGCCGAGTACGCGGGGTTGTTGGCGGCCGATGCCGATGCTGATCACCACATCGCGGACGCGGCCGATCGACTCGCCGTCGGGGCCGAGTACCAGCATCCCCGAGAGTCGGGCCGCATAGACCCTGTTCACCGCCACCATGCCTCAAAGAGTAGAGAGTGATGCCGTGGAGAATCGATATCGCCCCCGTAGAACCTGCCTTTCGGTTCCCGGCAGCAGCGCGAAGATGATCGAGAAGGCCAAGGGATTGTCCGCCGATCAGGTGTTCCTGGACCTCGAGGACTCCGTCGCGCCAGATGCCAAGGCGCACGCCCGCACTCAAGCGGCGGTCGGCCTCGCCGCCGACGGCTGGGCCGGACAGTTGCGCGGAGTGCGGGTCAACGACTGGACCACGCCGTGGACGCACGCCGACGTCATCGAGGTGGTCGCGGCCGCGGGCGCCCACCTCGACGTCGTGGTACTGCCGAAGGTGACCGGCGTCGCCCACGTGCAGGCGCTCGACCTGCTGCTCACCCAACTCGAGCTGACCCACGGTCTGCCCGTCGGACGCATCGGCATCGAGGCGCAGATCGAGAACGCCGAAGGACTGACCAACGTCGACGCGATCGCGGCGGGTCCGCGCGTGCAGGCGCTGGTCCTCGGACCGGCCGACATGATGGCCAGCCTGAACATGCGCACGTTGGTGGTCGGCGACCAGCCCGAGGGTTACGACGTCGGCGACGCGTATCACCACGTCTTCATGACCATTCTGGTCGCGGCGCGAACGCACGGCGTCAGCGCCATCGACGGTCCGTTCCTGAAGGTGCGCGACGTCGAGGCGTTCCGCCGGGTGGCGGGCCGCGCGGCGGCGCTCGGCTACGACGGGAAGTGGGTGCTGCACCCCGACCAGATCGCGGCGGGCAACGAGATCTTCAGCCCGCGCCAGGCCGACTACGACCACGCCGAGCTGATCCTCGAGGCCTACGAGTGGCACACGTCGGGGGCGGGCGGCGCCAGGGGCGCGGTGATGCTCGGGGACGAGATGATCGACGAGGCGAGCCGGAAGATGGCTCTGGTGGTCGCCGGCAAGGGCAGAGCGGCCGGAATGACGCGCGCGGCAGCGCCGTTCGAGCCGCCCGGTCAGTAGCCGGAGGGTGACGTGGACGTGACGGCGATCGCGAAGACGATCACGGCGACGTACAGCAACCATGCTGCGACGATCAGCGCGCCGACGATCACCGCGGCCAGGGCCATGCCGTGGCCGTCCTGGCCGGTCTGCTTGGTTTCGCGCATGGCGATGATGCCGAGGATGACGCCGACGATCGACGGCAACCCGCAGAACATCCCGCCGAGCGACGTGACGAGCGCGGCGATGGCCTTGCCGTTGGTGCCCGGCGGCCGCTGCGGCGCATAGGGGTCGTAGCCGTAGCCGTAACTCCCCGGGTACTGCGGAGGATAGCCGGGTGGCGGGTAGCCGGACTGGGGGTAGCCCGGCGGCGGCCCGTAGTTCGGCGGCACGATGGAGTCCGACGGATAGTCCACGGGCGCATACGGATCGACGGGCGGCCGGGAGTTCTCCAGCGACGGGTACTCGCGACCGTGGGTCGGCTCGTCGGGTCCGGCGGTCACAGCGTGCTCAGCCAGGTGACGATGCCGAACATGCTCAGCAGTAGGGTGAGGGCGCCGACGACGATCCCGGCGACGGCCAGCCTGCGGCCGTTCTCACCCGTCACCGCGATCTGGTTGAGCGCGTACACGCCGAGGGCGATGCCGATGACCGAGCCGAGACCGAACAGCGTCACCACCGACGACACGAACGACGCCACGGCCGTGCGGTTCGTGCGCCTGGCCGGTGCCGGTGGCTCGACGGCCTCGGTCGTGGCGGCCCGTGCTGCCGTCCCCTCGGGCGGTGTCATGGTCTCCAACCTAGCGCTCCCAGGATTGCGGGGATTTCGTCAGTACAGGAACAGCGAGGACGAATAGACCAGCATCAGGATCACCGCGCCGACGAGACAGACGCCCCCGATCGCGATGCCTGCGATGGCCATCTCCCTACCCTTCTGGTGGCGGTCCCTGATCTGGCTCAGCGCGACGACCCCGAGGATCACGCCGACGATCGAACCGACGAACGGCAGACACATGAGATAGGCCGGAATGCCGACCAGTGAGCTCACCAGCGAACCGATGGCCATGCCGTTGGTGGCCGGCTGACCGCCGTACCCGGGCGGGTAGGGACCAGCCTGCGGATAGCCGTACGGGCCGGGATACGGAGTGTTGTACGCGTGGTATTGCGGGGGCGCCGGGAAATTACCCGGCGGCATCTGCGGAGGAGGTGAATACCCAGGTGGCGGGGGTGGATACGGGGTCGAATACGGCGGTGGGACGGCGCCATATTCGACGGGCGGGTTCGGGTAGCCGCCGGGAGGTGGTTGAGGGGGCCAGCCGGGCTGCTGACCTGGCGTATCGCCGGGGAAGCCGGTCATGGGGTCAACCTACCCGAGCTAAGGCCCCCAAGCGCTGGTCGGGCAGTCGGCACCTATCCGCGACGCCGAGCGTTGACAATGAAGACACGGCTCCACGAGACCGACAGACCGACCTCTAGACGACAGGGACCCACGACGATGACGAACCCACTTCAGAACCCGGGCCGGGCCGGGCAGAATCCGGGCCGCGGTGGCTTCGCGGGCCTGCCGACTCCCCCCAAGGGGTGGCCGATCGGGTCGTACCCCACCTACGCCGAGGCCCAGCGTGCCGTCGACCACCTGTCGGATCAGGAGTTCCCCGTGCAACAGGTCACGATCGTGGGCGTCGACCTCATGCAGGTCGAGCGCGTCACCGGTCGGCTGACGTGGCCCAGGGTCCTCGGCGGCGGCGCGTTGACGGGTGCGTGGCTGGGGCTCTTCATCGGCCTGGTGCTCGGGTTCTTCGGCCCCAGCCCATGGGGGGCGCTGGTCGCCGGGTTGTTGGCCGGCGTGTTCTTCGGCCTGATCACCTCCGGGTTGCAGTACGCGATGGCGCGGGGCACAAGAGATTTCAGCTCGACCATGCAGTTGGTTGCCGGACGCTACGACGTGCTGTGCGATCCGCAGAGCGCCGAGCAGGGCCGGGATCTGCTGGCGCGCTTGACGATCTGATGGAGCCCCGGCGGTCCGCCGACGACACGTCGGAACCTGCCAGGAGTTTGCGCGGCTAGCTCTCGTTCGCATCGCGAAGGTTGCTGCCGCATCACGATTCCGACGCGCGGGTGCGGAAGTGTTGCACATCACGCGTAACTCGCTCTACGGTTTGCGCGCGGGAGGGTTCCCTCCCGGAGTCGCCATGGCGGCGATCGTGGACGCGGACGGAGGCGGTGGTGCGCGTTAGGCGGCTGTGCGCTGCGGCGCTGGCTGGGCTGACGACGGCGTCGATCGCCTCGGCGTGTAGCGCTCAGGGTGGCGCAACGGTCATCAACTTCTACACCCCGGCCAGCGAGATGGCGACCTTCACCGCGGTCGCCAAGCGGTGCAACGACGAGCTCGGCGGTCGCTTCACCATCAAGCAGGTGACGTTGCCGAAGGCAGCCGACGACCAGCGGCTGCAACTCGCGCGCAGGCTCACCGGCAACGACAAGACCCTCGACGTGATGGCGCTCGACGTGGTGTGGACCGCCGAGTTCGCCGAAGCGGGGTGGGCGTTGCCGCTGTCCGACGATCCGGCGGGCCAGGCCGAGGCCGATGCGCGCGACAACACGCTGCCGGGTCCGCTGAAGACAGCCGAGTGGCAGGACAAGCTGTACGCCGCCCCGGTCACCACAAACACCCAACTGCTTTGGTACCGAGCGGATTTGATGGAGCAGCCGCCGACCACCTGGGACGGCATGGTCGCCGAGGCGACGCGACTGCACGACGAGGGCAAGCCGAGTTGGATTGCGCTGCAGGCCAAGCAGTACGAAGGCCTGGTGGTGTGGTTCAACACGCTGCTGGAAAGCGCCGGCGGCCAAGTGCTGTCCGATGACGGCAAGACGGTCACCCTGACCGACACCCCCGAACACCGCGCCGCCACCGTGAAGGCGCTGCAGATCATCAAGGCCGTCGCCACCGCGCCGGGCGCCGACCCGTCGATCACGCAGACCGACGAGGGCACCGCCCGCCTCGCCCTCGAACAGGGCAACGCCGCGCTGGAGGTGAACTGGCCGTTCGTCCTGCCGTCGATGCTCGAGAACGCGGTCAAGGGCGGCGTCGGGTTCCTGCCCCTCAACGAGAACCCCGAGCTGAAGGGCTCGATCAACGACGCGGGGACGTTCTCGCCGACCGACGAACAGTTCACCACCGCGTATGACGCGAGCAAGGAGGTGTTCGGGTTCGCCAACTACCCCGGCGTCCTCCCCGGGCAGCCCGCCAAGGTGACGCTGGGCGGCCTGAACCTCGCGGTCGGCAGGAACACCCAGCACCGGGCCGAGGCGTTCGAGGCCATCCGATGCCTGCGCAACGAGGAGAACCAGCGCTACACGTCCGTCGAGGGAGGCCTGCCCGCCGTGCGCACCTCGCTGTACGACGACCCGGCATTCCAGAAGAAGTACCCGCAGTACGCGATCATCCGTGAGCAGCTCACCAACGCGGCGGTCAGGCCCGCGACGCCCGTCTACCAGGCGGTGTCCACCCGGATCTCGGCGACGCTGGCGCCCATCAACGCCATCGACCCCGACCGCACGGCCGACGAACTCGCCGACCAGGTGCAGAAGGCCATCGACGGCAAGGGGCTGATCCCGTGACCGCGCCACGGGCCGCCAGCGACGACGCCACGTCCGAGCGCAGGCTGGCCTTCTGGTTGATCGGGCCCGCCGTCCTGCTGATGCTGGCGGTGACGGCCTACCCGATCGTCTACGCGGTCTGGCTCAGCCTGCAGCGCTACAACCTCGCGGCGCCCCAGGACACCACGTTCGTCTGGTTCGACAACTACGCGACCATCCTCACCGACCGCTACTGGTGGACCGCGTTCGTCGTCACGCTGGCGATCACCGTCGTCTCGGTCGCCATCGAGTTCGTCCTCGGCATGGCGCTGGCTCTCGTCATGCACCGGACCGTGTTCGGCAAGGGCGTCGTGCGCACGGCCATCCTGATCCCGTACGGCATCGTCACGGTCGCCGCGTCCTACAGCTGGTACTACGCCTGGACGCCGGGCACGGGCTACCTGGCCAACCTGCTTCCGGAGGGCACCGCGCCTCTGACGGAACAGATTCCGTCGTTGGCCATCGTGGTGCTTGCCGAGGTATGGAAGACCACGCCGTTCATGGCGCTGTTGCTGCTGGCGGGTCTCGCGCTGGTGCCGCAGGAGCTGCTGAATGCCGCTCAGGTCGACGGCGCAGGGGCGTGGAAGCGGCTGACGAAGATCATCCTGCCGATGATCAAGCCGGCGATCCTGGTGGCCCTGCTGTTCCGTACGCTCGACGCGTTCCGGATCTTCGACAACATCTACGTGCTGACGGGCGGCGCCAACGACACCGGCTCGGTGTCGATCCTGGGCTACGACAACCTGTTCAAGGCCTTCAATCTCGGTCTCGGATCGGCGATCAGCGTGCTGATCTTCCTCACGGTGGCCGTGATCGCGTTCATCTACATCAAGATCTTCGGTGCGTCGGCGCCGGGCTCGAACGACCAGGGGTCAGCATGACCGAACGCGTCAGCCCGGCCAGGGCGACGGGCTGGACCGTCGTCAACGTGCTGGTGGTGCTCTACGCCCTGTTCCCGGTGCTCTGGATCCTGTCGCTGTCGTTGAAGCCGACCTCGACGGTCAAGGACGGCAACCTGATTCCGACGCAGGTGACGTTCGACAACTACAAGGCGATCTTCGGCGGCAACATCTTCAGCTCGGCGTTGGTGAACTCGATCGGCATCGGCCTCATCACCACCGTCATCGCAGTGATCGTCGGCGGCATGGCCGCGTACGCCATTGCGCGCCTTCGCTTCCCAGGCAAGCGCGCCCTGGTCGGCGTGGCACTCCTGATCGCCATGTTTCCGCAGATCTCGCTGGTGACACCGATCTTCAACATCGAACGCCGGATCGGGCTGTTCGACACCTGGCCCGGCCTCATCATCCCGTACATCACCTTCGCGCTACCGCTGGCGATCTACACCATGTCCGCGTTCTTCAAGGAGATCCCCTGGGATCTGGAGAAGGCCGCGAAGATGGACGGCGCGACGCCGGGGCAGGCGTTCCGCAAGGTGATCGCCCCGCTCGCCGCACCTGGCATCGTCACCGCCGCCATCCTGGTGTTCATCTTCGCCTGGAACGACCTGCTGTTGGCACTGTCGCTGACCGCGACCCAGCGGGCGATCACGGCGCCGGTGGCGATCGCAAACTTCACGGGCAGTTCGCAATTCGAAGAGCCGACGGGATCGATCGCGGCGGGCGCGATGGTCATCACGGTGCCGATCGTCATCTTCGTACTAATCTTCCAACGACGGATCGTCGCCGGTCTGACGTCCGGTGCGGTGAAGGGATAACTGATGGCCGAGATCGTGTTGGACCACGTGACCAAGAGTTACGGCGGCGGGTCCGAGGGCGCTCGAGCCGCCGTGAAGGACCTGTCGATCACGATCGCCGACGGTGAGTTCATCATCCTGGTCGGCCCGTCGGGATGCGGGAAGTCGACGACGCTGAACATGATCGCCGGCCTCGAGGACATCAGCTCCGGCGAGTTGCGCATCGGCGGCGACCGGGTCAACGAGAAGGCCGCCAAGGACCGCGACATCGCCATGGTGTTCCAGTCCTATGCGCTGTACCCGCACATGAGCGTCCGGCAGAACATCGCCTTCCCGCTGACGCTGGCCAAGGTGAGCAAGGCCGACATCGCCACCAAGGTCGAGGAGACCGCCAAGATCCTCGACCTCACCGAGCTGCTCGATCGCAAGCCGGGCCAGCTGTCCGGCGGACAGCGTCAACGCGTGGCGATGGGTCGCGCGATCGTGCGCAACCCCAAGGCATTTCTGATGGACGAGCCGCTGTCCAATCTGGATGCCAAGCTGCGCGTCCAGATGCGCGCCGAGATCGCGCGGCTGCAGAACCGCCTCGGCACCACCACCGTGTACGTCACCCACGATCAGACCGAGGCCATGACACTCGGCGACCGGGTGGTCGTAATGCTCGGCGGCGTGGCGCAGCAGATCGGCACGCCCGACGAGCTGTACCACCGCCCCGCCAACCTCTTCGTCGCCGGTTTCATCGGATCGCCGTCGATGAACTTCTTCCCCGCCACGCTGACCGACGTCGGCGTGCGGCTGCCGTTCGGCGACGTCACGTTGACCACCGAGGTCCACGAGATGCTGGCGCGTCATCCCAAGCCCACCAACGTGATCGTCGGCATCCGGCCCGAGCACATCGACGACGCGGCACTCATCGACACCTACGCCAGGATCAGGGCGCTGACCTTCCCGGTGACCGTCGACCTCGTCGAGTCGCTGGGCTCCGACAAGTACATTCACTTCCACACCGACGGCGGCGGCGCGCAGGCAGCTCAGTTGGCCGAGCTCGCGTCGGAGTCCGGCGCCAGTGAAAACCAGTTCGTGGCAAGGGTTCCCGCCGAGACCAAGGTGGTGGCTGGTGAAGCCGCCGAGCTGGCGTTCGACACGTCGAAGCTGACGCTCTTCGACGCGGACACCGGCGCGAACCTGTCGATCCCGCCCGCCGAGTGATCGACGTCCTGGCCGAGGTCCGCTCGCGGCTGAGCGAGCACTTCGACCGGATCGGCGTCGTGGGCGAACCGGTGGCGGCCAGCGTGACCTTCCTCGGTGCCGAGTCGATCGACGTCCTGCGCTACGGCCCCGCGACCGATGACACGTATCATCATGTGTCGCTGGGGTGTTCGCGCCATCCGATGCTCGACCCCACCGCCATGGTGGTCGACGCGGTGAGCGGTCCGCGGGCTGAGGTCGTAGTGTCACTGCGCGGCCCGACGCCGACGGGGCTGGCGCGTTCGATCGCCATCGTGGCGGCGGCACCCGCCGTGGAGGGGCTGGTGCTCGCGCCCGACGCGCTCGTCGACCTCGAGACGCCCCTGTGGAAGTCGGCACCGTTCACCGCGATGTTGTTGGGCCCCAGCGATATTCCCGACGTCGTGCTGCCCGCGCCGAACGATCCCGTTGTGGTACTGGCGGCGACGCCCATCACGCCGACCGAGGCGGCGTGGGTCCGGTTGAAGGGCGCTGAGGCCATGCGCGAGGCGTGGCGCACCGACGGAGTGGACGTGCGGGACCCCCGGCGCCCCGCGGCGGAGCCGCGCTAGAGTCCTCGGCGGGGTTGAACCTTCGCTAGAGCCAGTGGTTGCGGCGGAACGTCACGTACAGCACCGAGCACACCGTCGCCATCACCAGCAGCACCATCGGGTAGCCGAACGTCCAGGCCAACTCGGGCATGTGCTCGAAGTTCATGCCGTAGATGCCCGCGAGCGCGGTGGGGACGGCGGCGATCGCCACCCACGCCGAGATCTTGCGCATGTCCATGTTCTGCTGCATCGACACCTTGCCGACCGCGGCCTGCACCAGCGAGCTGAGCACCTCGTCGTAGCTGGACACGCGGTCCGACGCCAGGGTGTTGTGGTCGAGGACGTCGCGCATGTAGCGCCTGACCTCCTTGGAGATCAGGTCGTTGTGGTCGCTCCCGAGTCGCTGTAGCGCCAGGTTCAGCGGGCCCACCGCCCTGCGCATCTCGACGACTTCGCGCTTGAGCAGGTAGATGTGCTCGATGTCGGTTTCGGTGGTGGGGGAGAAGACGTTCTCCTCCATCGCATCGATGTCGGTCTCGACCAGGTCGGTGACCTCGAGGTAGTGGTCCACGACGTGGTCGGCGATCGCGTGCAGCACCGCGTACGGACCGAGCGCGCAGTTGGTGGGCGTGTTGTCCATCCGCTTGCGCACGCCGGCGAGGCCGCCGTGCTCGCCGTGGCGGACCGTGACCACGAAGTCGGGGCCGACGAAGATCATGATCTCGCCGGTCTCGACGATCTCCCTGGCCATCGCCACCGACTCGTGCTCGACGTACTTGATGGTCTTGAGCACCAGGAACAGCGTGTTGTCATAACGCTCGAGCTTGGGGCGCTGATGGGCGTGCACCGCGTCCTCGACGGCCAGCTCGTGCAGGTCGAAGACGTCGGCGACGGCCTGCATCTGACGCTCGTCGGGTTCGTGCAGACCCACCCAGACGAACGCGGAGGGGACACCGTCGAGCTGTAGTTCGCGCACCTTGTCGAAGGCCGCAGCGTGGGTGTACTTGCCGGGCAGCCGCTTGCCGTCGGCGTAGACCCCGCAGTCGACCATCGCCCGTGCGACGGGCACGTGGATCGATTGCGCGTCGGCTTCGGCGGGTCGGCGGTTTGCCGGCCTCAGCATCGACGGCTGCAAGGCACGGAATGACGGCACGAAAGACCTCCCCTCGACGGGCGGAGCAGCCCCGTTGGGCCCCGAAACGACAGTGGCAGATGGTACGCCCCAAGCCTGGCAGCGCTCATCCGACAAGGGGGCCAACCCGGCCAATTGAGGGGTCCGGTGGTAGTACCGTGACGGAGTGTCCCAAGGAATAGTGCGCACCCCCCAGGTCGTCATCGAGGACGCCGAGATATTCGACAATCACGAGGGCGGCAAGCTCTCCGTCGAGTTGAAGGCGCCATTGGACACCCAGCGTGCCCTCTCGATTGCCTACACACCCGGCGTCGCGCAGGTCAGTCGCGCGATCGCCGCCGACCACACGCTGGCGGCCAAGTACACCTGGGCCAACCGTCTGGTCGCGGTGATCAGTGACGGTAGTGCCGTCCTCGGCCTCGGCGACATCGGCCCTGCCGCCTCGCTGCCGGTGATGGAGGGCAAGAGCGCGCTATTCAAGACCTTCGGCGGACTGGACTCGATCCCGATCGTGCTCGCCACCAACGATCCCGACGAGATCGTCGAGACGATCGTGCGGCTACGACCCACGTTCGGCGCGGTGAACCTCGAGGACATCTCGGCGCCGCGCTGCTTCGAGATCGAACGCCGCGTCATCGAGGCCCTCGACTGTCCCGTCATGCACGACGATCAGCACGGCACCGCGATCGTGGTGCTCGGCGCTCTGCTGGGAGCCACCCGGGCGCTCGACCGCGACATGCACACGCTTCGGGTCGTCATCTCCGGCGCGGGGGCCGCGGGGGTGGCGTGCGCGAACATCCTTCTGGCCGCGGGGATTCGCGACATCACGCTGCTGGACAGCAAGGGCATCGTGCACACCGGCCGCGACGACCTCAACCCCTTCAAGGCCGAGCTTGCCGCCAGGACCAACCCAAGCGGCCGCACGGGCGGCATCGCCGAGGCGGTCCACGGTGCGGACATGTTCCTCGGGCTCTCGGCGGGCGTGGTGCCCGAGGAGATCATCGCGACGATGGCTCCCGGCGGCATCGTCTTCGCGCTGTCGAACCCCGATCCCGAGATCCACCCCGACGCCGCACGCAGGCATGCGGCCGTCGTGGCCACCGGCCGTAGCGACTTCCCCAACCAGATCAACAACGTGCTGGCGTTCCCCGGGGTGTTCCGCGGCGCGCTCGACGCAGGCGCCCGCCGCATCACCGAGGCCATGAAGGTGGCCGCCGCCGAGGCGATCTTCTCCGTGGTCGGCGATGATCTGGCCATCGACCACATCGTGCCGAGCGCGCTGGATCCGCGGGTGGCCCCCGCAGTCGCCGCAGCGGTGGCTGCCGCGTCGAAGCTCTGAGCATGACCGTTGGTCGGCTGGCGGCGCTGCTTGCCGTCATGCTGGTCGCCGGGTGCGCAAGCGCGCCACCGCCGGCGTCCATCGCCGTCGGCTCCGCGGTGGATGCCGAGTCGACGCTGCTGGCCCACGTGTACGCGGCGGCGCTCCAGTCCTACGGCAGCCCGGCGCACGTCGCGCCGGGCCCCGACGCGCTCGCAGGCCTGGACACCGGCGACGTCGAGGTGGTGCCTGGTCTGACGGGCCGACTGCTGGCCCGCTTCGATCCCGACGCGACGGCCCGCGGCGGCGAGCAGGTCTACCGGTCGATGATCGCCGCCCTGCCGGAAGGCATCGGCGCGGGCGACTACGCGCAGTCCGCCGAGGACAAGCCCGCCCTGGCGGTGACCGCCGCGACGGCACGGAAGTGGGGCAAGCGGGACGTCACCGCACTGGCCCAGCACTGCGACGGGTTCCGGGTCGGCAAGGTGATCGGCGGCCGGGCACCTGCGGCCGTCGGGACGTGCCGGCTGTCGGCGGCCGTCGAATTCCCCACTTCGGCAGCGCTGGTCGATGCCCTGCGGTCGGGCCAGATCGATGCGGCGTGGACGTCGACCGCGCTGCCCGAGACACCGGACGGCGTCGTCGTGCTCAGTGACCGGACCTCGGCGATCCGCGCGGAGAACGTGGTGCCGCTGTACCGGCGCAACGAGCTGAACGAGCGACAGGTGTTGGCGCTCAACGAGATTGCCGGTGAGCTGGATACCGGGTCCCTTGCCGACATGCTCGGCAAGGTGGCCAAGGGCAGCGATCCCGGCGCGGTGGCCGACGACTGGCTTGCGGCCCACCCCCTCGGCCACTGACCCCACGTGACTTGGGCGCTGAAACCGCCGCAGGGTGAACGTTTTCGCGCCCAAATCCCATCCGGCAGCGCGTCAGTGGACGTTCGGCAGCGCCTTGGAGATCGCCGACGAGAACAGCTTCTGGTAACCCGATCCGGTGATCCGGACGATGACGTCGAGGACCTTCGCGTCGGCACCGACGAGCACACGGGCCTTGTTCTTGCGGACCGCCTCGAGGATGATCTTCGCCGCCTTCTCCGGTGACGTGTAAGCGAGCTTCTTGTCGAAGACCTTCGCGAGTTCCTGCGGGTCGATGCCCTCGGCGGCGGTGGCGTTGCGGGCGATCGCGGTCTTGATGCCGCCGGGGTGCACGGTGGTCACCTTCACCGGACGCTTGGCGGCGATCATCTCCTGGCGTAGCGCCTCGGTGAACCCGCGGACGGCGAACTTCGCCGAGTTGTACGCCGCCTGCCCGGGCACCGAGAAGATGCCGAAGAGGCTGGAGACGTTGACGACGTGACCGTCGCCGGACTCGATGAGGTGGGGGAGGAACGCCTTGGTGCCGTTGACGACACCCCAGAAGTCGACGTCCATCACGCGTTCGATGTCCTTGTAGGAGCTGACCTCGACGTCGCCGGTGAACGCGATGCCCGCGTTGTTGTAGATCTGGTTGACCTTGCCGAAGTGCGCCTTGACGCTCTCGGCGTACAGCTCGAACGCCTCGCGCTCGGTGACGTCGAGCCGGTCGGCCTTCACGGGGGCGCCGATGGCCTTCAGCCGCGCCTCGGTAACCGCGAGCCCCTCGGTGTCCACGTCGCTGATGGCGACCTTGGCGCCCGACCTGGCCAGTTCGACGGCCAGCGCCTGGCCGATGCCCGACCCGGCTCCGGTGACGACGGCGACTTTTCCGGCGAAGCCCTCCATTGGCACAACTCCCTGTTGTTCGACGCGTGTTGAGTCGTCAGCCAGGCTAGTCGATACCGCCGGTCCCGGGTTTAGGGGGTTGCGGGCTACGGCAGGAAGGCCTCGTCGATGATCTCCTGCTGCTCGACGGCGTGCACCTTCGAGCTGCCCGACGACGGCGCCGACATGGCTCGTCGCGAGATCCGCTTGATGCCGGTCAGCTTGTCCGGCAACAGTTCCGGCATCGCCAGGCCCAGTGTCGGCCATGCGCCCTGGTTGGCAGGCTCCTCCTGAACCCAGAAGAACTGCTCGGCGTTCGGGTACTCGTCGAGGGTGAGCCCGAGCCTGCGCTTCGGCAGCGGGTACAGCTGCTCGACCCGGATGATCGCGACGTCGTCACGCTTGTCCTTGGCCTTGCGCGCCACCAGGTCGTAGTAGATCTTGCCGCTGGTCAACAGGATTCGCGTGACCTTGCTGCGATCGCCGTCACCATCGGCGTAGGTGGGCTCCTCGAGGATCGACCGGAACTTCTGCTCGGTGAAGTCGCGGATGTCGCTGACGGCCGCCTTGTTGCGCAGCATCGACTTCGGGGTGAAGACGATCAGCGGACGGTGAATTCCGTCCATGCCGTGGCGGCGCAGCAGGTGGAAGTAGTTCGCGGGCGTCGACGGCATGGCGACCGTCATCGAGCCCTCCGCGCAGACCTGCAGGAAGCGCTCGATGCGGCCGGACGTGTGGTCCGGACCCTGGCCCTCGTGGCCGTGCGGCAGCAGCAGGACGACATCGGACAGCTGGCCCCACTTCGCCTCGCCGGAGCTGATGAACTCGTCGATGATCGACTGGGCGCCGTTGACGAAGTCGCCGAACTGGGCCTCCCACAACACCATGGCGTCCGGGTTACCCACCGAGTAGCCGTACTCGAAGCCAACGGCCGCGTACTCCGAGAGCGCCGAGTCGTAGACCATCAACCTGCCGCCGGTGGGGGTGCCGTCCTCCTTGAGGGTCAGCAGATCCAGCGGGGTGAACTCCTCGCCGGTCGCGCGGTCGATGATCACCGCGTGCCGCTGGGTGAACGTGCCGCGGCGGACGTCCTGACCCGAGAAGCGGACCAGCTTGCCCTCGGCGATCAGCGTGCCGATGGCGAGCAGTTCGCCGAACGCCCAGTCCACCTTGCCCTCGTAGGCCATCTCGCGGCGCTTCTCCAGCACCGGCTTGACGCGCGGGTGGACGGTGAATCCCTCCGGCACCGCCAGGTGCGCGTCGCCGATGCGCGCGAGCAGCGACTTGTCCACTGCCGTCGAGAGTTTGGCGGGGAGCTGCTGATCCGCCTCGACCGACTCGCTGGGCTCGATCTCGTGCTTCTCGAGGTCGCGGACCTCGTTGAAGACCCGCTCGAGCTGGCCCTGGTAGTCGCGCAGCGCGTCCTCGGCCTCCTTGATGGAGATGTCGCCACGACCGATGAGCGCTTCGGTGTAGGTCTTGCGGACGCCCCGTTTGGTGTCGATGACGTCGTACATCCCCGGCTGCGTCATCGACGGGTCGTCGCCCTCGTTGTGCCCGCGACGGCGATAGCACAGCATGTCGATGATGACGTCCTTCTTGAACTGCTGCCGGAAGTCGACCGCCAGCCGCGCCACCCAGGACGCCGCCTCGGGGTCGTCCCCGTTGACGTGGAAGATCGGTGCGCCAACCATTTTCGCGACGTCGGTGCAGTACTCGGAGGACCGGGAATCCTGCGGTGAGGTGGTGAAGCCGATCTGGTTGTTGACGATGATGTGGATGGTGCCGCCGGTGCGGTAGCCGCGCAGCAGCGCCAGGTTGAGGGTCTCCGCCACGACACCCTGGCCCGCGAACGCCGCGTCACCGTGCAGCATCAGGGGCACGACGGTGAAGTTCTGCGGTCCGCCGGAACCGTTGTCGAAGTCCACCAGGTCCTGCTTGGCGCGGACCAGGCCCTCGAGGACGGGGTCGACGGCCTCCAGGTGGCTCGGGTTGGCGACCAATGACACGTCGATGTCGTTGTCGCCGAACATCTGCAGGTAGTTACCGGTAGCGCCGAGGTGGTACTTCACGTCGCCGGAGCCGTGTGCCTGGCTGGGGTTCAGGTTGCCCTCGAACTCCGAGAAGATCTGCGACGCAGGCTTGCCGACGATGTTGGCCAGCACGTTGAGCCGACCGCGGTGCGGCATGCCGATGACGACCTCGTCGAGATCGTGCTCGGCGGCCTGGTCGAGCACGGCGTCCATCATCGGGATGACGGTCTCCGCACCCTCCAGCGAGAAGCGCTTCTGCCCAACGTACTTCGTCTGCAGGAACGTCTCGAACGCCTCGGCCGCGTTGAGCTTGCTCAGGATGTACTTCTGCTCGGCGACCGTCGGCTTGTCGTGCTTGACCTCGACGCGTTCCTGAATCCACTTCTGCTGCTCGGGTTCCAGGATGTGGGTGTACTCCACGCCGACGTGCCGGCAGTACGCGTCGCGCAGCACCGACAGCACGTCGCGCAGCTTCTTGTACTCGGCGCCCGCGAAGCCGTCGACCTTGAACACCCGGTCGAGGTCCCACAGGGTCAGGCCGTGGGTGAGCACGTCGAGATCGGGGTGGCTGCGGAACCGGGTCTTGTCCAGCCGCAACGGGTCGATGTCGGCCATCAGATGACCGCGATTGCGGTATGCCGCAATCAGTTCGATGATCCGGGCGTTCTTGTCGAAGATCGAGTCCGGGTTGTCGGTGCGCCAGCGCACGGGCTCGTACGGGATGCCCAGTTCGCGGAAGATCTCGTCCCAGAAGTCGTCCGACAGCAGCGACTGGTGGATGGTGCGCAGGAAGTCGCCGGACTCCGCGCCCTGGATGATGCGGTGATCGTAGGTCGACGTCAGGGTGATCAGCTTGCCGATGCCGATCTCGGCAATGCGCTCGTCGCTGGCGCCCTGGAACTCCGCCGGGTACTCCATCGCGCCGGCACCGATGATGGCGCCCTGGCCGTTCATCAGCCGGGGCACCGAGTGCACGGTGCCGATGGTGCCCGGGTTGGTCAGCGAGATGGTGACGCCCGCGAAGTCCTCCGCGGTGAGCTTGCCGTCGCGCGCCCGGCGCACGATGTCCTCGTACGCCGCGATGAACTGCCCGAATCGCATTGTCTCGCAACGCTTGATGGCAGCTACGACCAACTGCCGCTTGCCGTCCTTGCCCTGCAGGTCGATGGCCAGGCCCAGGTTGGTGTGGGCGGGCGTGACGACGTTCGGCTTGCCGTCCAGTTCGGCGAAGTGCCGGTTCATGTTCGGGAAGCTCTTGATGGCCTGCACGATCGCGTAGCCCAGCAGGTGGGTGAAGCTGATCTTGCCGCCGCGGGTGCGCTTGAGATGGTTGTTGATGACGACGCGGTTGTCGATCATCAGCTTCGCCGGAATGGCCCGCACGCTGGTGGCGGTCGGCACGTCGAGGGACGCGTTCATGTTCTTCACGACGGCGGCCGACGCGCCGCGCAGCACGGCGACCTCGTCACCGTCGGCGGACGCAGCCGGGGCCGGCTTCGGCTTGGCCTCGGCGGCCTTCGCGGGTTCGGCCTTCGCGGGTTCGGACTTAGCGGGTTCGGACTTAGCGGGTTCGGACTTCGCGGGCGCTGGCGTGGCGGCCGCGGGCTTGTCTGCGGGCTTCGCAGCGGGAGCCGGAGGCGCCGCGGGAGTCGGCGCGGGCGCGTGGCCGTTGCTGCTCGACGCCGCCGCGGTCGTGCTGTCGTTGGTGGGCTCGGGGGAGTAGTCGACCAGGAACTCGTGCCAACTGGGGTCGACCGAGGACGGATCCTCGCGGAACTTGCGGTACATCTCCTCGACAAGCCACTCGTTCTGTCCGAACGGTGAAGGTGAACTGCTCACGGCAGCTACTCGCCTCGATTCCTTCTAACTCCGCGGGCGCGCCGTCTGCCGCTCGCTCTTTTCGCCGCATAAAGGCTAGCGCTTCGAGGGCGGCCCGTAACGGCCAACGCCACTTGTCACACCGCGCCGACGTCGTCGGCGGCGCGACCGGATTCCCCGGGTGTCCCCGGGACGTCCGTCCTACTTCTCCAATGCCGGCAGCACGTGCAGCGCGGCGGGCCACCGCGGCGGCGGGGCGCCGAACGCACCCTTCGCGTTGCCGATGATCTTCTTGCCCATCGCGCGGTTGCCGACACCGCCGATCACCGCGCCGATGCCGACGGGCAGCATCTTGCCGAATGCGATCGCGCCCCGCTTGAGCGCGTACTTCTTCACGAAGAACTTCAGCAACCGCCCGTTCAATTGCGACACCGCGGGCAACGGCAGCGACGCCGCGCCGTCGGACAACCACGCCCCACCCGTCCGGCCGGTACCGAGGAGGTCGGCGACGGCATGCTTGCCGTCGTCGCCGACGAGCACGGCGAGCACCAGCGCCTGCCTGCGCTCGCGATGCTCGGCGGGGATGCCGTGGACCTCGGCGACCGCGAGCACGAAGACCGCCGTCGCCTCGAGGAACACCACCGTCTCACCGGCCACGGCCGACATGGCGACCAGCGTGCCGATGCCGGGGAATGCCGCCGCCGAGCCGACGGCCGCGCCGCTGGCCATCACGGCGGCGAGGTAGTGCTTCTCCAACTTGTCGACGATCTCGGCCGGAGTCGCGTTGGGACTGTGTTCGCGGAGCCGGTCCACGTAGGCCTGTACCGCGGGCGCCTGGACGCGGGCGCCGCGCTCGATGATCTGGGACAGCGCCCGCACCGCCATGCTCGGGTCGTCGGCTGCACCCTTGACGGTGTCGGGCAGCTGGTTCTTGGCGCTGGAACGAGCGCTCATGTCACGGCCTCCAAATGCGGACGGGCAGCTTCAGGCTATCCCGTCGTGATGACCGTCCAACGAACTACGCCACGAACGCGTGCCCGGTCGTGACTTCGGTCACCGTTCGCCGTGGGAAGAAAATTCTCGTAACCCTTGCTAAACACTTTCATGGCAGCATCAGGATCCGTGGACTTCTCCAGCGCTGCACCCACCGGCACGGGGGAGACGGAGGGCACGAAGGTACCCAGCCAGACCAGGATGGTCGTGGTGCTCGGGCTGCTCGTCGCGCTGGGCCCGCTGACCATCGACATGTACCTGCCCTCGCTGCCCAGAATCGCGCAGGACTACGCGGTGTCGTCGTCGGTGGTGCAGCTGACCCTGACGGGCACGCTCGCGGGTCTGGCGATCGGTCAGCTCGTGGTCGGTCCGCTGTCCGATTCGCTCGGTCGCCGCCGCCCGCTGATGGCCGGGATCGTCCTGCACATGCTGGCGTCGCTGCTGTGCCTGTTCGCGCCGAACATCGTCGTGCTCGGCATCGCGCGCGGCCTGCAGGGCGTCGGCGCGGCGGCCGCCATGGTGGTGGCCATCGCCATCGTCGGCGACCTGTTCGTGGACTCGACCGCCGCCGTGGTGATGTCGCGGCTGATGCTGGTCCTCGGCGTGGCCCCGGTGATCGCTCCGTCGCTGGGCGCCGCGGTGCTGCTGCGCTTCTCCTGGCACTGGGTATTCGCGGTACTGGTGGTCCTGGCCGGACTACTGCTGCTGCTCGCCGCGCTGGCACTGCCCGAGACGCTCCAGACGTCGCACCGGCGCCCGCTCGCGGTCCGCGGCATCCTGACGACCTACGGCGAACTGCTGCGCGACAAGCGGTTCGTCATCCTCGTCCTCGTCGCCGCGCTGGGCATGTCCGGGCTGTTCGCGTACGTCGCGGGCGCCTCGTTCGTCCTGCAGGGTCGGCACGGGCTCGACCAGCAGACCTTCGCGCTGGTGTTCGGTGCGGGCGCGGTCGCCCTGATCGGGGCCACCCAGTTCAACGTCGTGTTGCTGCGCCGCTTCACGCCCCAGACCATCACGGTGTGGGCACTGGCGGCCTCGGCGCTGTTCGGCGTGGTGTTCGTTGCGCTCGCCATCGCCGACGTCGGCGGCATCTACGCCTTCCTCGTCCCCGTCTGGGCCATCCTGGCGGCGATGGGCCTCGTCATCCCGAACGCGCCCGCGGTGGCACTGACCCGGCATCCCGATGCGGCGGGCACCGCCGCCGCGCTGCTCGGCGCGGGCCAATTCGGCCTCGGCGCCGCGGTGGCGCCACTCGTCGGCGTCCTCGGCAACGACGAGTTGGCACTGTCCTCGGTCATGACGGTCGGTTCGGTCGTCGCGCTGCTGGCCCTCCTCGCCGTGGGCGTCGGGGCGCCTGACCGCGACGCCGCCGCGCCCGTCGGGGCCGTCCCCGAGGCAGCGTGATCTGCACCGTTCGCCCGTGATGGCGGGGCGAGCCGACTTGTCCGGAATGGGGCCGGTCCGTAGCGTCGGCTGAACACTGACGCACGAACGAGTACATGCTGCAGACATCGACTGGATCGCCGGTGCCCGACGCCGTCCCGGCATGGGCCGCGATGCCGCGCGCCGAGGCAACGCGGTGACGGGCGCCATGTCGGACTGGCTGCGGCCCCGCACCGGCAATCCGTGGAACGCGCTCTGGGCGCTGCTCGTCGGCTTCTTCATGATCCTGCTCGACGCCACCATCGTGGCCGTCGCGAACCCGTCGATCATGGACGCCCTCGACGTCGACTACGACTCGGTCATCTGGGTGACCAGTGCATATCTCTTGGCCTACGCGGTGCCCCTGCTGTTGGCGGGCCGGCTCGGCGACCGGTTCGGCCCGCGCACCCTGTACCTCGTCGGCCTCGGCGTCTTCACCGTGGCATCGCTGTGGTGCGGCCTGGCGGGCAGCATCGAGATGCTCGTCGCCGCCCGCGCGGTCCAGGGGATCGGCGCGGCCCTGCTCACGCCGCAGACGCTGTCGACCATCACCCGGATCTTCCCCGCGGCCCGGCGCGGCGTCGCGCTCAGCGTGTGGGGCGCCACCGCGGGCGTCGCGACGTTGGTCGGACCGCTAGCGGGCGGTGTCCTGGTCGGCAGGCTGGGCTGGCAGTGGATCTTCATCGTCAACGTGCCCATCGGCATCGTCGGGCTCGTGCTGGCGTACGTGTTCGTGCCCGTCCTGCCCACGGAGAAGCGCGGTTTCGACGTGCTGGGCGTCGTGCTCTCCGGCATCGGCATGTTCCTGATCGTGTTCGCACTGCAGGAGGGGCAGTCGCACCACTGGGTGTGGTGGATCTGGGGTCTGCTGGTCGTGGGGCTCGCCGCGATGGCGGGCTTCGTCTACTGGCAGGCCGTCAATCCCCGCGAGCCGCTGATCCCGCTGACGATCTTCCGCGACAACGACTTCAGCATGTCCAACCTCGGGATCTCGGTGATCGGATTCGCGGTCACCGCGATGATCCTGCCGGTGATGTTCTATGCGCAGGCCGTGTGCGGCCTGTCCCCGACGCGGGCCGCCCTGCTGACCGCGCCGATGGCGGTCGCGACCGGCGTGCTCGCGCCGTTCGTCGGCAAGCTCGTCGACCGGGCGCACCCCCGTCCCATCGTCGGGTTCGGCTTCTCGGCGCTGGCGATTGCACTGACCTGGCTGTCGATCGAGATGACGCCCACGACGCCGATCTGGCGGCTGCTCCTGCCGTTCGTGCTGATGGGCATCGGCATGGCGTTCATCTGGTCGCCGCTGGCGGCCACCGCCACCCGCCACCTCCCGCCCGAGCTGGCAGGCGCGGGCTCGGGGGTCTACAACACGACGCGCCAGGTCGGTGGCGTGCTCGGCAGCGCCGGCATGGCAGCGTTGATGACGTCGCAGATCAGTGCGTCGATCCCCGCCGACGTCGATCCCGGTGTCGGCCAGGGCTCGGTGACCCGGCTGCCCGGATTCCTGCACGAGCCGTTCTCGTTCGCGATGTCGCAATCGCTGCTGCTGCCGGCGTTCGTGTCGCTGTTCGGCATCGTGGCCGCGCTCTTCCTGCGCGGGTCGCAGAGTGGTTCGCTCGCGAGCCCGCCCGGGCGGTTCGAGGAAGTGTTCCCCGAGCCCGAGCCCGACTACTTCCGCGATGACGACGACTATCTGGAGTACACGGTCGACTGGTCCGGCGACGGCGAGCCCGTCGAGTGGGACGAGCCCGTTCGCGCCGCGCCCCTGCGGGGCGAGGTGTTCGCCCTCGACGACGACCTCGACGAGAGCGTGACGACGCCGCTGGCCGTGCACGTCGAGCACCCGCTGCCCGCGCCGGCGGAGACCTGGCACGGGGGTCCGGCCGAGACGTGGCACAGCCTGATGGACGACGTCGGCGACGACCCCGACACGGTGCCCGAGCTCGTCACCATCCAGGAGGCGGTCCGGACCGCCGAACCGATACCCGAGCGCAACGGACACGCGCCGTGGCGCAGCATCCTGGACGATCTGCTCGACGATCCGCGGGCCGAGCAGATGCCGGCCAGGGATCCGATCGGCTTCGCGCACAACGGTTTTCATGTCGATGCGGAGTCGCGCTTCCAGGTCCCGCCACCGCCCACCCCGCCGCCTGCGCCGCGCGCCGGTCGGCATTCCCGCGAGGAGAACGACGACGCGGGCACCTACGGTAGGCACTCGATGCGGTTCCGCGACTGATCAGTCGAAGAGGACCGCGCGATTCAGGTAGCCGTCCGGATCGAACGCGTTCTTCAGGGCGCGCATGGCGGCGACGTCGGCAGGGGTGCGCGACATCGTCAGATAGTCCCGCTTGCGGGTGCCGACGCCGTGTTCGGAGCTGACGTTGCCGCGGCACTCGGCGATCAGCGCCATCATCGCCGAGTACAGCGCGTGCTCCCGTTCGGCGTCGAGGATGCAGCGGACGAGATTGAGGTGCAGGTTGCCCTCGCCGACGTGACCGAACAGCACCGGGATGGCCTCCGGCGCATGGACGGCCACCAGTTCCGTTGCCGCCGTGGCGAATTGATCGATCATCGTCAGTGGCAGTGACACGTCGAACTTGAGTGGCGGCCCGTAGACGCCCAGTACGTCTGCGACGGCCTCGCGGACCTGCCAGAGGCGGTACTGGGTGGCGGCATCGACGCCGACGGCGGGTTCGCCCGCGAGTTCCGCGTCTGCGAGTGCGTTGGCGAGCCGTTCGGTGTGGTCGACGTCGCCGGCCAGCTCGACGAGCAGCTGCCAGGCGCCCTCGACCGCAGGACCGACGCCGAGGTGTTCGGCGGTCAGCGCGCTGGCCCTGGCGTCGATCAGTTCGAGTGCTGCGATGCCGTCGGCGTCGCGGAACTCGCGGCCGACGGCAAGGAGGGCGTTCAGGTCGTCGAATCCGGCGATTGCCGTAATGCGTTGCGCCGGTGTGGGATGCAGTCGCAGATCCAACGCGGTGATGACGCCGAGCGTGCCCTCGGCGCCGACGAACAGGGACGCCAGGTCGTAGCCGGTGTTGTCGGCGCGGACCTCGCTGTGCCTGCGGACCACGGACCCGTCGGGCAGTGCCACGTCGAGGCCGAGGACCTGCTCGCCCATGTTGCCGTAGCGCACCGTGCGCAACCCGCCCGCATTGGTGGAGGCCATGCCACCGACGGTGGCGGAGTCCCGCGCGGCGAGGTCGACGCCGAACACCAGCCCGGCCGCGATCGCGGCGCGCTGCACGGCCGCCAGCGTCGCTCCCGCTCCGGCGCGGACCCGTCGCTCGACGGTGTCGACGTCGTCGATCTCGGAGAGCCGTTCGGTGGAGAGCAGGACGTCATCGTGCTCGGGAACCGTGCCCGCGACCAGCGACGTGCGCCCGCCCTGGACCGTCACGCAGGCGCCCGCCTCGCGGCACGCCCGCAGCACCGCGGCGACCTCGTCGGCGGAGCCCGGCCGGACCAGCGCGGCCGCCCTGCCCCGGTAGCGACCCGTGTAGTCGACGCAACGGCCGGACAGGACGTCGGGATCGGTGCTGACGTACCTGGCGCCGACGATCGCCGCGAGTGCGTCGACGGGCGCCTCACCCATGGGTCAGGGACAGGAACGCGCCGAGGTCGATCAGACCGTCCGGAGTGGCAGGCAGGTAGTCGGTCAGCAGACTCGACCGGACCACCACCGCCAGGTACTTGGCCCGGCTCACGGCGACGTTGAGCCGATTCCGGTTGAGCAGGAACGAGATTCCGCGCGGCACGTCGTCAGCCGACGAGGCGGTCATCGACACGAACACCACCGGCGCCTGCCTTCCCTGGAACTTGTCGACGGTGCCGACCTCCACCCCGGTCAGGTCCGCGGCGTCCAGCCGGCGTCGCAGGGTCACCACCTGGGCGTTGTACGGCGTGACGACCAGCACGTGCTCCTGGTCGAGTTCCATCGTGCCCTTCTCGTCGGTCCACGCCGTGCCGAGCACACGGTCGATCGCGGCGACGATCGCGTCGGCCTCCTCGGGGCTGTCTGTCGAGTTGCCGTCGTGGTCGATCTCGAGGACCCGCACCCCGGGGGCGACGCCGTCGAGGACGCGGGCCGCGCTGACGCGCTCCTGCGAGTGGAGCCTGCCGTCGTAGGACAGCCGGGACACGGGTCCACACACCGCGGGATGCATGCGGTAGGACAGGTCGAGGAAGTAGCCGCGCTCCTGCGGCAGTGTGTGGCTGCCCTCGACCAGCCAGCCCAGCGCCGAGTGGTCGACGGGTTCGGGATGGGTGCCCTGGCTGACCTGTGGCAGCTGCTGTGGGTCGCCCAGCAGCAGCAGGTTTCTGGCCGACGCCGCGACCGCGATGGTGTTGGCCAGGCTGTACTGACCGGCCTCCTCGACGACCAGGAGGTCCAGGCTCTGTCGGGGGACGCGGCCCTCGTTGGCGAAATCCCATGCGGTGCCGCCGATCACGCAGCCCGCCTCGTCGGCGATGAACGACGGGTAGTCCTTCTCGGGCACGTCCCGCCACGGCCTGTCGGGGGACTTCTTCTTGCCGACGCGGTCGGGGTGCACACCCGCCTCGACCACGGTCCGCAGCAGGTTCTCGACGACGGCGTGCGACTGTGCGACGACGCCGACCCGCCACCGGTGTTCGCCGACCAGGCGGGCGATGACGGCCGCCGAGGTGAAGGTCTTGCCGGTCCCTGGCGGGCCGTGCACCGCCAGGTAGGACGAGTCGAGGTCGAGCAGCGCGGCGGTGATGTCGTCGACGACGTCCCCGGTGCGGGGCAGCGCGCCTCCGCTGACGGCCCGTGGCGGCCTGCGGAGCAGGACGTCGGTGACCGCATCGGCGGGCAGGTTCGGCAGCCCTGCGCCGACGAGGGCCGCCGCGGCGGCGATGGAGTCCCGAAGAGGGCCGGTGTTGACCGGTGGGCCAGGGGTGAGGGCAAAGGGCAGTTCGTCGTAGGGGCCGGCCTCGTCGGGAGCCCGCTCCTTGATCAGCACCTGTGTCGGCGCCTCGGGATCGTCGCACTCGAGTGGCTCGGCCGACCCCCAGACGCGGCTCTCGGGGTCGCCCTTGAGGCCGGCGGGACCCGGCGCGGCGTAGAGCGCGTACAGCTCGCGGCCGAGTTCACCCGCGGCGAGTTCACCCGTCAGCAGCACCTGGCGTTGCAGCTTCTTGGCCCGCGGCGGCTTGTCCCAACCTGCGACCACCTCGGCGCGCTCGGCGATGAAGACCCCGGTGTCGTCGGCCCACTCGTCGACGGGGTTGTTGATGCGGTCGAAGTGGGCCCACCAGAACGGTTTGTCCTCGCGTTCGTGGAAGGCGCGTGCCGCCGAGATCATGGCGACCGCGGTCTGCTCGGGGGTGCGCTCGTCGATGCCGTCGCCCGCAAATGCCATCAGCGTGCGTTCGAGGTCGTCGGCGACCTCCACCGGCACCGTCGCCGCGGCATCGTCGACCCGCTGCGGACCGCGCGGTGGTACCTCCGACTCGATGGCCCGTGCGGTCAGCCAGTCGCGCAGTCGCCGCGTCGACCGGCAGTCGTAGCGGTTGTAGTCCTCGATCTCCTTGAGCACGATGGCGGCGTCGTCGGCCCTGCCGTCGTCGCGGAGGTCGCAGTAGCGGGCGTACTGCGTGATGGAGTCCGTCGCGGTGGTCACCTCACCGTCGCGCAGCTCGTTGCCCATGTACAGCGGCTCGAGCGACTTGATGCTGTAGTTCTCGCTACCGACCCGAATACTCTTGCGCACCAACGGATACAGGTCGACAAGGATGCCGTTGCGCAGCAGATCGTCGACGTCGTTCTCGCCGACGCCGTAGCGGCCTGCGAGCCGGAGCAGCGTGCTCTTCTCGTAGGCGGCGTAGTGGTAGACGTGCATGCCGGGGTACTTCTTGAGCCGCTTGCGGACCATGGCGAGGAAGTCGACGAGGGCCTGTCGCTCGCTGGCCCTGTCGTGCGCCCAGTACGGCGTGAACTCGTCGGCGACGGTCAGTACGCCCCACAGGTACTCGAGCCCCCACTCGCGCCCGTTCACCGTCCACAGCGGGTCGCCCTCGAAGTCGAAGAACAGGTCGCCCTTGTTCGCGTCGGGCAGCACCATCAGCGGCTGCGCGTCGATGACCTCGTAGGGTGGCTTGCCATTCACCCGGTCGGCCACCTGCAGCCGCGCCTGCTCGACGAGGGAGCGGACCGTGCGTGCCGACAGCTCGGGGACCGGACCGTCGTGCGCGGCCAGTTCGTGCGCGGTCGTGATGCCCGCGTCGAGCAGCCGCGCCCGCTGGCTGACCCGCATGCCCGCGACGAGCAGAAGGTCGTCGTGCGCGCGGACCTCGGTGCTGCACTCGGGGCAGCGGAAGCAGGCGCGGACGTCGGTGTCGTCCCAGCTGACCGGTCGACCGCGCGCGAGATGCTCGTCGAGCAGCCGTTCCAGGGCTACGCGCCGGGGCAGGTAGACGGGCAGCAGCTCGTCAATGCGGTACCCGGCGACGGAGCCGTCGCCGAGGACCAGCTCGACCTCGTCGGCGACGGGAACGCCGGTGCGCGCCAGCGCGTCGGCGTAGGCGGCCAGCTGCAGCAGCGCCTCGACCTTGACCGAGCGGGCCAGCTTGGTGTCGCGAAGCCGGTACTGGTCGCCTGCCCCGTCGTTCTCGAGCACCAGGAAGTCGGCGAAGCCGACGAAGCGGCCGTCGAACATCGCGGCCTGATAGATCGCCGCGGCGCGTCGGTCGACGGCGGCGCGGGTGGCCGCGGCGGCGGCCGTCAGACCCGCGACGGTGTAGGCGGGCTTGCCGATGACGACGACGTCGGCGTCGTCGCGGAGCCGGTCGAGGTGGCGGCGCTCGTGCTCACCGCCGAGCTTGACCGTGCGGGCGAGCAGCTCATCGTCCGTCGAGACCCGCGGCCCCCATCCGAGCAGCGCGTCGAACGAGCGCAGCAACGCATACTCGCAGCGCGCGGCGGCGGCGAGATCTGAAGCGCTGTAGACGACTTGGGGGTCGGCTCCCTCGGTCAGGAACACCCTCGCCACTGTAGGTCAGGGGTACGACGCCGAGGGCCACCCCGCTAGCCCGTGTTGCCGATCAGCTCCACGCCATTGCCGTTCCAGCGGAACCGCACCACGCTCTTGAGCCCGCTGGTGCCGTTGAGGTACTGCAGGGCGACGGTGTCACCGGTGGTGGCCGATTCGTCGATGCCGTTGAAGCCATAGGTGTCGGGCACGCCGGTCGGGATGAGCTTGCCGAGGTGGAACAGCACGGCGCGGGTGTTCGGGTTGTCGGCGTTGGTGTTGGCCTTGATGACGATCGCCGACAGCGGCGCGCATTCGTTGTAGTTGCCCGCAAGGGGCTCCGGGCTCCACGGCTGGCCGCTGCGCGGATCGCGCGGCAGGTCGGAGACGGCCTTGGCGATCTCGGGTGCCGCGAGGTTGATCGCACACGGGTCGGCGGGGGCGGCCGTCGCCGACGGTCCCGACGCGACGGTGGGGGCGGGCGCGGGCGGCGCGGTCTGGGCCGGGGCGACGGTGGCCTGCGGTGTCTTGGCGACGGTCGAATCGCTGGCGCCGCAGCCGGTCAGGGCGGACGCCGCCGCCAGCACTGCGAAACCCCGGCGGCACCTCACGAACGGCTACCGTACCGGCTTCCGGCGCCGTCGTGGCTGCATGATGGGGGAGGGAGCTGCGGATACCCGTAGACTGCAACCTCGATGACGACTCCCGACCCCGACGCGACGAGCGCGGACATAACCTTTGCTGACCTGCAGATTCACCCGTCGGTGCTGCAGGCCCTCACCGACGTCGGTTACGAGTCGCCCTCGGCCATCCAGGCCGCGACCATTCCGCCGATGCTGGCGGGCTCCGACGTCGTCGGTCTCGCGCAGACCGGAACCGGCAAGACGGCGGCGTTCGCCATCCCGATCCTGTCGCGCATCGACACCTCCAGCCGCACCACCCAGGCCCTCGTCCTGGCCCCGACGCGCGAGTTGGCGCTGCAGGTCGCCGAGGCCTTCAGCCGCTACGGCGCTCACCTTCCGGTGAACGTGCTGCCGGTCTACGGCGGTTCGTCGTACGGTCCTCAGCTGGCCGGGCTCAAGCGCGGTGCGCAGATCGTGGTGGGCACGCCCGGCCGGGTGATCGACCATCTGGAGAAGGGCAGCCTGGACGTCTCGCACCTGGACTACATGGTGCTCGACGAGGCCGACGAGATGCTGCAGATGGGCTTCGCCGAGGACGTCGAGCGGATCCTGTCCGAGACGCCCGAGTACAAGCAGGTGGCGCTGTTCTCGGCCACCATGCCGCCCGCGATCCGCAAGATCACCTCCAAGTACCTGCATGACCCGGTCCAGGTGACGGTCAAGTCGAAGACCGCCACGGCCGAGAACATCACGCAGCGCTACATCCAGGTTGCCGGACCGCGGAAGATGGACGCGCTGACCCGGTTGCTCGAGGTCGAGCCGTTCGAGGCGATGATCGTCTTCGTCCGCACCAAGCAGGCCACCGAGGAGGTCGCCGAGAAGCTACGCGCCAGGGGCTTCGCGGCGGCGGCGATCAACGGCGACATCGCGCAGGCCGTGCGGGAGCGCACCATCGCCCAGCTCAAGGACGGCACCGTCGACATCCTGATCGCCACCGACGTGGCGGCGCGCGGGCTCGACGTGGACCGCATCTCCCACGTGCTGAACTACGACATCCCGCACGACCCCGAGTCATACGTGCACCGCATCGGGCGCACCGGCCGCGCCGGACGCTCGGGCACCGCGCTGCTGTTCGTCACGCCACGCGAACGCCATTTGCTCAACTCGATCGAGCGGGTGACGCGGCAGAAGCTCGTCGAGTCGCAATTGCCGTCGATCGACGACGTCAACGCCCAGCGGGTGGAGAAGTTCCGCGAGTCGATCACCGAGGCGCTCAGCGCCCCCGGCATCGAGTTGTTCCGCAGGCTGATCGAGGATTACGAGCGCGACCACAACGTGCCGACGGTCGAGATCGCCGCGGCCCTCGCGCTGCAGAGCCGCGGCGGCGGTGAGTTCCTGATGACCGAGCCGCCGCCGGAGAAGCGCCGCGAGCGTCCCGACCGCGAGGACGGCCCGCCCCGCAAGCGCCGCGACAACGTGCGCACCGACCTCGCGACCTACCGCATCGCCGTCGGCAAGCGGCACAAGGTCGGTCCCGGGTCCATCGTCGGCGCCATCGCCAACGAGGGCGGGCTGCACCGCAGCGACTTCGGCCACATCACCATCAAGATGGACCACTCGCTCGTCGAGCTGCCCGCGAAACTCTCCAGGGAGACAGTGAAAAAGCTTGAGCACACCCGTATCTCGGGCGTGCTCATCGATCTCAAACCCGATCGCGGCGGCCCGGGGCACCATCACAAGTCGAAGTGACGTCGAACGACTCGTCGGGACGCGTTGCCTCACTGACCGGCATTCGCGCGGTCGCCGCGATCCTGGTGATGCTCACGCACGCCGCGTACACCACCGGTAAGTACACGCACGGCTACGTCGGACTCGTCTACTCCCGCATGGAGATCGGCGTGCCGATCTTCTTCGTGCTGTCAGGTTTCCTGCTCTTCTCGCCGTGGGTGCGCGCGACCGCCGAGGGAACGGCCCCACCCTCGCTGCGCCGGTACGCCTGGCACCGCGTGCGGCGCATCATGCCCGCCTACGTCATCACGGTGCTGGCGGCCTACCTGCTGTACCACTTCCGCACGGCCGGACCGAATCCCGGTCACACGTGGCTGGGGTTGTTCCGCAATCTCACGCTGACGCAGATCTACACCGATGACTACCTCTTCTCCTATCTCCATCAGGGATTGACCCAGATGTGGAGTCTCGCAGTCGAAGCCGCGTTCTACGTTGCGCTCCCGGCGCTGGCCTACCTGCTGCTGGTGGTGCTGTGCCGCGGGCAGTGGCACCCGGCGCGTCTGATCCTGGGACTGGGGGTGCTCGCCGCGATCTCGCCCGCCTGGCTGTGGCTGGTGCACGCCACTGCGTTCCTGCCCGACGGCGCACCGCTGTGGCTGCCGACGTATCTCATGTGGTTCCTCGGCGGCATGCTGCTCGCGGCGCTGCATCCCTTGGGGATCCGGGCATACGCCCTGGTCTGCGTGCCCCTGGCGCTGGCGTGCTACTTCATCGCGTCCACCCCGATCGCCGGAGCGCCGACCACCTCGCCCGCCGAACTCCGCGAGGGGCTCGCGAAGTGTCTGTTCTACGCCGTCATCTCGACGCTGGTGGTGGCGCCCCTCGCGCTGGCAGGTGCCGACGGTGCCCGCAGCTGGTACGCGCGCGTGATGGCGAGCAGGCCGATGGTGTTCCTCGGCGAGATCTCCTACGAGATCTTCCTGATCCACCTGATCACCATGGAGCTGGTGATGGTCGAGATCCTGCGCTTCCCGATCTACACGGGGTCGATGTTCTGGTTGTTCGCGGTGACGTTGGTGGTGACGATCCCGCCGGCCTGGCTGCTGCACCGCGTCACCCGCGTTCGGACCTGACCCCTCGACCGTGCGGCGTGTCGTCGACGGTCGGGTGACTTTTCGACGAGAACCCGCACACTCGACGCTACGGACGATTCGCGTCCGACGGAGCTGGCACCACCACCGGCATCACGAACTCCTCGAGCATCGCGCGCTCGTCGTCCTCGTCGCGTCCCGGGAACACCAGCAGTGAGACCATCACCCGGACCAGCCAGCGGGCGCAGGCCTCGACGTCCGTCAGCCCCAGCGAGTGCAGGAACGCCTCGGTCAGTGCCTTGATGACCTCGGAACGCTCGGCCATCTCGCCGCCGATCGGGCGCTGCGACGTCGCGAACCACGAAGACAGCGAGGGACTTTCGCGGACGCTGCGCAGGGAGGCGATGATGCCCGCGATGAGGCGTTCGCGCGGATCGGCGATACTCGCGATGCGCTCGCCCATCGCGCGGAACACCCGGTGGGTCTCGCGGTGCACGTAGGCGGTGTAGAGCGCGTCGCGATTCTCGAAGTAGCGGTACACCGTCGCGCGGGAACACCCTGCCGCCCCGGCGATCTCGTGCATCCCGACGGTCGCCGCGTCCTGCTGGGTGAACAGCTTCTCGGCGGCGTCGAGGATGCGGTCGGCGGCCGCCTCGATGCGCTGCCCGGCGAGCCAGTCGCCTGCCATCACGTCACCCGGAACGGCACCGACAGCGGACGCCGCACGTAACTGCCGCCCGCCCAGACGATCGCGTCCTCGTCGACCTCGAAGTCGGGGATGCGCGCCAGCAGTTCGGTCAGCGCGACGCGGGACTGCATGCGCGCGGCGGCCGCGCCGAGGCAGTGGTGGGCGCCGTGGCTGAAGGTCAGGATGTTGCGGGGCCTGCGGGTGACGTCCAGTTCGCCTGCGTCGTCGCCGTATTGGCGTTCGTCGCGGTTGCCGGACCCGTAGAGCAACATCGCGCGCCGTCCCGCGGGGATGGTGGTGTCGCCGATGGTCACGTCACGGGTAACGGTGCGGCCCAACATCTGCACCGGCGAGGTGAGCCGCAGGAACTCGTCGATGGAGTCGTCGATCAGATCGGGGTTCTCGACCAGAAGTCGTCGCTGGTCGGGCCGCTGGTGCAGCAGGTGCACCGAGCCTCCGAGCATCCCGGTCGTCGTGTCGTTGCCGCCGGTGACCATGGTGAACGTGAACGCCAGGATCGACAGCACTCCCGCGATGTCGCCGTCGGCGCCGATGCCCGCGGCCACCAGGTGCGAGACGGTGTCGTCCTCGGGTTCGACGCGGCGGCGCTCGATGAGCGCGGTGAAGTACGCCATCATCTCGCCGAGGGCGTCGCCGAGCGTTTCGAGCGCGCCGCCGATGCCGCCCTCTGCGGTGTTGGCGGCGACGATGGCCTCGGTCCAGCCGTCGAACTGATCTCGGTCGGACTCGGGCACGCCGAGGTAGTGCGCGACGACCATCGACGGCAGCGGTTTGAAGAGTTCGGTGACGATGTCGCCGCCGCCGTTGGCCCGGATGCGTTCGATGCGGTCGACGACGTACTCGCGGACCTTCGGCTCGACGGACTCGACCTGGCGCGGAGTGAAGCCGCGCGACACCAGCTTTCGGAACTCGGTGTGCACCGGCGGATCCTGCATCACCATGGGAGGGTTGTCGGCCAGGCCGATCATCTCGAGCTCGCCGTAGTTGACCGTCAAACCCTGTGCCGACGAGAACGTCTGGTGGTCGCGCGCGGCGGTGAAGATGTCCGCGTGCCGGGACAGCACGTAGTAGTCGTGCTCGGGATTCTCGGGCACGACGTGGTGCACCGGGTCGTGGTCGCGCAGGGCGCGGTACATCGGCCACGGGGTGCGCCACGTCTGGGCCGTGGCGAGCTCGAAGCGGGCGTCGGCGTCGTGAGACAAAGAAGCCGTCATGTCTTATGAATACGACAGTGGCGGTTCACTGTCAACCCGCCGGGTGCCAGCCCTGCATTGCGGCGTCCATCTGCTGGTCCTCGAGCGCGACGACCGCGAGCGGCTTCTGCCCGTCGTGCCTGCGCATGCCGTCGAGCAGCAGTTCCACGTAGCGGCGCCACAATTCGGGTTCGACGTGGCCCGCCCACTCACTCACCGTGCCCGCCAGCAGGCTGATGATCGGCATGTCGGTGGGCTCGACGTCGGGGCGCAGGTGCCCGTCGGCCCTGGCCCGTTCGACCAGCTTCGAGGTGAGCGGATCCAACAGTTCGCGCGCGCACTCGACGCGGTAGCCGCCGTAGGCCTTGCTGTAGACCATCTCCCTCAGCCCGCGGTCGGTCGCGGTCAGCTCGCAGAGGTGTTCTACGAACCAGACGAAGCCGTCCCACGAATCCTCATGCCGTAGCGCGGTTTTCGCCAGCTCGGCGATCTGCTCGATGCCGTCCTCGAAGATGGCCTCGAGCAACTCCTCCTTGGTGGCGAACCGGCGGTACACCGTGCCGACCCCGACGCAGGCGTGGTGGGCGACGTCGTTCAGGGTGGCCTCGAGGCCCTTGACGGCGAACAGCTCACGCGCAGCGTCGAGCACGCGCTGCCGATTGCGCTGCGCGTCCTTGCGCAGCGCCCGGCGGGGTTCGTCGCACCCGGTCACGTTTCGCAGTGTAAGTGATGGGCGTCATAAGTGGATTGATTTTATCCGCTTCCGAGTTTAGGTTGACTAGCTAGATCGGCCGGGTTCGGCTGATCAGTGGGTCCCCGTGGAAAGGCCTGACTTTGACCGCCGCCATCGAGTGGTTGCCCATTTGCGTCAAATCAGTGATGCAGCAATCTCTTTCGAATATCGGGCGGTCGAGGTGATCTCGCTGCTCAGGCGGTCCTGGCTGCCCATCCTCATCGTCGCGGCGGTCACGGTGGGCGCGTTCAGCGTCGCCCACCTTCGCTCGGTGTTCGGCTCCGACGGCGCCGTGGTGACGCCCGTGGGCTCGGACACCGCCCAGAAGTTCAACCCGAAGGTCGTCGTCTACGACGTCTTCGGCACGGGTGGCGCCGCGACGGTCAACTACACCGATCTCAACGGGATGCCGCAGCGGGCGGTCGACGTGCCGCTGCCATGGACCCTGCGACTGGAGACGACGGCGCCGTCGGTCCAGCCGAACCTCGTCGTGCAGGGCGACGGTCAGTCGATCAGCTGCCGCGTCACCGTCGATGACGAGGTCAAGGACGAAAGGACGGCGCAAGGCGTGAATGCGGCGACGTACTGCTTGGTGAAGGCGGCATGAGCACTCCGACCGAAGACGCCACCACCGACGCCATTCCGACGGCACGCCACGCCGCCCGTCCGGGTGGGCTGGCGCGCGTCATGCGCATCTTCGCCATCCCGATCGTCCTGGCGTGGGTGGTGATCGTCGCACTCCTCAACACGACCGTGCCCCAGCTCGAGGAGGTCGGCAAGCTGCGCGCGGTGTCGATGAGCCCCAACGACGCGCCCGCGCTCATCGCGACCAAGCGCGTGGGCGAGGTCTTCAAGGAGTACGACACCAACAGCAACGTGATGATCGTTCTCGAGGGCGACGATCCACTCGGCGCCGACGCCCACGCGTTCTACGACGAGATGGTCAGGCAGCTGCGCGCCGACACCACACACGTTCAGCACGTTCAGGACTTCTGGGGTGACACCCTCACCGCGGCGGGCGCGCAGAGCATCGACGGCAAGGCTGCCTACGTGCAGGTGTACATCGCCGGCGACCAGGGCGAAGCGCTGGCCAACGAGTCGGTCGACGCCGTGCGCACCATCGTCGACGGCGTCAAGGCGCCGCCCGGCGTGAAGGCCTACGTGACGGGTCCTGCGGCGACGACGACGGATCAGAACGAAGTCGGCGACGCCAGTATGAAGACCATCGAGATGCTGACGTTCGCGGTCATCATCGTGATGCTGCTGCTCGTCTACCGTTCGGTCGTCACCGTCGTCGTCACGATGGGCATGGTGGTCGTCGGGCTCATGTCGGCGCGCGGCATCGTCGCCTTCCTCGGCTATCACCACGTATTCGGCCTCACCACGTTCGCCACCAACATGGTGGTGACGCTCGCGATCGCCGCCGCCACCGACTACGCCATCTTCCTGATCGGCAGGTACCAGGAGGCGCGTCGCGCGGGCGAGGACCGAGAATCGGCCTACTACACCATGTTTCACGGCACGGCGCACGTCGTGCTGGCATCGGGTCTCACGATCGCAGGCGCCACGCTGTGCTTGCACTTCACGCGGCTGCCCTACTTCCAGACGATGGGCATCCCGCTGTCGGTGGGCATGACGATCGTGGTCGCCGCGGCCCTGACCCTCGGGCCCGCGGTCATCTCGATCGTCACGCGCTTCGGCAAGGTGCTCGAGCCACGGCGCTGGGGCCGGGCCAGGGGCTGGCGGCGCGTCGGCGCTGCCACCGTCCGCTGGCCGGGAGCGGTTCTCGTCATGGCCGTCGTACTGGCCCTCGTCGGCCTGCTCACGCTGCCCGGCTATCACACCACCTACAACGACCGCATCTTCCAGCCGGCCGACGGACCCGCGAACATCGGTTACGCGGCGGCGAATCGGCACTTCTCCGAGGCGAAGATGAACCCCGAATTGGTGATGGTGGAGGCCGATCACGATCTGCGCAATCCCGCCGACTTCCTGGTGATCGACAAGATCGCCAAGGCGATGGTGCGCGTGCACGGCATCGCCCAGGTGCAGACGATCACGCGACCCGACGGCAAGCCCGTCGAACACGCGTCACTCGCCTACTCGATGAGCCAGAGCGGCACGGGGCAGCTGCTCAACAACGACTATCAGCAGACGATCCTTGCGAACACGCTCAAGCAGGCCGACGACATGCAGACGACCATCGACTCGATGACGAAGATGCAGAGCATCACCCTGCAGATGGCCGACGTCACCCGCCGCATGTCGGACAAGTTTCAGAACACGTCCGCAGACACCAACGAGATCCGCAACCACCTCGCCGACTTCGACGACTTCTTCCGGCCCCTGCGAAACTACTTCTACTGGGAGCCACACTGTTTCGACATCCCGGTGTGCTGGTCGCTGCGGTCGATCTTCGACACCCTCGACGGCATCGGCACCCTGTCCGACGACTTCCAGAACCTGGTGCCGGACATCGAGGAACTGGCCACGCTCACGCCGCAACTGGCCGCGCTGATGCCGACGATGATCCAGACGATGAAGAACCAGAAGCAGTACCTGCTCAACCAGTACCAGGCGCAGAAGGCGCAGCAGGACCAGAACATGGCCCAGCAGGAGAACGCGACCGCGATGGGCCAGGCCTTCGACGCCGCCCTCAACGATGACAACTTCTACCTGCCGCCGGAGGCGTTCAAGACCGCCGACTTCCAACGGGGCATCAAGCTGTTCCTCTCGCCGGACGGACATGCGGTGCGGTTCACCGTGTTCCACCAGGGTGACCCGCTCACCGAGGAGGGCACCTCCCATATCGAGCCGCTGCGGATCGCGGCCGCCGATGCCATCAAGGGCACCCCCCTCGAGGGTTCGACGGTGTACGTCGGGGGCAGCGCGGCCATGTACAAGGACATGCAGCAGGGCGCCGACTACGACCTGCTCATCGCGGCCGTCGCCGCGCTGATCCTGATCTTCCTCATCATGGTGGTGCTCACCAGGGCGGTGGTGGCCGCGGCCGTCATCGTCGGGACGGTCGTGTTGAGTCTTGGTGCGTCCTTTGGGCTTTCGGTGTTGCTCTGGCAGCATCTCATCGGCATCCCCCTGCACTGGATGGTGCTGCCGATGTCGGTGATCGTGCTGTTGGCGGTCGGCGCCGACTACAACCTGCTCTTGGTGTCCAGGATGAAGGAGGAGCTCCACGCGGGCCTGCACACCGGCATCATCCGGTCGATGGCGGGCACCGGATCGGTCGTGACGTCGGCGGGCCTGGTGTTCGCATTCACCATGATGTCGATGGCGAGCAGCAATCTGATCGTCATCGGCCAGGTCGGCACCACGATCGGTCTCGGTCTGCTCTTCGACACGCTGGTGGTGCGTTCGCTCATGACACCGTCGCTGGCAGCGCTGCTCGGGCGCTGGTTCTGGTGGCCGCTGAGGGTCCGTCAGCGGCCGGTGCCGCAACCGTGGCCCAGCCGCCAGCGGACCATGGCTCCGCAGGGCGCGATGAACTAGATCGCGGCCCCGGGGTTGAGGATGTTGTCCGGGTCGAGTGCCTGCTTGATCCGTCGGTTGAGCTCCATCGCCTCCGGTCCGAGATAGCCCTCCAGCCACGGCCGCTTGAGCCTGCCGACGCCGTGCTCGCCGGTGATGGTGCCGCCGAGTCCGACCGCCAGGTCCATGATCTCGCCGAACGCCTGCTGGGCGCGCTCGGCCTCGGCGTGGTCGGTCGGGTCGAACACGATCAGCGGATGGGTGTTGCCGTCGCCTGCGTGCGCGATCACCGAGATCATCAGCGCGTGCTGCTCGGCGATCTTCTCGACGCCGGACACCAGGTCGGCCAGCGCGGGCAGCGGCACTCCGACGTCCTCGAGCAAGAGCGACCCCTTCGCCTCGACGGCGGGGATGGCGAATCGGCGCGCGGCCACGAACGCCTCGCCCTCGTCGGGGTCGGACGTCGAGAACACTTCCGTCGCACCGGCTTCGGTGAAGACGCGCGCCATGAACTCGGCGTCCTCAGAGCCTGCAGGGCCACGGTCGTCGGACGCCGCGACCATCATGGCGGCGGCCGTGCGGTCGAGTCCCATCTTGAGCTTGTCCTCGACGGCGTTGATGGCCACGGCGTCCATGAACTCCAGCATCGAGGGCCGGATCTTGCCCGTGATGGTGACGACCGCGTTGGCCGCGGCGTCGACGTCGTCGAACGACGCGACGACGGTGCAGCCGCGGTGCTGGGCGGGCAGGAGTTTCAGCGTCACCTCGGTGACGATGCCAAGCGTGCCCTCGCTGCCGACGAACAGCTTCGTCAGGCTCAGTCCCGCAACGTCTTTCAAGCGTGGGCCGCCGAGGCGCACCGCGGTCCCGTCGGCCAGCACCACCTGGAGACCGAGCACGTAGTCGGTGGTCACGCCGTACTTCACGCAGCACAACCCGCCCGCATTCGTGGCGATGTTGCCACCGATGCTGCAGATCTCGAACGACGACGGGTCCGGCGGATACCAGAGCCCGTACTCGGCGACGGCCTTCTTCACCTCGGCGTTGAACAGGCCGGGCTGGGTGACGGCGGTCCTCGTGACCGGGTCGACGGTGATGTCGCGCATGCGCTCGGTCGACAGCACGATGCTGCCGTCGAGCGCCGTGGCGCCGCCCGACAGCCCGGTGCCCGCACCCCTGGGGACCACCGGAACGCGGTGGGCGGTGGCCCACCGCATCACGGTCTGGACCTCCTCGGTGCGGCGCGGTCGCACCACGGCCAGCGCCGTTCCCGCGTTCGGATCGGCCGCGCGATCCTGCCGGTAGGACGCGACGATGTCGGGATCGGTGACCACGGTGCCCTCGGGCAGCTCGGCGACGAGTTCGGCCAACATGTTCGCGGTCACGCGTCGATGCTACGAGTTTCGGTGGCGGCGGGATGCGTCACGGCACCATCCACGACAACACCGCCGAGGCCTGCAGCGCCGACAGCGCGCACATCGCCGCGAGGAACACCAGACTCCATACGACGACGCGACGGAAGATGTCGCCCTCCTTGCCGTTGAGTCCAACCGCTGCGGCGGCAATGGCCAGGTTCTGTGGCGAGATCATCTTGCCGAGCACACCTCCGGAACTGTTCGACGCAGCCATCAGCACGTCGGACAGTCCCGCCTGATTCGCTGCGGTCACCTGAAGTGCGCCGAAGAGTGAGTTGGCCGAGGTGTCCGATCCGGTGACGGCCGTCCCCAGCCATCCCAGGATGGGTGACAGCAGGGCGAAGGCCGCGCCGGCACCGGCCATGAAGGTGCCGAGGGTGATCGTCTGGCCCGACACGTTCATCACGAAGGCCAGGGCCAGCACCGCCATCACCGTGAGGATGGCCCAGCGCAACTGATGCAGGGTCGCGCCGTACGCCTTGACGGCCCGCGGCAGCGACAACCGCAGCACGAGCATCGTCACGATGCCCGCGACGAGCATCTGAGTGCCCGGCGTGTTGAGCAGGTTGAGCGTGAACTTGGTCAGGCTGAGCGCCTTGCCCTTGGCGTCGACCACGTCGAGGCCCGGCCAGTCGAACACGAAGGTCGCCTTGTCCAAGAGGGTCTTCACGGCGCCGATCTGACAGACGACGAAGACGACGATGATGATTCCGTAGGGCGCGTACGCCCTGGCCACGTCCGCGCGGGAGTCGCGCTCACCGCCGACGCGCCGGGCAAAGCCGGCCGTGGGCTCGTCCGCCGCCCCACCCGCGATGACGCGTGCCGGATCGGTCGCCCGCACGGGGTGCCGCATGCGCACGAAGGCGACGACCGCCGCCGCGGACACCAGCGAGGCGACCACGTCGGCCAGGGGCACCGAGACGAAGTTGGAGGTCGCGTACTGGGCGACCGCGAACACGCCGCCGCTCAGGACCGCGACCGGCCAGGTCTCGCGGATGCCGCGCTTGCCGTCGACGATCGCCACCAGCGCCAGCGGGACGAACAACGACAGGAGCGGGGTTTGACGCCCGATCATCGCTCCGAGCGTGTCGGCAGGGAGTTCGGTCACCTTGCCCAACGTGATGATGGGCGTCGCCATCGCCCCGAAGGCGACGGGGGCGGTGTTCGCGACCAGTGCCAGCACCGCGGCCTTCATCGGCTGGAAGCCGAGGGCCATCAGCATGACCGAGGTGACCGCGACGGGGGTGCCGAAGCCCGCGAGCGCCTCCATCAGGGCGCCGAACGAGAACGCGATGATGATCGCCTGGATGCGCTGGTCGTCGCTGACGCTGGCGAAGGAACGCCGAAGAACGTCGAAATGACCTGTCTCCACCGTCATTTGGTAGACCCAGATCGCGTTGATGACGATCCAGAGGATGGGGAAGAAGCCGAAGGCGGCCCCCTCGCTACCGGCCAGCAGCGCTTGTCCGATCGGCATTCCGTAGACCACGACGGCGATGACCAGCGACACCGCCAGTGAGATGAGCGATGCCAGCCACGCGGTCATCTTGAGTGCGCCGAGGAGGACGAACAGCAGGAGTAACGGGACAGCCGCCACCACCGCACTCCAGGCGAGAGAGCCACCGATGGGATCGAGCACTTGCTGATACACGACTGACCTCGATTGTGGTGCGCATCACGTTTTCGGTGGGTTCCCCAGGGGCGGACGCCGCTAAACGCCAGACAGGGTGGCGGCGCCGCGGTCGACGAGTTACTCGATGTTCACGTCGGGTTACGCGGCAGACATCGCGTTCTCGCCATACTCATAACGCGACAAGAGTCGCGTTTTCCGGCGCGAAGGCACCCTCCATGACGACCCTGAACCACGTAGCCCGCACCACGCCGGTGGCCGAGGTGCTCGAACATCTGCGCCGCGACGGCTATGTCATCGTCGACGACCTCGCCTCGCGGGAGCTGATGGACAGGATCCAGGGCGAGGTGGCTCCGTTCATCGACTCGACGCCGATCGGCTACAACCCGATCCTCGGCACCAAGACCCGCCGCACCGGTGCGCTCGTCGCGCGTTCGCCCGCATGTCGCGAATTGATCCAGGATCCAACGGTTTTGGGGGTATGCGAACAGTACCTCGGGCACGCCACCGCGTTTCAGCTGATGCTCACCCAGATCATCTCGATCGAGCCGGGGGAGACCGCGCAGGGTCTGCACCGCGACCAGAATGCCTGGGACCACTTCCCGTTCCCCGTGGACTATCAGGTGCAGTGCAACACCCTGTGGGCACTGACCGACTACACCGCCGAGATGGGCGCCACCCGTATCGTCCCCGGAAGTCATCTGGACGACTCGCGCAATGCCAACGACTACACCGACGGCGAGTGCCTGCAGGCGGAGATGTCCAGGGGCTCCGTCATCATCTACAGCGGCAAGATCGTGCACAGCGGGGGCGCGAACCGCTCCGACAGAATCCGGCGGGCCATCAACGTCAACTACTCGGTCGGCTGGGTGCGTCAAGAGGAGAACCAGTACCTCGCATGCCCATTGGAGATCGCCAAGACGCTCGACGACGACCTGCTGCGGTTGATGGGCTACCAGGAGGGCGCGTTCGCGATGGGCTACTTCCGCGACTTCGAGGATCCGCTGCGCGCGGTCCGCGGGATCGACGCCGTCCCGTACGGCTTCGACTTCAGCCGCGTGCGCAGCGAGGCGCAGGAGATCGTCGCCGGACACATGGCCAACAGCGAGTAGGTGGCGGGCACCGGAATGAGCCAGTTGCCGGGCGGCCTGCGCAAGCAACCGCTCCAGGACCGCTCCCGGGCGGCCATCTCGCGCGTGCTCGACGTCGCGGCGGAGCTCGTCGTGGAGGTCGGCGCCGAGCAGATGGTGGAGTCGCTGCCGCTGCTGCTGGAGAGGTCCGGCATCAGCCGCGGTTCGTTCTATGCCTTCTTCGAGAGTCCGGAGGCCGTCCTCGACGAACTGGCACTGCAATGCATGCTCGGTTCGGTGGAGGTCTTCGACCGCGCGGTGAAGAATCGGCGGGGTGAGCAGTGGGAGCTCATCATCGACGGCCTCGTCGACGCCTACACCCACCAGTTCCGGATCCCGCTGGTGCGCGAGCTCTGGGTGCGCCAGCAGTTGTCGACGACGGTGCGGGCGCTGGACCGCGCGTGGATCGACAACCTGGCGTCGGCGATGTTCGACGAATTTTCCTCCTGCAGTGCTGATTTCGCCGAGCTGACCGAATTGCACTGCCTGGTCGCGCTGGAAACCCTCGAACGCCTGTTCCAGTACGCGTTCCGGGACGATCCCCACGGCGACGATCTCGTCATCGCAGAGGCCGGGCGCGTCGTCGTGCGGTATCTCGCCCCCTACGCCGCGGGCGCCAACTGACGCGACGGCGTTTCCGAGTCAATCCGCCTCTCCGGACACGAGATCCGGAGTGTCGTCCAGGTGGCGCAGCGCGGGCAGGAAGATGGCCACCACGCCGAGCAGCAGCATCGGCAGTGAGAGCGCGAGGAACGTCACGTGCAGGCCCGCGGCATCGGCGAGGGGCCCCGCGACCACCAGGCCCAGCGGGCCCGCCGCGTACGCGAGTGACCCCATCACCCCGACCACCCTGCCGCGCAGATGGGCGGGCGCGCGGGTCTGCATGACGTAGTTGTAGATGGGCGCCATCGGCCCGTAGACGAGCCCGACGAGTGCGCACAGCACCAGGATCACCGGCAGCGGTGGCAGGAACGCGATGACCGTCATCGACACCCCGAGCACCACCACGGCAACGAGCACGACCGTGCGCCGGTTCGCGTACCTCGACAGCACGGCATAGCCCAGCGCGCCGACCAGGCCGCCGACGCTGAGCGCCACCAGCACCCAGCCCAGCTGCGCGGGCTCGTTGCGGTCGGTGAAGTACTTGGGGAACAGCACGCTCTCCATCGGCATGTACAGACCCGTCGCCGCCAGCTCGACGAACGCCAGCGTGCGCAGCACCGGCGTGTGCCACACGAACGTCAGGCCCTCGACGACGCCTGCCCACACCTGCGGCATGTGCTCGCGGTTCGGGGTGCCCGCCCCCTCGAGGCGCAGCACGGCGATGGCCGAGATGGACAGCAGGAAGGCTCCCGCGGTGACCCACATGGTGTTGACGCCGCCGAGCGTGGTGATCAGAAGGCCGCCGATGCCCGGCCCGACGATGTAGGCCAGGTTGAACACCGCCTCGTACACGCTGTTGGCGTGGTCGAGGGTCCAGCCGGCCCGCTCCGCGGCCTCGGGCAGCATCGTCTCGCGCGCGGTCATCCCCGCCGGGTCGAAGAACGCGCCCAGCGCAGCCAGGCCCGCCAGCACCGCGACGTTGATGGCGCCGACGCCGAAGATCAGGGCGATCACCGGGACCGCGGCCACCGACAGTGCGGAGAGCGTGTCGGAGATCATCGACACCCGCCTGCGGCCCAGGTAGTCGACGGCCGCGCCCGCGATCAGGGTGGCGACCAGCAGCGGCAGCGTGCCCGCCATGGCGACCACGGACGCCTCGAGCGCGGAGCCGTTGCGCTGCAACACCAGCCACGGAAAGGCGACCAGCGAGATGCCGTTGCCCGCTCCGGCCGTCAGCGCGGCGGAGAGGATCAGGAACAGCGGGCCACGCTTCTTGGTGATCATGAGTTATCGCGTGGAATCTAGCAGCGGCCGCGCCCGGGCGGCGAGAGATTTGTCTGCGAGTGCACAGTGAGGGAATGACACAGTGAGGGAATGACACAGTGAGGGAATGACACTGCCACACCCGCGGACCGGAGAGCCGTTCGATTCGCCGGTGCCCGTGGGGTCGGGCTGGCCGGGGGATGCCGCGGGTGCGGACACCGCGGTCGCGACGACGGCGGCGCGGGTGCGGACCCTGGCCAGCCGCACCACGACGGTCGACGGCCTCGACGCGCAGGTCAGCGTGTGCCGCGCGTGCCGGCGGCTGGTCGACTGGCGCGAGAGGGTGGCGCTCGAGAAGCGTCGCTCGTACGCCGACGAGCCCTACTGGGGGCGGCCGGTGCCCGGCTTCGGCTCCGGCGCCCCGCGGATCCTGGTGGTGGGCCTCGCACCCGCCGCCAACGGCGCCAACCGCACCGGTCGCGTCTTCACCGGCGACCGTAGCGGGGACTTCCTGTTCGCTGCGCTGCACCGTGCGGGCCTGGCGAGTTCGGCCGTGAGCGTCGATGCCGCGGATGGCCTGACGCTCAACGACACTCGGGTGGTCGCAGCCGTCCGGTGCGCACCGCCGGACAACGCACCGACCCCCGAGGAGCGGGCCACGTGTGCGCCGTGGCTGGACGCGGAGTGGCGACTCGTCGGTCCTGCCGTGAAGGTGATCGTGGCGCTCGGCGGGTTCGCCTGGCGGGTGGCGCTGGACATGGTGCGCGACGGCGGAGGCACCGTCGGAAGGCCGCTGCCGAAGTTCGGCCACGGGGCCGTCGCGCAGCTCGGGTCCGTCGCACTGCTCGGCTGCTACCACCCCAGCCAACAGAACACCTTCACCGGCCGCCTCACCCCGGTGATGCTCGACGACGTCTTCGCGACCGCCAAACACCTCGCCACCCGTTGATTTCGGCACATTCGCCTGCGCCGGCCGCCGCCGAGCACGCCGAAGTCGCGGGGGAGGGGAACGTTCGGCGGCGCGATCGCGTTGGTTCTGGCGTGCGACTTTCGGTACTCGACCTCGTCCCGGTCCGCAGCGACCAGACCACATCCGACGCGCTCGCGGCGACGGTGCACCTCGCCCAGACCGCCGACCAGCTGGGCTATACGCGCTACTGGGTGGCCGAACACCACAACATGCCCGCCGTCGCGGCCACCAGCCCGCCGGTCGTCCTCGGCTATCTCGCCGGGCAGACCACGCAGCTCCGGCTGGGCTCCGGCGGCGTGATGCTGCCCAATCATGCGCCGCTCGCGGTAGCCGAGCAGTTCGCGCTGCTCGAGGCCGCCGCGCCCGGTCGCGTCGACCTCGGCATCGGCCGCGCCCCCGGTTCGGACCCCGTGACGTCGATGGCGTTGCGCGGATTCAAGGGACGCGACGCGCAAGCCGAACGGGAGGACATCGAGAACTTCCCCCAGTACCTCGACGACGTCGCCGCGCTGATGAGCACCAGCGGTGTCGGGGTCTCGGTCCGTGGGCGAAACATGTTGCACCAGAACTACGTTCTGAAGGCCACTCCCAACGCGGCCAGTGAGCCTCGCCTGTGGCTGCTCGGCTCGTCGCTGTACTCGGCCCACCTCGCGGCGGCCAAGGGGTTGCCGTACGTGTTCGCCCATCACTTCTCGGGGCAGGGCACCGAGGAGGCGCTGGCCACCTACCGCTCGGAGTTCCGCCCGAGCGATCTCGCCGCCGAACCCACGACGTTCATGACGGTCAACGCCTCGGTCGCGCCCACCCGCGAGGAGGCGCTCGACCTGATGCTGCCGAATCTGCACATGATGGCGTTCCTGCGCACGGGTCAGCCGCTGCGCGCCCTCGACCTGGTCGAGGACGCCCGCCTCGTCGAGCTCACCCATCAGCAGCAGGCCGTGGTCGAATCCGGGCTGACGCGTGCCATCGTCGGCTCGCCGACCGAGGCCGCCGACCAGGTGCGGGCGCTCGCCGCGCACTTCGACGTCGACGAGGTGATGGTCAACCCCGTCGGCTCCGCCTTCCGTGGCGTCGATCCGCGCACCGCGCCGGCCCGTGACCAGACGTTGGAGCTGCTGGCGAAGGAACTGTTCTAACGCGGCGTCAGCGCGATGATCGGGATCGGTCGGGTGGTGCGCTTCTGGTATCCGTCGTAGCGGTGGGAGTTGTTGGCGTTCACCAGCTTCCACAGTCGGGGGTACTCGGGATCGTCGCTCCCGATGACCCTGGCCGTGGCGTTCACGCGCTTGGGCCCGAGGTTGATCTCGACGTCCGGGTTGGCCTTGGCGTTGAAGTACCAGCCCGGCGCCTTCGGGTCACCGCCCTTGGACGCGACGACGTAGTACGAACCGCCGTCGGCCGCATAGCTGAGCGAGTGCGTGCGCGCGATGCCGGTCTTGGCGCCGACGGTGTGCAGCAGCAGGATCGGCGCCTGTCCCGGGATCTTGTGGCCGACCCAGCCGTTGGTCTTGCGGTAGATCGCGTCATGGACCTTCAGCAGCGGCAGACCGAGGTAGCGCTCCCACACGGGCATGTTGCTCATGCGGGCCAGTGTGTCACGCGACCGTCAGGCGTCGAGGCGAGTGAGAGCGTCACGCAGTAGGCGGGCGGTCTCCTCGCGATCCGGGTCCCTGCGCACGACCAGGCCCTTGGCGAACGACAACTTGTCGCCGGACTTGCGTGGCGCGACGTGCAGATGGATGTGGAACACGCTCTGGAACGCCGCCCTGCCGTCATTGACGACGATGTTGTTGCCGTCGGCGTGCAGCTCGGAGGCCCTGGCCGCGCGGGCGATGCGCTGGCCGATCGCCATCATCCCGGCCACCGTCGCCGACGGGGTGTCCGTCAGGTCGACGGTGTGCACCTTCGGGATGACGAGCACGTGACCGCGGACGATGGGCCTGATGTCGAGGATCGCCAGGTAGTCGTCGTCCTCGTGGATGCGGATGGCCGGCGCATCCCCGGCGACGATGGCGCAGAACACGCATGACATGGGGCCACCGTACGGGCCCGGCGGCTACGCGTTCCCGCTCGCCCACTCCGCCAGCCGGCGGTCGCGCTCGTCGGCGTCGACCTCCTCGACTCGCGTCATCACCGACCAGCGCTGGCCGAAGGGGTCGAGGATCGAGGCGAACCGGTCGCCGGTGACGAAGGTTTGGATCGGCTCCCGGATGGTGGCGCCCGCCCTCTCGGCGCGCGCGACGACGGTATCGGCGTCGGCGCAGTACACCGCCATCGAGTGGGTGACGGAGTCCTTCCGTTCGACGGCCTCGAGTTCGTAGTCGGGGTTCGGGTCGGACAGCTGGAGGCGGCCGGTACCGAAGTCGAGTTCGGCGTGCGCGATCGAACCGTCTGCGCCGTCCATCCTTTCGGTCAGCGTCGCACCGAACACCGAGGTGTAGAACTCGATGGCCTCGGCGGCGCCGTCGATGACGAGGAACGGGGTCAGGCTGGTGTAGCCCTCGGGAATGGGTTTCACGGTCATGTCGTCCACTCTCGCGGCGGGGGTCGTCGCGCTTCTTGGAAAAACGCGCCACCGCCGACCGTGTTAGCCTGTGTGTAACGATCCTTACAGACAGGACGACCGTGGCTCAGCCGAGAACCAGAAGGCAGCTCCAGGGGGACAACTCCCGCGAGCAGATCCTCGACGCCACCGAGCGGTTGATGGCCACCCGCGGGTACGCCGCGACGTCGATCAGCGACATCCGGACGGCCTGCGGGTTGCCCGCCAGCTCCATCTACTGGCACTTCGGCAGCAAACAAGGCGTCCTCGTCGCCGTCATGGAGCGCGGGGCCGAACGCTTCTTCGGCGCGATCCCGCGGCACGGCGACACGTCCTCGGCGCCGGACGTCGAGGCCCAACTCGCCGCCACGGCCACACTGCTCGCCGAACATCCGACATTCCTGCGACTCGTCTACCTGCTGGCGCTCGAACGCGCCGACGATCCGGATGTGGGCGGCGCGGTGCGCCGGGTCCGCGAGACGGCGGCGGCGGGCTTCCGCGTCGCGATCGCCACCCTGCTGCCACCGGACGTGCCGCAGGACAAGGCACGTCGCGTGCTCGACGAGCTCACCGCGCTCGCGATGGCGATCTCCGACGGCGTGTTCATCGCCGACCACGTGGAGGCGGACTCCACCGACATCGAACGGATGTACCGACGACTGCTGCAGGCCGTCACCACTCTGCTACCGATCCTGCTGGAGGAAGAATGACCACCACTCGCACCGTCATCGTCACCGGAGCCAACGCGGGCCTCGGTCTCGAGTGCGCACGAAACCTGTTGGCGCGCGACCACTCCTGGCACGTCGTGCTCGCCGTCCGCAACCCCGACCTCGGCGCAGCGGCGATCGCCGATCTCGGGGCGCCCGAGCGGTGTTCGGTCATCCGCGTCGATCTCGCGTCGCTCGCGTCGGTCCGCGACTTCGTCGCGGCATTCGGGGCCGCCGGCCTCCCGCCGCTTCACGCCGTCGTGTGTAACGCAGGCCTGCAGACGGTCGACACCAAACACACCGTCGACGGTGTCGAAATGACCTTCGGCGTCAACCATCTCGGCCACTTCGCGCTCGTCACCGAATTGCTGGACCGCCTCGAGGCGCCGTCGCGGATCGTCGTCGTCGCCAGCGGGACCCACGATCCGAAGAAGTTCACCGGCATGCCGCATCCGAACTACACCTCGGCCGAGGAACTGGCCCACCCCGCCGCAGGTGCCCCCGCCGAAGGCAGGCGTCGCTATACGACGTCGAAGCTGTGCAACGTGCTGTTCGCCTACGAACTGGACCGTCGCCTCGGACGGGGCGCCAACGGCGTGACCGTGACCGCGTTCGACCCCGGTCTGATGCCTGCCTCCGGGCTGGCGCGCGACTACTCGCCTGCCCAGCGGCTGGTCTGGCGCGTCGTCGGCCCTTTGCTTCGCCTGCTGCCCAACGTCAACAGCACGCGCACCTCCGGCGCACGGCTGGCGGCCCTCGCCGTCGATCCGGCGTTCGGCGGTGTCACGGGCCGGTATTACGAGGGAGCCAAGGAGATCCGGTCGTCGGCCGACTCCTACGACGCGGCGAAGGCCCTCGATCTGTGGGAGACCAGCGAGCGACTGGTGCAGCACGTCACGACGTAGGGTCCAGAGGTGGACACCGACGCCATGGACCGCCCGCAGCTGGGTGTCGTCGGGCGGGCGGACACCGCCTCCGTGTTCGACCTCGACCGGTGGGCGCCCTCCGACGACGCGGCGCGCTGGGTCGAGCACTACTGGTCGGTCACCTGGGATCTGCGCGGACGGTCGCCGTTCACCAGCACCGTCATCACCTTTCCCGCCCTGCATCTCACGCACGAATGGGGCAGCGACTCCCCGCGGCACGGCCACCCGTTGCCCGCGACGCTGGTGCACGGCGTCGTCGAGCGCGTGTTCACCACCACGCTGTCCGAACGAGGCACGGTGGTCGGCGCGCGCTTCAAGCCCGGCGGCTTCACGGCCCGATTCGACCGCGACGCCGCCGCGCTCACCGGCCGCATCGTCGCCATCGACGACCAATTATTCTCCCGGCCAGTGCTTCTCGACGACGACCGCGCCACCGTCGGCACGCAACTCGATCGTGCGATCGGGGCGCACGGCGGCGAGGCGGATCCCACCTACGTCGCGCTGACCGCACTCCTGGACCGAGTGCGGGACGACCAGCTGCTGCACCGCGTCGAGCAGGTGATGTCCCTGTCGCCGTGGAGCGCGCGGACCACGCAGCGGGTGTTCCGCCGCTACGTCGGCGTGCCGGTGAAGTGGGTGCTGTGTCGCTACCGCCTGCAGCACGCTGCGCTCGAGATCGAGACGGAGCCGTCGGTCGACTTCGCGGATCTCGCCGTCCGGCGCGGCTGGTACGACCAGGCCCATTTCATCAACGACTTCCACGCGATGCTGGGGTGCACGCCGGGCGAATACGCGAGCCGACACGGCTGAGAGCACAATGCACAGCGTGGACCCCCGCGATCTCGCCTTCACCGGCGCCGCCGAGCAGGCCCGCCTGCTCGCGTCGGGTGCCGTGACCGCCCCCGCCCTGCTCGACGTGTACCTCGACCGGATCGCGCGATTCGACCGCGAATTACGTTCGTATCGCGTCGTTCTCACCGATTCTGCGCGCCGTGAGGCCGCCGCCGCGCAGGATCGGATCGACGCGGGGGAGCGGCTGCCGCTTCTCGGCGTGCCCGTCGCGGTCAAGGACGACACCGACGTCGAGGGTGAGGTGACCACCTACGGCAGCAGCGCGTACGGTCCGGCACGGGCCCACGACTCCGAGGTGGTCCGGTTGCTCCGCGGGGCGGGCGCCGTCATCCTCGGCAAGACGTCGGTTCCCGAGATGATGATCTGGCCGTTCACCGAGACCCTGACGTTCGGCGCCACCCGTAACCCGTGGCACACCGACTTCGCACCCGGTGGCAGCAGCGGTGGCAGCGGCGCCGCCATGGCCGCGGGACTCGCCGCGTTGGCCCTCGGCTCCGACGGAATGGGGTCGATCCGGATCCCGTCGACGTGGGGTGGGCTGTTCGGGATCAAGCCGCAGCGCGACCGGGTGCCGCTGGCGCCGCACGACGGCGCGTGGTGCGGACTGAGCGTGTACGGCCCGATCGCCAGGACCGTCGAGGACGCGGCGGTGTTCCTCGACGTCACCTCAACCCTGCCGACGCCGGACGGCGGCTTCGTCGCGGCCGCTGCGCAACCACCGGGCAGACTGCGAATCGCGTTGAGCACCAAGGTTCCTCCGCCGCTGACCGCGCGTGTGGGGCGGGCTCAGCGAGCTGCGGTGCGCGAGGCGGGCGTGCTGCTGCGCGACCTCGGGCACCATGTCGTCGAGCGCGACCCCGACTACCCGCCGAGCGCGGTGTTCGCCCAGGCGCTGCCGCGATACTTCCGCGGGGTGCACGACGACGCCTCCTCGCTGCCACGGCACGAGCGACTCGACCGCCGCACCCGGACGTTCGCCAGGATCGGCGGCCTTGTCAGCGACCGTCGACTCGCGGCGATGCGGGCGGCGGAGGGCGACGTGGCGGCCCGTGTCAACACCATCTTCGACGACGTGGACGTCGTCATCACCCCCGGGACCGCGACGGGGCCGTCACGCGTCGGGGCGTATCAGCGTCGTGGCGCGATCTCGACGCTGGCGCTGGTGGCGGCCCGGGTGCCGTTCCAGGCGATGTTCAACGTGACGGGCCAGCCTGCCGCGGTGGTGCCGTGGGGACTGGACGGCCACGGCATCCCGACGTCGATTCAGTTGGTGGGCAGGCCCTTCGACGAGGCGACCCTGCTCTCGCTGGGAGCGCAGCTGGAGTCGGCGAGGCCGTGGGCACAGCGCCGCCCGCCGCTGAGCTGAGGCCTAGCTCTTGCTCTGCGCGTGCTGAACCGGCGGCGCGTAGACCAGATCGCCACGGGTCTCGGTGCCGTCGTTGAACAGTGCCACCACGTCGTCGGGCATGGGTGACAGGTCGGCGGCCGACATGAAGTCGCGGATCGACGAGCCGGTGCACCGTCCGTCGATGTTGCGTGCGCCGAGGCCGTCGCGGATGTCGCTGACGTCGACGATCCGGAAGTCGATGGAGAACCGCGTGCGTCCGCTGTCGTTGGGGACGCTGGAGTGCAGGTGGTGGCCGGAGAACTCGAGCATCCCGCCGACCGGGGTGACGAACACGCTCGAGGAGAAGATGTCCACCGGTTCGGTCGGACCGGGCAGCGGGCGGGACTCACCGCCGATGTTGGCTGCGGCCTTGGCGCGGTGCTTGGCGTTCCACTCGTAGTAGTTGTACGCGGCGGAGTCGTTGGCGATCGCCTGGTTGAAGTACTCCGTGTGGAACGCCATTGCGTTGTTCTCGCTGACGTCGTACACCGGCATCCAGTGGTTGAGCTGCGCCAGCGGTGCCGAGTACCAGGTGTCGCGGTGCGGGTGCCAGGCGTAGGCGATGCCGGTCGTCAGGTAGTCGTCGCTGGTGGAGGTCCGCAGGCGTGGCACGTCGAAGTACGTCGTCTCCGGGTCGCAACCCCGCTCGACCAGCAATTCCTGCAGGAACCGCTTGGATTCCGGATGATGAATGAAGCGAGGCTTCAAGACGTTCAAGATCGCCGCATACTCGGCGACCGGCAGGTCGAACTGCGCCAATTCTGGGTCTCGGCCGCCAAATGCTTCGCCGATCAACTCCCTAGCAAACAACGCAAACGCGATCGCCGTGGGCGATGGCGACGTGATGTTGATCGTGCCGCCATACATGTGGGCACGCTCGATGCGGCCGCCAACTGGCTGGTCAACCTGGACTGCGATGGGCATCGACGCGTTCCTCTGATCGGTGGCTCGGCGCTAGCTGCGAGCTAACCTGTGCGGCAAACTTCAGCGTAGTCGCTCCCAGCGTACCGGAGGGCGCGTTTGTGGGGCGTTTGACGTTCGGCGAAATACCCGTCAACCAGCGTGGGCGCCGAGCGTCCGCTGGATGTCGGGGATCATCGACTGCAGCTGCTGGCCCCAGTACGGCCACGAGTGCGTGCCGTCGGGCGGGAAGTTGAACGTCGCGTTCTTGCCGCCCGCGGCGACGTAGGCGTCCTGGAAGTTGGTGTTGGACTTCAGCGTGAAGCTCTCCAGGAACTGCTGCGGCACCCCGGCCTCGGCGCCGGGCAGGTCACTCGGCGTGCCGTTGCCGCAGTACACCCAGATGCGGGCGCCGGTGGCCACCAGCTTCGCGACGTTGACGGTCGGGTCGTTGCGCGCCCACGCGGGATCGGTCGGCGGGCCCCACATCGCGGCGGAGCTGAAACCGCCCGCGTCGTTCATCGCCAGCCCGACCAGTGGCGGCCAGAACGGGTCGGACAGGTTCAAGAAGCCCGACAGCGATCCGGCGTACCGGAACTGGTTCGGGTGATAGGTCGCGTAGATCAGTGCGGTCGAGCCGCTCATCGACAGACCCACGACGGCGTTGCCGCTCTGCGACACGCCCTTGTTCTTGGCCAGCCAGGCGGGCAACTCCTGCGTCAGGAAGGTCTCCCACCGGTAGGTCTGGGTGGTGCCGTTGCCGACGGCGGGCTGGTACCAGTCGGTGTAGAAGCTGGACATGCCGCCGACGGGCATCACGGTCGCGAGGCCGGACTGGTTCAACCACTCGAACGCGGGAGTGTTGATGTCCCAGCCGTTGTAGTCGTCCTGGGCGCGCAGCCCGTCCAACAAGTAGACGGCGTGGGAGCCGCCGCCCTGGAACTCGACCCGGACGTTGCGCCCCATCGCGGCGGACGGCACGTCGAGGTACTCGACGGGAAGTCCGGGGCGCGAGAACGCATTGGCCGTGCCGCTGCCGGTGACCGTGGTCAACCCGGCGACCGTCATCAGCGCCACACCGGCGCCGAGAACAACTCTCAGGATGCTCCGCCTCATGGGGGTGTCCTACCCTCGCGGGCGCAGACTCGAAACCGGTGCGTGCTGTGAAGGAACTGCTAGGCGTTCGCCGACTCCGGTTGGGCCGGTGGGACGTACACCAGGTCGCCCGCCGACTCGGTGCCGTCGTTGAACAGTTCCACGACGTCCTCCGGCATCGGGGACAGGTCCGCGGCCGACATGAAGTCCCTGATTGCCGAACCGGTGCAGTGACTGTCGACGTTGACCGCGCCCCTGCCCGCGCGGATGTCGGCGACGTTCACCGTTCTGAAGTCGATCGAGAAGCGGGTACGCCCACTGGTGTTGGGCACGCTCGAGTGCAACTGGTGAGCCGAGAACTGGATCATCCCGCCGACCGGGGTGACGAACACCGTGGATGACGCGAGGTCGACCGGTTCGGTGGGGCGCGGCAGTGGCCGAGCGTCCGCGCGGACATTGGATGCGGCCGCACCCCGGTGCTTGGCGTTCCACTCGTAGTAGTTGTAGATCGCCGAGTCGTTCGCGACCGGGCGATCGAAGTACTCGGGGTGGAATGCCATCGCGTTGTCCCTGCTGATGTCGTAGACCGGCATCCAGTGGTTGAGCTGCGTCATGGGCGCGGAGAACCACGTGTCGCGGTGCGGGTGCCAGGCGAACGCGATACCGGTCGTCAGGTAGTCGTTCGTCGTCGAGGTGCGCAGTCTCGGGACGTCGAAGTAGGTCTCGGTGGGGTCGCAGCCCCGCTCGACGAGGAGCTGCTGGATGAACCGCTTGGACTCGGGATGGTGGATGAACCGCGGCTTGAGCACGTTGAGGATCGCGGCGTACTCGTCGACCGGGAGACCGAACTGGGCCAGCTCGGGATCGTGACCCGAGAAGGCTTCGCCAATCAGATCTCTGGCAAACAAGGCGAAGGCCTCGGTGGTCGGCGAGGGGCTGGTGATGCCCACCGCTCCGTCGTACAGCTGGGCACGTTGCGCGTAGCCGGTCAGCTTCTGATCGATTTCTACTGCCATGGACATGGGAACCCCCCGGTTCGTGTGTCGGAATGCGTCGACGCGAGGCCCCGTCGCCGCGTCTCAGGCGCCTCACAGTAGTCGCAGATCGCGCCCGGTGCGACGAGCAGAACGGTTGACAGCGAACTCACAGAAAGTCGCTGTGATCGCTGATCAGTGGCCGTTGCGGGCCGCTCGATGCGGCGGGGGTTGCCGGTTTTGGTCGGGCATCGGCGGCGCGGGTTCGCGGGCGTTCGGGCCGCCCCGCCGAGGGGCGTTGCCCGGACGCCGAAGTCGCTGAAGCGGATGCCGCGGCGTCGCTTGCTGCTCCCCGCGGCCTGCCGCGCCGACGGGGTCGCCAGCGCGCGACGGTTTCAGTCGCCGTCGGGGCCGACGGCAT
>JAESGJ010000165.1_pt1 | contig 86109 bp, 77 predicted proteins | sample 9266241 | NCBI WGS metagenome assembly JAESGJ01 (sample SAMN14514841, study PRJNA621669) | algae metagenome | isolation source: Brasilonema octagenarum HA4186-MV1 and co-occurring heterotrophs from wet... | place: USA: Manoa Valley, Hawaii | collected 2009-07-20
TCATGTACACCATGACCGATCCCGAGTCCCGGTGTGCGTCAAGCATTCCCACGCCGACGACGTTGACCTGACTGATGATCTGACGGTCGCGCGCGGCCGGGATCACGTTCTTGGTGGTGTCGTCCTCGTACTCGCGCCGGAAACTCGGTGTCAACAGCTGGTAGGCATCGGTGCGACTGCGCTCGATCGTCTGGTAGTCGAAACCCAGGATGACCGGGATCTGTTGCGCCGCCAGCTGTGGCAGTTCGGCCCTGGCCTCCTGCTCGCCCACGCGTTCCACGCGGTTCCAGTACAGGGAACCCCCGATGGCGCCCAGCGCGACGAAACCGGTGGCGAGGACGATGCCGAGCAGGACGACGAGCCTGGCGCTCCAGCGGCGCATCAGTTGCCACCGTCCGGGTACTTGAGGTCGTAGCCGGTCATGTGGCCGTCGTCGTCCTGGTGCACGATCACCCGCAACCGGTAGGGCTTGGACGGCGCGTTGACGCCGTCGATGTTGGTCACCGTTACACGCACCGAGACCAGTACCGACGCGTTGCCCGCGGTGTCGTCGACCTTCTCGAGGGCCGCGCCGTTGATCACGGCCTCGGAGTTGGCGTTGGTGTCCCGGAAGATCGCCTTGAGGTTGTCGACGTTGTTGCCCTGGCTCATCATGTCGCGCAGCGGCCCGCTGATGCCGTTGACGAACCGGTTCACGCTGTCGTCGATGGTGTTCTGGGTGTAGCTGAACATGTTCACCACGGTCTGCGACGCGGTGTCGACGAACTGCTGGTCACGCGCTTGCTCGGCCTGCGCGTGGCGCTGCTGGACCACCAGCACCGCCACCACGGCCGCCAACCCGGCGACCAGGACGGCGGTGACACCCAGCGCCAGGCCGGCGACCAGCCTGCGTGGCGACTGCCTGCGCGGCGGAGGTCCCAGCGGCTTGATCGGGCGCACGGTCACCACCGACGGCGACTCGACGACCACGTGCGCCGGCGTCTCGGGCGCCGTTCCAGCCGCGGGCCCCGCGGCCCGTGACGCGCGCCGACGCGCGGTAGCCCTCGTCACCGGCTCCGGTGTGTCACTCAATTACGCCTGCCTCGGATCCAACATCAGGTCCACCCACGACTCCGCGGGGTTGACCTTGTCCATGCCATCGGCGAAGACGCCCGTGCCCCCTGCGGGGTCGACGAACACGCCGGTCTTGGAATCGTACGTGGCGGTGGCGGGACCGCTCGCCTGCGGCGGTGCGTCGGCGGGCGGCGCGGGCGCGTCGGGAGCAGGAGCCGGGGCCGGCGGCGCGTCGCCCGGCGGTGGCGTCCTGGCGTACGGCGGCGTGATCTGATCCGGTGGCGCGTAGAACGGCAACGGCGGCGGTGGGGCACCGGGGTCACTCGGCGGGTACGGCAGCGGGAACGGCGCGTTGGGAGCCGGGCCCGGTCCGGGAGGAACACCCGGCGGCAGCTGGACGACGGGTGGACCGGGGTCATAGTCCGCACCGGGCGGAATGTTCGGAAACTTGTTGGGCGGGGTGATGTTTCGGTCATTGGTGACCGGCGTGTCGTACGGCACCGGAGGACCGCGCCACGGGTTGGTACCGATCGGCACGTAGCCGCGGGGGTCGCGGCACAGCTGTATCGTCGGTGCCCGCTTGCCGGGGAACTCCTGGCACGGATAGTTGCGCGCGCCGCGGACCACGGCGGGATCGCTCTGGGCCGTCTTGCAGTACAGATCCGTCGGAAGATCGCGCAGCGTGGTGTCGCCGGGTGACCGGATCAGCGGTGGCGGAATGAAACCGGTCAGGCAGGGCGGCGGATCGTTGAGGTCGATCTTGAAGTCCAGCTTGCCGCCCTCGTCGGTCGGCAGCCCGCCCGCGACCGTGTTCAGCGCGGCCAGCAGCGCGGGGAAGATCACCAGCGCCTGCTCGATGGACTTGCGGTAGATCACGCCGATCCGGCCGAAGTTCGCCAGGTTCGCCGCCAGCATGGGGAAGTTGGGCCGGATGCCGTCGAACGTGGTGTTGGCCGCCTGTGCCGCGCCAGGCACGTTCTGCAGCACCGACCGCAGTTGCGGATCCGCCTTGGCGGCCTCGGAGGTGAACCTGGCGAGCCCGTCGGCCAGTGACTTGATGTCGTCACCGCTTTGGATCTGCGCGTCGAGGAACGGGCCTGCCTGGTCGATCAACTGAGTGATCTGGCCGTAGTTGTTGTTGGCCTCGTCGACGAGCAGCCGCGAGGACTGGATCATGCGGGCCAACTCGGGGCCGGATCCGTTGAAGGCCTTGAACGTTTCGCGCAGCAGATCCTGTAGCCGGGTGTTCCCGATGCTGTTGACCAACGACTGCGCCTGGGACAGCAGCTCGGCGATGTCCTGGCCGACGGCCGTGCGGTCGACTCCGATGTTGGAGTTGTCGTGCAGGAAGTTCTTCGACGGATCAGCGGGCGGGACCAGGTCGATGTACTGCTCGCCGACCGCGGAGACGCTCTTGACGGTCGCCGTGACGTTGTCGGGCACGTCGGTGTCGGTGTTGAGGCGCATCGTGGCGACGACGCCGTCATTGTTGAGCCCTACCTGCTCGACGCGACCGATCGTCACACCGCGGTAGGTGACGTTGGCGTTCTGATACAGCCCGCCACCGGCCTTGAAATCGGCCGTGACGCGGTAGGCGCCGATGCCGACGGCGGCGGGCAGGTGGAGGTAGAACGCCGAGATGGCGCCGACGCAGAGCACCGTGACGATCGAGAAGATCGTCAGCTGCAGGCGGGTCAGTCTGTCCAGCATCTACGGGGTCCCCCCGTCGTGCTGAGTCGCCGAGCCGGGCGGGATCTTGAACGGGTCGGCAGCCTGGCCGGACAGGTTCGCCATCGCACCGGTCAGGAAGTCGGGCGGGTTGATGACCTCGTCGAGGTGCTTCATGTTCGGGTCGAGGCCCTTGGAGGTGGTGAACACCGACTCACCCGTGCGCCGGACGGTCAGGTCGAACGTGACGAACACGTTCAGGTAGTCGCCGCGCACCGCGTTGCGCAGGTACTTGTAGTGGAACGGGAACGTCGGCAGGAACTCGAGGTCCTTGATGAAGTCGTCGGCATTGTCGTTGAACGCCTTGATGACTGGATAGAGATCCTTGAAGTCGGCCGCGAAGTCGTTCTTGATGCCGGACAGCACGTAGGACCCGACGGTCGCAAAGGAGCGCAGCGCGGTGAAGGCGTCGACGATGTTCTTGCGGTTGGCGTTGAGCACCTTCAGCGCACCGGGCAGCGAGTCCAGCGTCCTGCCGAGGCTGTCCCTGCCGCGGGCCAGGATGCCCGCGAAGCGGTTCAGGCCGTCCAGCGCGGAGACGATGTCCACGGTCTGCTGGTCGAGCGACGTGGTCAGCTCGGCGAGCCGCGGGATCAGGTCGGCGAACTGACCGGACCGGCCCGCGACTGCGGCATACGTCTCATCGGTGATGTCCTGCAGCGCACCGAGATTGCCCTTGTTGACGACGACACCGAGCGACGACAGCACTTCTTCGGTGGTCGGATACCGGCCTGCGCGCGCCAGCGGGATGTTGGACCCCTCGCGCAGCCTGCCCTGGCCCGCCTGGTCCACCGGCGCGGCGAGGTCGATGTGCTGCGAACCCAGCAGGGACGTCTGTGCCACCGTGGCCGTCGAGTTCTCCGGCAGGTTGACGTCACCGTTGAGGGACACCTTGACGGCGGCGAAGAAGCTACCGTCGGGTCGTTGGACGGCCTGGATGCCGGACACGCTGCCCACCGTCACGTCATCGACCATCACGGGCGAATTCTGCGGCAGCGTCGCGACGTCCGGCAGTTCGACGGTGATGGTGTAGGACCCGCTACCGTGCCCCGAGGTGCCCGGCATGTCCAGCGAGTTGAGGCCGCCGAACGCGCACCCAGCGAGGAGCACGGCGCCGGAACCGAGTGCCAGCGTGAGGCGGCCGGCACGTAAGGCGTTGCGATGCAATGTCTTCACGGCTATCCACCACCCCCAGCTTCGGCGGGCAGGGGTGGTCCTGGCGGCGGCTGCGGTGCGGGTCCCGGCAGCGGGCCGGCACCATCGGCCTGCGGACCTGGAGGAGGCCCGTAACCCTGCGCGGGCGCACCGACCTGGGACACCTGCCCGGGGATCGGCGGCGGGGGCAGCATCATGTCGCTGAGCCTGCCGTCGGGATCGACCGTCGGTGGCGTGACGCCGGGAGCGGGCTGCCACTGCAGGTACGGCACCGGGGTCTGCGCCTTCGCCTCGGTCTCGGGGGTGTCGTAGATGATCTGGCCCTTGTACGCCGTGATGCTGTTGATCGGATGGAACAGGATCGGCGGGTAATTCACCGCGAGCCGCTTCAGCACGGGACCCATGCGCTGACGGCAGATCTCGGCGCGCTTGAAGTTGTCCGGCGACGCCCCGGTGTCGAACGTGCCACCGCAGATGAACTGGACCGGGTTGGCGAAGTTGGGCAGCGACAGCAGGCCGCCGACGGTGCCCTGCGCCGGGTTGTAGATGTTGTAGAAGTTGGCCAATCCGTTGGGCGTCACGTGCAGGATCTGCTCGATGTCGTCGCTGTGCTCGGTGAGCAGGTTGGTGAAGTCGGTGAGCTTGCCGATCTGGCCGATCAGCGCCTCGTTGTTCTGGTTGAGGAAGCCCTTGACGTCGGCGAGCGCCTGGTTCAGCGTGCCGAGCGTCTGATCGAGGTCCTTGGAGCTGTCCGCGAGCACCTGGGACACCGAGGCGACGTGGCCCGAGAACTGCACGATCTGCTCGTTGCTGTTGGCCAGGGCGTTCACCAGCACCTGCAGGTTGCGCACGGTACCGAAGAGGTCGCTTCGCGAGTCGCCGAGCCGTCCCGCCGTCTGGGACAGTTCGCGCAGCGCGTTGCGGAACGAGTCGCCGTTGCCGTCGAAGGTGTCGGCCGCCTGGTTCACGAACGCGGCGAGCGGACCCTGCACGTCGCCCTGCTGCGGTCCGAGCGACGCACTGAGCTGCGTCAACTGCTGTTTGACGTCGTCCCATTCGACGGGAACACCGGTGCGATCCAGGCCGATCTGCGCGCCGTCGGCCAGGGTGGGGCCCTTGGTGTAGGCGGGGGTGAACTGAATGAACCTGGCGGACACCAGGTTCGGTGCGATGATGAGCGCACGGGCGTCGGCGGGCAACTTCACGTCGTCGTGCACCGTCATGGTGACCTTGACGTCGCTGGCCCTGGGTTCGATCGACGTGATGGTGCCGACGGGGACGCCCACCACCCGGACGTCGTCGCCCGGATACAGCCCGACCGTGGACGGGAAGTAGGCGGTGACCTGCCGGCCCTGATGGGTCGGCCACACCATGTATACGCCGCCGACCAGTGCGGCCAGAAGTACGCCGACCACTGCCAGGCGCAGCCACCGGTTGCGGGTTCTCGTCGAATTTTCTTGAGTCATGGCGACTTCGGCCTGATGATCATCCGCTCGGAGATGAATCCGCGCAGGTAGTCGGCCAGGCTGTCGGGCAGCTTGCCCGGCTGGAAGTAGGTGTCGAGCAGGACCTCGGAGAGGGTGGCGGGAGGCAGGCCGTACAGGTTGATGTTGAAGCCGGGGCCGTTGCCGACGACCTCGCCGAGCGCAGTGGCGTACGAGGGCAGCCTGCGCAGTGCCTCGCCGATGTGCGCCTTGCGTGCCAGCAGGTCGTCGAGAACGGCGTTGAGCTTCTGCAGCGCGGGTCCGAACTCGCGCTTGTTGTCGGCCACGAAGCCCGAGAGTTGTTCGGAGACTCCCTGAATGCCGCCGATCAGCTCGCTGAGCGCCTGCCGCCTCTCGTCGAGCGCCTCGAACAGCAGGTTGCCGTCGGTGATGAGCTGGTTGACCTGGCCCGCACGCTGCGCCAGGGTGTCCGACACCTTCTTGGCGTGCGCGAGCAGCTGTTCGAGCGCCTCGTCGCGCGTGTTGAGGCTGCGCGACAGGCTCGCCACGCCGTCGAGCGCGCCGCGCAGCTGCGGGGTGGCGTCGTGCAGCGTGTCGGTCAGGGTCTGCAGGGCCTGCTCGAACTTGGGCTTGTCCAGCTCGCCCGCGTTCTGGCCGAGATCCTGCAGTGCGGTGTTCAGCGTGTACGGAGTCGTGGTGCGGCCCAACGGGATCACCGTCGTGTTGCCTGCACCCTTGGGCGTCACCGCGAGCGACTTCTGCCCCAGCACGGTGTCGGTCTTGATGGCCACCAGGGACTGGTCGCCGACGCGGATCTTGCGGCTCACGCTGAACTTCACCAGCGCGGAGTCACCGGCGAGTTCGACCGACGAGACCTTGCCGACCTTGATGCCAGAGACGCTCACGTCGTTGCCGGGCGAGATGCCACCGGCATCGGTGAAGTAGGCCTCGTAGTCCTTGCCCTGCGGCCAGAACGGCAGGCCGGTGTAGCCGAACGACACCAGCACCAGGCACGCCACCAGAGCGATGCCGAAGATTCCGGTGCGGACCGGATCGCCTTCGCCAGGCTTAGCCATTCGGTGAGCACCTCCCCTTGGATGGATCCGGTGGACCGCCGAACGGGATCAGGATGTCGCTGCCCGCGGGCCCGTTGATCTTCATGCGGATCGAGCAGTAGTAGATGTTGAAGAACGAGCCGTACGCGCCGAGAGCGTTGAGCCGCAGGTAGTTCTCGGCCAGCGGCTCGATCACCTTGTTGACGTCGGCCTTGCGCTCGTCCATGCGCTGCGCGAACGGCCGCAGGTTCTCGATGACGCCCTGGACCGGCCGTCTGCTGCTCTGGAGCAGGTCGGTCAGGTCGTTGGTCGCCGAGGCCAGTGGGGCGATGGCGCCCGCGATGGGGTCGCGGTTCTGCGCCAGTCCGGTGATGAGCTGCTGCAGTTGGTCGACTGCGGCGTCGAACTGCGCGCCCTTCGCATCGACGGTGCCGAGCACCGCGTTGAGGTTGTTGATCGTGTCGCCGATCAACTGGTCGCGCGCCGACAGGTCCTGGGTGAAGGACGACGTGGTGGCGAGCAGGGTCGACAGCGAACCACCCTGTCCCTGAAGGAGTTCGATGACGGCATTGCTGACTTCGTTGACCTTGTTTCCGTCGAGGCCCTTGAGTACCGGACGGAGGCCGCCGAGCAACGCGTCGAGGTCCAGTGCGGGCTGGGTGTTCGCCTCGGCGATGGTGCCACCGGGCGCTAGCTTGCGCAGATCGCCTGGGCCGGAGGCGATCTCGAGGTAGCGGTCGCCGACCAGGTTCTGGTAGCGGACCAGGGCCCGCGTCGAGGTGTAGAGCTGGTAGCGGTTGTCGACGTCGAATTCGACGTCGACGGTGTTGTCGGGGTTGAGGTCGACGTGCTTGACCGAGCCGACGGGGACGCCGGCGATCCGCACGTCCTGGCCGGCCTTGAGCCGCGAGGCCTCCGCGAACGTGGCGTGGAAGGTGTTGCCCGAACCGAACCGGAACTGGCCGAACACCACCACCAGTCCGGCTGCCACCAGCAGCATCACCACGGTGAAGATGCCGACCTTGAGCAATGTCCTGTCGCGCTTCACTTAGTAGTCATCCCTTTCCGCGTACGCACCGTGGAACAGGAACTGCAGCGTCGACGGCGCGTCGAACTGCAGCTCGGTGTTCGGCTGGAAGGGGATGTAGGCGTTGTCGGTGACCAGGAACGGGGTGTGGTACCACGATCCGCCGTACTGCTTGCTCGGAACGTCGGGCAGCCCGCGGCAGTTGGGGCCGCCCGAGGCGTTCACCAACGGCAGGCTCTCGGGGTACGTGTACGCGGGCGCGCCCGGCAGGAAGTTCGACGCCACGAACAGACCCGGGCGGATGCCGCCGATGATCGGGGCGAACCGGTCGACGGCGCTCGACGTGCCCTTGAGGATGCACCCGATCTCCGGCGAGTAGTCGCCCGCCACCTTCAGCGGGGCACGCAGTCGCTGGATCGCGGCGATGAAGTCGTCGGCCCCGGGCTTCAGCGTCGCGGTGCCGTTGTTCGCCAGACCGGTCGCGGCGAGCAGGGTGGCGTTGAGGTTGTCCTGTTGGTCGACGATGGTCTTGCTGATCGTCGGGGTGTTGTCGAACACCGTCACCAGGTCGGGTGCGGCGTCGGCGTAGACGTTGCCGAGGGCGCCGGTCTTCTGGAACACCTGCTGCAGGGCGGGCAGCTTCGGATTGAACTGCTGCAGATAGTAATTCAGCCCCGCGAGCGTGGCGCCGAGGTCGTCGCCGTTGCCGCGGAGGCCCTCGCCGAGCGCGCTCAGCGTGGCATTGAGGTTGATCGGGTCGACCTTCTGCAGGGTGTCGGTGAGCGTCTGGAACAGCGTGTTCACCTCGAGCTGCACGTTGGCCGCGGCGACCGTCGTGCCGGGCCGCAGCGAGCCGCCCTCGGGCTGGTCGGGCGCGAGGAACTCCACCGACTTGGCCCCGAACACCGTGGTGCCTGCGATGCGTACCTTGGCGTTCGACGGAACGAAGCGCAGCTCGCTGCTGTCGACCGCGAGCGTCAACGTCGCGTGGTCGCCGGTGTACTCGATCGACTGGACCCTGCCGATCTGGATGCCGCGGTACTTCACCTTGGCGTCGGTCTCCATCACGAGGCCGGCGCGCGGCGCCGTCACGGTGACGGTGTCGACGTGGGTGAACGCGGCCGTGTACGAGAGATAGGTGAACACGACGGCGGCCACCACGAATGCGGCGAGGATCGCGGCGGCGATCCTGACGTGGCTGCGCTTGGCGTCTCCCATCGGAACTATCCGGCGAGGTTGAAGTTGCCCGACGCGCCGTAGACGGCCAGGGAGATGAACAGGGTGATGGTGACGACGACGATCAGCGACGTACGCACGGCCTGGCCGACGGCGATGCCGACGCCGACCGGACCGCCGGAGGCGTTGTACCCGTAGTAGGTGTGCACCAGCATGACGGCCACCGACATGACGATGGCCTGGAGGAACGACCACAGCAGATCGCTCGGCACCAGGAAGGTGTTGAAGTAGTGGTCGTAGAGACCCGAGGACTGACCGTTGATGAACACGGTCGTGAACCGCGCCGCGAAGAACGCCGCCAGCACTGACAGCGAGTACAGCGGGACGATGGCGATGAGCCCGGCGATGATGCGCGTCGACACCAGGTATGACACCGCGTGCACGGCCATCGCCTCGACCGCGTCGATCTCCTCGGCGACGCGCATGGCGCCCAGCTGCGCGGTGGTGCCCGCCCCGATGGTGGCGGCCAGAGCGATGCCCGCGATGACGGGGGCGACGATGCGGACGTTCAGAAACGCCGACAGGAAGCCCGTCAGCGCCTCGATGCCGATGTTGCCCAGCGACGAATATCCCTGGACCGCAATGACACCGCCGGACGCGAGCGTCAGGAACGCCGCGACGCCGACCGTGCCGCCGATCATCACGAGCGCCCCGGCGCCCATGGTCATCTCGGCGATGAGGCGGATCGTCTCCTTGCGGTATCGGGTCAGCGCGTTGGGGATGTAGCGCACCGACTCGCCGTAGAACAGGGCCTGCTCCCCGACCGTGTCGACGGCCTTGGGCACCCCGCGGAAGAAGCGGCGGAGCCGCACCGTGGCGTCGTAACTCATGAGGCGCTCATCGTGCCAACACCCGGACGCCGACCGCCGTCAGGATCACGTTGATCACGAACAGGCAGATGAACGCGTAGACGACCGTCTCGTTCACGGCGACGCCGACGCCCTTGGGACCGCCCTTGACGGTCAGGCCGCGGTAGCAGCCGACGAGCCCGGCCATCAAGCCGAACAGCAGGGCCTTGAACATGGCGAGCACCAGCTCACCGAGACCGGTGAGAATCGTCAGACCGTTGATGAAGGCGCCGGGGTTGACGCCCTGCAGCAGCACCGAGAAGACGTAGCCGCCCGAGATGCCGATGGCGCAGACCAGACCGTTGAGCAGAAGGGCGACCAGGGTCGACGCCAGCACGCGGGGCACCACCAGTCGTTGGATCGGGTCGATGCCCAGCACCCGCATCGCGTCGATCTCCTCGCGGATGGTGCGGGCGCCGAGATCGGCGCAGATCGCCGTCGCCCCCGCGCCGGCCACGACCAGCACCGTCACCACCGGACCGAGCTGGGTGACGGTGCCGAACGCCGTGCCCGCGCCGGACAGGTCAGCCGCGCCGAGTTCCCGGAGCAGGATGTTGAGCGTGAAGGCCACCAGCACCGTGAAGGGGATGGCCACCAGGAGCGTGGGGATCAGCGAGACGCGCGCGATCATCCACGTCTGATCGATGAATTCGCGGAATTGGAACGGCCTGCGCCAGATCTTGGCGAACGTGTCCAGGGACATCTCGAAGAATCCGCCAACGGCCCGCGCCGGAGCCGTCAGCTGTTCCTTCAACCTTGGCTCCGTTCTCGGTACGAGGGGCGAGAAGAATCTACGGCGAATGGTCCGTGACTAGGAGCCGCGGTAACCTTTCCACCCCTTGGTTAAGCGCTGCTCTTAGTGAGCCGGATCATATTAACTAGAACACGTTCGCAGTGTCAAAGAACGGCAAAATCCGTAGGAAGCGGCATATTTGCGCAGGTCAGAGCATGTGTGACGCAGATCATTCTGTAACGTGTTCTAGTCCTCACAGGACTTTGACAATTGAGACTGTCAGTCTCGCGACGCCATCAGCTCGCTGGCGGAGAATCCCAGCTTGGGGTCACGGTCAGCAAAGTAGTCGGCGAGCGTGGCGCCGAGGTCGTCGGCGGCCCAGGCATCGGAGCCCGCAGTGAAGTGCCTCTCCGCCGTGGGCGCCGCCACCAGGGTCACGGTGGGACCGTAGACGATGAACAGCTGTCCATTGACCCCTTCGGCCGCCGGTGACGACAGGAACTGTACGAGAGTCACGACGTGATCGGGAGACAAGCCGTCGACCTGCCCGTCCTCGAGCTCGGGCGCCTCCCCGAAGACGTCGGCCGTCATGGCCGTCCTGGCCCTGGGCGCGATGGCGTTGGCCCGCACGCCGTAGCGGCCCAGCCCTCGTGCCGCCGTCAGCGTCAACTGGGTGATCCCGGCCTTGGCCGCCCCGTAGTTGGCCTGCCCGGGCGGGCCTGCAAGACCCGCCTCCGACGAGGTGTTGACCAGGCGCCCGTAGACCGTGCCGCCGTTCGCCTTGGCCTTGTCCCGCCAGTAGACCGCGGCGTTGCGGGTGAGCAGGAAGTGACCGCGCAGGTGCACCGCGATGACGGCGTCCCAGTCCTCGTCGGTCATGTTGAAGAGCATCTTGTCGCGGGTGATGCCCGCGTTGTTGACGACGATCGACAATCCGCCGAGCCCGTCCGCCGCGGCGACCAGCTCGTCGGCGGTGCTGCGGGCGCTGATGTCGCCTGCGACGGCGACGCCCTTCGACCCGGCAGCCGCGATCTCGTCGAGGACGTCGGAGGCGTCGAGCGCCTTCTGGATGTCGTTGACGACGACCGTCGCACCCGCCCTCGCCAAGCCGATCGCCTCGGCCCTGCCGAGGCCTGCGGCCGCACCGGTGACGACCGCGACGCGTCCGGACAGATCGATGACGCTGGATTGCTGGCTCAATTTACGAATACCTCTAGTCTTTGCGGATCAGGGCGGCGCGGGGACACTCGTTGACCGACTGCACGGCCGCGTCCTCCTGCTCTTCGGGCACCGGGTCGTGTTTGACGACGGCGTAGTCCTCGTCGTCAAGATCGAACAGGTCCGGGGCTATCCCCACGCAGACCGCATTGCCTTCGCAACGATCACGATCAACTTCGACTCGCACGAGAACCTCCTGCAGTTCGGGGTGGCTGCATCCCTCACGGTCGGCCCAGAATAGCCGCGCCTGGATTCCAAGACTAGAACGTGTTACAACCGGGGAGGCCCACGGGTACCCCGACACAGTGAGGACGACACGATGCGGATCGGCTACAGCCCTGAGCAAGAGGAGTTGCGCCGCGAGCTGCGCTCGTACTTCACCAAGTTGATGACCCCCGAGCGCGCCGAGGCCCTCAGCGCGGGCGACGGCGGCGAGATGGGTCGCGGCAACGTGTACCGCGAGACCGTCGCGCAGATGGGCAAGGACGGCTGGCTGACGCTGTCGTGGCCCAAGGAGTTCGGCGGCCAGGAACGCACCCCGATGGACGGGCTGATCTTCAACGACGAGGCCTCCATCGCCAACGTCCCCGTACCGTTCCTGACGATCAACAGCGTGGCGCCGACGATCATGGCGTTCGGCACCGAGGAACAGAAGAAGTTCTTCCTGCCCAAGATCGCCGCGGGCGAGTTGCACTTCTCCATCGGCTACTCCGAGCCCGGCGCGGGCACCGACCTCGCCGCCCTGCGCACCACCGCGGTGCGGGACGGCGACGACTACGTCGTCAACGGCCAGAAGATGTGGACCAGCCTCATCGCCTACGCGGACTACGTCTGGTTGGCCGTACGCACCAACCCCGAAGCCAAGAAGCACCGCGGCATCTCGATGCTGATCATGCCGACCACCGCCGAGGGGTTCTCCTGGACGCCCGTGCACACCATGTCGGGGGTGGACACCAGCGCGACCTATTACCAGGACGTCCGGATCCCGACCACCAACCTGGTTGGCGAGGAGAACGCCGGCTGGAAGCTGGTGACCAACCAGCTCAACCACGAGCGCGTCGCCCTGGTGTCCGCGCAACCGATCTTCGTCGCGCTCGGCGCCGTCAGGGAGTGGGCCCAGAACACCAAGGACGTGCACGGCAAGCGGCTGATCGACTCGGAGTGGGTGCAGCTCAACCTCGCTCGCGTGCACGCCAAGGCCGAGGTGCTCAAGCTCATCAACTGGGAGCTGGCCTCGGCGACCGACGCCACCCCGTCGCCCGCCGACGCGTCGGCGGCCAAGGTGTACGGCACCGAGCTGGCCACCGAGGCCTACCGTCTGCTGATGGAGGTGCTCGGCACCGCGGCCACCCTGCGGTCCGACTCCCCCGGCGCCCTGCTGCGCGGCCGAGTCGAACGCATGCACCGGTCCTGCCTGATCCTCACCTTCGGCGGCGGCACCAACGAGATTCAGCGAGACATCATCGGCATGGTCGCCCTCGGCCTGCCCCGAGTGAACCGGTAGGGAGCGGAGACTTCACATGGATTTTTCAACACCTGAGGCCGCGAACGACCTTGGCGGCCTGACCCGTTCGATCGTCGACACGGTGTGCACACCGGACCGGCAGCGCGAGCTCGACCAGCTCGACGAGCGCTTCGACCGCGAGCTGTGGACCAAGCTGGCCACCGCCGACGTGCTGTCGACCGCCGCACCGGAAGCCCTGGGCGGCGGCGGTTTCGGGGTACTCGAGGAGATCGCCGTGCTGGTCGCCCTGGGGCGTCAGATCGCCGCAGTGCCGTATCTGGAGTCGGTCGTCCTGGCCGCCGGTGCCCTCGCGAAGTTCGGACCCGAGGCGCTGCAACGTGATTGGGGCACACCCGCGGTCGAAGGCGGGAAGATCCTCACCGTCGCCCTCGACGCCGAGATGGGCCAGGGGCCGGTGCAGGCTCAGACCGTCGGAGACGGCTACCGGCTCACGGGTACCAAGGCGCTCGTCGGGTACGGCCCCGTCGCCGATGCCTACCTGGTTCCCGCGGAGTCCGAGTCCGGCACCAGGGTGTTCCTCGTCGCCGCCGGTGACCCCGGCGTGTCGGTGACCTCGCTCGACACCACCGGCCACGGCAGCGTCGGCCACCTCGAGCTGCAGGGCGCCGACGTGGCAGCCGACCGCATCGTCGGGGACGCGGACGTGGTGGCGTGGCTGACGACGGTGGGCACCTTGGGCCGCAGCGCCTTTCAGCTCGGCGTGCTCGAACGGGCACTCGAACTCACCGCGGAGTACGCCAGGGAGCGTGAGCAGTTCGACCGCCCCATCGGTAGCTTCCAGGCGGTCGGTCAGCGGTTGGCCGACGGGTACATCGACATCAAGGGCCTGAGGTTGACGCTGACCCAGGCGGCGTGGCGGCTGTCCGAGGACCTGCCCGCCGATCTCGAGGTGGCGACCGCCGCGTTCTGGGCAGCCGAGGCAGGCCACCGGGTCGCACACACCACGGTGCACGTGCACGGCGGCGTGGGCATCGACGTCGACCACCCCGTGCACCGCTACTTCCTCGCTGCCAAGCAGACGGAGTTCGCGGTCGGCGGCGCCACCGGCCAGCTGTTGCGGATCGGCCGCGAACTGGCCGAGACTCCCGCCTGATCCCAGGTGACCGAGGAGCGACACCCCACCGTCACCGAATTGCTGGCGCCGCTGGTCGACGTCACCGATCGTGGTGTGCACCAGGAAGACTCGTTCGTCAGCTGGCGTGACCATCTCCGTAACGGCGCCCAGGTGGCGGCCGCGCTGAGGGCCCGACTGGATCCGGCCGCGCCGCCGCACGTCGGGGTGATGCTCGGCAACACCACGTTCTTCTCGTCGGTTCTGGTGGCGGCGGGGCTCACCGGTCTGGTGCCGGTCGGCCTCAACCCGACGCGACGCGGCGCGGCCTTCGCCCGTGACGTCGCCCGCGCCGACTGCCAGCTGGTGCTGACCGACGACATGTCCCTGCTTGCCGACGGGGTGCCCGAGGGCATCCCCTGCATCGACGTCGAATCCGCCTCGTGGGCCTCGGAATTGGCCGAGTACCGGGGCGCGCCGGTGACGTTCGCCGAGTTGGGACCCGACGACCTCTACATGCTGATCTTCACCTCGGGCACCAGCGGCGAGCCCAAGGCCGTCCGCGTCACGCACGACAAGGTCGCCTTCCCCGGCATGATGCTGTCCCAGCGGTTCGGTCTGGGCCGCGACGACACGTTCTACCTGTCGATGCCGCTGTTCCACTCCAACGCCATCATGGCGGGCTGGGCGGTGGCGGTCGCGGCAGGCGGTTCGGTCGCGTTCCGGCGCAGGTTCTCGGCCTCGCAGTTCATCCCCGACGTGCGACGCTACGGCGCCACCTACGCCAACTACGTCGGCAAGCCGCTGTCCTACATCCTCGCCACCCCGCCGCGCGACGACGACGCGGACAACCCACTGCGCTTCATGTACGGCAACGAGGGCGCGCCACGGGATCTGCCGCGGTTCGCCAAGCGGTTCGGCGCCTACGTGGTCGACGGGTTCGGCTCGACGGAGGGCGGCATCGCCATTGCGCGCACCCCCGACACTCCGGACGGCTCACTGGGGCCGCTGACCGACGAGGTCGCGATCGTCGACGTCGACACCGGCGAGCCGTGTCCGCCCGGCAAGGTCGGCGAGCTGGTGAACCCGCAGGGCCGCGGCTGGTTTCGGGGTTACTACGGAGACGAGGCAGCCAACGCCGAACGCATGTCGGGCGGCGTCTACCACAGCGGCGACCTGGCCTACCGCGACGAGGCGGGCTACGCCTACTTCGCGGGCCGGCTCGGCGACTGGATGCGGGTCGACGGCGAGAACCTGGGCACCGCACCGATCGAGCGGGTCCTGTTGCGGCACGACGACGTCGTGGAAGCCGCGGTCTACGCGATCCCCGACCCCGCCGTCGGTGACCGCGTGATGGCGGCGCTGGTGCTGACGCCGGGGGCGACGTTCGACGCCGACGAATTCACGGCCTTCCTGTCGGCACAGTCCGACCTCGGGCCCAAGCAGTGGCCGAAGTTCGTCAGGATCGGCACCGCACTGCCGCGTACCGAGACGTTCAAGGTGGTCAAGCGACTGCTGTCCGCCGAGGCTCTGGACTGCGCGGATCCCGTCTTCCCGATTGGGTAGCGTGGACCCATGGGTTACCGAGAGACGGTGTCGCCCACGGGCCTGGAGGCCCTCGTCGAGGCCGCCTGGGTGTCAGACGGCGGCGATGCACGGGTGCGGGTGCTGCCCGACGCCTGCATGGACCTCATCTGGATGGACGGCCACATCGTCGTCGCCGGACCGGACACGTCGGCGTTTCTGACCACGCGCGGTCAGGAACCGTTGGCGGGACTGCGATTTCGACCCGGCGTGTTGCCGCGCCTGCTCGGGGTGCCCGCCGCAGAGCTCGTCAATCAGCGGGTGCCGCTCGACCAGCTCTGCGCTGCGCCCACCCAGACCCGACTTGAGACCGTCGCGCTCGAACTCGCCAGGCGGAGAACGAGGACCGAGACGGCGCCGTGGTCGCTGGACGCGCTGCGGCAGATCACGGCCTCGATGGCGCTGGGCTCCTCGGTCGATCGGGTGGCCCGCGACACGGGCTGGTCCGCCCGCACGCTGCAGCGGCAGTGTCAGGCGGTCTACGGCTACGGGCCCGCGATGTTGCGCCGCATCCTGCGCTTTCGCCGCGCGGTGGCGCAACTGCAGGCCGGCCGTGCGGCCGCCGACGTGGCTGCCGACTCCGGTTACGCCGACCAACCGCACCTGCATCGCGAGGTGCGCGCCTTCGCGGGTGCCACGGTGACGTCGCTGACGGCCGGCTAGGACAGCGGCGCGAACAGGTCCACCGACGTGCCGTCGGGATCCTCGACTGTGGCGTAGCGCTGCCCCCACGGTGCGTCGAACGGCGTCAGCGTGCCGGGATACCCTGCGGCCGTGAGACGTTCGAACACCGCGTTCACCGACGCGGGCGTGCCGAAGCCGAACGCGATCGCCACCCGGCCGGGACCGCCCGGCGGTGTCCAGTCGGGGTGCATCCCGGCGATCACCTCCTCGGTGTCGAACGCGAGGGTGTTGCCGCCCGGCAGGGCGACCTCGACGTGGGGCCCCTCGGGTTCGGGCACCGCCAGGCCGAGCAGTCGGTAGAACTCCAGCGACGCCGCGACGTCACGCGCCACGATCTCCACCACCACGGATTGCACGGAATCAGTCATGCCTGGCACGGTAGGCGGCGCGGGCGCCCGCGTAATGAACGAATCGGACAAGCTGGGACGAAGGCGCGAACTATCGTGGCGGGATGGCACTCGACCCCGACTCGGTGCTCCTGACCGGGCGGGTGGCCGTGGTGACCGGCGGTGGATCCGGCATCGGTCGCGGAATCGCCAAGGGCCTCGCGGCCTTCGGCGCGCGGGTGGCGATCTGGGAGCGCGTCGAGCAGACCTGCGCATCGGCGGCCGACGAGGTCGACGGTCTCGGCATCGTCACCGACGTCAGGGACTCGGCCCAGGTCGACGCGGCCCTGGAGCGCACCGTCGCCGAACTCGGACCGGTCGCGATTCTCGTCAACAACGCGGGCGGGGTATTCCCGTCCCCGCTCCTCGACACGTCGGAGAACGGGTGGGATGCGCTGTACCGGGCCAACCTTCGGCACGTCCTGCTGTGCACGCAGCGGTGCGCGCGAGTGATGGTCGAACACCGGATTCCGGGCAGCATCATGTCGGTCACGTCCATCGAGGGAGTCAGGGCCGCTCCGGGTTACGCCGCCTATGCTGCCGCGAAGGCCGGCGTCGTGAACTACACGAAGACGGCCGCGCTCGAACTCGCCCCGCACGGCATCCGCGTCAATGCCCTCGCTCCCGACTTCACCATGACAGAGGGTCTCGTCGCGCTGATGACGCCGGAGTCGCGCGCGAACGGCGAGCTGATGGTGCCGATGGGTCGCGCCGGACACGTCGACGAGATGGCCGGTGCCGCAGTCTTTCTTGCATCCGACCTGTCGTCGTACGTGACGGGTCAGACCATTCACGTCGACGGCGGCACCCACGCCGCAGGCGGCTGGTATCCGCACCCCGAGACCGGGGTCTACCAACTGGGACCCTCCTGACCGTTGGCGCGCAATCGGAGCAAATGATCGTCAGTCGACGTCACGACGTCTGGCTCGGTCGGTAACAATGCTCCGCCGCCAACTTTGAGTAGGAATACCTACCCTGCACAGAAGGGGTTTTGAGCTACGCTTCGGTCCGGAATGGACAGCCCTGGTGCTTGCCTGCAGTCTCCGCGAGTGAATAACCCGAATACGAGGAGTTAACCAATGAGAGCTTCGGCGCTCACCGGGGCGGCTGCGGCCGCCACCGCCCTTGCCGTCGTCCTGGCCGGCTGCGGCTCAAGCAGCACGACGGCGACGTCCAGCAGTTCGAGTACCTCGGCGTCGTTGAGTTCGACGACCACGACGTCGAAGAAGCCGTCGATTGCGGAGACGACGACCGCGCAGGCCGGTCCGAACAAGACGATCGCGGACTACATCAAGGACAACAACATCCAGGAGACCGGGATCAAGATGGGCGACCCGTCCGCGCCCGCGGTCAACCTGCCCGTGCCCGACGGCTGGCAGCCACTCAGCCCCGAGGAGGCGCCCGACTACGCCTACGGCGCGATCGTCTACACCGGGCCCGAGTTCGAGTCCGACCCGCCCAACATCGTGGCCCTCATGTCGAAGCTGTCCGGGAACGTCGACCCGCAGCAGATCATCGACCTGGCGCCGGGCGAGCTGAACAACCTGCCCGACTACAAGCCCGGCAACGAGGGTGAGACCAGCACCCTCGGCGACTACCCGGCCTACGTGCTCGGCGGCACCTACACCCGCGACGGCGCAACGCGTTTCATCGCGCAGAAGACGGTCGTCATCCCCGCCGCCGACGGCCTCTACGTGCTGCAGCTCAACGTCGACGGCCCCGATAAGGCAGGCGACGTGCTCGGCGCCGCCACCGACAAGATCGACAGCGACACCACCATCGGCTGACCGAACCCCACCGATACCGAACGCCGTCAGGGTGCGTGAGCACCTTGGCGGCGTTTGGCCGTGGTAGCGCGCCTCAGCCGCGGATGTCGTCGAGGCGGCGGGTGGCCTCCTCGAAACCCGACACCAACTCGCCGATGATCTCGGCGACGGGCCGGATCTCGTTCATCCGGCCCACGATCTGGCCGACCGGCATGGCAACGGCCGTCGGGTCGGCGGACTCACTCATGCGCTGGTGCGCCTCGCTGACCAGGATGTTCTGCAGCGGCATCGGCAGTGGCTCCGGCGCACCGTCGGCATCCCAGGCGTCGGTCCAGCGGCTCTTGAGCAGCCGCGCGGGCTTGCCGGTGTAGATGCGACGACGGACCGTGTCGCTGGACGACGCGGCGAGCATGGCCTCCTGGATCACCGAACGCCCCGAGGGCAGGCGCTCACCGAGGTCGTACTCGGCCGACGTCAGGAACGCCGAGCCCATCCACACGCCCTGGGCGCCGAGCGCCAGCGCCGCCGCCACCTGACGGCCGGACCCGATGCCGCCCGCGGCGAGCACCGCGGCCTTGCCACCAACGGCGGCCAGTGCGTCACAGACCTCGGGCACCAGCACCATCGAGGCGATCTCACCGGTGTGGCCACCCGCCTCGTGCCCCTGGGCGATCACGATGTCGACGCCGTTGTCGACGTGGCGCTGAGCGTGTTTGGCGCTACCCGCCAGCGCGGCCACCGGCACGCCCGCGGCGTGCACCTGGTCGATGACGTCCTTGGGCGGTGACCCCAGCGCGTTGGCGATGAGCTTGATCGGATGCTTGATGGCCACCTCCACGTGGCTGCGCGCGACCGAATGTAGCCATCCGAGAACGCCTTCCGAGCGCTCCTCGTCCTCGGGCAGCGGCGGGACGCCGAGATCGGCGAGCGTCTTGTCGACGAAGTCGCGGTGGCCCTGCGGGATCAGCTTGTTGATGTCGACGCTACTGCCCTCGGTGGGCACCGTGGCGGGCATGACGATGTCGACGCCGTAGGGCTTGCCGTCGGTGTTCTCGTCCATCCACTGCAGGACCCGCTCGAGGTCGTCGGCGTCGTTGAATCGCACGCAGCCCAACATGCCGAGTCCGCCCGCCCGGCTGACGGCCGCGGCCACCTTCTCCGACGGCGTGAAGACGAAGATCGGGTACTCGATGCCGAAGCGTTCGCAGAGTTCGGTGCGCATCTACTTCACCCCAACGTGTTTCGCGTGTACGTCGTCGGCAGGGCCTGCCTCGGTGACGTCCTTGGCCCAGCGGTAGTCGGGCTTGCCTGCGGGTGAGCGCTTGACCTCCGTGACGTACCAGAGACTGCGCGGCACCTTGTAACCGGCGATCTCGCTGCGGACGAAGGCATCGAGTTCGGCCAGCGTCGGCCTGGCCCCGTCGCGCGGGTGCACGACGGCCGCGACGTGCTGGCCGAACCGCGGGTCGGGCACACCGACCACCAGTGCGTCGAACACGTCGGGGTGCCCCTTGAGCGCGGCCTCGACCTCCTCGGGGTAGATCTTCTCGCCGCCGCTGTTGATGGACACCGATCCGCGCCCGAGCATCGTGACGCTGCCGTCCTCCTCGACCTGGGCGTAATCGCCTGGGATCGCGTAGCGGACGCCGTTGATGGTCTGGAACGTCTCGGCCGTCTTCTTCTCGTCCTTGAAGTAGCCGACGGGGATGTGCCCGCGCTTGGCGATGATGCCGCGCACCCCCGACCCCGGCACCACCTCGTTGCCGTCCTCGTCGAGGACGACGGTCGTCTTGTCGATGGTGACGCGCGGACCGCCGGTGTGCGACTGGCCCTTCGCCACGATGCTGGTGCCGCCGAAGCCCGTCTCCGACGAACCGATCGAGTCGGTGATGACGCGGTTGGGCAGCAGTTCGAGGAACTTCTCCTTGATGCTCGTGGAGAACAGCGCCGCGGTGCTGGCGAGCAGGAACAAAGAACTGAGGTCGTATGCCTCACCTTCCCGCCCGGGTTCCTGTGATGCCAGCAGCGCGTCGAGCAGCGGGCGCGCCATCGCGTCGCCGGTGAAGAACAGCAGGTTGACCTTGTGTTCGTGGATGGCCCGCCAGACGTCGTCGGCGTTGAATTCCGGTGCGAGGACGGTTGTTTGACCGGAGAACAGCGACATCCAAGTGGCGGACTGGGTGGCACCGTGGATCATCGGAGGGATCGGGTAGCGGATCATCGGCGGGTTGGCTGCGGCGGCCTTCGACAGGTCGTACTCGTCGGCGATGGGCTCACCGGTGGCGAAGTCGGTGCCGCCGAACAACACTCGGTAGATGTCCTCGTGGCGCCACATCACGCCCTTGGGGAAGCCGGTGGTGCCTCCGGTGTAGAGCAGGTAGATGTCGTCGGCGCTGCGCGGGCCGAAGTCACGCTCCGGGGACCCCTCGCTGAGCGCGGCGTAGAACTCGACGCCGCCGTAGCGCTGGTAGTCCAGGTCGGAGCCGTCCTCGACCACCAGGATCGTCGTGACGTTCGGGACGTCGGGCAGCACGTTGGCGACACGGTCGGCGTACTGGCGCTCGTGGACGAGTGCCACCATGTCCGAGTTGTCGAACAGGTAGCGCAGTTCGCCCTCGACGTAGCGGAAGTTGACGTTCACCAGGATGGCGCCGACCTTGACGATGCCGAGCATCGCGATGACGATCTCGATGCGGTTGCGGCAGTACAGCCCGACCTTGTCGTCCTTCCCGACGCCGTGGTCGGCGAGGTAGTGCGCGAACCGGTTGGCCCGCTCCTCCAACTCCGCGTAGGTGAGCTGTTCACCCCCCGAGATCAGGGCAACGCGGTCTGGCACGGCGTCGATGGCGTGCTCGGCAAGATCGGCAATGTTCAGGGCCACGGAACCTAAACTAGAACGTGTTACATTTCGTGACAAGTCTGTGGCGACGAAGCGGAAAGGCAGGCACCTGTGAGCGAGGCCGACGGAAGCCCCGATGCCCTCATTGAGCAGCGCGGACACACCCTGATCCTGACGCTGAACCGGCCGGAGGCGCGCAACGCGCTCTCGACCGAGATGCTCTCGATAATGGTGGACGCCTGGGACCGCGTCGACGACGACCAGGAGATCCGCACCTGCATCCTCACGGGCGCGGGCGGCTACTTCTGCGCGGGCATGGACCTCAAGAACGCGACGAAGGCGCCTCCCGGTGACTCGTTCAAGAGCGGGGCGTTCGATCCGACCAAGATCGAGGGCCTGCTGAAGGGGCGTCGGCTGACCAAGCCGTTGATCGCCGCGGTCGAGGGACCCGCCATCGCGGGCGGCACCGAGATTCTGCAGGGCACCGACATCCGCGTCGCCGGCGAGAGCGCGAAGTTCGGCATCTCCGAAGCCAAGTGGAGCCTCTATCCGATGGGCGGCTCCGCGGTGCGACTGCCGCGCCAGATCCCGTACACGATCGCCTGCGATCTGCTGCTGACCGGTCGCCACATCACCGCCGCCGAGGCCCTTCAGTACGGGCTGATCGGTTACGTGGTGCCCGACGGGACGGCACTGGAGAAGGCGCTCGAGATCGCCGACGTCATCAACAACAACGGGCCGCTGGCCGTGCAGGCGATCCTCAAGACCATCCGCGAGGCCGAGGGCATGCACGAGCTCGACGCGTTCAAGCCCGACACTGCCAACGGCATCCCGGTGTTCCTGAGCGAGGACGCCAAGGAGGGCCCGCGGGCTTTCAAGGAGAAGCGGGCGCCCAACTTCCAGATGAAGTAGCTCCCTGCCGCGAGCAGACGCAAAGTGGCCTGAATCACCGGCGTGTCGGGCACTTTTGCGTCTGCTCGGCGGAGCTGCGGCCCGGTGCTGCCCCGCTGACCCGCGGGAGCGGAGGATGTCACGAATGGCATCGAACAACCGAACGCTGGTCACTGAGATCGGTCAGCGTCTCGACCAGCTTCCCGTCGGGCCGATGCACCGCCGGGTGGTGGTCGCGATCGGCGTCGGCCTCTTCTTCGAGATCTACGAGATCTTTCTGGCGAGCACCATCGGCACCACTCTCAAGGCGCAGTACGGCCTCGGCGGCACGACGCTGAAACTGCTCCTCGCGTCGACGTTCCTCGGCATGTTCCTCGGTTCCGCCCTGCTGGGCCGCCTCGCCGACAGGATCGGTCGCCGCCGCGCCTTCCTGTTCAACTTGGCGTGGTTCTCGGCGTGGTCGCTGATCGGAGCGTTCTCCCCCACACCGTGGCTGCTCGTCATCACCCGGTTCCTGGCCGGTGTCGGGGTCGGGGCCGAATATCCCGTCGCCGACGCGTATCTCTCCGACGTGCTCCCCAAGGCGGACCGCGGCCGTCTGGCGGCATGGGCGTACACCTGTTCGTTCGTCGCCGTGCCGGTGTTGGGTTTCTTGTCGCTCGGCCTGGCCACGCACGACCTGTTCGGCATCCCCGGCTGGCGAATTCTGTTGGTGCTCGGTTCGATTGGCGCGGGTGCGGTGATGCTGATGCGCCGCGGGCTGCCGGAGTCACCGCGGTGGCTGGCCGGCGTGGGCCGCCGCGACGAGGCGTGGGCCGCACTTCGTGAATTCGAGACGGACCCGTCGCCCTCGTCGACCGTCCGCGCTGACGAACAGTCCGCGGCCGTCACGAATCCGCTCAAGCGACTGTCGGTTTCGCCATACCGTCAGCGGTTGTGGATGTTGGCGGTGTTCCACGTCTTCCAGTCGTTCGGGTACTACGGCTTCGGCACCCTGGCCGCCCTGGTCCTCGTCAGCCGCGGCTACGACGTGACCTCGTCGCTGCTGTACACCGCGCTCTCGTATCTCGGGTACCCCGTCGGATCCTTGCTCGCGATCCCGCTCCTGAAGCGGTTCGAGCGAAAGTACCTGATAATAGCGACCATTGGCGCGTTGGCGGCCTTCGGCCTGCTGTTCGCCACCGTCGCCAACACGGTGCTGATCGTGGTGTTCGGCTTCCTGACCACCGCCACCAGCAATGTCTTCTCGAACGTCTACCACGTCTACCAGGCCGAGATCTTCCCGACGGACGTGCGGGCCACCGCCGTCGGCTGGACCTATTCGCTGTCGCGGCTCTCGAGCGCGGTGCTGCCGTTCGTCCTGATCCCCGTACTCGACGCGTACGGCGCCGGGGCGATGTTCACGGTCGTGCTGGTGGCCCTCGCGATCGCCGCGGCGGTCGTCGCGCGGATCGGGCCGACGACGTCTCGGCGCAACCTCGAGGAGATCAACCCGGTGTGACGGGATTCAGTCGAGAACCCTTGCCGTCGGCGTGAACACCACCGGCATCGACTCGGGGCCGCTGACGAAGTTCGCGGGGCGCAGCGGCACCCTGGCGCCGTCGGCCAGCCTCAGGTCCGGCAGCCGCTGCAGGACGCGCTTGGTCATCATCGACAGCTCGAGGCGCGCCAGCTGATTGCCGAGGCAGAAGTGGGCGCCGAAGCCGAAGGCCAGGTGGCTGTTCGGGTTGCGGTCGATGCGGAAGTTCTCGGGGTCGCCGAACACCGACTCGTCGAAGTTGGCCGACTCGAACATCAGCATGAGCTTCTCGCCCTCGCGCAGCTCGGTGCCGTGGAACGTGGTGTCCGCCATCAGCGTCCGGCACATGTTCTTGACCGGTGACGTCCAGCGCAACATCTCCTCGATGGCCCCGGGGAGCAGGGCATCGGGGTCCGCGACCAACCGGTCCCACTGATCGCGGTGGCGCAGCAGCTGCTCGGTGCCGCCCGACAGCGTGTGCCTGGTGGTCTCGTCGCCCCCGATGAGGATCAGCAGGGTCTCCATGACGATCTCGTCGTCGGACATCCGCTGGCCCTCGACCTCGGAGTTGACCAGGATCGAGAACAGGTCCTCGGTCGGCTCGGCGCGACGCTTGCCGATGATGTCCATCGTGAAGGCGGTGTAGGCCGCGAATGCCTCCATCACGGCCTGGGCGGTCATCTCGTCGATGTGCGAGCTGAGGCCCGTGACGAGGTCGTCGGACCACTTCAGCAGCATGCCGCGCTGCTCGGGGAGCACGCCGAGCATGTCGCCGATCACCGCCATCGGGAGCGGCGCGGCGATGTCGCGCACGAAGTCGGCCTCGCCCGTCTCACACACCGAGTCGATCAGCGTGTCGCACAGCGTGCCGATCGACGGCACCTTGTCCATCACGCGCTTGCGGGTGAAGCCGGCGTTGACGAGCTTGCGCCGCAACACGTGTGCGGGATCGTCCATGTCGATCATGTACGGCATGCCCGGCGTCTCTGGCCGGATGCCTCCGGTGTTGGAGAACAGCTCGGGGTTGCGCTCGGCGTCCTGCACGGCCTGGTAGCTCGCGGCGGCGGCCAGGCCGTTGCGATCGCGGAAGACCGGTTCGTTGGCCCTCATCCACCGGTAGGCCTCGCGCGCCCCGCCATCGGCGTAGAAGGTGCCGTCGGTGAAGTCGACGTCGGGTTTGGTCGGCAGTGCAGTGGTCACGCAATCTCCTTGGCGTCGGCGAAGGTCATCTCCACGTTGGCAGCGGAACTCGACACGAGCGCCCGTTTCGGAAAACCGAGGGCCGCCAGTTCCCGTCCGTAGGGGTGCTCGCCCAGGCGCACCCGCACACCAGCCGGGCGGTAGGTGACGCCCGACAGCCTCATCTCCCCTGCGGTCTCGCGGGTCACGCCGTCGAGATGCGAGTAGGTGGGGTGCACCTGGGTCTTGGAGGTGAGGGCCGACGGCACCGGCAGTCCCGGCCGGAAATCCATCCCGACGGCGAACTGGCCGTCGACGTTGACGTCGAACCCGAAGTGGCGACCGTCGCGAGCCCCGGCCCGATCGTTCGCTCCGCGAACGGTGAAGTCCGCCAACACCTTCGGGTAGCCCCAGATGCTGCGGCCCGCCTCGAGCGTGAAGGCCTGGTCGACGGGCAGGCGGTGGATGAAGGCGCCAGCGGACTGCAGGGCCCGCAGCCCGGTGGCCGTCGATCCCGGCGGGTTGACCATCACGTTGGTGCCGTATTCGAGGTACTGGCCGAGGTCGCCGTCGAGGTAGTGCATCAGCATGAGCACGACGACGGCGCGGTTCGGCCGGTAGCGGCACACCCGGAGCCCGCTGTAGTCGATCATCCGCTGGGCCGCGTCGGCGTCGACGGAGAACATCGCCATGTGCTGGGTCGCGGCGCGGATGCGCACCGGCATGGTCAGCACCGTGCCGGCGATGGTGTGCTGCGATGTGGTGTCGGTCACGGGGCCAAATCTAGAACCCCGACTAGACACCTGGCAAGAAAGTGTCTACCCGAGCTAGATCAGACCGGCGAGATCGCGGATCTGCTCGGGAGAGCGAGCGCCGACGACCATCATCGTGACGCCGGACGCCTCCCACGCCTTGATCTGCTCCTGGACGAAGGCCAGGTCGCCGACGATGGCCGAGTCGTCGACCAGCTCGTCGGGGATCACCTTCGCCGCCTCGTCCTTGCGGTCGGTGCGGAACAGCTTGGTGACGTCGTCGACCACCTCGGAGTAGCCCATCCGCCGGTACACGTCGGCGTGGAAGTTGGTGTCCTCGGCGCCCATTCCGCCCATGTAGAGCGCCAGGTGCGGCTTCATCAGCTCCATCACCGCTGGGCGGTCGTCGGTCACCACGACCTGCGCGGTCGCACAGATCTCGAAGGTCTCCCTGGTGCGCCGGGCGCCCGGACGCGCGAAGCCCTCGTCGAGCCACTCGTTGTACATGTCGGCGATTCGCGGCGAGTAGAAGATGGGCAGCCAGCCGTCGCAGATCTCCGCGGCCAGCGCCACGTTCTTGGGCCCCTCGGCGCCGAGCATCACCGGGATGTCGGCGCGGAGCGGATGCGTGATCGGCTTGAGGTTCTTGCCGAGTCCCGTGGTGCCCTCACCCGTCAGCGGCAGCGGGTAGTGCGGCCCGTCGCTGTGCACCGGCGCCTCGCGCGCCCAGACCTGGCGCAGGATGTCGACGTACTCGCGGGTGCGGGCCAGCGGCTTGGGGAACTTCGCGCCGTACCAGCCCTCGACGACCTGCGGACCCGAGACGCCGAGGCCGAGGATGTGCCTGCCGCCGGACAGGTGGTCGAGCGTGAGTGCCGCCATCGCGCAGGCCGTCGGCGTCCGCGCCGACAGCTGGATGACCGACGTGCCGAGCCGCATCCGCGTCGTCTCACGCCCCCACCACGCCAGCGGAGTGTAGGCGTCCGAACCCCACGCCTCCGCGGTGAAGACGGTGTCGAAACCGGCCTCCTCGGCCGTCGCGACGAGTTCCGCGTGGTTGCCAGGGGGCTGCGCGCCCCAGTACCCGAGTTGCAGACCGAGCTTCACGAGACCCACCTTTCCGCGTGGTCCGGACGTGTCCTTGCCACGATTGTTAGAACCTGTTCTACTCGATGCCGTGAGTGCCAGCCAAAGCAGCCCGGCCCAGATCGTTGACCACGAGCCGCCCCTTTCTGCTCCACTGCGACTGTCTTTCGACTACACCCGTTCGGTCGGTTCGGTGCTCGGCGAGTTCTTCACCGCGCTCCGCAGCCGACGGGTCGTCGGCGTGCGCGGTTCGGACGGCCGGGTGCTCGTCCCGCCCGCTGAGTATGACCCCGTCGACTACGCGCCCCTGACCGAGGTCGTGCCCGTGTCGAGCGTCGGCACGGTGGTGTCGTGGACGTGGCAGCCGGAGCCGTTGGAGGGCCAGCCTCTGGATCGTCCGTTCGCGTGGGCGTTGATCACGCTCGACGGCGCCGACACCCCGATCCTGCACGCCGTCGATGCGCAGAACGCCGACGCGATCAGCACCGGGGCGCGGGTGCACGTGCACTGGGCCGACGAACCCGTCGGGGCGATCACGGACATCGCGTACTTCGCGCTGGGCGACGAGGCCGAGCCGGTCTCCGAGGAAACCGAGGACCGGGATCCCGTGACGATGCTGGTCGTGCCCAGCTCGATCGAGATCCAGCACACCGCTTCACTTCCCGAGAGCAGGTTCCTGCGAGCCCTCGAGGAGGGCAAGCTCCTTGGCGCCCGCACCGGCGACCACGGCAAGGTCTACTTCCCGCCGAAGGAGGCCGACCCCGGCACGGGCAAGGAGCTCAACCAGTACGTCGAACTGCCCGACAAGGGCACGGTGACGACGTTCGCGATCATCAACATTCCCTTTGCGGGACAACGCATCAAGCCGCCGTACGTGGCGGCCTACGTGCTTCTCGACGGCGCCGACATCCCGTTCCTGCACCTGGTCACGGAGATCGACGCGTCGGAGGTCCGGATGGGCATGCGGGTCGAGGCGGTGTGGAAACCCCGCGAGGAGTGGGGGCTCGGCATCGACAACATCGACTACTTCCGTCCGACGGGTGAACCCGACGCGGACTACGAAACCTACAAGCACCACCAGTAGAGAGACTTCGATGACTGCTTCACATGACGTTGCCGTTGTCGGCTTCGCACATGCCCCGCACGTGCGCCGCACCGAGGGCACCACGAACGGCGTCGAGATGCTGATGCCGTGCTTCGCCGAGCTGTACGAGGATCTGGGACTCCAGCAGACCGACATCGGGTTCTGGTGCTCCGGTTCCTCGGATTACCTTGCCGGACGCGCATTCTCGTTCCTGTCGGCGATCGACTCGATCGGCGCCGTGCCGCCGATCAACGAGAGCCACGTCGAGATGGACGCGGCGTGGGCGCTGTATGAGGCCTACATCAAGATCCTGACGGGATCGGTCGACACCGCGCTGGTGTACGGCTTCGGCAAGTCCTCGGCGGGCGTGCTGCGCAGGGTGCTGGCGTTGCAGCTCGACCCGTACACGGTGGCCCCGCTGATGCCGGACGCCGTGTCGACGGCCGGGCTTCAGGCTCGCTTCGGGTTGGACGCGGGCAAGTGGAGCGCCGAAGAGATGGCCCAGGTCGCCCTCGACTCGCTGGCCGCGGCGCCCCGCAACGACCGCTTCGAGCCGGGCACCTCGGTCGACGAGCTGCTGGCGCAGCCGTACTTCGCAGACCCGTTGCGCCGCCACGACATCGCCCCGATCACCGACGGCGCGTCGGCCATCGTGCTGGCGTCGGGCGACCGAGCCCGCGAGTTGCGGGAGAACCCGGCGTGGATCACCGGAATCGAGCACCGCATCGAGACGCCGGTCCTCGGCGCGCGCGACCTGACCACGTCACCGTCCACGGCGGCGTCGGCAGCCATCGCCACCGGCGGCGACGCCGGTTCGATCGACGTGGCCGAGCTCTACGCCCCGTTCACGCATCAGCAGTTGATCCTGACCGAGGCGATCGGATTGACCGGCTCGACGAAGATCAATCCGTCGGGCGGGGCGCTGGCCGCCAACCCGATGTTCTCGACGGGACTGGAGCGCATCGGTTTCGCCGCCAGGCACATCTTCGACGGCTCCGCGTCCCGGGTGCTGGCACACGCGACGAGTGGTGCTGCACTGCAACAGAATCTGGTCGCGGTCATGGAAGGCGGGAAGTGACATGGCAGGTCAGCTAGCCGCCGTGCTCGGCACCGGGCAGACCAAGTACGTCGCCAAGCGCAAGGACGTCTCGATGAACGGCCTCGTCCGCGAGGCCATCGACAGGGCGCTCGAGGACTCGGGCTCGACGTTCGACGACATCGACGCCGTGGTGGTCGGCAAGGCGCCCGACTTCTTCGAGGGCGTCATGATGCCCGAGCTCTTCATGGCCGACGCCGTGGGAGCCACCGGCAAGCCGCTCATCCGCGTGCACACGGCGGGTTCGGTCGGCGGGTCGACGGCCATCGTCGCCGCCAGCCTGGTGCAGTCGGGCAAGTACAAGCGCGTGCTGACGATGGCCTGGGAGAAGCAGTCCGAGTCGAATGCCATGTGGGCGTTGAGCATTCCGGTGCCGTTCACCAAGCCGGTCGGCGCGGGTGCGGGTGGCTACTTCGCCCCGCACGTCCGGTCCTACATCCGGCGCTCGGGCGCACCGACGCACATCGGCGCCATGGTCGCGGTCAAGGATCGCCTCAACGGGGCCAAGAATCCGCTGGCCCACCTGCACCAGCCCGACATCACGCTCGAGAAGGTGATGGAGTCCCAGATGCTGTGGGACCCCATCCGCTTCGACGAGACGTGTCCGTCGTCCGACGGCGCCTGCGCGCTGGTGATCGGTGACGAGGAGACGGCGGACGCCCGGGTGGCCGACGGTCATCCCGTCGCCTGGGTCCACGCCACCGCCCTGCGCACCGAACCGCTGGCGTTCTCGGGTCGCGATCAAGTGAATCCGCAGGCAGGCCGGGACGCGGCGGCGGCGCTCTGGCGCGACGCGGGGATCACGTCGCCCATCGACGAGATCGACGTGGCCGAGGTGTACGTCCCGTTCTCCTGGTTCGAGCCGATGTGGCTGGAGAACCTCGGATTCGCGGCCGAGGGCGAGGGCTGGAAGCTGACCGAAGCCGGCGAGACGGCGATCGGCGGCCGCATCCCGTTCAACGCCTCCGGCGGCGTGCTGTCGTCCAATCCCATCGGCGCCTCGGGCATGATCCGGTTCGCCGAGTCCGCCATCCAGGTGATGGGAAAGGCCGGCGACCATCAGGTCAAGGGCGCCCGCAAGGCGCTCGGGCACGCGTACGGCGGCGGTTCGCAGTACTACTCGATGTGGGTCGTCGGCGCGGACAAGCCGGGGTCGTGACCGCACCGGTCTCCTTGGCGGGCAAGCGGTCTCGCGAGGCGGCCATCGCGCGCGACAAGGAGGCGTGGCTGGCGGTGTTCGCCGACGACGCCATCGTCGAGGACCCGATCGGTCCGTCGCACTTCGACCCCGAGGGCAGGGGGCACCGGGGCAGGGACGCGATCGCTCGGTTCTTCGACATGGCGATCGCACCCAGCACGCTCGAGTTCCACTTCGACAAGACCTACGTGTGTGGCAATGAGGAAGCGAACGTGGGTCACATCGTGATCGTGGCGAACGGATTCCGCGTCGTGGCCGAGGGCGTCTTCACCTACCGCGTGAATGACGCGGGCCAGATGGTGGCGCTGCGCGCCTACTGGGAGCTGGACGGGGCGACGGCGAGCGCCACCAGGGTCGAGTAGTCTGGAGACGAGCCGGTTGGCTCCAATCCGCACCAATTACATCGACTTTCATTTGCCATTGTCTTCTTCAACTTCACTTCGCTTGGTCCTGCCCGTTCTCGCCGCTGCCGTGGTCATCGGGGCAGGCGGCTGTTCGCCCACCCACTCCGGCGGCACCGCGCAGAGCGCGGCACCCGCGTTGCCGACCATCCCCTACGCGCCGTCGAGCACCTCGAAGACGGCGACACCGGAAGCCACCGTCGACTACCAACACCTGCTGCTGTCGGCCGCCGATCTCAGCGACGCCGACGACACGTTCAACGAACGCTCGAAGCAGGCGAACCCCAACGGCAATCAGGGAGCCAGCGCGTTCTTCGTCAACGGCGCGGACGACCGGGCGATCAGCATCACGTTCCTGGTCTACCCGGATGCCGCAACCGCCACGGCCACGCTCAAGCAGGCCTCCGGGACGCTCACCACCCTGGTGGCGGGCGGCACACCCAGCCCGCTGGCGGTGGGCACCGACGGCGTCGTCGTCTCCGGCACCGTCCCCGACGAGGACAAGGCCGTCACCCTGGTGTTCTTCGCCGAGGGCCGGGCACTGGTCCGGCTGGAGTTCCAGAGCGCGACGGATGACACGACCACCGACACCTTCGTCACCAACGTCGCGAAGATGCAGGACGTCGCCCTGCGCGTGGGGTTGACCGAGCCGCAGTAGGGCCTCACTCGGCGATCGGCGACAGCCCGTCGAGGTAGCGGCGTGCCAGGTCCTGGTAGGCGCCGGGATTGACGTTGACCCACATCTCCGCACCCGTGCCCGCGATCGGACCGCGCACCTTGGCGGGCGCCCCCGTGACGAACACCTCGTCGGGGATCTTGGTGCCACCGGTCACCAGCGAATGCGCGGCGACCAGGCTGCGCCTGCCGATGACGGCGCCGTCGAGCACGGTGGCGTGGTTGGCGATCACCGCCTCCTGACCCACGTGCACGCCGTGGATGACGCAGCCGTGCGCCACCGTCGCACCGGGGCCGATGTCGACGGGGATGCCGGGCGGGGCGTGCAGCACGCAGCAGTCCTGGACGTTGGCGCCCTCACGGACGATGATGGGCGCGAAATCGGCGCGCAGCACGGCGTTGAACCAGACCGAGGCACCCGCCTCCACGTGCACGTCACCGATCAGCGTGGCGGTCGGGGCGACGAAGGCAGAGGGGTCGACGACGGGCGATCGACCCTCGAAGGCGTACAGCGGCATCGTCAAGATATACCGCAGCTAGATCCATGCGCATTGCGCGGCAGGGACGAAAAACTGTAACGTGTTCTAGTTAGAGAGTTCAGCAACGGGAGGGCAGCGTGAGTACCGAATCTGCAGGCGTTCGCGAGATCGACACCGGAGCGCTGCCGGACCGCTTCGCCCGTGGCTGGCACTGCCTCGGACCGGTGGCCGACTTCAACGACGGCACGCCCCATTCGATCGAGATCTTCGGCACCAAGCTGGTGGTCTTCGCCGACTCGCAGGGCGAGCTGAAGATCCTGGACGGCTACTGCAGGCACATGGGCGGCGACCTGTCGCAGGGCACCGTCAAGGGCGACGAGGTCGCCTGCCCGTTCCACGACTGGCGCTGGGGCGGGGACGGCAAGTGCAAGCTGGTGCCCTACGCCAAGCGCACCCCCCGGCTGGCCCGCACCAGGGCGTGGACCACCGACGTCCGCAGCGGCCTGCTGTACGTATGGCACGACCACGAGGGCAACCCGCCACCACCCGAGCTCCGCATCCCCGAGCTGCCGGAGTGGGCCAGCGACGAATGGACCGAATGGCGCTGGAACTCGATGCTCATCGAAGGCTCCAACTGCCGCGAGATCATCGACAACGTCACCGACATGGCGCACTTCTTCTACATCCACTTCGGCCTGCCCACCTACTTCAAGAACGTCTTCGAGGGCCACGTCGCATCGCAGTACCTGCACAACGTCGGCAGGCCCGACGTCAACGATCTCGGCACCGCCTACGGTGAGGCACACCTGGATTCGGAGGCGTCGTACTTCGGGCCGTCGTTCATGATCAACTGGTTGCACAACAACTACGGCGGGTTCAAGGCCGAGTCGATCCTGATCAACTGCCACTACCCGGTCACCCAGGATTCGTTCGTGCTCCAGTGGGGCGTCATCGTCGAGAAGCCCAAGGGCATGGACGAGAAGATGACCGAGAAACTGTCGAAGGCCTTCACCGAAGGCGTCAGCAAGGGCTTCCTGCAGGACGTCGAGATCTGGAAGCACAAGACGCGCATCGACAATCCGCTACTCGTCGAGGAGGACGGCGCGGTCTATCAGATGCGCCGCTGGTACCAGCAGTTCTACGTCGACGTCGCCGACGTGACGCCGGACATGACCGACCGCTTCGAGATCGAGGTCGACACGACGGCCGCCAACGAGAAGTGGCACGTCGAGGTCGAGGAGAACCTGCGCAAGCGGGCCGAGGAACAGCCGGCCACATGACCAAGGCCCCCGATGCCGACCGCTTGGCGCGCTCCATGCTCGCCCTGCTCGGCCATGACGACGACGATCACCCCGCCTCAGGCGGCACGTCGGCCGGAACATGGTCGAAGGCGCCGGATTTCGCTGCTGACCCGGAGCGAGCGGCCGCGGTCAGGGAGGCGTCCGCGCGCGACCGCGAGCGCTATCTGAACTCGGGCCTGACGCCCATCGACTGCCGGTTCTGCCACGTCACGGTGGCCGTCAAGAAGCTGGGCGCCGGACACACTGCCGTGCAGTGGAATTCGGAGGCCACCGCACGGTGTGCCACGTTCGCCGAGGTCCGTGCGTCCGGCGGCGACAGCAGCCGCTGCCGGTCGTGCCCCAAACTCTCCGACAGCATCAGGCACGCGGTGGCGGAGGGCTGCCTCGAGGAGGAGTCGACGGCTCCTTCCCCCGGCGACGGCTGACCACCGACTCCCTAGACTCACCGTCATGGGCAGACGGGTGGCCGCGGTGCTGCTGGCACTGCTGCTCGCCGGATGCACCAGGGTGGTGACCGATGCCCGCCCCCAGGCCGAGTCGCCCGTCGCACCCATCACCGCGGGACAGGCCGCCGATCTGCTGAGCGAGCACGTCCAGAAGGGCAGCGACGGCAATCTGTTCGCGACGGTCGAACCCGAGGAGTGCGCCGCCCTCGCCAGGGAGGTCGATCCGCCGTTCATCTTCTCCGCCACGCCGGCCGCCCACGACGGCGGCCACTGGAATGCGACCGGTGGTGCCGCCCCGTCCATCGAGGAGATGGTGGGCGTCTACCGCACCGACTTCGATGCCAAGGCCGCGGTGGAGGAGGTGACGCGCACGCTCGGTGCCTGCCACACTGCCGAGTTGGTCGTGACGGCGCTGGAGGGCGAGGTGATCCACGCGCACCTGCAACCCGCGCCGGACTCCGGTTCGCCGCACATCGCGCTATGGTCGTTCACCGCCGAGCAGTGGGCATGCGACAACGCCTTCGTCGCCGCTCACAACGCGGCGATCGAGATCACCGCGTGCGCGCGCACCAACGGCTACGACGTGCTCTCACTGGCCAAGGAGGCCCTGATGCGCATCGACACGCTGGCCAATCGGACCGCGTGACGGTCACAGCCCGGCGAAGCGCTCCCTCACCTGCTCGTCGGTCAGACCGTAGTCGGCCAGCGAGTACGTGTGCTTCGGTGCCCGCGGCCCCTTCTGGCTCTCGGCGTGCATCGCGGTCATGGCATCGCGAGCGGCGTCGGTCAACTCGATGCCGAACCTCGCATACACCTTGTCCACCACCGAGATCGGGTCCTTGATGAACTCGAAGTAGTCGAGGTCGTAGAACTGCGCCGGATCATGTTTGGCGCGTTCGGCATCGAACAGCTCGAGCCCCCGCGACCAGGTCTCCAGGGAGTCCTGTCCGATCACGTCTCCGGTGAAGACGTTGGACCAGCCCTCGGCGGTGTGCTGGGCCAGCGAGCACATCGACGCCATGATGGTCTCGGCGGGGCGGTGGCACTGCACCACCAACGCGTCGGGGTAGGTGGCGAACAGGGCGTCGAGGGCGAACAGATGGCTGGGATTCTTCAACACCCAGCGCTTCTCCGCCTCGTGCAGCCCGATCAGCTGCAGGTTCTTGCGATGGCGCTGATACGGCTTGGTCCAGTCCTGCCGCGACAGCCACTGCGAGTACGTCGGGATGTGCGCGAGGGTCTCGTAGGACACCGAGTGCAATGACTGCCGCAGCAGTTGCCAGCACTCCTCCACCTCGTCGGCCGTCATGTAGTGCAGGCCGGTGTAGTCCGGGTTCTCCTCGTGAGCCTTGCTGAACTGGGCGTCGATCTGTTGGAAAACCGGGTTCTGCGACCAGGTTTCGCGGGGTGGTCGGGGCTGGGGGAACTCGGCGAGCCAGAGTTCGAGGCCCTGGTGCATCGGGTCGGCGGTCAGCAGGCGGTGGATCGCGGTGGTCCCGGTGCGCGGCAGACCCGTCACGAAGATCGGGCGCTCGATCGGGACGTCGACGTGCTGCGGATACTGTTTGAAGGCGGCCTCTGACACCAGCCTGGCCACGAGTGCGTTGCGGACGAAGAACCTCTGCATCTTGCTGCCGAACTCGGTGAGGTCGGCGTCGCGCCGGAACGACTCGAGCAGAACGCCGAGCGCCTCCCGGTAGTTGTCGTCGTCGACCCCGAAATCATCGAGACCACAGGCCTTCACGGCCGAGGCGTGCAGATCGTCGACGGTGCCTACATCGGTCCGGCCGGCGCGTCCATTCGTCATCAAGCCTTGTACTCCCCGCAGTTCACGTCGAGGGCCTGGCCGGTGATTCCGCTCGACAGATCGCTCGCCATGAACAGGATGGCCGAGGCCACCTCGTCTTCGGTGGGCAGGCGCTTCAGATCGCTGTTGACCGCGGCCGCCTTGTAGATCTCGTCGACCGTGGTGCCGTACTTGCCCGCCTGGTGCTCGAAGTAGCCCTGGAGGGTGCCACCCCAGATATAGCCGGGCAGAACGGAATTGACGCGAATATTCTGTTCGCCGAGTTCGGTGGCCAGTGACTGCGACATCGCGAGCAGCGCAGACTTCGCCATCTTGTACGCGCCGTACTTCGCCTGCGAGTGGCGCACCACCATCGAGTTCACGTTGACCACCGAGCCCTTGGCCTCGGCGAGCGCCGGGGTGAAGCCCTGGATCATCCGCAGCGCACCGAACACCGTCAGCTCGATGGCGTCCCGCATGTGTTCGAACGTGGTGTTGGCCAGCGGTCTCATCGACGGCACCCGAAAGGCGTTGTTGATCAACACGTCAACCTTGCCATAGGCCTTGAGCGATTCCGAGACGAGGTTGTTCACCTGCTCCTCGTCGGTGATGTCCGTGCCGACCGACACTGCGCGGCGCCCGAGATCGGTGATCTGCTTGGCGACGTCGTCGAGCCGTTCGACGGTGCGCGCCGCCAGCACCAGGTCGGCACCCTGTTCGGCACACCGCCGCGCCAGCGTCGTGCCGAGCGCCGGGCCGACCCCGCTGATCACGACGACCTTGCCATCGAGCAATCCAGCCATTCCTATCCCACCATTCTCTCGCCAATGAGCTTCTGGCGCAGACTGATCCGATCCCGCCAGTCGTCGTCGGAAATCTTGTTCGTGTCGTAGTACGGCAGCGCCTCGGCCACCCGACCGACGTCCACCAGTTCCACCGTGGGACCGTCGGCCTCGGTCAGCTCCCTGGACACCCGCTGCCAACGGAACTGCAGGAAGCCCTTGCGATGGCCGAGCGTCTCCACCCAGTTGGTCACGCCGGGATTGCGGTCGGCCACCACGATGCGGATCTTGCCGTCCGGATCCGCTTGTGCCTGAGTCCCGTTCAGCGATGTCTGGTGGTTGATGTAGTCCAGCGAGATGTACCAGAGGCTGCCGAGCTGGAACCCCAGGTAGGGCGCGTCGGTGACGGGCAGGGTGATGATGAGCGCCTGGTCCTCGGTGAGGTCGAACTGTCCGACCGACGAGTACTGGGTGGCCAACCCGCCGGGCGTGAGGCGCGGCGGCACCATGGTGTTGGCCGGGCTGTCGCGGTAGAACCACTGCGGGAACTGCAGCCACGTCTTGACCCGCTGGACCAGTTGCTTGCCAGCGATTGCGTAGCGCTTGTCGATGAGTTCCCTCGTCAACGGTTCCGGGGCGGTGCCCGCGGTGTCGGTCCGTGCGATCGCGAAGGTGCCGCGTTGCGCGGCCCAGTCGTTGTAGACCTCACGAATCACCAACTGGGACGGGGTGGTCGGGGTGAACCGCCACTCGAAGGTGCCGTCGGCGCCGATGTCGAGCTTGCGGTCGTCGAAGGCCGTCTCGCTGTCGGGCACGTTGTCGTCGGTGTACTCGCCGCCGAGCAGCTGGAAGCTGACGTCAGTGGTGGTGCCGCGACGGCCGGTGACGACGTATTCGTGGCCCGGCTGCACGCGGGTGCCGAAGTACATGGTGTCGGGGTTGTCGAGGCCCATCTTCGTGAACGGTCCGGTACCGCTGTGCAGGAACGGGTGGTCGCGGTCGTAGTCGAAGGCGACGTGCGTGCACGCGGCGATGCAGCCGGCCAGGTACTGCAACCCCTCGAGCAGGTCGGCCTCGGTTTCGATGAACGGCGCCGCGGCGACGAGGCTCTCGGCCTCGGCGATCGCGTCGGCCAACGGCTGGGAATGCATGACGGCGGTGTCTCCTGGATCCCAAGTTGGTCCAATATTGGACCGAGCTGGTAGATTTTCCGCCCTGACAGTAGAACGTGTTCTAATTCGAGTCAATGCCGAGGAGGCAGGCGACATGACGGATCGGGCCTCGCCGCCGACCGAACGCGTCGTCGCGGTTCTCGACTTCCTCGCCGCGCATCCCCACGACCGGTTCGGCCTCTCCGAGCTGACCCGTCGACTCGGTCTGAGCAAGCCGACCTGCCTTGGCATCCTCACCACCCTGACCGAGGCCGACTACCTGGTCCGCGACGCCGGCGACAAGACCTATCGCCTTGGGCCGAAGCTGATTTCGCTCGGCCACACCGCGCAGGAGTCGATGCGCGTCAACCCGGCCGCGCGCGAGGAACTGCGCAGGCTGTCCGCGACCTACGACACCACCGCCGCGCTGTCGGCGGTGATCGACGATCGCATCACCCTGCTGGAGCTGGTCGGGCCGCCGACCGCGGACGTCGGGGTCCTGGTGGGCCAGAGTTATCCGTTCGCCCCTCCCGTGGGGCTGATGTTCGTGTTGTGGGACGACGAGGCACTGCGTGACTGGCTGGCCAAGGAGCCGACGATTCCGCTGCGCACCGATTCCCGGCGGCTGGACCGCGTGGTCGCGGCGTGCCGGACCGACGGATATCTCGTCGAGCGGCTGACCCCGGGCGGCCGACGGCTCTACGCGATGATGGCGGGGATGTCGTCCACCCTGCCCCAGGAGTTGCGGGCCCTGCTCGGCGAGTTGATCTCCGACATCGGCGAGCGGGTGTACCTCCCCGGCGAGGCCGACCAGGCGGGCCGTCGGCAGCGCCACGACGTCAGCGTCATCTCCGCGCCGGTGTTCGACCACCACCGTCGTCAGGCGATGGTGGTGTCGCTGCAGATCGGGCGGTCCCTGACCGACGCCGAAATCACCAGGCGCGCACGCGGATTGATGACCACCGCCGGCAGGCTCACCGCGACCCTCGGAGGGGTCGCGCCGCAGCGTTAGACGTCGGCGAGGACGGCGAGCGCGTCGGTCGGTGCGACCTGGAGGCCGCAGCGGTCCTTGTACGCGCCGAGGGGGGCCTGGATGCCGCGCAGCGCGTCGGCCTCGTCGGGGTGGTCCTTGAAGTAGTCGTTGAACTGCCCGACCGCGGTGAACCCGGACTGCCTGGCGGCGTCGATCAGGGCCTGGTTGGCGTCCGGATGCGCCGCGAAGTAGACATTCAGATCGGCGGTCACCGAGCTGATGGTCTTGGCGAGACCGGCCGCGTTGCAGTCGTCGGCCGCGGGGGTGGCGGGCACCGCGGGCGTCGCCGGGGTGGCGGACGTGGTGGGCTCGACCGGTTCCGTGGGGTCGGCGGTGGCGGTGGGAAGGGCGAGGGCCGCGCAGGCGGCGCCCGCCGCAACCGCACCGAGGGCGGTCAGGCGAATCACGGTGACGGCACGGGACATGAACGGGCTCCTTCGTCGGGGCGCGCGACCCCATCGGTCGCGAGCCACTGACGGTGATGTCGCCGCGACGTGTCGCCGTGTTACAGATGTGGCAAACGAGTCGACCCGGCCGCTAGATGGCCAGCTGTTCGTCGTCGGCCACCCGCCATACGTCGACGGCGCCCTGCAGCGGTATCCCAAGGGCGTCGCACAGTCCGACGACGGTCCCGAAGCTCGGGCTGGCTATTCTGCCGACCTCGATCTTGCGCAGCGTCTCCGGCGAGATCCCCGCATCGCGCGCGACGACCTCGGGGTCACGGCCCGCCCTGGCTGCACGGAGAAACGCGCCGAGGCGTTGCCCGGCCTTCACCTGCTCGGCACTGAGGGGTACGCGGACCATCCGGTCAGCATAGTCGGTATTGGAATACCGACCCTGGTACCGTTGGAGCGGTATAACAATACCGAGCACCACGGGAGGCCCGCACCGTGATCGACGTCAAGACCGCCCAGGAGATCGACCGGATGGCGGTGACCGGCGAGTTCGTCGCAGAAACGCTGACGACGCTGTCGGAGGAAGCCGAGCCGGGCGTCAACCTGATGACGCTCGAGCACCACGCCCGTGCGCTGATCGACGAGCGCGGCGCGACGTCGTGCTACTGGGACTACGCCCCGTCGTTCGGCCGGGGGCCGTTCCGCAACGTCATCTGCCTGTCGGTCAACGACGCGGTGTTGCACGGCATGCCGCACGACTACGTCCTGCGCGACGGCGACGTGCTGAGCCTTGACTTCGCGGTGACGATCGACGGCTGGGTGGCCGACTCCGCGGTCACGGTCGTCGTCGGCGACGCGGACCCGGCCGACGAAGCGCTGATCGCCTCGACGCGGCGCGCGCTGGACGCGGGCATCGCCGCGGCGCTACCCGGGGGCCGCCTGGGTGACGTCTCCGCCGCCATCGGTCGGGTGGCCGACGACGCGGGATACCGCGTCAACCTCGAATTCGGCGGCCACGGCGTGGGACGCACGATGCACGAAGACCCCCACATCCCCAACCGGGGACGGCCGGGACGGGGCCTGGTGCTGCAGCCGGGGATGACGTTCGCCCTCGAACCGTGGTGGGGCCGCGGCACCGACCGCATCACGCTCGGCGCCGACGGCTGGACCCTGTACTCCGCGGACGGCTCGAGGACCGCACACTCGGAGCACACCATCGCCGTCACCGAGGACGGCCCTCGGGTGTTGTCGCGGCGCCGCTAGCTGGTGCTGGCCAACGCGAACGGCAACACCTCCGACGCCCCTGCGTCACGCACGACCCGGGCCGCCATCGTCAGTGTCCACCCGGTGTCGGTCATGTCGTCGACGAGTAGCACGGGCCCGCCCACCGCCGCGAGCGCCTCCGGATCCGGAGACTCCCACGAATCAACCAGCGCCGCAACGCGATACGCAGAATTGGCGGCCGTGACCGGTCGGCGCTCCGGCGCGTACCGGAGTACGCCGAGGTCGCGCAGCCGTCCGAGCCTGGCGAGTTCCCGGCCGAGTGACGCCACCAGCAGCGGGTGCCGGTCGGAGTCCAGCGCCAGCACCGCGGTCGGCCGCACGGCCCAGTCCCAGGTGGCCAGCACCTTCACGGCGGCGTTCACGACGTCCTCGGACACCTCGGCGTCCGGCGCGTCGAGCAGGCCGCGCAGTCGCGCACCCCAGCCGAGGTCGGTGAGCCTGCCGATCACCCGCCCCGGCGCCGGTCCGTCACCGATCTTGCCGCTGAGGTCCACCCCGAGCTTGGCGAGACCGGACGGCCACTGCTTGCGCGGCGGGATCTCCACGCCGGGCCGCATCAGGCGCTGTCGGGTGTCCTCGGCCGACGACGGATCGACGGTGGCGTCGTAGCGCGATCCCGTGCAGTTGTCGCAGCGACCGCAGCGCTCACCGTCGGCGAGCTCCGGATCGTCGAGTTGCCCGCGGAGGAAGGCCATTCGGCAGCCATCGGTGACCTGGTAGTCGAGCATCGCCTGCTGCTCGCGCTTGCGGGCCTCGTCGAGCGTGCGGTAACGCGCCTCGTCGTACTCCCAGGGGACGCCGGTGCCGACCCAGCCGCCCTTGACCCTGCGGACCGCACCGTCGACGTCGAGCACCTTCAACACCATCTCCAACCGCGTGCGGCCAAGGTCCACCAGCGGCTCGAGCGCGGGTGTCGACTGCGGACGCTGCAACTCGAGTGCCCCGATCACGTTGCGCACCATCGCCTCCGACGGGAAGGCGACCGACGCGAAGTAGCGCCAGACGTCCTGGTCCTCGTGCCCCGGCAGCAGCACCACCTCCGCGCTGTCGGTCGAGCGGCCCGCGCGGCCGACCTGCTGGTAGTACGCGATCGGCGACGACGGCGCCCCGAGGTGCACCACGAAGCCGAGGTCGGGCTTGTCGAAACCCATGCCGAGCGCGGACGTGGCGATCAACGCCTTGACCCGGTTGTTCAACAGGTCGGCCTCGAGTTGTTCGCGCTCACCGGCCTCGGTCGCACCCGTGTACGACGCCACGGTGTGTCCCTGCTCGCGCAGCAGCGTGGCGACGTCGTGCGCCTGCGCGACCGTCAGCGTGTACACGATGCCGGAGCCGGGTAGCGAATCAATGTGTGCGGCAAGCCAAGCCGCCCGCTGGGCCGGATTGCCCGCCTTCACCACCGACAGCCGCAGCGACTCGCGGTCCAGGCCGCCGCGCAGCACCAGGGTGTCCCGACCGCCGACCCCGAGCTGACTCGCGACGTCGGCCACCACACGGTCGTTGGCCGTGGCCGTGGTGGCGAGCACGGGAACTCCGGGGCCGAGATCGGCGAGCAGCGTGCGGATGCGCCGGTAGTCGGGGCGGAAGTCGTGGCCCCAGTCCGACACGCAGTGCGCCTCGTCCACCACCACCAGGCCCGCGTCATGCGCCAGCGCGGGCAGCACCTGATCGCGAAAGTCGGGGTTGTTCAACCGTTCCGGGCTGACCAGCAGCACGTCGAGGTCACCGCTCCTGACCCGGTCGTGGACCTCGTCCCAGTCGGCGACGTTGCTCGAGTTGATGGTGGCCGCGCGCACGCCCGCGCGGTCGGCGGCCTGGACCTGGTTGCGCATCAGCGCCAGCAGCGGCGAGACGATCACCGTCGGGCCGTGGCCCGCAGCGCGCAGCAGCTTGGCGGCGATGAAGTAGACCGCGGACTTGCCCCAGCCGGTGCGCTGCACGACGAGTGCCCGGCGGCGCTGCACGACGAGCGCCTCGATGGCCGTCCACTGGTCGTCGCGCAGCACCGCCTGCGGCCCGGCCAGCTGTTCGAGGATCTCCTGCGCCTGCTCGCGAGTGGTCACCACCTCATCGTGCCCGCCGGGTCCGACGGCTAGGAACCGAGGCAGTGCCGGAGCGCGGCGACCAGGTTGTTGGCGCGGTGATCGCGGGGCGCGATCAGGTTGTTGACGTAACCGAAGCCCGTCTGGCTGTCGGCGTCGGCGAAGCCGAGGCTGCCGCTGGCGCCGTCGTGCCCGAACGAGGTGTCCGACAGCAGCGGGCGGAACGGGATGCCGTTGATCAGGAAGCCCGTCGAGAAGCGGATGCCCGGCGCGTTGAGCGCGGAGGCCCAGCCGTCACCCGCCGACCGCACGGTGACGGCGTCCGCGATCGACGACGCGTTCAGCAGGGGTGCGCCCTCCGCGGGAGCGACGGCTGCCCCGTAGATGGTCGCGAGCGCCTTGGCGTCCAGGATCGCGTTCGCCGCGGGGATCTGCGCGGCGTGCACCGCGGCGGTGTTGAAGTCACCGTCGCAACCGTCGATCAGCGAGAAGGGAAACGCCGAGCCCAAGGTGACGGTGCGCACCGCGGGCCCCTTGCCGATGCGCCGCAGGATCTTCGGCAGGGTCCGGTAGGCGGTGCGGAGAAATCGCGACCGGGGGGCGTGCATGCGGGCCACCCGGTGTTCGTGCTCGGCGGGCAGCCCGATCCAGGCGTCGGCCCCCGTGGGCCCGGTCAGGTAGTCGGCGATCAGGGCACCCGGCATCCTTCCCGTCACCCGCCGCAGGATCTCGCCGGTGAGCCAGCCGAACGTCAGCGCGTGGTAGGCGAAGGCGGTGCCCGGCGTCCACAGCGGTCGTTGAGCCTCGATCGCACGGATTACCGGCTCCCAGGCCAGCGCGTCAGCCAGCGTGAGGTCGGCATCGAGTGCCATCAAACCGGCGCGGTGGGCGAACACGTCGCGAATCACGATGTCCTGCTTGCCATTAGCCGCGAACTCCGGCCAAATCGTCGCAACGGGAGCATCGAAGTCGAGCAGCCCGCGCTGGTGGGCCAGGTACCCGCACAGCGCCATCAGGCCCTTGGAGATGGAGAAGCCGACGGTCAGGGTGTCAGCGGTCCACGGCCGTCGGGTGACGGCGTCGGCGGTGCCGCCGTACAGATCCACCACCAGACGACCCCGGTGGTACACCGCGCACGCCGCCCCCATCTCCGTGCCGCGCGCGAAGTTGTCGGCGAAGGCGTCCGCGACCGGTCCGAAGCCCTCGTCGGCGAAACCGGGGAAAGCGCTCACGGCCGTCATCCAAGCACGCTCAGTACGCGTAGGTGTTCGCCGGTTTGTCGATCCCGGTGACGTCGGTGACGGTCATGGTCGGGATGAAACCGTCGTCGGGGTGCGACGAGCCGGGCACGATCTGGCCCCTGATCCGCAGCCAGGTGTCCTCGGGATGCCTGGCCGCCTCGGCCGCTCCCGGACCGGTCAGGTGCACGCGGGCGAGCTGGGCGTCGGCGGCGCAGCACACGATCACGACCCGCCCGAGGTCGACTCCGCCGCTGCGGTGCAGCGTGAATCCGGTGAGTGTGATCGCCCGTCCCTCAAGCGAATTGGTGGAATCGGCCGCCGCCCGCATGACGACCTCCGGCAGCGAGACCGTGGGTGCGTCACCGGCGGGCAGGGGCGGGAAGGCACGGCGCTGGGGTTGGCTGACGGCGGGCGCCGCACTCGCGCCCCTGGCGTCCAGCGCCGGCGGCACCACGAACGCCACCATCGCGATCGGCACCAGCAGCAACCAGCCCAACCACGGTTGATGCGAATGGCCGTGCCCGTCCTCGTCGACGTCCGCGTGCCGGAGATCACGGACGATGGCGATCAACCCGAGCACGATCAGCACCGCCGCCGCGGCCGCCAGCCACGGCAGCAGCCCGGGTTTCACGTAGTTCAGGTAGGTGCCCTTGACCAGCATCACCGCGGTGCTCAGGCCGATGAGCAGCAGGACGAGGTTCTGCGCGCCGCGGCTCACGTCCCACCACCGAGAATGACCAGACCGACGACCGTCGCCACGATGGTCGCCACCGCGAAAGTGGCTGGGCCGAAACGGATGGCGAATCCGCGCCCGAACATGCCCGCCTGCATCGCCGACAGCTTGACGTCGACGGCGGGGCCGACCACCAGGAACACCAGCCGCGGCACCAGCGGGACCATCGTCAGGCTGGCGACGACGAACGCGTCCGCCTCCGAGCACAGTGCCAGCACGACGGCGAGCAGGCCCATCGTGACCACGCCGACGACGAGGTTGCTCGCGAGGTGCTCGAAGACCCAGGCGGGCACCAGGACGTGCAACGCCGCCGCGGCGGCCGCGCCGAGCACCAGATAGGAAGCGGCCTGCAGGAAGTCGTGTCGGGCCGCCTCGGTGAACACCGTCCACCGCGACGCACCCTCGGGAGCGGTGTCGGGGAGGTCGCGGGTGACCCATTCGGCCTTGCCGAAGCGCGACCACAGCAGTCCCATCACCACGGCCGTCACCAGCGAGGCCACGCAGCGGGCCAGCACCATGTCGGGCTGGCCGGGAAACGCGACGGCCGTCGCCACCAGCACGACGGGGTTGATCGCGGGTGCCGACAGCATGAACGTCAATGCGGCCGCGCCGTTGGTGCCCGGCCCGAACAGCCTGCGCGCCACGGGAACCGAGCCACACTCGCACCCAGGAAGGGCGGCCCCGCCGACACCCGCGACGGCCACCGCGAACGCAGGCCGACGAGGCAGCCAGCGCGCGAGCCGGTCCGCGTCGACGAAGGCCGCGATCAGCCCGCTGACGATCACCCCGAGGACCAGGAACGGCAGGGCCTGGACGAACACGCCGCAGAACACCGTCGCCGCCGCGCTCAGGTCGGCGTCCCCTGCCACGAACGCACTCATCGCGCCGGCGGAGACCGCCAGCGCGATGAGGCTGAGGAGCAGGACTTCGAGGGAACCGACGCGGCGCCGATGCTCGGGCGGGGCGGCGGTCACCGCCCCATCCTGCCTCGCGTTCCTGTTAGGCCGACTTCAGGGCGTCGGTCAGTTGGTTGGACGGCGACTGGATGCCGCACTGCGTCGTCAGATCGCTGATGGGCTGCGCGAGACCCTTGAGATCCTTGGCCACCTGCGGGTTGTCGGCGAAGTAACTCTGGTAGGCCGCCTCGGCCTGCGCCGGCGACTTCATCGAGATGTCGGTCAGCGCCTGATCGGTCTGCGGGTGGGTCTGCAGGTAGGTGCTCATCGACAGCTGCACCGAGCTCTGGGTGGTCGCCACCCCGCTGGCGCTGCACTGATTTGCGGGCGGCGCCGCGTTGGCGGTCGGCATCACGATCGCTGCGGACGCGATGCCTCCGAGCAGGCCGCCGGCGAACATGCCGTACAGGCCGCGACGGACGGTCGTTGCGGACATTCTCGTGTTCAGGGTCATGTGCCCCTCCCTTCGGTCTGCGATGCGGTTCATCGCAGCCCAAGGCCTAGCCATCTCGGCGCTCGGTAAACACCGGTTGCTGAAACATCGGGGGTGCCGATGCCACGTCCGCGCAGGCCAACGCCCGGGAATCCGCGATCAGGATTTCTTGGTTAGCCCGACTACCCGCCGGGCCCGCCGTTCAGGGGCCTGCACACCTTCTCAGGTGGTGGCCGCGTCCTGCTCGCGCTTGATCTCCAGCGCGATGTCGATGAGCTGGTCCTCCTGGCCGCCGATGAGCTTGCGCTGCCCGGCCCGGTGCAGCAGCTGGTGCGCAGGCACGCCGTAGCGCTCCGACTGGCGGATGGCGTGCTTGAGGAAGCTCGAGTAGACGCCCGAGTAACCCATGATCAAGGCGTTGCGGTCCAGCAGGCATTCCTGCGGCATCGCGGGGGCGACGACCTCTTCGGCCGCGTCGGCGATGTCGAAGAAGTCGATGCCGGTCTTGACGCCGATCTTGTCGAACACGCCGATGAGCGCCTCGACGGGCGCGTTGCCCGCGCCTGCCCCGAAGCGACGGCAGGACCCGTCGATCTGCTTGGCGCCCGCCCGCACCGCCTCGATCGAGTTGGCGACGCCGAGCCCGAGATTCTCGTGGCCGTGAAAGCCCACCTGGGCGTCGGAGCCCAACTCGGCGACCAGTGCCGCGACGCGGTCGGCGACGCCGTCGAGCACCAGTGCGCCCGCCGAGTCGACGACGTAGACGCACTGGCAGCCCGCGTCGGCCATGATGCGGGCTTGGGCGGCGAGCTTCTCCGGCGGGATCGTGTGGCTCATCATCAGGAAGCCGACGGTCTCCAGCCCGAGCTCGCGGGCCAGCCCGAAGTGCTGGATCGAGACGTCGGCCTCGGTGCAGTGCGTGGCGATGCGGCAGATCTCGCCGCCGTTGTTCTGCGCCTCCTTGATGTCCTCCTTGGTGCCAACGCCGGGCAGCATGAGGAAGGCGATCTTGGCGTCCTTCGCGGTCTCGGCCGCGAGCTTGATCAGTTCCTGCTCAGGCGTTTTCGAGAAGCCGTAGTTGAAACTCGAGCCACCGAGACCATCGCCGTGGGTGACCTCGATGACGGGCACGCCCGCCGCGTCGAGCGCCGCGACGATCGAGCCCACCTCGTCGGGGGTGAACTGGTGGCGCTTGTGGTGACTCCCGTCGCGCAGGGACGTGTCCGTCATCCGGACGTCCCACATCGGGTTGAAGTAGATCTCTTCGGTGCTCATGCCTGCGCTCCTGTTCCGGCCGAGGCGCGTTCCTTGGCGATCTCCTCGCCCACCTTGGTGGCCGCGGCGGTCATGATGTCCAGGTTTCCAGCGTAGGGCGGCAAGTAGTCGCCCGCGCCCTCCACTTCCACGAACGTGGTGACGAGGTGGTTGCCGCCGTTGAACACCGTCGGCTCGTCGAACTGCGGTTCGTTGAGCAGGCGGTAGCCGGGCACGTAGGTCTGCACCTCGGCCACGACGTCCTTGATGGACTGCGTGATCGCAGCGTGGTCGGCGTCCTCGGGAATCGCGCAGAAGATGGTGTCTCGCATGATCATCGGGGGATCGGCCGGGTTCAGGATGATGATCGCCTTGCCGCGCTTCGCACCGCCGATGTGCTGCACGCCCGCGCTGGTGGTCTTGGTGAACTCGTCGATGTTGGCGCGCGTGCCAGGACCCGCCGACGCCGAGGACACCGACGCCACGATCTCCGCGTAGGGCACCTCCACGACCCGGGACACGGCGTACACCATGGGAATGGTGGCCTGCCCGCCGCAGGTCACCATGTTGACGTTCGGGGCGTCCAGGTGCGCCCGCAGGTTCGCCGGCGGGATCACCCCGGGACCGACCGCGGCGGGCGTCAGGTCGATGGCGCGGATGCCTGCCGCCTCGTAGCGCGGGGCGGCGTCGCGGTGCACGTAGGCACTCGTCGCCTCGAAGACCAGATCCGGCTTCTCGCTCTGGGCCAGCAACCAGTCCACACCCTCGTGGCTGGTCTCCAGACCGAGCTTGCGCGCCCTGGCCAGACCTTCGCTCTCCGGGTCGATGCCGATCATCCAGCGCGGCTCGAGCCAGTCGGACCGCAGCAGTTTGTACAACAGGTCGGTGCTGATGTTGCCGGACCCGACGATCGCGACGGATGCCTTGGACGGCATATGGATTCCTCCTGAATTCGAAACGTCATTCAAAGGAAAGACGAACTGAACCTAGCCCGTCGAAATCTGCTACGAAATCGTCTCCCGGACGTGCATCTATCGCACGGGTGCAGGAACCCGGTAGCACGATGTCCCCCGCCTTCAGGCGGACACCGAACTGGTCGACCTTGCGCGCCAACCACGCCACTGCGGTCACCGGATTCCCGAGCACGGCGTCGCTGCGACCCTCGGCGACGACCTCGCCGTTGCGCGTCAGAGACGCCCCGATGCTTCTGATGTCGATGTCCTTCGGCGACACCCGCCCCGCGCCGAGCACCCACCCCGCCGAGGAGGCGTTGTCGGCGATCGTGTCGCACAGCTTGATCTTCCAGTCGGTGATGCGGGTGTCGATCAACTCGATCGAGGGGGCGAACGCCGCCGTCGCGGCGAGCACGTCGTCCTCGGTGCAGCCCTCGCCGGGCAGGTCGTCGGCCAGGATGAACCCGACCTCGACCTCGACGCGGGGGTAGAGGAACCGACCCGCGGCGACGGGGACGTCCTCGTAGACCTCCATCTCGTCGAGCAGATGACCGTAGTCGGGCTCGTCGACGTTCATCATCTTCTGCATCGCCTCCGACGAGAGCCCGACCTTGTGTCCGACGACGCGGGCGCCCTCGGCCACCCGCTGGCGGATGTTGATCAACTGGATCTCGTAGGCGTCGACGACGTCGATGCCGGGATACGCGTCGGTCAGCGGCGTGGTCGGCACCTTGCTGCGCTCGGCCTGGGCCAGCTCGGCCGCCAGTTCGTCGCGCACTTCCACGGACAACATCGGTGAAGTCCCCTCGTTTCGTCGACCGGCACAGTTGTGGGTCGGCCGGGCAATTCTATAACGTGTTCTACATGACTCAGCAGGAGTACGACGTCGTCGTGGTCGGAAGCGGCGCCGCTGGCATGGTGGCCGCACTCACCGCCGCCCACCAGGGACTCTCGACAGTAGTCGTTGAGAAGGCTCCACACTATGGAGGCTCCACGGCGCGCTCGGGCGGTGGAGTCTGGATCCCGAACAACGAGATCCTGCGGCGCGACGGCGTCAAGGACACCGCCGACGCCGCCCGTACCTACCTGCACACGATCATCGGCGACGTCGTCGCACCGGAACGCATCGACACCTATCTCGATCGCGGACCCGAGATGTTGTCGTTCGTCCTCAAGAACTCGCCACTGAAGCTCTGCTGGGTGCCCGGCTACTCCGACTACTACCCCGAGGCAGCGGGCGGCAAGCCGACCGGACGATCGGTCGAGCCCAAGCCGTTCAACGCCAAGAAGCTCGGACCCGACGAGAAGGGCCTCGAACCGCCGTACGGCAAGGTGCCGCTGAACATGGTGGTGCTGCAGCAGGACTACGTCCGGCTCAACCAGCTCAAGCGCCATCCCCGCGGCGTGCTGCGCAGCATCAAGGTCGGCGTGCGCTCGGTGTGGGCCAACGCCACCGGCAAGAATCTGGTGGGCATGGGTCGTGCGCTGATCGCGCCGTTGCGGATCGGTCTCCAGAAGGCGGGCGTGCCGGTCCTTCTCAACACCGCGCTGACCGACCTCTACGTCGAGGACGGCGTCGTCCGTGGCGTCTACGTGCGCGACACCAACGAGCCGGAAAGCGCTGAGCCCCGGCTGATTCGGGCGCGCCGCGGCGTCATCCTCGGCAGCGGCGGCTTCGAGCACAACGAGCAGATGAGGGTGAAGTACCAGCGCGCGCCGATCACCACCGAGTGGACGGTCGGCGCGGTCGCCAACACCGGCGACGGCATCCTGGCCGCCGAGAAGCTGGGTGCCGCATTGGACTTCATGGACGACGCCTGGTGGGGGCCGACCGTCCCGCTGGTCGGCGCGCCGTGGTTCGCGCTGTCCGAGCGCAACTCGCCCGGCTCGATCATCGTCAACACGTCGGGCAAGCGGTTCATGAACGAATCGATGCCCTACGTCGAGGCGTGTCACAGGATGTACGGCGGCGAGTACGGCCAGGGTACGGGACCCGGCGAGAACGTGCCCGCATGGCTAGTGTTCGACCAGCAGTACCGCGACCGCTACATCTTCGCGGGACTGCAACCGGGACAACGCATTCCGAAGAAGTGGTTGGAGTCCGGCGTGGTGGTCAAGGCCGATTCGCTCGACGAGCTCGCCGAGAAGACCGGCCTGCCCGCCGATGCCTTGAGGGCCACGGTCGACCGGTTCAACGGCTTCGCCCGCTCTGGCGTCGACGAGGACTTCAAGCGCGGCGAGAGCGCCTACGACCGCTACTACGGCGACCCCACCAACAAGCCGAATCCCAACCTCGGCGAGATCAGCCACGGCCCGTACTACGCGGCGAAGATGGTGCCCGGCGACCTCGGGACCAAGGGCGGCGTGTGCACCGACGTGCACGGCCGTGCGCTGCGCGACGACGGCTCGGTGATCGACGGCCTCTACGCCGCGGGCAATGCCAGCACGCCGGTGATGGGCCACACGTATCCGGGCCCCGGCGGCACGATCGGTCCCGCGATGACATTCGGATACCTGGCCGCGCTGCACATCGCCGGCTCCGGGGCGGCCTGACGTGCCGATCAACCCCGATGAGGCGCTCGCAGGCCCGCTCGCGCCGGTCGAATTCTCCTGGAGCAGCAGCGACGTCCAGCTGTATCACCTCGGCCTCGGCGCGGGCGCCGACCCGATGAGCGAGCGCGAACTGCGGTATCTGATCGACGACACGCCGCAGGTGCTCCCGACGTTCGGCAACGTGGCTCAGACGTTCAAGGACACCGAGGCGCCTGCGGTGGAGTTCCCCGGTATCAGCATTGAGCTCTCGCGGGTGCTGCACGCCAGCGAGAAGGTCTCCGTCCCCGGTCCGATCCCGCCGTCGGGCACGGGCGTGGCCGTCACGCGGTTCACCGACATCTGGGACAAGGGCAAGGCCGCGGTGATCTGGTCGGAGACCACTGTCACGACGCCCGACGGTCGGCCGCTGTGGACGCAGACGCGGTCGATCTTCGCCCGTGGCGAGGGAGGTTTCGGCGGCGAGCGCGGCCCGTCCACGTCCACCACACCGCCGGACCGCGGTCCCGACGTCGAGCTGTCGATTCCCACGCTGCCTCAGCAGGCCCTTCTGTATCGACTGTGCGGCGACCGCAACCCGCTGCACTCGGATCCCGGATTCGCCTCTGCGGCAGGCTTTCCCAAGCCCATCCTGCACGGCTTGTGCACCTACGGCATCGGCGCCAAGGCACTCGTCGACGAGTTCCTCGACGGCGACGTCGCGCGCGTCGGATCCTATGGAGCGCGCTTCGCCGGAGTGCTCTATCCCGGCGAGACCTTGACGGCGAGCGTCTGGAAGGAAGACGGCAAGCTGGTCGCCGTGCTCACCGCCGCCGACCGCGACGACGCCGTCGTACTGTCCGGCGTCGAGCTGACGCCTGCCTGACCGCGGGAATCGCGGGCATCGGCACGCTCAACGGGGGCCTGGTCGAGGTCGACGCGAGGCTGCCCGCAACGATGAGGACTCCCGTCTCGACCGGCGGGGCTTTTGCCGCGACGGCCGGGCGGACCCGAAGTCGGGGGTTCGACGCTACGTTGCCGACGCGCCCGACGTTGCAGCCGCCGGCCTCCGCAGGCGTGCGCACGCGACCCGGACAAATCGCCGCTCCATGAGGCATCCGCCGCCTGATAGTTTCAGTCGTAGAGACGATTCCCGTCGGGGGGATGCCGTCGACTGAGCTCTCCGGGAGGCACTCCACGTGAAGACCACCGCCGCACTGACCGCTGCCGCAGCCGTTGCCACCGCAGTGTCCATCAGCCTCGCAGGCAGCCCGGTCGCCAACGCCGACGAGCTGACCACCACGACCCTCGGCAACGGGGCGACGCTGGCCAACGGCAACGTCGTCCAGACCTGGACCGTCGGCAACCTCAAGCCCAGCACTGACCAGATCCCCTACGCCGTGGCGGGCACCCTCTGGGAGGCGACCGCCACGGATCAGGCCGTCGCCGGCAGCGTCACGCCCATCGTGTCCAACCTCAACGCCCGCGCCAAGAGCGGACAGACCTACCGCGTGCTCTTCGGCGCCGCGACGCCGCAGGGCGTGAACCCGGCCACCCTCGGCGAGGGCCAGAAGGCCAGCGGCAAGGTGTACTTCGACGTCGTCGGCGACAACCCTGACAGCGTCGTCTACAACGCAGGAGGCCAGGACCTGCTGGTCTGGATCCAGCCGCCACCGCAGCTGCCCTCGCCACGTGGGTCGGGCGGCTACTCGTCGACCGCGCCGTCGGCGTCGGCCGCTCCGAGCACGTCTGCCGCGCCGACCACGCCTGCGACACCCACGCCCGGCCCCGCGGCACCGACCACCGCGGCGCCCGCGGGTAGCCAGGGCACCCCGTTGCCCGCAGGTAGCCAGGGCACCCCGTTGCCCGCAGGCGCGACGGCTACACCGGTGCCCGCGGAGGGTTCCCCGCAACCGGCCAGCGTTCCCGTGCCGTCGGCGCCCACCGGCAGCCAGGGCACACCGCTGCCCGCGGGCGCGGCCGTGACACCGGCCCCCGCGGCGCCCACGACGACCGTCGTGGTGCCACCGCCTGCCTGACTCGACACGCTCAGGAGTGGCTCGACCACCACACGTACAGCTGGTCGAGATCAGGACCCGTGCTGGGATCCGCGGACCCGATGATCGAGCCCAACGTCAGCTTGGCGTCGTCGGTCCAGGCCAGCGTCGGGACGTCGCCCTGGTAGCCGCAGAAGAGCGTGCCGCTGACCTGATCCGGCGTGGCGTTCCTGCGCCACGCACCGGGTGACTGAATGTTGCCGGGGCAGTTGACCACTCGGGCGGCACCCACGGTGGCGGCGAACGCGGAGTCCAGCGCCGCCTTGTCCTTCAGCAGCGTATACGTCGCCGCGGGTGGGCCCCCGACGTCGGTGTTCCTGGCACAGCTGACCTTCGCCAGCGCGCCCTGCGACGCGTCGACGGCGGGGCACGCACCGGCGGGGTAACCGGGGGGCAATGCAGTGCGAAGCCGTTGCTGCGCTTCGGAACTCGTCGATGCCGACGTGGTCGCCGGCGCTGCGCCGGGACCAGGGGATCCCGACGGCGCCGACGTGGGCCACAGCAGCCAGATGGCGATGCCGGCGATCGCCACCGCGGCGACGACGGCCGTGACGACGGGGCCCGCGGGAAACTGCTTGGGCCCGTTGGCAACTGCGCGCGGATCGACGGTCAGCGGCTCGGTGAACAGGTTCACCGGGGGCGTCCCGCCCGTCGGGGCACGACTCTCGGCGGGCGCCGGCACCGGTGAGGCGCCCGTCGTGGCGATCTGCTCGGTCAGGGCGCGGGCGAAGTCCGAGCAACGGGCGAAACGACTCTCGGGTCGCTTGGCGAGTCCCACCGTCAGCACCGGGTCGAGCGCGGCCAGTTCCGGCCGCTTCTCGGCGAGTGAGGGCGGCTTGGCGTTGAGGTGGTCCCTGATCACCTCGGCAGGCTCAGGGCTGGGGAACAGGTGTTCGCCGGTCAACAGGTGGTACGCCGTCGCCGCGAGCGCGTACTGGTCGGCGCGGGGACCGACCTCGTCGCCGCTGAGCTGCTCGGGGGCGCAGTAGGCCACCGTGCCGATCGCCATCGTCGTCGCCTCGATGTCGTCGGCGTCGTTGACGTCCCGCGCAATTCCGAAGTCGGTCAGCAGGATTCGCTGTTCGCCGTCGTCGTCGAGATGAGTCAGCATGATGTTGGCTGGCTTGACGTCGCGGTGCAGCAGCCCCCGCTTGTGGGCACTGTCGAGCGCACTCGCCACGGCGGTGACGATGCGGGCCACCTCGTCGACGGGGAGGCCGGTGGGATGGCGTTCGGCCACCAGCCGCGCAGCGTCCATGCCGTCGACGTAGTCCATCGAGATCCACAGCCTGCCGTCGGCCTCGCCCCTGTCGTGCACTCCGACGATGTTGGGATGCCACAGCGTCGACGCGAGATCGGCCTCTCGGTTGAAACGCGCGCGGTACTCGGCGTCGGCGGACCAGTCCGACGGCAGCAGCTTCAACGCGTCGCGGCGTGGAAGCCTCGGATGCTGGGCGAGATACACCCGTCCCATGCCGCCGGCCCCCAGCAGTCGGATGATCTCGTACCCGGCGAACACCTGGCCACCTACCAGGTCGTCGTCGGACGGGTGCGACGGCGACTCGTCCGGTGGCAACGGCGAACTCACGGTACGAGGGTAATGCGCGACGGCACCGGGAGGCGGCAGCGTCCCCGTGGGCTAGACCCGTCGCCCGAGATCCTCACCGTCCTGGTGGCGCGGATGCTCCGGTGGCGCAACGGGTGCCGGTCCCCCGCCGTGCGTGGCAGGCCCCGGGGCGGCCGAGTCCAGCCGTTCGCGGTCCTTCTCGCGGTCGTCGCGCTGGTCCTGGGACCGGTCGTGGTCCTCGCCGCCGTCACGCGCCTGCTGCGGCGCAGCGCCCGCGGCCGTCGATCCGCCCGCGCCCGCCGATCCACCGGAGGACTGGCCACCCGCAGCGGGCTGCCCGCCCGCCTGCTGAGCCGCGGTGGGTGCCCCTGCGCCCTGGGCGCCGCCGCCGTGCGAGCCGCCGCCCTGCGCTGCCTGCATGGCCTGCTGCATCATCGAGCCGAACTGGCCTGCCTGACCACCCAGTGCCTGCGCGGGCGCCCCGGCCTGCTGGGCCATCTGCCCGAACTGGCCGAGCATCTGGCCCAGTTGCCCGACCTGCTGGCCGCCGGAGTCGTCGGCGTTCTGGTACGCGGACGTGGCCTCGCCGAGCTTGCCGGAGAACATGGTCTCCTTGGCCTGCAGGGCGGCGACGCTGGCGGCCATCGGCGCCGTCAGGGTCGGGAGCACCCCGGCGATCGTCATGCTCATCGCATCCTCGCCGGGCGGGATCATCGGAATCTCGGGCAGGTCCACGCTGGCCGGGTCCCAGTTCAGATTGCCGGGTGTGTGCAGCGGATCGAGCGACATCAGCGGTCACCTCCCACGAGCTCACCAGTCATCGTCGACGTCCTCGTCCAGATCGTGTTCCAGTGGTGCTGGTGCCGCCAGCGACGCACCGGTGCCGCCGCTCTCGCCGCGTTGGCCCATCATCCCCATGCCGCCCATGCCGCCCCCCGCGCCCACCGGCGCCAGCCCCCCGACCGCCGCACTGCCTGCTCCGGCGGGCCGCACCGAGACGTCGGTGGAGCTGCCGACCAGGCTCGCCAGCGCGGGGGTCTGCGCTGACAGCCCGCCCGATCCCGGCAGCGACGCAGCCTTGACCATGCCGCCGCCCGCTCCGGCGCCGGAGCCGCCCGCCAGTGGGTGGTTGGAGAACGCCGCGAACGACGAGGGCACCCCGCCTGCGCCGCCCTTGCCGCCCGCGGACATCAGCTGCTGCAGCGGCTGCATGATCTGTTGAAGGGGCTGCATCAGCTGCTGAGGCGCCTGGGTCAGCATGCCGCCGATCTGCTGCGGCAGCTGCATCGCCATCTGACCCATCTGCATCATCATCTGCATCGCCTGCTGGGAACCCTTGTCCGCGGCCTGGGAGGCCGTGCCCGTCCCCGGCGGTGCGCTGGGTTTGGGAATGTTGGGCGGCACGCCGAGACCGGCCGCGAGTTCGGCCGAGTTGGCGTTGACGTAGGCGATGTTCTGGGACAGGCCCAGCTTGATGCGACTCTGAACCAGCTCCTGCGCGTTGCTGAAGGGCATCGCCGAGATCGCCTCGCATTCGTGCTGAGTCTCCTGCGCGGTCGCGTTCACCAGGACCTTCGTCTTGGCAACCGTGACCTCCATGCTGCGCAACTTGGCCGCGATCGCGGCGGCCTGGGCGGCGTTGGCCTCGTGCCCGGCGATGATCGTGGTGGCCTCACCCCCCGCCGCGAGAGCGCCACCGCCCTTCCACTGGTCGGCGAGTTGCATCAGTTGACCCTGCTGCTGCGGAACGACCGAGCCGGTGAGCTTGGCCGCCAGCGCCTCGTACGACGCCGCCGCTGCTGCAAGCGCCTCCTCGTCGACGTTGGGCCAGCCGGGCCCCGTCACCGTCTGGGATCCGAACGGGCTGCTGTCGGGCGGCACACCCATGAGACGACCCTTCCGCGCGTGTTGCCAGGTGTGTCGAGATTACCGCCGACGCGGAAGGGGTGAGGACACCAACCGATCGGTCTCGGGTCCCGGGCCGGATTCGCTCGGCGGCGGACCGCACCCGCCGAGCCAGGGGTGAACCGACTCGACGTAGTGTGCTGCGTGCATATCTGAACCCCTTTGGCAAACGGTCGAGCCGTGTCCTCACCGCTGGAGCCGTTTCGAAGTCCGTCAAGATCCGCCCTGGCGAAATTTACGGACTATTCGTATAATTTGCTGCAATCGGGGGTCCAGGGGGAGTCTCGATGGGCCGATGTGTTGGGCTGCGAGGGGGTGGGGGCATCCATTCGTATTCGCGCGAGTGCGTCCCTCCAGGGTTCCCCGTCTCGCACGAGCGGGGGGACGATGCCGCATGGCCGACGTGGTCGACGGGTACGAACTGGCGCCGATGCAGCAGGGGATGCTGTTCGACGCCCTGAGCGCGCCGGGTCTCGGCATCGACGTCGAGCAGGTGGTCGTCACCCTCGCCGAACCGCTGGACGTCGAGGCCTTCGAACGGGCCTTCCGCGCCGTCATCCAGCGACACCCGGTGCTGCGCACGCGATTCCGGTGGGCCGACGTCGAGGAGGCTCGCCAGGAAGTGCTCGCCCGCGCCGAGGCGGAGACGACGGTGGCCGACTGGACCGATCTGGCGGCCGACGCCGCCGAACGTCGCTTCGACGAGTACGTCCGCGCCGACCGTCGCCGGGACTTCGATCTCTCCCGCGCACCGCTGACCCGGCTGTTCGTTGCCGCGCTTCCCGACGGGCAATCGCGCGTCCTCTGGACCTATCACCACATCCTCGGCGACGGCCGTTCGTTGATCGTCCTGCTCGAGTGGTTCACGCTCTACGACGCGGCCCGACGGGGCGAGACCGCGTCTCTGCCACCGTCGCGCCCGTACCGCGAGTACGTCGAGTGGCGGCGCTCCCTCGATCTCGCGTCGGCCGAAGCGTTCTGGCGAAGGACACTGGCCACCTTCACGTCGCCGACTCCCCTCGGAGTCGAGCCGCCGAGGGCGCGCAACGTTCGCGACGTGCCCTTCGACGCTCGCGAGCAACGACTTTCGCGCACCGTCTCCGAGCAGCTGCGCGACGCCGCCCGCCATGCCGAGGTCACGGTCAACACGATGGTCCAGGCGGCGTGGGCGGTGCTGCTGCACCGCTACAGCGGGCAGTCCGACGTCGTGTTCGGCGCGACCCGGGCCGGCCGCTGGACGGACTCCGCCGACGACGGCGTGAGGGTCGGACTCTTCATCAACACCCTGCCCATGCGGGTCGAGGTCGACGACGACGCGGAGACCGCACGGTGGCTAGCCGCGTTACGCGCCCAGCAGACTGCGTTGCGCCCGTATCAACACACATCGCTCGCGGCGGTGCACGGATGGAGTGGTGTGGCCCGTCCTGCGCCACTGTTCGAGAGCATCGTCATCTACGACCACCACTCGATCGACGCACTCCTGCGGATGCCCGGACGACACTTCGACTACATCGGACAGACCGCCTTCCCCCTGGCGCTGCGCGCGTACGGCGACGACGAGATGCTGGTGCGCCTGGAGTATTCGACCGCGCGCTTCAGCGACGCCGCGATCGCGCGCATGCTCGGACATCTGGTGAACCTGCTCGAACGGCTGGCCGGCGGCGCGGCCACTCACGTTCGCGACCTCGATCCGGTCACGGCCGAAGAACGCGCCGAACTCGTTGGTGCGGAAGCCATTCCAGAGATCACTCACGCCGACCGGACCCTTCATGCCGGGTTCGCCCGCCAGGTCGCAGCGACTCCCGAGGCCATCGCGGTGAGCGTCGACACCGACGCGGGTCGGCTGGACCTCAGCTACGCAGAGCTGAACCGCCGCGCCGACGCGGTGGCCGCACGTCTGCGTACGCTCGGCGTGACCGCCAACGAGGCGGTCGGGCTGCGGGTCGAACGCGGCGCGGACGTCGTGATCGGCATCCTGGCCATCCTGAAGGCGGGTGGCGCCTACCTGCCGCTGGATCCGGTCTACCCCACCGAGCGCGTTGCCTACGTGCTCGAGGATGCCGGAGCCCGCGTCGTGCTGACGCAGCGCGCACTGGCCGCGGAGCTCGCCGCACTGCCCCAGCAGCTCGTGTCTCTCGACCAGCCCCTGCCCGACGAGGCGCCGATTCCACTGGCGGACAGGGACACCGGCGATCAGCTTGCCTACGTCATGTACACGTCGGGTTCCACCGGAAAACCCAAGGGCGTGCCCATCACGCACCGCAACGTGCTCCGGCTGTTCGCCGCCACCGAACGCTGGTTCGACGTCGGGCCCACCGACGTCTGGACCCTCTTCCACTCCTATTCCTTCGACATCTCGGTGTGGGAGATCTGGGGCGCCCTGCTCACCGGCGGCCGCCTGGTGGTCGTCACCCAGGACACCAGCTGCGATCCGGCCGCCCTGCACGACCTGCTGATGCGCGAGCGCGTCACCATGCTGTGCCAGACGCCGACGGCGTTCCGCGCCCTGATCGACGCCGACCGGGCAGGCCCACCCGCCGCGCTCGCCCTGCGCAGCATCATCTTCGTCGGCGAGGCCCTCGAGCCGCACATCCTCAAGCCCTGGATCGACCGCTACGGCGACGTCACTCCGCGGCTGATCAACATGTACGGCCCCACCGAGACCACGGTCTACGCCGCCTACCGGCCCATCACCCGCGCCGACCTCGGTGCAGGCAGCGTCATCGGCGTGCCGATCCCGGACCTGCATCTGTACGTCCTGGACGCCGATTGCCGACCCGTTCCCATCGGCGTTCCCGGCGAGCTCTACATCGCGGGCGCGGGAGTGTCCTGCGGCTACCTCAACCGTCCCGATCTGACCGCAGAACGCTTCCTGCCCAACCCCTTCCACGGCGGGACCATGTACCGCAGCGGTGACCTGACCCGCCGCCTCGACGACGGCGACCTCGAATACCTCGGCCGCATCGACCAGCAGGTCAAGATCCGTGGCTTCCGCATCGAACCAGGCGAGATCGAAGCGGTGATCGCCGAACACCCCGCCATCCGCCAGGTCGCCGTCATCGGGCGCGAGGACATTCCCGGCGACAAGAGACTGGTCGCCTACCTCGTCGGCGACGCCCGGGCCGTCACCCTGCTCGACGACCTGCGCGAGACGCTTCGCGCCCGGCTTCCCGAGTACATGGTGCCCGCCCACTTCCAGCACGTCGAGGCACTCCCGCGCACGCCCAACGGCAAACTCGACCGTGCCGCCCTCCCCGCCCCGGACCACCACCGCGCGGAACCTCGTCGGAGGGTCGATCCGCGTTCTGCCAGCGAGGAACTCGTCGTCGCGGTGTTCAACGAGGCGCTCGACCGACGCGACGTCGGCGTCTTCGACAACTTCTTCGATCTCGGGGGACACTCGCTGATGGCGGCGCGCGTGGTAGCGAAGCTGTGCGAGGCCGGCCGCGTCGATCTTCCGCTGCGCAACCTGTTCGAGCGGCCGACACCGGAGCGGCTGGCGCTGGCGATCGACGCGCTGTCCTGGGCGGCCGCCGACATGACTCCGCTCTCCGTGTCCAGCGGGGGCGAACGAGAGGAATTCGAGCTATGACCGCGGCGCACCTCCTCGAACAGTTGCGCAGGCTCGACGTGCACGTCGAGTTGGACGGCGACCGATTGCGCCTCAACGCGCCGGCCGGGGTTCTGACCGACGAGCACAAGCACGACCTCGCCATGCGCAAGGCCGAGCTGATCGAGTTCCTGCGCGAGGCACGGCAGCTCGCCACCCAGCAGCGCGGGATCGTGCCGCTCCAACCCGCGGGAACGCGAACGCCGATCTTCGCCGTCGCAGGACACAACGGGGACGTCTTCGCCTACCGCGTGCTCACCCAGCACCTCGGCCAGGATCAGCCGTTCTACGGACTCCAACCGCCCGGACTCGAACCTGGCACGGTCCCGCTGACCCGCATCGAGGACATCGCGCGCTACTTCGCGGACCAGATCCGCCAGTTCCGACCCACGGGACCGTTGTCCGTCGCCGGCTTCTGCGCTGGCGGGACGATCGCCTTCGAGCTCGCCAGGCAGCTCGCGGAGACCGGTACTCCGGTGACCAACCTGATCCTCTTCGGCGCGCCGCACTGCCGGTCGTACCGTCCGCTGGGGTGGCTGACGGCGGTGGCGCAGGAGGGCGCCCGTCGGTCGGCGTACCAGACCAGGGCGCTGCGCGCGGTCCCCGCCCGCGATCGAGTCCGGTATATGTCGAACCGCACCCGAGAATTGCTGCAGCGCAGGGCCGAAAAGGCCACCGACCCCTTCCTGATCCGTCGGCACGGCGTCGAGAGGGCGACGATGGCTGCCGCGCGCGCCTATTCCCCGCAGCCGTTCGGATGCCACCTCGACGTCGTCGTTCCGTGCGAGTCGTGGACGCGGTCGTGGGCACGGCCCCTGCGGTGGGGACGGTATGCCGACAGCACCACCGAGTTCATCGGACCCGACGACTGCACCACCGACACGATGCTCCTGCCCGAGCACGCCGCGACCATCAGCGCCTTCGTCGTCGAGGCGCAGCGTCGGCACGCGTCAGAGTCCGCCCGACGGGAAGCCTGAGCCACCCCCCTTGATCATCGGTGACACCCTGCGCAGGCGCCTGCGGCCATGCCTTGCGGCGTTCTTCTTCCTGCTGCTGGTGGCAGCCGCGGGTGTACCGGTCTACGTGCTCCCCCGGGTGGACCCATTGCGCCGTGCCGACGCCATCCTGGTGCTCAGCGGGCCGCATCACCTGCGGTACCCGTTCGGCTTCGACCTCGCCGAGCAGGGATGGGCCCCCAACCTGGTGATCTCCAATCCCGACGCCGGGGACAACCCGCGCCTCTCCGACTTCTGCGCTGCCAAGCATTCCGGGGTCACCGTCTACTGTTTCGAACCCGAGCCGGCGACCACGAAGGGCGAAGGCCGCGAACTGCGTCGGCTGGCAGCTCAATACGGTTGGCGCACAGTCATCGTCGTCACGTTCCGGCCGCACGTCTCACGAGCCCGCTTCATTCTCCAGCAGTGCTTCGACGGTGACCTCGTGATGGTGGCGAGCCCCGATCAGATTTCGGACTCGCGGTGGGCGTTCGAATACCTGTATCAGACCGCGGGGTACGCCCGCGCCATCGTGCAGCCGGGCTGCTGAGTGTCGCCGTCCGGTGCCGAAATGGCACCGACGGCGTGAATTTGGCAAATCAAAATCCGTTTCCTGATGGCATACTGAAAATCATGCATGGGGGATTTCGTGACGACTCGACCACGGCGCACGGCGCACGGCTGGGTCGGCGCGCCTTCGCCCGGCTGACCGTGGTCACGGCAGCTGCCGTCACCGCAGGCTGCGCTGCCGAACCGACGGCTGCGCCAACGACGCCGACGCCAACCCGCACGGTGCCGCCGACCAGCACGGTGCCTCTCATCATCGGCACCAGCGCGGAATCCTTCGTCGGCGACTACGGCACCGGCGACTTCAGCCAGTGGGTGGTGCAGTGCAAGGGCTACAACGGCGAGGGCAGCAAATTTCCCGGGTCGTACTCGGCAACCATCGTCGATGACCCGTCCCACGGGAAGGCGGCCCGCTTCGAGGTCCGTACCGGCGACGTCGCTCCGTTCGGCGGTGGCGAACGCTCCGAGGTCAGCGGTGGCGGCGCCTCGGGAGGCACCGACGGCCAGATCCGCTGGTATCGGTTCGCCACGAAGTTCGACGAGACCTTTCCGGTCAACCACGCGGACCTCGGCTGGGGGTTGACCAATCAGTGGCACGGCGATTCCACCAGTGGCACACCGCCTCTCAACTGGAGCGTCAGCACCGAGAACGGGCAGTGGACGCTGCTTGCCGACAGGCAGTCCTCCCCCGGCGGGTACCTCGGCAAGGTCGCCCTGTTCAGCACTCCCCTCAATGTGGGGACCTGGCATGACGTCATGATGCAAATTGGTTGGTCCGCAACCGATTCCGCGGGTTTCGTCGAACTGTGGCACAACGGTGACCGCCAGACGTTCGCCGACGGCTCACAGACCTATCACGTGCGCACGCTCGTCCCCGGCACGGCAGACCCCTCCGTCTACTACAAGGAGGGGTACTACCGCCAGAATGGCATCGCCGCGACCGGTGTCGTATTCCACGCCGGATTCCGTTGCGCCGGATCGCAAGAGGCACTGTAACCTGGCTACGCCGAGTCCGGACACGCTCCGTGCGAATCCAGCACCGACGCCCGGGCCCCGGCCATCTGCCATTCCTCCGATTGCTGATCGGCGACGCGGTCGAGCAGCAGGAGCCGGGCGTCCGCGGGAATGAGCACCCCTTCGGCGTCGACCAGGCCACCACCGGAATCCGGTCGCACGGTGTACAAAATGCGCTGCGCCAGTGGCATTCCCACCTCGACGAGCAACTGCGGACGATAGGCCCCGGCGATCACGTAGTCGGAGGAGGTCGCCAGCTGGTGCTTCACGACGGCCGCCACGCAGCTGCGCTCCTCCTGCGCGTCGATGTCGCGCAGGACGGGACCGCTCGTCGTGAACTGCAGGGCGCCCTGGTGCCGTTCTACGGAGAAGACGAAGCACGAGACGAGAAGTGAGGCGGTCAGCACCCAGAGCGTGACCTGCGGCGAGTACCGGCACAGCAGCCAGTACCCGCCGAGGAGCGCGGGGATCAGATAGGACGCCTCGTCGGGCAGCCAGACGAAGAGCAGTCCGAACATGACCACGACGGTCACAGCCCACCGATCGAGAACTCGGCCAAGAGGGTTCGGTAGCGCAACCCCGCGGCGCCTGTTGAACCATGCCGAGACGACGGCGAGCGTCACGCCAAGGACACCGACGACGCCGAACAAACCCAGAGAGACGTTGTACAGCAGGTACTTCCAGTCCCCGTACACCTTGGGTGTCTGGAAGCCCACGGCGAGGAAGGCCGGGACGAAGAACGCCAGCGCGATGAGCCCGGAACACACCGTGAGCACGGCCAGCGGTCGCCACCCCGCCCGGTCGCGGAGGCGCCTCGGCTCGAAGTCGACGTACAGCAGGACCAACGGGACGATGCCCAGCGCATAGCTCGGTCGCGAGGCCGCCGCCAACCCCAGCAGGATCGCAGCCCACCAGATCCGACGCGAGAGCATGCACGACGTGGCGGCCAGAAAGAACGTCAGCCCCCACAGGTAGTCCATCGCCCCGAGGCTCGCGACGTAGACCACCGGGGTGAACGCCAGCGCCAGCGCGCCCGCGACCGCGCGGGTCCGACCCAACGGCGACAGCAGCGTGAAGAACAGCGCCGCCGACACCCCGGACAGCAGCGCCGAGACCAGTCCGATCACGAGACTGGAGCCCACGCCCAGGTAGAGCAGGAGTGCGTCGACGTACTCGGGTAGCGGGTATCCGGGCACCCTCGACGGCACGTACGTGCCGGTGTCCAGCAGGTGCTGGGCCGCCGAGATCGCCCGCCACGCATCGGGATCTCCCCCGTACCCGTGTCCCAGCAGGGCCAACCGGCTCACCAGTACGACGCCGAGGATTCCCCAGGCCACACCGGCATGCGTCCAGGCGGGGGGACGTGCCGCGACGGGGACACGCGTGCCCGTGCCCCCGTCGCTGGTGGTCGCCGTCACGGCACCGAGACTTCCTCGACCGCGAGAGGCCCCGCCGACGGCGCCCCCTTGCGAAGGGACGGCCTTCGCAGGTCGAAGCCGGAGACCTTGAGTCGGAAGATCGCCTGCGAATGCTGGCTGGCAATTCCGATGCGCGGCAGGGCGAGCGGATCGGAGTCGCGGTCGGCGAAGCCGTTCGTCGTCGAGAGCGCCCAACGAACTCCGTTGCGGCGCAACGCTGACCGCGCACGATCGTCGAAGTCCTGCTCGCCGCCGTTGGGATAGGCGAAGACCATGGGCGGACGACCGGTCTCGCGCTCCAGGGTGGCGCACGATTCGGTGATCTCTCGCTCGACCTTCTCGTCGGAGCAACGGGACAGGATCGGGTGCGTCACCGAGTGGGGGTGCAGTGAGATGGTGCCGTCACTCGCGAGTTCGTGCGCCTCGTCCCAGGAGAGCATCTGGAACGGGCTTCCGTAGGCGTCGGACTCCGGGCCCAACAGATCCACCAGCCATTCCACCCTGGCGATGCGCTCGGCGTCGGGAAGGTCCTTGAAGTGTGCGATGACGGCATCGCGTGTCCTCACGAGGTCGGCGGCGGTGGCCAGTGAGCGGTGGCCGAGTCCGATGGCGGTGAGGTCGACGTCGGCTGCCGTCGTCCGTGCGAACGCCAGCCAGAGCCGGTCCGGCCACAGCGCCTCGCCCGTGCCCATCGGCCCGGTGGCGACGAACACGGCGGCGGGCAGGCCGAGATCACGCAGCACGGGTGCGGCGTGCGTCAGGAGGTTTCGCGTCCCATCGTCGAAGGTCAGCGCCGCCGACCGCTTGGGCAGCGTCCCGTTCTGGAGACGCTCGATCGCCTCCTCGAGCGGTAGCACGCGGAAGTGCCGTCGCACGTAGGTCAGCTCCCGCCGCAGGGTCTGCGCGTCGAGCACGTAGCTGCACGACGGGGACAGCGGGTCCGCCTCGACGCCGTGGAACATCAGAAGCGCCAGTCGACGGGACCGTCGCCAGCGCGTGACCGCAGGCACCCCCGACGCGCACAGCAGCCGGGCGACCAGCTGCTTGGCGGCTGCGCGCTTCGTCGATCGCGGGGTCTGCTCGCTCCCGTTCGAATCAGCGGTCATGAACGTCTCCTATCGCAGGGCTGCGTGATATGCCTGGACCGTCTTCTCGGCAATCGTGCTCGGCGCGAACCGAACCCGTGCCATGTCGTGCCCGCGGCGGCCCATCCGCAGGCTCAGCTCCTGATCAGCGAGCAGGGTCTGGAGTCGATCGGCGAGCTTGGCCTCGTCCTCGGACTCCACGACGAAGCCGCTGGCACCGTCCTCGACCATCTCGGGTATGCCACCGACGCGACTGGCGACCACCGGTTTTCCCGCGGCCATGGCCTGGGCGATGATCGTCGGGGCGTTCTCCTGGCGGGAGAACAGGACGACGGCACGCGCCTCGACGAGCTCGCGCCGGAGGCGTTCGTTGTTCACCTGATCGACGATCTCGACGCAGTCGGTGAGGCCGAGGGCTTCGACCCGATCCCGTATGACCCTGGCGTAGGCCGGATCCGGCTGTGGGCCGATCAGTGCCAGCCGGGCGTCGGGCACTCCGGCGCGGGCTTGGGCGAACGCGTTGACGAGACCGAGCGGGTTCTTCAGTCCGATGAGCGCCCCTGCGTACAACAGCCGCGGCGGCGTCGCGACCGGGGGCGCCAGTGCGAAGAATTCTTCGGCCGTGGGGTTCGCGATGCTCACCCGCGTCCCCGTGGTCAGCTCGGCAAGCTCGTCCGCGTCGTAACTCGAGATCGAGATGACGACCTTCGCCCGCCCGAGCACCCGGGCGGCTACGCCGCGGATCAGTTTGGCCCGCAACGTGGTACGCAGGCTGGGGTCGTGGTAGAGGTGCGTCTCCACATAGGTGATACCGTGCACGGTCACCACGCTGTTCGGGCTGCACCGCACCGCGATGTCGCTGTTCAGACCCATCTCCTGGCCGTGCACCACGTCGGGTCTCAACTCGTCGAACAGCTTGCGCGCCGTGCGCAGGTCGAGGACGGACCCGGTGAGCATCCGCCACCGGTACTGGCCTCGGACGTAACGGATCTCGACCTTCGGGGACTCGCGGCGGTACTCCGTCCGCGCCTCGCCGTGGTGGAACCGCAGGACGGTGATGCTGTCGATGTCATCGCGCGCGGCCAGCGCGGGCACCAGCGTGCTGGTCGCCGACTCCACGCCACCGCGGATGACACCCGGCTCCACCGGATAGGCGCCGATCATCAACACCTTCAGACCCATGTCGTCTCCTCCTTCACCGCGTCCGGCGGGCAAGCCTGCCGAGCGTCGTCGTCGCGCCAACGGCGTGATCGCGGATCGACCGGTACCTGTTCGGCGACACCACCTTCAGAGCCCCGAGATAGATCGCGGCGAAGAGCAGGCAGTCGGTGATCACGGCCGTCAACCCGACCGGTTCGAAGAACCGGTCGGACCTGACGACGAGGTGCTCGAGGGGGAACACCACCGCGAAGGCAAGGGCCGCCGACAGCGTCGTCGGGGCCACGCACGCCACGACGTCGCGCAGTGCCGCGTTCACCACCGACCTGGCCAGCAGGATGCTCACCACGCCGCAGATCAGGTACGTGGCCGACAGGCCGATGCCGACTCCGACCAGACCGAACGGCAGGAGCAGCAGGATGAGCGGAATGTGCAGCGCCAACCCCAACGCACTCAGCCAGTTCACCAGCGACGGCCTTCCCGCCCCCTTGATCGCCGTGATGCCGAGCGCCTGCAGCGCGGCGCCGACGGCGATGCCGCCCATCGCCATCGCCGCCGCTCCCGCGGGGCGCCAAGCCTCGCCGAGGAGCAGCACGACGACGGGCTGGCCCACCAGCACCAGCAGCGCGCCGATCGGAAGTGCACCGAACCACGTCCAGCCCAGCGCACGGAGGAACGCGGCCCGAAACCTGCTGCTGTCGGCGGCAACTCGGGAAAAGGCCGGGAACAACACGTAGCCGAAGATCTCGACGATGGCCATGGCGGGCATTGCCGCCATCTGTGAACCGTAGCGGTACTGACCGAGATCCGCCGTGCCGAGCCGGCGTCCGAGGAGGACCTGCTGAAAGGTCTCCCTGATGCTGTGTGCGACGTTGTCGAGCAGCAGCGGGAACGAGAACACCGCCATCTCGCGCCACAGACGAAACGAGAACCGCCCGCGGAACGGTCGCCAGCGAGCCATCCACCAGCTCAGCACCAGCAGCGTGGTGATCGACGCGTACGAGCCGATGACCAACGACCAGGCGCCGAATCCGAACACGGCGAACAGGATCGACACACCCGCGAACGCGATCTTCGCCGCCGGCTGGATCACCATCCGCTGTTTGAAGCGAAACTCCCGTTGCATCAGAGCTTCCGGCACGCTGACGCAGAGGTAGAGCACCATCAGCCCCGACGTGGCCGCCGAGATCTCGCCCGTCCGCGGGTCGTGGAACACACGCCCGACCAGCGGCGAGGCGAACAGCACGCCGAGGCCGAGGACCAGACCCGTCGAGAAGGTGACGGCCAGTACCGTGTTCGCGGCGTCCTCGATGTCGTCCCGGCGTTGAATCAGGGCCTGCGCGAGGGTGCTCTGGGTGAACGACAGCAGGAACCCGGACAGCACCGAACCCGCCGTGAAGACGCCCACCTCGGCGGGTCCGAGGATCCGACCCAGCGCGATCGTCTGGACGATGACGGCGACCTGGCAGATGACGACACCGATCGCCGAGTATCCGACGCCCCTCTTGAGCACCCCGCTGAGGCCACCCGCTGACGTGTCGAGCTCGGTCGTCACGAGCTACCAGCCGATGCCCTGGTAGTGCGGCTCGCCGCGCAACTCAGCCGCATTGGGCAGCCGGACCAGATCGATGATCAGGCAGTCCGGTCCGAGCCGCGAGATCGCCTCGACGACCTCCGGCGAACGCGAGCCCACGACCACCACCTCACTGTGTTCGAGCACGGCGTCGACGTCGTCGGTCAGAACTTCCCCGATGTGCGGTAGCCGCTCGTCGATGTAGGTGCGGTTGGCGCCGATGAGGCGTGACAGCACGACGTTCGCGTCGTGAACCTTGACGTCGAAACCCTTGCCGATGAGGCGTTCCGCCAGTTCGACCATGGGGCTCTCCCGCAGGTCGTCCGTCCCCGCCTTGAACGAGAGGCCGAAGATTCCGACCTTGCGGCGCCCGTCGGCGATGACCAGGTCCACCGCGCGGCGCAGGTGGACCTCGTTGGAGACGAGCAGATTCGACAGGAGCGGAATGTCGACGTCATTGCGTCGCGCGGTGTGCGTGAGTGCGCGGAGATCCTTGGGCAGGCAGGAGCCGCCGAAGGCGAAGCCCGGACGCAGGTAGGCCTTGCTGATGTTGAGTTTGGTGTCGGCGACGAAGATGTCCATCACGTCGTGAGAATCCAGCTTCAGCGCCGCACACAGCGCGCCGACCTCGTTGGCGAATCCGATCTTGAGGGCGTGGAAGCTGTTGTCGACGTACTTCGTCATCTCCGCGACCCGGATCGGCACCTCGAAGTGCGGACCCGGCAGGCCTTCGTACAGGCTCAGAACCGTTTCCCTGCTGCGCGAATCCGTGCCTCCGACAACGGTCTTGGGCGGATCCAGGAAGTCCCGCACGCTGGTGCCCTCGCGGAGGAACTCCGGGTTGACGCATACTCCGAAATCGATCCCGGCCAGCTTGCCCGACGCCTGTTCCAGCAGCGGTATCAGGAGCTCTTCGCAGGTGCCCGGCACCATCGTGCTGCGGAACACGACGACGTGCCAACCGTCCTTCTCACCAAGGGCCGCACCGATTTCGGCGGTCACCTCCTCGAGATACCTCGTCGAGAGTCCCCCGCCGGAGGTCGACGGCGTGCCGACACAGACCAGCGAGACGTCCGTGTCCAGCACGGCTGCGCGCGCGTCGGCCATCACGACGAGCGATCCCGCAGCGACGACCGCCGCGGTGAGCTCGCCGATCTCCTCCTCGACGACGGGCGACCGGCCCTGCCGCAGAGATTCCACCTTGTCGGGGTTCACGTCGACGCCGACGACGCGGTGCCCGCGCGACGCAAGGCACGCCGCGCTGACGCAGCCGACGTAGCCGAGTCCGAACAGGCTCACGGATTCACGCACTGGATGGCTCATCGTTCACTCACCAATCTCACCGGGGAAGGGGACGGCGCGTACGTCACGGCGCCGGAGGCTCTGAGGTCGATCGAGATGTCGCGTCGGACGCCGTGTTCGGACCAGCCGAGCAGCAGCACCTCCCCGTCGCGGACGATCTCCGGCGCGGTGATGACACCCGCGTCGACGGTGCGCAACAGCGTCAGCATGGCCAACGGAAAAGCTCCTTGCGCACGTGCGGTGAGCAGCCACGCGGGCGTCCTGGCTTCGAGACGGTCCGACCACCAACCGAGGTCGGAGTCGGGGTCGGCCCGCACTTCCTCGACCTCCACGGGTGCGGTTGCGGCATAGCTCAATTGGAGGACGGCAAGGTCGTCTCGGTCGACGAGGTGGCCGTCACGCGTGGGAATCCAGTCCAGCTCGGGGTGCAGTGGCCACGACACCGTGACGTCGTGGACGGCTGCTCCTTCGAGCAGATCGACGACGGCGACGGTCGGGTCGTCGGGCGGGGCGATCAACCACCGCCGGTGCGTCACCGGATCGTCGAGTCTGCGATAGCCGTCGTGTGCGGCATCGACGACGCCGCGCGCCAGGTCGACCGAGTGCACCGACGTCGCCGCGTGCCGGCGCCAGTAGAACGGCCCGCCGATGACGGACTGGTCGACACCGTCGACGCACACCGTCGGATGGGCACGGGTCCCCCGATGCGCCGTCCGCCACGCCGGATTGCCGTAGTAGCTGGCGGTTCCCGGGTCGACGACGAGATCGTGGCCGTCGGCGCTCAGGGTCACGGCGAGTGCGTCGGCGTGTCCGTGTGCGGCGGTCGACGAGTGGCCGAGCGGTCCGACGTCCATGGTCAGCCGCCGCCCGGCCTCGGGCCGCAGGATCACCAGCCCGCCGTGCGGCGCGTAGGTGTCCCCCACGGTCTCGTCTCCACCGACGCCGTCGCCGACCTCGCGGACACGCGTGCCGAGCGCCGCGGCGAGCCACGCCGCCGTGAGCGTCATCTCGCCGTACCTGGCCGCTGCGGCGTTCGACGTGGTCGCCGCCACGATGCCGAGATGCGCACGAACCGTGCGCTTCGGCTCCGCTCCGAGCCTGACGGCGAAACCGTCGTCGTCGTCGCCGTACCGGGGATCGGGATCGCCGGAACCCACCAGCGACACCAGGTATCGCGCGCTGCGGTCAAGGGCGTCGGCCAGCTCCGACGGCACCCGGCTACCCGCGAGTCGCAGCAGTGCGACGACCATCGCAAAGAGTTCGCCCGTGAACACCTGGTAGGACACCGACTGCTCGGCGCCCGCGCCGTCGGGCAGGATCAGCCGATCCGACTCGACCGCCAGCGTCTCGACGGCCGAGTTGAACAGCTTCGCGGGCATGGCCAATTCGGGGAACAGCAGGTGAACCGTCACCAGCCCGGTCAGCTCGCCGATGAGGTGGTTGTTCGCCGAGCTGAAGCGCGATCGACCGTGCCAGCAGTGCCTGGCGCTCGAGTCCAGCATGCGGACGGCACGTCGGTACCTGTCCGGTGTCAATGCAGGCGAGTTCCGCAGCCCCTGGAGTGCTATCGCCACCGAGGTCGCCCTGATCCCCGCCTCGAACGCGCCGCGCCAGGCGATGCCGGTGCCGACCGGATTCTGTTCGAGCCACGAGTCGAGCTGACCGAATGCCCCTTCGGCATAGCGGTTTTCGCCGGTGAACAGCCAGGCCTGGGCCAGCATCGGAAGGTGCTGGAGGCGGTTCAACTCCCAGATCCACTTCGGGTCGCTCGGCGCCACCCGATGGTCGATCCTGGCGGCGGCGATGGCAGGCCAGTGGTAGCCGGAGATCGGGTCGTGGTTCCAGTCGACCGGGGCGCCGACGTCGACGCTGGGGTAGCCGAAGTAGGCGTACCGGCCTGAGAGGGCCCGATCGGCCTCGGCGATCACGAGGTCGACGTCCGCGGGCCGCTCCCCGGCGAGCTGGCGGGCCCGCTGCTGGTCCAGAAGCACGGGACGGTCCACGCCGTGACGGAACCGTTCGAGGAGCACGCTCCAGTCGCCACTCGGCGTCGCGAGCACCCTGGGGTCGGGGTGCGTGGCGAGTCCGTCGCGACGCGTCAGCGTCTCGCCCATGCGCCGTGCGCGCCAGAGCATCTCGCGCGGGGACATCGCCGCCGCGCGGCCGGCGTACCACTCAAGTCGTGACACGGGCTCCTCCTCTCGAGTCGAGGCCGACGAACCGGCTCAGACCGACTGCGGCACAGGCTGGTCCGCGGCGATGCGCAGCCGCGAGGCCTTCGCGGCGGGCTTGCGCGCGATCGCGTAGACCGACGGCGATGCGACGTCGCGGACCCCGCGGGAGCACACCGCGCTCAACAACAGCTCGGGCACCCGCCTGCCGTACTTGAAGCGGAGGTAGTCGTCGGTGATGAAGCGGATGTCGGTGAAGTCCGCCTCGAGCAGGCCGTGAAGTTCCTTCTCCGAGAATCCCGCGTGTGCCCCGAGTTCGTTTCGGAAGCGGTTGGTCACCCTCGCCTTGTAGTCACTGAGGTTCCAGCGCAGCTTGTCCGCGGTCGACGCATCGAACGAGCCGAGATAGCCGACGGCGCGATGCCGGTTGGGGGTACCGACGAAGATCAGGCCGCCCGGACGCAGCACCCGGGCGAGCTCCCTCAGACTCCCGTCGGGCTCATCGACGTGCTCGATGACGTGGTGGTAGAACACGGCGTCGAAACTCGCATCGGCGAAGGGCAATTCGAGAATGCTGCCCGCGAGCAACCGGAAATCCTTCACGCCGCCATCCATCGAGGAGTCCCACTGTTCGTCGATGTCGACACCGACCACCGACCCGCCGAGTTCGTTGCGGATGAACAGCGCCTCGTGCCCCTTGCCGCAGCCGGCCACCAGCAGCCGAGGTTCGGCGCCGAGCCCACCGGCGGACTGCACCGTTCGGCAGAAATACTGTGCACCGACGTGGGTTTCGTCGGACATGGGCTCGGTTACGGCTTCTCCAGTCATCGTTTCTCCTTGTCGTGAATCGTCAGCGGCCGCGGGGAGCAGCCGCTCGTAGAACCGGACGAGCGCGCGTCGCGACACGTCCCAGGAAAGTTCCTCGGCGACCCTGCGGTAGCCGACCTCGCCCATGACCCGGCGACGCCCGGGGTCGTCGAGGAGGGCGGCGATCGCCCTCGCATAGGCCAGTTCGTCGTTGGCGGGGACGTACACCGCTGCATCGCCTGCCGATACCCGCGCCTCGACGAGATCGAACGACACGATCGGACGTTCCATCGCCATGTACTCCACGACCTTGTTCATCGTGGAGACGTCGTTGAGCGGGTTCAATGGATCTGGCGCGAGGCACACGTCCGCGGTGGACAGGCATCGGCGCACGAATTCGTCGGAGACGCGGCCGGGGAACTCCACGACGTCCGTGAGACCGAGCTCCTCGGCGAGCGCGACCTGATCGTCGAAGGTGTCACCCGCCCCCATCATGATGCAGTGGAAGTCCTCCCGGCCCACCACGGTGCGCAGCTGGTGCAATGCGCGCACCGCGTAATCGACGCCGTCCGAGGGCCCCATCACGCCCACGTAGGCGAGAAGGTGGGTCTTGCCACGGCGCAGGTCCTCATCCGGCTCCTGTCGGACGAAGCGGCTCAGGTCTGGTGCGGTGCGCACCACCACCACGTCGTCGGGGTCGACCTTGCCGCGCTCGATCGCGACGCGTCGGTAGCTTTCGTTCGTCGAGATCACCGCGTCGGCGCAGGCGAACGTCAGTCGCTCGACGATTCTGGTCAGCCAGTACAGGATTCGCCCACCGTTGGGGAACCGGGACAGAAACATCTCGGGCCCCAGGTCGTGGTGGTCGAAGACGAACCGCGCCCCGAACGGGCGAAGCACCAGGGCGATCAGGAAGAGCAGATCCGGTGGGTTGCAGGCGTGCACCACGTCGACGCGCTCCTCCCGGCGGACCTTGATGGCCAGGCGCAAGGTGTGGAACAGCGCGAGGCTGTACTCGCTGAGGTAGCCGATCGGTCCGCCGGTGGCCGCGCGCAGCGGGTAGCGCAGGATGCGAACGCCGTCGAGCCAGACCTCCCGCTCCCGATCCTGGCTGGCGCCGGTGGGGCTGATCACCGTCACGTCGAACCCCGCGTCGACCAGTGCGCGGCTCTCTTGCCACACGCGGCGGTCGAACGGTACCGAGAGATTCTCGACGAGAATCAGGATGTGGCGCGTCATTCGTCGACTCCGACCATCGTTGGGTGATGTGCGTGAACCACGTCTTCCAAGGCCCGTTGGGCCGCTTCGACGCTGCGTTCCAGGCTGAATTCGTTTTCCACGCGGTCTCGTCCAGCGAGTCCCATGCGTTGCGCAGCAACGGGATTCGACAGCATGTCGAGTAACCGGCTGGCGAGCCGCGGTGGATCCTGGGGCGGCACCAGGTAGCCGGTCCGCCCTTCGTCGATCATCTCGGGGATTCCGCCGACCTCGGTGCAGACGGCGGGCCGCCCACAGGCCATCGCCTCGAGCAGTGCGATGGAGAAGCACTCGACCGTCCTCGAACTCAGCGAGAACACGTCGATCGCACGGAGCAGCCGGCCCACGTCGTGGCGGACGCCGGTGAAGTGAACGTTCGGCGTGATGCCCAACTCCACGCACAGCGCCTCCAGGCGGTCGCGACAGGCACCGTCGCCGATCACCAGGAACCTGGCCCGCGGCATGTCGTCGATCACGATGCGGGCCGCCCGCAGGAAGGTGACGTGGTCCTTGATGGGGCTGAGCTCCGCGAGGATGCCGACCACGGGATCATCGTCGGCCCAGCCGAATTCGGCGTGGGCACTCCGGTCGTCGGTGACGTCGAACAGCGCGGGGTCGACCCCGTTGTGGATGATGCGGATCTTGTCGTCGGGGTAGCCGAGCTCCTCGACCAGATAGCGTCGCTGCGCCTCGGCGACGCCGAAGTACGCACTCGTCCAACGGGTCAGCGCACGGTCGGCTCTGATGCGGAAGGTGCTGCGCGGCGTCGGATCGCCGATGTTGTGCATCCACATGACTGCGTGCTCGACGCCGACCACCCGCGCCGCGATCCGGCCGAGGATCTCCGCGTTGTAACCCCTGACGACCACGACGTCCGGTCGGTCCCGACGGAGGACGGCCACCAGTTCGACGAGCGCGCGCGCCGCCTGCAGCTTGCCACCCAGGTGCAGGGCCTGCGCGGGGATCCCCGCGGACGTCAGGTCGGCGAAGAGCTCACCCTCCTTGCCGAGACACACGACCGACGCCGTGAAGCGCTCCCGGTCCAGGCGTGGCAGCAGGGTGGTCACGTGTCGTTCCGCGCCACCGACTCTCAGGTCGGGCACTACGAACGTCACTCGGATCGGGCGCTCGTTCATCGGGCCACCTCCCGGTACAGTGCGTCCAGTCGGTGCTGGACGACGTCGACCTCGAAGTTGTTCTCCACCCGCGTGTGAGCGGCCGCGCCGCACCGGGCGCGGAGTTCGGGGTCGTTGACGACCCGGCGCAGTGCCGCCACGATCGCCTCGGTGTCCTCGGGCGCGATGAGGATCCCGCAGTCGTCGCCGATCATCTCCGGGATGCCGCCGACATCGGTGGCGATGACGCACATCCCGCGGGCCATCGCCTCCAGGACCGCCATCGGCTGCCCCTCGTTGCGCGAGGGGAGCACCAGCACGTGGGCGCGATCCAGCAGATCGCCGACCTCGGCCTCGGACAGCCAGTCATGGAGTTCGACGCTGTCGTGCAGGTCGAGCTCGCGGATCTGTCGTCGCGCCCGCTGCGCGTCGCCGTCACCCGCCATGGAGAGCTGCGCGGCGACGTGCGGACCGGACCCGAAGTCGGGCTCGCGCGTGAGCTTGGCCCACGCGTCCAACAGGTTGAACGCCCCCTTGTGGTCCCCGATGCGACCGAGGAAGACCACGCGCACCGGTTCACCCTGCTCGGGCTGGGTCGTGCGGTGTCCGAGCCGAACTGCGTTGGGAACGGCGATGATCCGTGCCTCGGGGACGATCTCCCGCATCCGAGACGACCAGACCTCGCCGAGCGCGATGAAGGCGTCCGCCCTGCGGAGGGTGGCCCGGATGGCCATTCGCGCGGGCCGTGGTGCGGCTTCATAGAAGGCGGGGAAGCCGGACGCGTGCATGTGCATCACGACGGGAATGCGGAACGGCCTGCTGATCCACAACAGTGCCGCCTTGCGGACGAAGCTTCCGCGCGCACTGGTGTGCAAGTGAATCACGTTGGGGCGGAATCGAATCATTTCGACCATGAACTGCAACGCGCCGCGGACGAAGACCGCGATCTTGGCCGCGGTGGAACCGTCCCGCTGGGTCGCGACGTGGCGGACGTTCCAGTCGGCCCACAGGGCCGTCTGCTGCATCGCGCGAACGTAGCTGGCGATACCTCCCTTGGTCTCCGTGCTGACCGAGACCCACAGCGCGCGTTGGTCAGCCATGCTGCGCCGCCTTCGCGAGCTCGCCGCGGTCGGCCCACCCCACGGTGATGCCGACGAGCATGAGGATGATCGTGATCGCGAACTCGAAGTACCTGAGATCGACGGTCATGCCTGCGCAGACCAGGATGGCCATGCCCATGATCGAGAGCACCGCGAGGGGCTTGCCGCACAGGTCGTGCTCCGGAAGCGTGCGGTACGCCCTCGCCAACCGGACGGCGATGAGCGCCAGCACGCAGATCCAGAGCGCCAGACCGATCAGGCCCAGTTCGGCCAGGATGGCCAGTTCGTTCTGGTGTGACACCTCGCCGAGACCGAGGCTCCACGTGGTGTCGGGGGCCCACTGTTGGTGGTGATACGAGTTGACGGATTGGAACCGGCCGACCCCCCAGCCCTCCAGGGGCTTTCGCGTGAACGCCCATAGGGCGGTCTGGATGTCGTTGAGCCGGGACTCGACCTCGCCCTGCGAGCCGACTCCCCCCGCCGCCCGGTCGTCGCTGGTGAAGGTGGCCCAGTTCGCCGCGACGAAGGCGAGCAACAGAACGAGGACCGAGGCGTACCACTGCCGCGACCCCTTGGCCAGGAGCGTGCCGATGACGAGCACGGCGACTCCCCCCATCCAGGCCGCGCGAGTGTGGGTCTCGTAGAGGCCGGCGCCTGCGCCGACGGCGATGACGAACGCGATGCACCTCTGCCACGTCGGCTCGGTGCGCCTGCTGATGATCAGCATCGCGATGGCGATGCCCAGCGCGAGAACCATCCCGTTGACCACCGGCTGGTTGAAGATGCCCACGGCGCGACCCGCCCAGCCGGGGCGCTCGACGACGACGATGTAGTGGGGCCACACGAAGGCCCCCAACCCGGTGAACGGCATGATGCTCACCGCGGCGGAGTAGGCGGCCAGCGCGAGGATGGTCCAGAGCAGAGCTCTCACCGCCGACGTCCGGTCGAATGCGTAGCGACCGATCACGAACATCGCGAACGGGATCAACGTGCCGATGACGATCAACCGTGGCACCGAAAGCACCTCGGCGAGTAGCACGTCCACCGCCGGGTACTCGTGGGGGGCCACCATCGAGTAGAAGTTCCACGCCACGAAGAGGGCCATCGTCCATCCGATGGCGCCGACGCCGCGCAGCCGCTCGGGCGTGCGGTCCAACCAGAGCACCGTGGCGACCACGAGTGCGCCGAACACGGCCAGGAACAGCTCGACCGGCAGTGCGGCCATCGCCTTGATCGGTATCCGCAGGAACATCACCACGAGCAGCAGGATGGTCGCGGCGACGGGGCTGCCGAGCGCACACAGGCCGAGCGCAAGCGCGACGACGCCCGCGATCACCAACCAACCGGGAACCGAGCCCAACGCCAGCACCAGGCAGACTGCGGCCAGTGCCCCGGCCACGAGGGTGACCGTCGGCCTGGGCACGCGGACGGCACGGCCGTTCGTCGGGGCGGGGTTCTCGGCCTGCGCCAGCAGCGTCGTCATCCCTCGCCGCCCACGGCGTTGGCGAACTCGTCGCGACCCAGCGGGCCCGCCTGCCAGTCGACGTGCGCAGCAGGCCGACGGTGACGAAGCCTGCCGAAGCGGCCACGTTCCCTGCCCCCGACCAGTACCGCGCCCAGCAGCACGGCACGGACGTCGGCCAGCGCGTCCACCGCCGCGGCGACGCCGGAGGCCCGCGACGCGTGCCTGTCGACGACGAGCATGGTGCGGTCCGCCGCCGCGCAGATCGGCTGCGAGTCAACGCTTTCGGTGATCGGTGACGCCGCGATGATCACGGTGTCTGCGACGGTGCGCAGCTCGTCCATGACGGCCATCACCTTTTCGCGGCTGACCAGGGCGTAGCGGTCGTGGACCAGCACCCCCGACGACATGATCTTCAACGAGTCGACGTCGCCGTCGGTCAGCACGTCCTCGACCAGCCCGGTGTCCATCAGTACGTCGGTGAAGCCGGGCCCGCGGCTCGCCGGCGACGTGGCCTCGTCGGCGTAGACGAGCACCGTCCGATACCCCTGCTTCGCCGACAGTGTCGCCAGCGACTCGGCGAGACCCCGTGCACCGGAGGCACCGCGGCAGTCGGTCACCGACACCACCGTCGACTTGGGCAGATCCTGAAGGCTGACGATGTTGGCGAGCCTGCGCAGGCGCTCCTCCCGCAACCCCCTCTGCGCCAATGAATTACCGCCAGGTACGTCGACCCGCGTCTCGACCCCCGTCTTCTCGAGGAGGTCCTCGGAGTTCTCGACCCTGGTCGACAGGGCCGCCAGTCCCAGCGCGGCCAGCACGCCGAGCAGCAGTCCACCACCGGCACGGAGCGCCAGCTCGGTCATCATGTGCGGGGCGACCTCGGTGACGCCGCCGCGCGGCTGCAGTTCCTGCACCTGGTCGGTCGAGTCGGCCCGCAGGTTGTCGAGCCGTTGCTGCACGACCGGCACCAGCTGGTTCATCGCGCCCTCCGGTCCCGGCTGGGCCGTCAGCTGGTCGAGCTGGTGCTGCGTCTCCTGAATGGCCTTGTCGTTCCTGCGCTGACGCACCAGGTTGATGTCTTCGGTGAACGCCTCTGCCATCTTCAGCGCCGAGTCCTGCGCGACTTTCGGATCGTTCGCGACGGCACCGATCGTCAGGATGGGGCTGGCGCCGACCATCCTGGCCTCGAAGGTGACCCCGTCGGGGATGCCGTGTCCCGTCTTCAGCCGCTCGATGGTGGCCGGATCGTTGAACAGGCCCGAGTACCCGGTGATCATCGTCGCGTCCTCCACGGGGTTTCGGCCCGGTGACGACAGCACCAGCGTCGACGTCGCCGCATACGTCGGTTTCGCGCTCAGCAGTGGCAGTGCGGACAGCGCCCCGAGTCCTGCGATCACCAGCACCACCCACCACCTACGCCGGACCTGTTCGATGCGGCGCCTCATCTTCGGATTCACGTCCACCCCTCCGTCATGCCAATGCACCTCTTCGAGAAACCCCCGCCGGTTCGGCCTCGCGGACCACTTCGGCCGCGACCCGTCGGGCCGATCGGATCGCCCCCTCCATCAGCCCGAAGAACTCGAGGCTGGTCTCGGTCCCCGCCCAGTGGACCCGGCCGTGTGGCGCGACGAGCGTCGGGCCGAGGGCCAGCCAGTCTCCCGGCCCGAACAGCGCGGCGTAGCAGCCCCTGCTGTACCGCTCGGCCAGCCAGTCGGTCACCGTGCACTGCAGCGGGGCGGGCAATGTCGGAAACAGCCTGCGCGCGTGCGCCATTGCCGCTTCGCGCTGCTCGGACGGGGACAGCGCACTGAACGCCGTTGCCGCGGCTCCCGTGACGAAACCCGTGAGCACGCCCGCCGATTCGTCGGACGGGGAGTCGTCGACGGTGGATAGCAGCGGTCCCTCCGCGCTGACCGACCAGCCGGACAGACCCTGTTCGCGCCAGAGCGGCCGCGGATGGCTCATGTGCACCTTGACGGCGCAGCCCCGTCCCGTGGCCTCCGTCGCCCGTGGAGTGGGCAGGCCGGGTCGGAACTCGATCTGCTGGGCCAGCAGCGGCGGGATGGCGACGATGACATGATCGGCGCGGTATTCCGAACGACTGCCGTCACCCGAGGTCGACGTCACGACGACGTCGTCGAGATCCTGGTCGATCGCAGTCACCGCATGGCCCAACCGGATCCGGTCACCGAGCCGCTCGGCCAACGCCTCGGAGAGCAGGTGCGCGCCGCCGGCGATCCGCCACTGCTGGGCACCGCCCTCGAAGGCGTTGAGGTACCGGATCCCCCCGCCCGACCGCAGATAGAACGCCATGTGCAGGGCCGAGATCGCCGCAGGATCCGCCGCCATCATCTCGCCGAGGAACAGCGGGAAGAACGTCCGCGCGTCGGGGTGCTCGACCTCCTCGGCCAACCACTGCGACGCCGTCAAACGGTCTAGGTGCTCCGCGCGGGGGCTCTCCCACGGCGCTTCCGGATGCACCTCCGAGACGAGGTCCTCGAGGCGGTCGAACAGGTCACCGAGTGCGACGGCATCCAACGGCGGAACCCGACTGGCGGTGGTCGTCACCTCGTCGGACACGAGGAAGGTGCTGTTCCCCTTCATCTCCGTCGAGGCGAGACCCAGTCCGTGCTCGCGGATCAGGCCGAGCAATTCGGTATGCCGCACACCGAGGTAGGCCGCACCACCGTCGGCGACGACCGTCTCGGCTAGGGGGATACCGTGCATCCGACCGCCGACCCGGTCCCGCGCCTCCAGCACCGTGACGTCGACGCCCTCGGCGGCCAGGTCGACGGCGGCCACGAGTCCTGCCAGGCCGGCACCGACGACGACAACGCGCATGTCCATCCCCTTCACGACGCCGTCGCGGCGACCTTGGCGAACAGGCCGTCCGGAGTGGGATCGTCGACGAAGTCGTCGTACATCAACTCCAGGCCGAATTCGCGGGCGATCGCGCTCAGCACCCTGGTCGCCAGTAGCGAATCGCCGCCCAGTTCGAAGAAGTCCGAGTCGGCGTCGACGGCGTCGGTGTTCAGCACCCTGCGGAAGATCTCGATGATGTCGTGGGGGTTCATCGGCGTGCTCCTTTGTCGTTGTGGTCGGCTGCGGCATTCGCCATTGCCTTGCGGTCAACTTTGCCGCTGGACGTATAGGTCAGTGCGGCAACGAATTCGATGCGGCTCGGCACGAACTGGCTGGGCAGCCGGTCGCGCAGGTAGCGCTTCAGCTCTGCCGCGGTGGTGGCCCCGGCCTGCACGACGAAGGCCGTCAACGCGGTGCGGCCGAGCCGCCGCTCACCGACCACGACCGCGCCGGTCACCGCGGGATGGGTGTGCAGCTGCGCCTCGACCTCAGCCGGATGAACGCGTACACCAAGCACTTTCACTTCTTCGTCCACCCGCCCGCGCGCGTGCAGCAGGCCGTGCTCGTCACGGGTGACGACGTCGCCGGTCCGGAACCAGCGCCTCGGGCCCGAGCCGTGGTCGGCGACCGGGAACCGCTCTGCGGTGGTCGCCGCCAACCCGAGGTAGCCGGTGGCCAGGGATGGCCCGGAGACCAGCAGTTCGCCCTCGTCGGTGACGTGATCGCGCACGTGCGGGAGTGCGCGTCCCAGGGGCGCCTCGGCGTCGTCCGCCGCGACAGCGGGTTCGGTGCCGGGACCACTGAGCTGGACCGCGTGGGTCACCATCGTCGTCTCGGTGCACCCGTAGGTGTTGAGCAGCGTGACGTGCCCGAGGTCGAGATCGCGCCACTGGCGCAGTCGCGTCGGATCGACACGCTCGCCGCCGATCACTGCCAGCCGTACACAGGAGGGGAGTTCGACCCGTTCCTCGTGAAGGAAGAGCACCAGCTCGTGCCAGAACGCCGTCGGCAGGTCCACCACGGTGATCTCCCTGGCGGCCAGCATGCGGACGAAGGGGATGAAGGAGCCGGCGTGGGCGGCGTCGTCGAAGACCAGCGTGGCGCCGGCGGTCAGTGCGGGCAGGATCTCCTCGAGGCACGTGTCCCACCCCAACGAGGCGAACTGGAGCACGCGGTCCTCCGGTGTGAGCGCGAACAGCCCGCGCAGCGCACCCACGGTGCTGGCCAGCGCCCGACGCGATACCACTACCGGTTTCGGCGCCCCCGTGGAGCCGGACGTGCACAGCACGTAGGCGGGATCGGTTGATCGCCAGGATGACTCGGGCAGCTCGTCGACCGGTGCATCGGGAAGCACCGCGATCAACTCGTCCACCCCGAGCGCCGCCGCGGTCGCCTCCTTGCGCGCGGCCGGATGGCCGGCATCGATCGGGCAGTAGGTGGCTCCGGCCTGCAGAATTCCGAACAGGTGCTCCACCGCCGCAGGCGTGTGGGAGACCAGCACCCCGACCCGGCGGGCGGACCCGTCTTCGCCACGGCCTGCCGCCCGGTGGTGGGAGGCGTTGCGCCGCACCCGGTCTGCGAGCTCGCCGTAGCTGACCTCCACCCCGTTGTGCACGATCGCCGGGCGGTTCGGCCAGTCGCGTACCGCGGCCGCGAAGTCCTCCATCACGTCGGCGTCCGGTTCGGACGCCATGGCGGCACGCGCAACTCCGCGTTCATCGATCTTCACTGGTCGCCTCACTGATCAGTTTCAGGCCGCCATGTGGCGACGCGGTACGTCGAGAGCTGCTCGTGGCGCGATGCTCGGCGCGGAAGCGGAGGTGCGGCTTCTGGATCACCGTCCACGACAGGGTGTCGACGCAGTTGGAGAAGCTGCGCTTGAGCCGGTTCTCGCCTGCCATGAAGTCATAGACCTCGGCGCCCTGCTGCCATGCCCGCTTGATGGCGAGGGCATGGGTGACGACGCCGGGGCGCTCGCCCGCCTCCGGCAGGGTGAAACCGCTCTGGTAGGCGTACACGCGGTTGCCGCGCTTGAAGTTGTAGAGAACGCCGATCGTGCGGTCCCCGCTGCTGACGCGCAGCAATTGCACTGCACCGTCGGCGAATCCACGCTCGATCAGCCGCTCGTGGAAGCGTTCGAAGAACTCGTGGGTGAACGCGTGCGGCACCCCGCGCCGCCGCCACCACCGGATGTGCAGCGCCTTCATCGTCCTGAAGTGGGCGAGTGCCTCTCCCGTCGTGGCTGCCTCGTCGATCCTCAGCGGGTCGAGCCTGCGCAGTGCGCGCCGGAGCTGGGAGCGGGCGTTGTGGCTCAGGATCGCCGCCACGTCACCGTCACTGTCCGACAGCGCACCGAGGTCGATGGAGAACGACGACTCACTGGCCTCCTTGCGGAGCAGGCCACGTTCCTCGACCAGAACGCGCGACGGAGGACCACCCACCCCGGGAAGCCCGATCTCGTCGACGTTCTTCGCGGCGGCGAACGCGTCCAGAAGACCGTCCCATCCGATGCGCGGATCGGCGAGAAGAGCGTTGTGCTCCAGGTGGATGCAGTCGAGCGCGGGATCACCGGTGGCATTGAGGACCCAGCGGCGGGCCCGGATGATCCGGTGCCTGCGCAGTTCTGCGTCGCCGAGCACGGCGAGCGCGACCGTGCGCCCGTCCGCCGTCCCGCGCAGCAGAAGCGGCCTTGCGTCGGCGGGGGCCATCTCGAGCAGCGTGCCGATCCAGTGCCACGACAGGAAGAACGAGGGCGATGCCACGGCCTCCAGGCGCCGCCACTGCCTCTCGAGCTCGTCGATGGCGCCGATGGGCTCGATGCCGAAGTCGATGCCCTGCAACCCCGCTGCGTCGCTGCCGGCTACCAGGGCACGCATGCGAGCTCGCTGTAGAGGTAGTCGACGCACCCGGGATCGAGTGTGGCACTGCGGAACATCCTCGGCCAGTTGTTGACCGCGAACGACGCGCGTGGTCTGCGCCCAATGAGCTGGAGCTCGGCGAGGGTGGCCACCAGCCGGTGACGCACGAGCAGATGACCGGTCAGTGGCAAGAGCGCACGATGGAAGAGGTCGGGGTTGCCGACGTGGAGCAGGAGGGCGACCGGCCGGTTTCTGAAGGTGGACTTCCGGTACGCGACGTAGCAGGACTCCCCGCCGCGGACCAGCACCAGGTGGTCAGCAGCGAGCGCCTCGGAGTGATCCCGGTACAGCTCGAGGTCCGTCCCGACCAGCGTGCTCCCGATGACGTCGGGGTCACTGCTGATTCTGGTGCGCCCCAGGGGATTCGGCCAGGGCAGGTGCGGGATCAGCGCCGCCGACGTGTCGAGGGGGCGAAAGCCCGACCACGCGAGGATCTCCTGTGGCCCGACGTCGGCGGTCAGCACGGTGAAGTGGTAACCGTCCTGTGCGAGGAGCGCCCTCAGCAGGGAGATGCTCCGCGCGCGGTAGTCGGGATGCACGCACCACGACCCCATGTTGCAGAATCGCTCGACCCTACCGTCGACCAGTCGCTCGGAATACAGGGCGAGCAGTGCGCCGACCACGCGCGACCCGTCCCTGAGCATGAACCCGTGATTGGGTGAGCGTCCCGCCCATGGCGCCGACGCACACCGCTCCCACGGCACCGCGTCGTTGAGGTTGGCGCGGAGGAAGTCCGCCACCCCGGCGACGTCCCCGTCCGTGATCGGGCTCAGCTCGACGGCCGTCCTGCGAGCTCCGCGCAGGCCGGTACCGTTGTGCCCCAGGGTCATTGCATGCCTGCCGTGGGAGTGGTCGCGATGCTCGCCTCGATGTCCGCCAATGGCATCGGGTCGCACGCCTGCTCCCTGTTCTCCCGCCACCAGGCCTGACCCGATGCGGGCAGGGTGTCGATCGGGTCATAGAACGGGTAGACGCGATCCGAGGTGTCGATGTCGGTCTCGTCGAGACCGGTGCGGTAGTTCTTGGTCCAGTACGAGATGCCCAGGTTGCGGTCGTACTGCACCACCTGGTGGACCCACCGCTTGCCGACATAGGGCACGTCGCACACGATTCGCGGCGTGGCGAAACCGGGGAGGTAGCCCATCATCGCCAACTGCAATTGCTGTGCGTCCCAGAGAGATGTCCGCCAGTGCTCGGCGTTGGGGATCATGTCGCACATGTAGAAGTAGTAGGGCAGGATGTTGGCCTCGCCCTGCAGGGCGAAGCACAGGTCCAGCAGGTCGTCGGCGGTGGCGTTCACCCCGCGCATCAGCACGCCCTGGTTGCGGACGTCGCGCAGTCCCGCATCCAGCAGCGCACGCGCCGCAGAGGCGACCAGCGGGGTCACCGACTGGACGTGGTTGACGTGGGTGTGGAGCGCGAGATTGACGCCACGGGCGGCGGCGAGGCGCGCCACGCGATGAACGCCCTCGAGCACAGCCGGCTGCAGCCAGTGCTGCGGGACGGCAGTCAGAGCCTTCGTGGCCAACCGGATGTCGCGGATCGAGTCGATCTCGAGCAGCTGCACGACGAACGACTCCAACCGCGGCCACGGCACGTTCGCGACGTCGCCGCCGGACACCACCACGTCACGCACGGTCGGTGTCGTCCGCAGGTAGTCGAGCATCCGCTGCTGACGGTCCACCGGACGCAGGGTCAGCCGCGCCTTGCTCACCGTCGGCGTGGAGTTTCCGATCAGATCCATGCGGGTGCAGTGTCCGCAGTACTGCGGACAGGTCGACACCATCTCGGCGAGGACCTTGGTCGGATAGCGGTGGGTGAGTCCCTCGACGACCCACATGTCGCTCTCGTGCAACGAATCCCGCTCGGCGTAGGGATGCGAGCACCATTCCGCGTCGCGATCGCTCAGTACCGGGAGCATGTAGCGGCGGATCGGGTCGGCGTAGAACGCCTCGGTGAGGTCCCGGCTGCCGTGGGCGCTGCCGGAGGCCATGGTGTTCAGCATCTGCGGCGGCAGCAGCATGGACATCGTCGCCCGCGACTGCTGATCGTCGGCAAGGTCGGCATAGAACCGTTCGTCGAGTCGATCGCCCAGCACGGCACGCAACTGCCCGATGCTCTTGACGGAATGCGCACGCTGCCACTGCGCGTCACGCCATTCGGTCTCGGTGACCGCCGCCCAGCCAGGGAAGCGTCGCCAGTCGGGCTCGGACAACTCCTTGCGCGCGTAGGTGTAGGGCTGGTCGCTGACGGCGGTGAAGCCGGGAATCTGCGTCCCGGTCCTCACCCCGTCGTCGGTCGCGGTCATGCGTCGACCAACAGGGCAGGCTCGGGATCGAGCGTCGCGCGCAGCCACTGCGTCGTCCGCTCGATGCCTTCGGCGAGTTCGACGGCGGGCGTCCATCCGAGTTCGCGTTCGGCCTTCGTCGCATCCAGCGCGATCGCCTGCAACTCGCCCGTACGCGCCGGCGCGAAGCGGGGCTCCGAGGACACCCCGAGGGCGTCGGCGATCAGGCGGTGCACCTCGACGACGGTGGCCTGGTGCCCGGTGCCGACGTTGTAGGTTCCGACCGTCGTCAGAGGAGCGTGACCCGCCCTCGTGAAGGCGTCGACCACGTCGTCGACGTAGACGTAGTCCCTGGAGGCGGTGCCGTCGCCGTAGACGGTGACGGGGAGACCGTTGATCATCCTGCTCCCGAAGATGGCGATGACACCGGCTTCCCCGTGCGGATTCTGGCGCGGGCCATAGACGTTGGACAGTCCCAGGCAGACGGGCGCCATGCCGTACATCCCCGCGTAGGCGCGGATGTACAACTCGCCCGCCACCTTGGCGGCCGCATACGGCGACATCGGGTCCAGGTCGGTCGTCTCGTCGACCGGCAGCCGGGTCGGTGCGCCGTAGCGCGACCCGCCGGACGCGGCGTAGACGATCCGTCGAACACCTGCCCGCCTGCACGCCTCGAGGACGTTGATCGTGCCGAGCACGTTGCTCCGCGCGTCGAACTGTGGATCGGACACCGACGCGCGGAGGTCGACCTGCGCGGCGAGGTGGAACACCACGTCGGGGTTGGCGCCCGCGACCACGCTGGCGATCTCTGGCGCCTGGATGTCGGCGTTGAGGAAGGCGAACCGGCCGGGGCTGAGCCGGTTGATGCGATGTGCCTGTTCGAGATTGGCGGCGAGGCCGGTGGTGAGGTTGTCGATGCCGACCACGGTGTGGCCTTCGGCAAGTAGGCGGTCCACCAGGGTGGAGCCGATGAATCCGGCTGCGCCGGTGACGAGGGTTCGCACGATTTCTACTCCTGTTCGAATGTTTCGACGGACGGGTGGCTGAGGTGGGTCATCGTCAATAGGCCCCGCGTTGCTCGAAGACCGAGCGCACCGTCTTCGCGATGATCACGAGGTCGGCGGCCATCGACCAGTTGTCGACGTACGAGAGGTCCAGGCGGACCGCGTCGCTCCAGGAAAGATCCGACCGCCCACTCACCTGCCACAGTCCGGTGATGCCGGGCCTGACGAGAAGCCGCCGCTGCGAATCACTCTCGTCACCGTCGGGGTTGACGTTGAACAGTGGCCGCGGGCCCACCACGCTCATCTCACGGCGGAGCACGTTGATGAACTGGGGCAGCTCGTCGATGCTGAACCGGCGCAGCACCCGGCCGACCGACGTGATCCTCGGGTCGTTCTTGATCTTGAACAGGTTGCCGTCACACTCGTTGCTGCTCAGCAGGTTTGCAAGCTTCTGGTCCGCATCGGCGACCATGGTGCGCAGCTTCATCATGCGGAATGGCTCGCCGCCGAACCCGATCCGCTCTGCGGAGTAGAAGATCGGACCCCTGCTGGTCAGCTTGATGGCAGCGGCGGCAACCAGCAGGACCGGTGCGGTCGCGGTGAGTGCGGCGAGCGCGAAACAGAAGTCGAACGCGCGCTTTTGGAGGCGCTCGGCACCCCGGTACTGGGGCTTGTCGATGTGCAGGAGCGGCAGTCCCGCCACCGGCAGCATGGTCAGACGCGAGACGGCGACGTCCATCACCCCCGGCGAGACGACGAGTTCGACGCCCATCGGCTCGAGCTTCCAGATCAGCTTGCGGATCTCCTGGACCCCGAGGTGCTCGGAGCCGACGATCGCCACCGTGTCGGCGCCGCAGTCC
>JAESGJ010000167.1_pt1 | contig 85992 bp, 75 predicted proteins | sample 9266241 | NCBI WGS metagenome assembly JAESGJ01 (sample SAMN14514841, study PRJNA621669) | algae metagenome | isolation source: Brasilonema octagenarum HA4186-MV1 and co-occurring heterotrophs from wet... | place: USA: Manoa Valley, Hawaii | collected 2009-07-20
TGCTTCCCAAGCTCTAATCACGCGACGACGCAAATCACCTGAATAAGATACTGGCATCGAATCTAACAATTACTTTACTACCAGCTTACCGTAGTTTGTGGTTCAATTACCTGAAAATTGCTGTAATCGGGAAATTCTGCCACAAAAATCCTGCAGAACCACAAGCACCATCATAAATGCGATCGCCAATCTTCGGCTTCACCACCTGAATCACCGCCCTAATCAACGGACGCGGCGTGTAACACTCACCCCCATTGCGCCCCACGTTACCCATATTCTTGATTTTGGCTTCATAGAGATGGGATAGTTCATGTTTGTGCTTTTCTGCTCTCTAATCGCCTCTTCCAAAGCTACAGTTTGCGTCACTTCTGGACGCACACAGGCAATGTCATTCGTTCGGGATGATTCCAACGAGCATACACTTGAAATAGTGATCATCTCAGTATTGAAAATCATGCTCCATACAAAGAAGTCGGCGACATTAATTTGTTAAGACGACACTTAATTGGTTAATCAACAAAACAAATCGGGATGACTGGATTCGAACCAGCGGCCCCTTCGTCCCGAACGAAGTGCGCTACCAAGCTGCGCTACATCCCGACACAAGAAGAAATTCAAAATTCAAAGTTCAAAAAATGAATAAGACCAGTTATATCTAGTCTTTTAGCCTTTAGCTGTGTGCAAATTTAATGAACACAAAAGTATATATAATATATCACAAATATTGATAAATGAGAAAGTGGTATGCAAATTCATCCACCAGTCGATGAAGCTTGCTAGGATTTACAATGTACAATTTGGGAAACGGATTGTGACTGTTAAACCAGACTGGTTGCGGGTAAAAGCGCCTCAATGGGAGCGTGTTGGTAACGTTAAAGAAATTTTGCGGGATTTAACCCTCAATACGGTTTGTGAGGAAGCGTCCTGTCCAAATATTGGTGAGTGCTTCAAAGCTGGAACCGCCACATTCCTAATTATGGGACCAGCTTGCACGCGTGCCTGTCCCTACTGCGATATTGACTTTGAAAAAAAACCCAAAGCCCTAGACCCCACGGAACCAGCACGACTGGCAGAAGCAGTACGCCGCCTGAAACTCAATCATGTGGTCATCACCTCTGTGAACCGAGATGACTTGCCAGATGGTGGGGCTTCGCAGTTTATCAGATGTGTTGAAGCTGTTCGTACTATCTCTCCCCAGACAACAATTGAGGTACTGATTCCCGATTTGTGTGGTCATTGGGAAGCGCTGGAGTTGATTGTCCAAGGACAACCAGAGGTTCTCAACCACAACACAGAAACGGTTCCTCGTTTGTATCGGCGAGTACGTCCGCAAGGAAACTATGAGCGGACAATGGAATTATTGCAACGTTCCCGTCAAATTGCTCCTTGGATTTACACCAAATCCGGTATTATGGTGGGACTTGGTGAAACGAATGAGGAAGTTCGCCAAGTCATGCGGGATTTACGAGCTGTAGATTGCGACATTTTAACTATTGGGCAATACCTCCAACCCAGCCAAAAGCATTTGAAAGTTGATGATTTTATCACCCCAGAGCAATTTGCTGCTTGGAAAGCTTTCGGTGAAGAACTCGGATTTTTACAAGTTGTTTCCTCACCCTTGACAAGAAGTTCATATCATGCTGAGGAAGTGAGGGGATTGATGGAACGTTACCCCCGGCAAAAAGTGATAAATTAGGAGTCTTTGTCCTTTGTCATTCGTAGTTATTTAATGACTAATGACCAATGACTAATGACCAATGACCAATGACTAATGACTAATGACTAATGCCAAAATCAGTAGCAATTCTGGGTGCAGGTGCTTGGGGGACGGCTCTTGCAACTCTTGCAAAGACGAATTCACATAAAGTGAGCATGTGGTCGCGTCAGGGTTCTCAAACGCTGGCGGAGGTTGTACAGGGTGCTGATATTGTCCTTTCTGCTGTTTCTATGAAGGGTGTGAGATCTGTAACTTCTCAATTACAGTCTTTACCTGTTTCCCCAGAGACAATTTTTGTCACAGCGACAAAGGGCTTAGACCCCCAAACGACTTGTACACCATCACAAATTTGGCAACAAACTTTCCCCAACCACGCAGTAGTTGTTCTCTCAGGTCCCAATTTATCTAAAGAAATACAACAGGAATTACCAGCTGCAACAGTTGTTGCAAGCAGTGTTATGGCTGCAGCAGAATTCGTGCAAGTAGTGTTTTCTTCAGATCGTTTTCGCGTTTACACCAATTATGATATCTTGGGAGTAGAGCTGGGTGGCACACTAAAAAATGTGATGGCGATCGCCGCTGGTGTCTGTGATGGCTTGCACTTGGGAACCAACGCCAAAGCAGCTTTACTCACCCGTGGATTAACAGAAATGGTTCGTATTGGTGTCCATTGGGGTGCAAAATTAGAAACATTTTACGGTTTGTCTGGCTTGGGTGATCTGTTAGCAACCTGTAACAGTCCCTTGAGTCGTAACTATCAAGTTGGCTACCAGTTGGCTGTTGGTCAAACACTAGCCGAAATTCTCGCTCATATAGAAGGAACTGCTGAGGGAGTCAACACCACTCAGGTTTTGGTGCAGCTATCCAAGCAGCAAAATATTCCCATGCCAATTACCGAGCAAGTTCATCGTTTACTCCAAGGTGAAGTCACACCCCGACAAGCACTTTTAGAACTGATGCTGCGAGATATAAAGCCAGAGTAGGAATGCAGGGGAAACACACGAGGGGAAACACACGAGCACAGGGAAAAATAACTCCCTGACTGTTCACATAATATAACTAATCATTTTTGAAGGAAAATTCGTAAATTATCAGGAAAGCACCTAGGGACTCATGTAGATAGGACTATGCATATAAAGAAGAGAATTTTTCACGAGTATGTATTTATACTTTACAGCATAAACTACAGTTAAAATTATGTGAAGGTTCAAATTTTCATCAGGTCATTTGCAATTTAACGCCCCGTAGGAAATTTAAATAGCTATTGGTTCATGGGAAAGCTACTGCAACCGAGCCTTCGGGGGCATTGTGTCAAAAAAACCAGTAAAGGGTTTTTGAAAAAAAACCCTAAATGGAACCCGAAACCGTGTTAGTTCTTCAAGAATCACGGGAACAATAGCAACAGTTAATTAGCTGACCGTAATCTATTGTTACCTGGAGCCATTGAGACAAATCTTTATGCCAGCAACATCTTTTTACGCAGATGCCGCTTTCAATAACAAACAATCTGATCCAGTCTTTGACCCAGATATCACGGTTGACGAAACTGAGTTACCGATTGATGAACTTGAAGATTTGGAGATAACTTCTGTTGACTCTGCGAGCCTAGGTGCAAATCTTAACCGCCGCAGCACAGATCTAGTACGTCTATATCTTCAAGAAATTGGTCGAGTTCGATTACTAGGACGGGATGAAGAAGTTTCAGAAGCGCAAAAAGTCCAGCGCTATTTGCGGATGCGAATACTTCTGTCTAAAGCTGCGGAACAAGGAGATGAGGTGATTGCACCATATCTTCGACTGATTGAAGCTCAAGAGCGTTTGGCATCTGCATTAGGACATCGTCCTTCTCTTGAACGTTGGGCGGGTGCTGCTGGTGTAAGTCTGTTGGAGCTTAAGCAGATTATAGGACTAGGAAAACGGCGTTGGGCTGAAATAGCCAAAATGACTGTGGAAGAACTGGAGAAAATTCAAAGCAGTGGACTCCAGGCAAAAGAACACATGATTAAGGCAAATCTTCGCCTTGTTGTCTCCGTTGCTAAGAAATATCAAAATCGCGGTTTGGAATTGTTGGATTTAGTCCAAGAAGGGACTCTTGGTTTAGAACGAGCAGTTGAGAAATTTGATCCAACCAAGGGTTATCGTTTTAGCACCTATGCTTATTGGTGGATTCGTCAAGGAATCACAAGGGCGATCGCAACTTCTAGCCGCACTATCCGCCTACCTGTCCACATTACAGAAAAGCTGAACAAAATTAAAAAAGCTCAGCGTAAAATCGCACAAGAAAAAGGTCGCACTCCAACTTTGGAAGATCTTGCTCAAGAGCTAGACATGACTCCTACACAAGTGCGGGAAGTTCTTTTGCGAGTTCCTCGTTCTGTTTCTCTAGAGACAAAAGTTGGTAAGGACAAAGACACAGAGTTAGGAGAACTACTCGAAACTGATAATATCACTCCAGAAGAGACATTAATGCGAGAGTCTTTACAAAAAGACTTGCAAAATCTTCTGTCAGATTTAACAAGCCGGGAGCGTGATGTAATTTTAATGCGGTTTGGTTTGGCAGATGGTCATCCTTACTCCTTAGCAGAAATTGGACGTGCTCTAGATTTATCACGGGAACGTGTACGACAAATCGAGTCCAAAGCGTTGCAAAAGCTGCGCCAACCAAAGCGGCGCAATCTTATCCGCGACTACTTGGAGTCTTTGAGCTAGTTAGTCGATAGTCAATAGTCAATGATTACTACTCAAAAAGAAGAATTCGGAATTCCGAATTCCGAATTCTCAATCCAATTAGTAAGAACTTGAACTGATCACTGTCTTAGTGAGCACTAAATCTTTGATGAGAGTAAGTTCCTGATTCCGTTTTCATCCGCCGTATTCTTACGGCACCGCTGTGCCGTCTCCGTAAAGTCACGAACAGGCGCGTTCAAAGTAGCGTGTTATCTGGACATAGGACTTATTGGTATCTTCTTTATAACGAGCCTGTTTTAAACAGCAGATACCTTTGTCCGGAGACATTGGTGCAGGACTTGCTCACCACTTATACATAAATATACGCCCTAACTTATCACTTCTAAATAGTTTTTCGGTAAAAAAACTTATACATTCTACACACAAGACAAGATGCCTGTTCTAAAAGACTTTTGAGTTTAGGCTATTGACCCATTTTATCCTCGTTCCCAAAACTTTTCACTAACTTATGGGAAGTTATTTTCATCTAATAGCATAACAATCTTTCGATTCGCCTTTGAAAACATTTATACAGGCTAGGATGGGCGAGCGCTTATTTTTTTACTTACTGGTTAAAGTTTCAAAATTTACCTTTAATATTTAATAACTCTTCTCAAGAATCTTTGATTATTGCAAATTAGTCCAAATTTTTGCTATATTCGCAACTAATGGACTTTGTTGAGAAAAATTAGATGACAGCTTATACAGCAGCCTCGCTAAAGGCAGAACTAAATGAACGTGGTTGGCGTTTAACACCCCAGCGCGAAGTCATTCTACACATTTTTCAAGAACTGCCGCAAGGAGAACACCTCAGTGCTGAAGATCTTTACGAAAGGCTATCAGCCGAACACGAGGGAATTAGCCTATCGACGATTTATCGCACTCTCAAGTTGATGGCGCGAATGGGAATCTTACGAGAGTTAGAACTAGGAGAAGGGCATAAACACTACGAACTTAATCAGCCCTATCCCCATCACCACCATCACTTGATTTGTGTCAGATGCAACACGACAATTGAGTTCAAGAACGACTCGATTTTAAAAATTGGATCGAAAACTGCACAAAAAGAAGGTTTTCACCTCTTGGATTGCCAATTAACAATTCATGCTGTTTGTCCCAAGTGCCAAAGAGCACTCATGCCACTGTAACACTTGGGTTTTACGATTCAAGAAAGCGCTGGCTGCGATGAAATATTTTGGTAAATTTCATTAGCAGCTTTGAACTTGTTGTTATAGGAGGTTGGCAAACTGTTAGGTATCAACACCACCAACACCTAAGCGGATGCTAAAAGCGTCCGCTTCTGACGTTACTCAAACTCATTCCGTAGAATTGTTGTGCTTGTCTAATAGCTTTTTTTGTCTCATCTCCCATCACACCATTAAGAGCACCTTTGTAAAAACCCTGCTCCCGTAGTCGTCTTTGAATCTCCAAAACACTAAAATCACCACTTGTAGGAGCATCATTCGCCATGCTATACAATTTAGCGCGGGTAGTTGGACCAGCAATACCGCTTGCGGCTAGGTAATTATCTTCCTGGAACCGGCGTACAGCATCTGCTGTATTAGGACCAAAGTAACCGTTTGGCTCTCCTTGTAAGTATCCTGCGTTGATTAATTGTTCTTGAAGAATTCTTACAGCCTCACCACGATCGCCCAACCGAAGTTTATCTCCAGTGGTAGGTTGGTTAGTGGGTGAATCATCTCCATAACCAATAGAAAGTGTTGGGAGTTTTGCTTGGGTTTCTGATCCGACAACTCCATCAGGGGCTAAGTTATAAGCTTGTTGGAATCGCTTGACAGCTTCTTCAGTAATTGGACCAAATACTTTTGTGGCGTTACCTGTATAAAAGCCTGCAATTCGCAATCGTTCTTGTAGAACTCTGACATCTTCACCTTCATCTCCTTTTTGGAGAATGTTAGAACTGCGACGCTTGTTAGTGACTGATTGATTCTCAGAACTGGTTGTTCTGATTTGCTCATTTCTAGTGCTGATCTTTGTCGCCTGGGAACTTTGATTAGAGGTACGCCAATTCTCTAATTTTTCTAAAGTCACAGATCCAGCAACACCGTTAACGTCTAAACCAGCCGCTCTTTGGAAGCGGCGCACAGCAGCTTCTGTCTCAGTGTCGTATACTTGAGTGACGGAAGCTTGATAGAAGCCTGCTGCTTTCAACTGTTGTTGTAGAGTTTTCACAGAAGGACCGCGATCGTTTTTCTCAAGTGCTAGGGCGCTGCTCACACCACTGAGAACAGATAAACCCAGGGCTAAAGGTAGCATATATTTCCAAGCCCTACCAGACAGACGTTTCCAATCCGGCGCTACTGTTTGCTTAAACAAACGGCTGAGCGATATTAATTCACTGGAGGGTAAGTCCTCATAAACGGATGATACGTGTAAATACGCAAGATTTTCCATAATTTATTACACCATTTGTTTTCCTTCAATAGCTGCTTCAGCTTGATGTACTATGTTTCGTAAATGTTCCAGTGTTTGTGTATTTACATCGTCCCATAAACCGCGCTGATGTGCTTCCAACAATCTTTCAGCCATATCACGCAAAGCGTATGGGTTTTTTTGATAGACAAATTCCGAAACAACTGGATCGAACAAATACGCCTCAGTTATCCCCTGATACATATAGTCTTCCACACATTTTGCCGTGGCATCGTAGGCAAATAAATAATCAACAGTTGCCGCCATTTCAAAAGCACCTTTGTAACCGTGGCGCATCATTCCTGCTATCCATTTAGGATTCACAACCCGAGAACGATACACCCGTGCGATTTCTTCTTTAAGTTGACGGACTTGCGGCTTGGCTGGAATGGAATGATCACCAAAATAAGTTTGGGGATTCTTTCCCTGTACAGCACGTATTGCAGCTGTTAAACCACCCTGGAATTGATAGTAATCGTCAGAATCGAGCAAATCGTGTTCGCGATTGTCTTGGTTGTGTAACACTATCTGCATTTCTCGCAACCGCATTTCAAATGCTTCTGGCGCGGAACGTCCTTGTTGAAGCGATGACGGGGATGAGGGAGAGACTTCTAATTTGGAATTGTCTTGTACTCCTGCATCGGTTGCTTCCTGCGCTTCTCTTGCTGACGAAGAGTAGGCATAGCAACTCCAGTTGATGTAGGCACGAGCTAAATCTTGATCATCTGTCCAGTTTTGTCCTTCAATTAAACCTTGGAGTCCTGCACCATAAGCTCCTGGCTTAGAACCAAAAATGCGGTAGCGCGATCGCACTCTTGCCTCTGGTAAACTTAAACCAAGTTGTGTCCAATACTCAGTTTCTTGACGCACTTGCCCGGCTAGAGGATTTTCCTCTGACGGTTCGTCCAAAGCCGCCACTGCTTGCACAGCCGAGTCGAACAAATCAATCAAGTTAGGAAAAGCATCCCTAAAAAAACCAGAGATTCGCAACGTGACATCCACACGCGGACGTCCCAAAACACAAAGCGGTAAAATTTCAAAATCTACCACCCGTCGTGCCGCACCATCCCATACAGGCTGCACCCCAAGTAAAGCTAATGCCTGTGCAATATCATCACCTCCAGTCCGCATCGTGGCAGTTCCCCAGACAGATAATCCCAGTGTTTTCGGATACTCCCCTTCCTCTTGTACATAACGCTCAACAACTGTCTCAGCAGCTTTTCTACCTACATCCCAAGCAGTTTCCGTTGGTATTGCGCGGATGTCAACAGAATAAAAATTTTTACCAGTTGGCAGAACTTCTGGACGCCCTCGCGTTGGTGCGCCAGCCGGGGCACTGGGGACATATCCACCATCAAGTCCGTGTAACAAATTGGTAATTTCTTGATCGGTTTGTAGTAAAGAAGGCAGAAGGGTAGCACGTATCCAGTCAAGAACAGTTGGGAGTTTTGAGTTCTGAATTCTGAGTTCTGTTAGCGTAGCGGGGCGAAGCCCGTTCTGAGTTCTGAGTTCTTCTACTAATTCGGCGGCTTGTTCTTCTAAAAATTCGACAGCATCGCCGACACTGCGACAGGAGTGTTGAGTTTTGTTAGCTAAACTCTGAATATCTTGGACTGATAGCTGAGTACTAAAATCAGTCGTGAGCGGATCAAAATCTAAACCTAAATCTTGAGCCAAAGCACGAGTCAGCCCGACATGATGACGATTGGGATGACGTGCGATCGCAACAATTAAATCTCGCAACTGTCGTCCTTGAGGACATTGCCCAAAAATATGTAATCCATCACGGATTTGAGCTTCCTTCAATTCACAAAGGTAACCATCAAGTGAAGGTAAAACTGAAAAATCAAAACTTGAAACAGAAGATTCTTCTTTTCCCTTAATCCCTTTTCCCTTTTCCTTCAATTCCAGATCCAAGAAAAGATTTTCTTGAACAACCAGTTCGCGTATGCGATCGCAAATCATTGGTAAACGAGAAGGATCCAAACTCTGAGCCTCATAATACTCATCAATCAAATTTTCCAACTCATGTAAACAACCATAAAGTTCTGCACGAGTTAGAGGCGGCGTCAGATGATCCACAATCACAGCTTGAGCACGACGTTTCGCCTGGGAACCCTCACCAGGATCATTCACAATAAACGGATACAAATGTGGAAGCGCCCCCAAAGCCACTTCTGGATAACAGCAACTCGACAAAGCCACACTTTTACCTGGTAACCATTCTAAATTTCCATGTTTCCCAACATGAACAACAGCATCTGCCCCAAAACATGTTCTCACCCAATAATAAAAAGCCAAATAATCGTGAGTTGGCTCCAAATCAGGCGCATGATAACTCAAACTTGGATCAACATCATAACCCCGCGCTGGTTGAACTCCTACAAAGATGTTACCCAACTGAATTCCTGGAACCGCAAAACTCTCCTCTCTCTCTTTCTCTGCGCCCTCTGCGCCTCTGCGGTTCGTTTCAAAAACACTTCCCCACCTTTCGCCAACTCCCTTCTGCACAGCTTGTGGTAACGAAGCAAAAAACTCCTGATACTCCCCCAAACAAACAGACTGCAGAACTGGACGCAACTCCCTACCTTCCGAGTCATTCGTCACCCCAGCAGTGAGACATGAAATCAACTCATCCCCAGTGTCAGGCAAATTTTCCACCTGATACCCAGCCAACTGCAAAGCCTTAAGAATTTCTACACAACTGGCGGGCGTATCCAACCCGACACCATTTGCAAGGCGTCCATCACGGTTCGGGTAATTTGCCAAAATCAACGCCACACGACGTTCTTGAGGAGGTTTTGAGCGCAAACGTACCCAATTTGCGGCTAGAGAGGTGACAAACTCAATGCGATCGCCCACCGGTTCATAAACCACGACATCAGTTTCCAAAGAAGAATTGCTACTTTGTATCGTCTTAAAAGACACAGCACGAGTAATAATTCGCCCATCTACCTCTGGAAGCGCCACATTCATCGCCATATCACGGGGTGAAAGTCCTTGAAATTGTATCCCCCATTGCTCAATTGAACCACCACTGAGGATAACTTGCAACACTGGGACATCTAATTTTTGCCACAAATCAATCTGCGGTGTTTCTGTTTCCAACCGGGCTAAAGAAAAACTCGTCGTATTCAGCAGCAAGGCAATTTGCTGAGTGTCTTTAGGTTGAAAAAACTCACACAATTCTTCTTGAACATCAACATCACGCAAAGAAGAAACAAAAATTGGAACTGGCTGTAGATTTCGCTTTGCCAAACTGTTGCATAAAGCATCAATTACCTTAGTATTTCCTGCCAGATAATGAGCACGGTAGAAAAGAATTCCTACTATATAAGTGAGGGAGTTATTTTTCTCCTTGCTCCCTGCTCCCTGCTCCCTGCTCCCTGCTCCCTGCTCCCTGCTTTCTGCTCCCTGTTCCCTGTTCCCTATTCCCTGTTCCCTCCTCCACTCATACAACCCTACGCGGGGAACAACTTGCGGTGATGGAGGATTAAAAAAAGTTGAAAAGCAAGTATCACAGATAAACTCCAGAGCGTGGAGAAAATTTTCGACTCCACCTTCGTTAAAGTATTGCCATACCTGATTCACAGTACTCAAAGGTAGGGTAGACCCACAGATGAAATCGGGGTCTATGGCGTCATCTCCTGGCATTACAATGAGAGTTGTACCATTACGTTGGACAATTTCTTGCACAACTTCTAAGCCATAAGCCCAGTAAGAGCGTCCTCCTAATAAACGGAGAACAATCACGCTTGCGAACTCTAAAACTTTTTCGGCATAGTTATCAATACTGACTTGATGCTGCAATTGCAGCAAGTTGGCAACTCTTAAAGCAGGAAATGTCGTGGGTAATTTGGGTACAGCAGCCGCCAAAGTTTGAATATCCGTATCAGCAGACGTCAGAAATACTATGGGAGCAGGGGTTTGTTCCAGAAAAATGATACTTTCCGACTGAGGATTCCATCCTCCCGATGTGGCATTGATACGATGCATAATTTTGTCTTAACGTCTTAAACTGTTGGTTAGGACACAATACAAAATTTTTTGAGCAATAGCAAAAAGCCCCTTTTACTCCTGTTTGTAACAATGTCTAGTTCTGCCGATTTGAGTTTCTCTCGAACCTTGCCTAGTAATGTGTTTCATCAGCTTGGAGCAATTTTGCAACAGATGGCTGAAGCAGTAGGAAAGGGGGCTTTAGTACTCACAGAAGCTGTGTTGATTCCAATTGACATACCTCAAGAATGGCAGACACAACGCTTTATCGTAGTCGTTTCTGAACAGTTTAGTGCTCTGCTTATTGGTTTACCACAACAGATGGGTGAGCAAGGGGGGCACAGTTGTTACTCCGCACTGAATCTCAGGTTGACTTTGGACTCAGAAGCGATCGCCTCCTTTATTTTGAACTTAAGAGATTTGTTTGAACAAGATTCCCATATCTATCAAAAGCTTGAACAATATCGTCAAATTCCTACTGCTAATGATGCCCAGCTTCAAAGTCAATTTTCACTTTTGTTATTAAAGTATTTTTTCCCACAAGATAATTCCAAGGTAACAGAATTATCACCTCAAATTTATCCTCATGTTTCTGTTTGTCAACCAATGGAACAAGCCCTGAAAAAACAGGTTGCTCAGGAGCGAGTGTTGAATCAAGTGACAACGAAAATCCGTAAAACTTTGGATTTGCATGTCATTATAGCAACGGCAGTTGCACAAGTTCGAGAGTTTTTACAATTAGATAGGCTTGTAGTTTACAAATTTGAGGCATCAAGAGTCAATAGTAAAGAGATAACAAATCTTTCATCTATTTCATCTGCCCACTTCCCTATTCCTCCTCAGCCTGACTATGTTCATTGGACAGGCTTTGCGCCAAACACGCCACAGGTATACCCAAATAAGGGAACTCAAGGCTTTTCATCTTCCATTGCCTCGCAGCAAGACTTACTTAATCAGGCAGGTAGTATTATATATGAAGTCTGTGCTAATGATGAAATTCCGTCAGTTCTCAATAATAAAGAAGCGCGAACAACCCTATATTGGGAAAAGTTCAGCAAAGGCTTAACCTTAGCAGTGGATGATGTTGAGAAAACTTATGTTCTGCAAGAGTATTTGTTGAATTTTTTTAGAGAAGCTAAAGTTCGCGCAAAGTTGGCTTCTCCAATTATGTATGAGGAAAAACTTTGGGGACTGTTGATTGCTCATCAGTGTAACGCGCCACGCCAGTGGACGGAAAGTGAGAAAAATTTGCTCAGTTCTGTAGCCGAACAACTTGCGATCGCCATTCACCAAACAGAGTTAATGCGATCGCTCACTCAAGAAAAACAAACCCTAGAACAACGCGTTGTTGAGCGTACAATGGCATTACACGACGCGCTTGTTGCTGCTGAAGCCGCCAACCGCCTCAAAACTGAATTTCTTGCTACAGTTAGCCATGAACTGCTTACACCTTTAACTTATGTTATCGGCATGTCTTCCACTTTATTACGTTGGTCTTTTGGCGAGTTGACTCAACGCCAAAGAGATTACCTGCAAACTATCCACGATAGTGGAGAACATTTATTAGAAATGATTAATGATATTCTTGATCTGTCTCAAATTGAGGCAGGTAAGGCAGTTTTAGATATCACAGAATTTTCATTAATAACCATAGCAGAATCTGCACTTAACGCGCTCCAAGAAAAAGCAAATACTCAGCGAGTCAATCTCAAACTTGATGTGCAACTCAACGCGTCGCGCGACATGTTCAGTGCTGACATCAGGAGAGTGCAACAAATTTTGTGGAATCTGTTAACTAATGGGATAAAATTCACACCAGAGGATGGCGAAGTCATTTTACGTCTTTGGGTAGAAGACAACACTGCTGTATTTCAGGTAGAAGATACCGGAATAGGAATTCCAGAAGAACAGGTATCACAGCTGTTTGAAAAATTTCATCAACTTGATACACCTTACCATCGTCGTTATGGAGGAACTGGATTAGGTTTGGCTTTAACTAAACAACTTATAGAACTTCATCGCGGGCGAATTGAAGTGGAATCTAGCGTTGGTGTTGGCTCAATTTTTACCGTCTGGATACCAGGACAAGCTTGCAGTAATGAGTGAGTGCAGGGGGAAGGGGGAAGGGGGAAGGGAGAAGGGAGAAGGGAGAAGGGAGCAGGGAGCAAGGAGTAGGGGGAAGGGAGTAAGGGGAAGTGAGCACCTGATATCCCAAGCTGAATCAGGAATTGATAACTTTTGTTTTCTTTGTGGAGTTGGCATTTTGGCAACTTTGCCGATTTTGTCAGGAGTATCGTAGGTGTTAATACGTTCTTGCACAAAATATAACACAGTACGAGGCTCAACCCCTCCTCTTACCGATTAGCTACTGGGTCTTGTACTCCACGACACAATATGATGAATAGTCATATTGTGTCGTGGTTTTCGTATCCTCTAGGTGATAGACTAGGGGATTTTTTTTTGGAACAGTCTATACAATAAAACATTCATGAAGCAAAAACTATTATTTCATATCAGTTGACATAATGCCAAAAAAAATCTCTCTTGGGTTGTTGCTGCTATTCTTGGGAACCCAAGTAGGTATCACCACTAAACCTCTGTCAGCACAAACACAAGTTGTACCAACAGTTGTACCAACACAAACTACCACAAAATCAATTTGTCCTGCTCAACTGGGAACGTCTATAGATGCTGTGATTAATCGTCCTCTATTCAATCGGGCGCGTTGGGGCATATTAGTACAACCTCTGTCTTCTACCCAAACTCTTTACAGTCGAGATGCCCAAAAATACTTTACCCCGGCTTCCACAACGAAACTCCTGACAACAGCTGCTGCACTACAGCAACTCGGGACAAATTTTCGCATTCGTACCTCTGTGTATGGCGGTGGTAACGGGGTTTTATATGTTGTGGGTAGAGGAGATCCTAGTTTCACTGATGCACAATTAACAGTTTTGGCAAAGCAGTTGAAACAAAGGGGAATTCAGACAGTCAATCAGTTGATTGCTGATGATACTTATATTCGAGGAGATATTGTTCACCCCTCTTGGCAATGGGAAGATATACAGTCAGATTACGGCGCACCTATTAATAGCCTAATTTTAAATCAAAATGTTTTTAATATAGGACTTTTGCCGCAAAGTGTAGGACAACCTCTCAAAGTTATCTGGAATGATATTAGTGAGGCTGCACAGTGGCAAGTTATAAATCAGTCGGTAACAACTGCAGAAAACCAACCAAGTTCTATCAATGTTAAGCGCGACTTGAAAGGAAAAATTTTGCGAATTCAAGGACAGTTGGCGCTTAATTCTAAACCCGAGTTAGTCAGTTTACCTGTTGTTTCTCCTGCGGAATATTTCTCACGTCGTTTTCGTAGTACTTTAATAGCAGAGAAAATTCCCGTTGTGCAGACGTTTGTATCATCAATAAACGGTAAGAATGAAGAGGAATTAGCTAATGTGGAATCTCCTCCACTTTCTGAACTTGTCGCCCAAACAAATATTAATAGTAATAATCTTTTTGCTGAGTCGTTATTGAGGGCATTAAGTTTTAAAAAACCACCTGCAGAAAATCAAACTTCTGCTGATGCTGGTTTGGAAGTCATGAAAGCAACGCTTACCCAAATGGGAGTCGATTCAACAGGTTACTCTTTGGTAGATGGTTCGGGGTTATCTCGTAAAGACTTAGTGAGTCCAGAAGCTTTGGTACAAACTTTGCAGGCGATGGCAAAATCACCAGCAGCTTTGGTATATCGAGCATCTTTACCTGTCGCAGGTAGAAGCGGGACTCTAAAAAGTCGCTTTCAAAACACACCTGCTGAAGGTATTGTTCAAGCGAAAACTGGCACGATGGGCGGTGTTGTTTCCATAGCAGGATATATCAATACGCCCAAATACAGTCCAATGGTTTTCAGTATTATGGTAAATCAAAGCGAACAGCCTGCAAGAGTTGTGCGGCAGGCTATTGATGAAATTGTGGTATTGTTAGCTCAACTGCAAAATTGTTAAGAAAGAAGTCAGGAGTCAGAATTCAGGAGTCAGAATCATATCATATCCGGATCAATACTTATAAAAAACGAGGAACCTCACCCCCTGCCCCTCTCCTTAGTAAGGAGAGGGGTGCCCGGAGGGCGGGGTGAGGTTTTTAAATCACTCGATGACATCACCAAAGCGATCACGATACTTTTTCAACACATCCTCTAGATCTTGCGATCGCTGACGTTCCTTTTCCAATTCCTGTTGTGCTTGTTCAGCGCGTTGCTTTTCTTGTTCAGCGCGTTGCTTTTCTTGTTCAGCGCGTTGCTTTTCTTGTTCTAGCTGCTCGTTAACTTCAGCATAAGAGAAAAACTTGCTACCATCGGGACGATAGATTTGCAACTCTTCGCCGGATGAGTCAAACCGGATACCCAAGCGGGGACTAACCCAGTTTCCTATTTCTCCAATCACATCTAGTCCATCCTCTGTTCTCAACCAACCTCTCAAAGTATTCTTGTCTGGATTGTAGATGTAATATTCTTGAACTCCGTAGCGATCGTAAAATAAAAGCTTTTTGTCCATCTCAGTTGAACTGTTACTGGGAGAGAGGATTTCAAAGACGACTTGGGGCGGGATGTTGTCTTCTTCCCATTGTTTATACGAAGTGCGATCGCCCTTTGTTCTCCCAAGCACTACCATCACGTCTGGCGCTGTGACAATCGTATTTCGACCTTTTACTGGATACCATAACAAGTCCCCAGCCACAAAAACATTTGGATCATCAGCGTACAGCCAATCAAGATTTTGCTGAATCTGCACAATCCAGCGAAATTGCTTGGTATTATCTGCCATTGGCTTGCCGTCGCTTTCTGGGTAAATAATTTCTGATGGAGTTGTTGCCAGGGGTTGAGAAACCATAACCAAGCTTGTGACTCTGGATGCTTCAAAGTTAGCACAATATGGGGCTTTTCAATTGAGTGGAAGATATTAAAGAGTTAAAGAACCGCAGATAAACGCACTCTCGACGCAGATGAAAATCTACTTCATCTGGATGAAAAGCGCTATATTTCAACACAGCGTAGCCGGGAGGTAAACAAAGGGCAATTTCATAAAGAGTTAGTATGAGTGATAAATACAGCGTGGATTCGGTTATGGGAATTGATGAATTATTATTGCCTTATCGTGAACAAATCTTGCAAATTGCTGCTCAACATGGAGCTTACAATATCAGAGTTTTTGGTTCCGTAGCTAGGGGAGAAGCAAGACGAGATAGTGATGTGGATTTTCTGGTAGAAATTGAGCCAAAACGAACTCTGTTAGATCAGATTGCTTTGATACAGTCACTGGAAGAATTGCTAAAACGCAAAGTAGATGTGGCGGAATCTGAAACTCTGCATGAGTGCATTCGAGAACGAGTGTTAAATGAGGCTGTTATGTTATGAGGGATAACCGCCTGTATTTAAGCAATATTAAAGACTGTATTGAGCGGATAGAATCTTATACTTGTGATGGTAAAGAGGCGTTTATGCAAACGCCAATGATTCAAGATGCTGTGATTCGGAATTTTGAAATTATTGGGGAAGCCACAAAACGATTATCCCCTGAGTTGAGAGCAGCATATCCTGATATTCCGTGGCAACAAATAGCCGGGTTACGAGATGTGCTCATTCACAATTATTTGAGAGTAAATCTAAGTCGAATTTGGGGAATTATTGAGCAGAATCTACCAGAACTCAAGAAGATAGTTGAGGCAATTTTAAAGGAGTTTGAGGAGGAGTTGTAGAGTTGCAAGCTGGTGGCGATAAGCCAGAGGCTTGACAATCCGCGAACTGTTTTATCAATAAGTTTCCATCCCCCTAAAGGGGTAGAGGCAATGGAAAGTAGGTGAACAAAACATAGTCAAGTGTCAAGAACTCACGTCTCCATCCCTTTGCAGGGAAAGGGTTCTGTAAAGCAAACTCCGACAGACAATCAAGGAACAGCTACATGTAGTTTCCATCCCTTTGCAGGGAAAGGGTTCTGTAAAGTTTCTTTATATAAATATGGAAATGATCAGTATGTATTCGTTTCCATCCCTTTGCAGGGAAAGGGTTCTGTAAAGTATTAAACGAGCTTGATAATCAGTCGCAGAAATGTTTCCATCCCTTTGCAGGGAAAGGGTTCTGTAAAGAACATGCACAACATCATGTTTATTTGAACCAAAAAGTTTCCATCCCTTTGCAGGGAAAGGGTTCTGTAAAGACGACAACCTGTGTCGTTAGCAAAAACACCTCAGCGTTTCCATCCCTTTGCAGGGAAAGGGTTCTGTAAAGAAAATCAGAATAGATCTGAATCTGAAATACCCAAGTTTCCATCCCTTTGCAGGGAAAGGGTTCTGTAAAGAATCAGCATACAAGAATTGAAAGCTTGGCTGCTGATCTTCCATCCCTTTGCAGGGAAAGGGTTCTGTAAAGAACCAGAAAGATAGGATACTACCAGCATAGTTTAGTTCTTCCATCCCTTTGCAGGGAAAGGGTTCTGTAAAGAAGGTCATCTCTGCTCAAGAACAAGCAATTAAGCAACTCTTCCATCCCTTTGCAGGGAAAGGGTTCTGTAAAGAAGAAGATTTGTTGATCAAGTATCAAAGCAACTTAAGTCTTCCATCCCTTTGCAGGGAAAGGGTTCTGTAAAGAGTTCACTTGTAGAACCCTTACTATGAGCGTGTTTGAGACCCCCAAATCGACACACTCCGAAAAAGTGATTAAACTCTCACAATAATAAATTCATTTTATCGTCTGAAAAGCTTACTGGGTAAGTAATCGACACACTCCAACGAAATTATGCGGTTTTCAAGGATCGGGCTTAGTGTGTAGATGAACTCAACACGCTGTCTTAAAAATAGAGTATATCACTTATGATTGTCAAGTTTTTTACAAAGTACGTGGTTTTGTTTCAACATTTTTCAATCAACTGCACAAAGCCAGACAAGTCGCCTACTGGCACAGAAACATCAGCTGTTGAATCGGATCACGTTGAGGAGGATTGTGTTGGCGATGCTCCAGCAGGGAGCCAAGCCCTTGCGGGCGATCGCCATAATAACTATCTTTTTAAGAATCCCTTAAAAGAGTGCAAACTATAATTCAAGACTTTACCCGTATTAAACAATTGATATCCAGCGAATAATAAAGCAGATGATGCCAGGATAGCGAAAAGATTCACTGATGCAGAAAGATTGCCTGTGAACAGCATGATTGCAACTCCCAACCCGATCAAAACCCATCCTATTTTACGATTTAGATGGCGTCGGCTTAAAACGATAGCTCCTGCAAGACATAACAATATACTAGGGATACCTATAAAAAAACCAATTCGAGAGTTTGTAGATATGATCAAAATCCCTAAAACCATCAGCACTAAGCCGACAAGTTTACTCGGACGATCCACTTGATGTTGTTTGTTGTTTCCAGTCATCTCAGGCTCTACAATCTGAGCCTGAAGAACTGTGGGTTGACGAGTCAGTCTGGAATAAGAAGTCGAACCAAAATTTTGTTTCTGTTGAAAAATGAAAGTTATATTTCCTTGTTGACCTAGGTCTATCTTGTCTCCTAAATTAAGGGAATAGCGCTTTTTTGGCTCTAATTTGACACTATTAAGAAATGTGCCGTTGGAGCTTCCCGTATCAATAATATAATAAATGTTTTCTTCTACCTGAATTTCTGCATGAAGCCGAGAAACAACATCGGCATTTGGCAAAGCTAAAACATTGATGTCCGGTGCAATTTGCTCGTTTGGCTTACCAATCCGAAAAATCGGAAGATTTGGTGGCAATTCAAAAGAGGTGTTACTTTGGAGATGAAAAAGCTCTAAATTTTGTCCTGTTGTGTGTGATGTGCTGAGGTTTGGCATAACTTGCTTTTAAGGAGCAATGTTTGAATTTATCTAAATTGTTTTGTCTGTGACAAAAACGCTTCAGTGATAAACTGAAAATTTCATTGTCTTAATTTTAATACTTACAGATTCAAAAAATGTTTGCCACAGATAACCCCTCTGCTTGCTAAGGCTACGGTGTACACACATCTCACAAAACCTCACCCTCGCTTTTAGCTTCGCTAAAATCTTTCCCTCTCCTTAGGAGAGGGATGCCCGATAGGGCAGGGTGAGGTTTTGAGCGCGGGTGCGTCTGGTACACTGGCTTTTCACCTCACCCTCGCTTTTAGCTACGCCAAAATCTTTCCCTCTCCTTATGAAGGAGAGGGATGCCCGCTAGGGCAGGGTGAGGTTTTCGCGGGTGCGTCTGGTACACTGGCTTTTCACCTCACCCTCGCTTTTAACTTCGCCAAAATCTTTCCCTCTCCTTATGAAGGAGAGGGATGCCCGATAGGGCAGGGTGAGGTTTTGAGCGCGGGTGCGTCTGGTATTCAAAACCAACCATCAAGCAGGCACTTGAATACTCTGACTACCCGCAAGTCCAAACGCTGTATGAATGACTTGCAACGCTTTCACGCCTTCTTCTTGCGCGACAACACAGCTAATCTTAATTTCCGAAGTCGCAATCATTTGGATATTAATTTGGTGCTGGGATAGTGCTTCAAACATTGTAGCCGCGATGCCTGGTTGTCCGACCATGCCTGCTCCCACAATACTGACTTTGGCAATATCATTATCCAGCACGACTTCACCCCATCCATATTCTGCTGCTGATTGTTGGAGCATTTTTTGTGCTACTTGTGCATCTATTCTGGCAGTAGTGAAGGCAATATCCCGCGTAGGAATGCCATTCATCATACGACATCGCTGGGACTGAATAATCATGTCTACGCTGATATTGTGTTCTGCCAACAATCCAAATATCTTCGCAGCTGTTCCTGGACGATCCTGTACTTGACGAATTGCTAGACGCGCTTGCTTCATATCCAGGGCGACACCTCTGACGGGAGGATGATCAGATGAGGCAGATGAGAATTTTGAATTGATTTGTTGGGTTGTCTGTTTGTCTTCTTCAATTTCAAAGGCGGCGCGAAGAAAAGCAACAGCGCGATCGCAATCTCCACTATCAATCACACAACTCACTTTCACTTCACTCGTAGAAATCATCTGGATATTAACACCAGCTTCTGCAAGAGTCGCGAACATCTTCGCTGCTACACCAGGACGCCCAATCATCCCCGCACCTGCAATACTAACTTTAGCAATATTGGGCAGTACCATCACTTCCGCTTCTTCATTTTCTGTTGCCTTTTGAGAACGCAGAACAGGGGCGATCGCTTGTGCTACGGCTTCCGCCTTTTTTAATATTGGTGCCATCACGGTAAAGGCAATGTCATTCGTATTACCTTCGTGAATTGATTGAATTATCAAATCCACATCCACATTCTGACGTCCTATCTCCCCAAATAACCGCGCTGCTACACCTGGTTTATCTGGAACACGCAACATCGACACTTTCGCTTGATTGGTATCAAATTCAATATCATCAACGGAACGAGCAATTTCCAAATTCACAAGTGCTCGCGGACGTGGCGCTGGTGAAATCACCCAAGTTCCAGGTTCATCTGTCCAACTAGAGCGTACCACTAAAGGAACGCCATAGTTCCGGGCAATTTCCACTGCACGAGGATGCAAGACTTTTGCCCCCAAGCTTGCGAGTTCCAGCATTTCATTGCAGGTGATTTTATCTATCAGTTGTGCTTCTGGAACCAAACGGGGGTCTGTTGTTAAAATCCCTGGTACGTCAGTATAAATTTCACAATAATCTGCGTGCAATGCAGCTGCCAAAGCCACCGCTGAGGTATCTGAACCGCCACGTCCCAATGTCGTAATTTCCAATTCCTCTGTTCTGGTAATCCCCTGAAACCCTGCTACAACAACAACTTTGTTTTGATTAAGATGTCGCTTGACGCGTTCTGTTTCAATATGTAAAATCCGCGCTCGCGTATGGTCTGCTTCAGTAACAATTCCTACTTGCGCTCCTGTCAAAGAAATAGCTGGATGTCCCAGTTCTTGCAAAGCCATACTCACTAAAGCAATGGATATCTGCTCACCTGTGGACAGCAACATATCCATTTCCCGGCTGTTGGGATTTTGTGAGATTTCGTATGCTAGCTTAACGAGTCCATCTGTGGTTTTCCCCATCGCGGAAAGCACGACAACAAGAGAGTTTCCTGCTTTCACAGTTTTGCACACGCGCTGTGCAACAGCTTGAATACGCTCTACTGAACCGACAGATGTACCACCATATTTCTGAACTATGAGCGCCATAAGTTTTATGTAGTCAATTGTCCCTAGGAATTCTATTTGTTCATTATATTTCTTGTACCGTGTTTAATTTCATAGAGTCCCAGTAAACTTGTTGCTATTAGCAAAGCCAATAAGTCGTAAATTGCTCTGTAAGCTAGTGTTGCACCCAAAACAACGACAGGAGAAAGTTTCGCAGACAGAAAATGCAAGATGACAATCTCAAACACTCCTAACCCAGCAGGGACGTTACTCACCACACCTGCAAACATAGCTAGTGAGTAGGTTCTCAACACGTCTAGAAAAGATACACTATTGGTAGGAAGCAGCAAAAAAAGAACTGCTGCGGCTATTATCCAGTCAATGCTAGAAATGACGACTTGAGCAAAAGCTATCTTGAAAGAAGGAAAACGAAACTCTTTGCGACGAATGACTAACGGTGTTTTAATAAAAATACTTCCTAATAAATAACAAATAACTATTACTAGGAAAATAACACCCAGAGGACGTGTGTTTGTAAAAGGTAAATGTATTTGGGTGGGGATTTCCAAGGGGTTAAAGAGAAATATTACCCCTGACGCGGCAAACACTCCTAACCAAAAAGTGAAATTGGCAAAAGCAATAACTTGGGCGATCGCCAGTGGTGATACTCCCCAACCAGAATAATAACGATAACGAATAGCACTACCAGTTACCAAAGCAAAACCGATGGTATTACCGAGTACAGAGCTAATAAACCCAGTGAAAGCAATTTTTCGCAGAGCCAGAGAACGACCAATATAGCTAAAGCCTAGCATATCATACGACGCCATCACTAGATAGCCTATATTTGACAATATAATTGACAAACTTAAGTGCCTTTTAGGAATTGTTCCTAAAGAGTTCAAAATATCTTGGTAACGATACTCACGTAGTTCGTGGCTAATTGCCCAAAAAGAAAGTACCAGAAGTAGCAAGCCAAACAACGAACTGAAGTTGAGTCGGAGTTTTTGAAGCATAGTACAACTAGGCAAGGGGGGAGACTACAGAGGTGGAGAGAGTAGAAGCAGAAAACGACTAATAACTCGACATTCACAAAAGTTTCATTATGTTGACATAAAATTGACACATCACTAGCGTAAGCTTTTGACTATAGGATTCAGACAACAAAGCAAGTTAATTTATTAGACTTCGTGGCAGTTGTAGGGAACGCTTAACAGTGAACAGTTATCAGTTACCAGTGAACAATAGATAACTGATAACTGATAAAGGTGTACTAGTTTCACAAAAATCTGCACAGGAGTCCTATAGTTGACCATTAACTAATGACTAATGACCATTAACTAATGACTAATGACTAATGACTCTTTTCAAGATGCCTTAGCTGGTTCAACAATTCATCTGCGACGAGGGGTCAATTTACAAGTTTGCCACAATTCGGGGAGAACTCCAGCTATAGTTTTTCTGCATGGAGGAACGGGAAACCGCTTTAACTTTCGTTCTCAGTATGAGTTTGCTCAAAGTCAAGGTTGGGAAGTTCTGGTGTATGATTTGGCAGGACACGGACAGTCGAGTCCCTACCCTCGCTACTCCATCGGGCGACATTGTCGGGATTTACGGCGACTGTTGTACAAATTGGGCATTTCCTCACCAGTGCTGTGTTGTCATAGCTACGGAGTTCCTATTGGTTTAGAGTTTGCCCAGCACAATTGTGTGAGTGGTTTTATTGCGATCGCCGGCGGAACTCATAACTTAGCACCTTGGTGGGAAATTCCGCTGATGAAGTTTATGGCTTGGGGCGGCAGATATTTATACTCTTTACCTGGTGTACAAGCAATCTCAAACTTTTTCTCGACTTCTTACCGCCACAGCGTTATAGAACGGTTTTTTGCCGAATGTCCAACACCAACGGATTTCCAATCCTACAAAGCTTTAGAAATCTTTTGGGGTTATGACTTTTTTACGCGTCACCCTTTGCCGCAGAATTTGCATATTCCTGCTTTGATTATAACTGCGGGTCTTGACCCCATGTTTACACACCAGATGGGGAACGATTTAGCAAGACATTTCGTCAATGGTACTCATTTACATGTTACTAATGCCGGACATTTAGTTATGGCAGAGTGTCCAGAGTTAATCAACAGTACTATATTGAAATATCTTATTGGGATTAATACACAAACACCTTTGTCTTCACAAATTTCATCTCTATAAATTTTATGATTTTTTATAGTTTTGATTCAATTGCTATCAATCAATATTTTTGATGAACTGCTTCAAATCTAAAATTGTGCTGCTACTTTCGGTGTTAGCCTTCTGTAACTGTAGTGATATAAAATCTGCACAAGCACAGATGCGTCCGCCAACTCTAACTTCTGTGTTACCACCACAACCGACTGCTAGGGATTTAACTACCCAATTAAGATATAAAACCGAAACTTACAATAGCAAAGTTATGGGAGGAAATCGCATTTACTGCGTTGCTTTACCTCCGGGCTATGATCAAAACCAAAATCAACGCTATCCAGTTATCTTTCTCCTTCACGGTGGACATGGAAATGCTGACCATTGGTTTACAAAAGGAGATGCCTTAACAGTTGTGCAACAGCTTTATGCAACAGGCAAGTTGCCGCCCAGTATTATTATCACACCAGATGGAAATGACAAACGTGGTTCTAGCCGCTACTGGGATCCTGATTATATTGATGGTCCAAATGGTAAAGTTTCCACAGCCATTGGGGATGAACTGGTCAAAGTTGTGCAAAACCGCTACCGTACACTCGCCAGTCCTGATTTTTGGGCAATGGGGGGATTATCTTCAGGAGGTTGGGGTGCAATGAATGTGGGATTGCATAATTTAAATAACTTTTCAATATTATTTAGTCATAGCGGTTACTTTCAAGACAAGAGTGGATCACAAAATAGCCCAATCACCTATATCAAGACCATTTCACCTCAAACTAAAAAACGCTTACGGATATACCTTGATGCAGGTATAGCAGATACTGAAGTCGGAGTTGACGAATCCAAAAAGTTTAATCAAGTACTCAGTAGTGAGAAAATTTATAATATATTTAATGCTTTTCCCGGAGGTCACACTTGGGACTACTGGCATGAACATCTGGCAGATTCGCTAACATTTGTCGGAAGACAATTTAAAATCTCGGCTATTCTACACGCTAGTGATAATTTGGGTTTCAACAAGCCATGAAATTATCTAAAGTTTTAATGGGCGTTGCAGGTGCAATTACAATCCTGAGTGCTGCTGGTTACTGGTATGTCTTTATCTTAGGTGCGCCGCAGCTAGATCCGCCTCAAGAGGTGACGAATAGTGGGTTGAAGTTTCAGCTAGAAACTTTTAACAGTCAAGCAATGGGGACACAACGACAATATGGTGTTATTTTGCCCCCATACTACAATAAAAATTTTCTCAAACGCTATCCTGTCATATTTTTACTACATGGCGGTCATGATGATGCCCGTGCTTATGTTGATAAATATGCAATCTTAAAAGTTCTACATGAACTTTATAAAAATAACAAACTACCGCCTTCGATTGTGATTACACCAGATGGAAATGATAACCGGGGTTCAAGTCCCTTATTCGACCCTGATTATTATGATGGGCCTAATGGTAAAGTAGGAACGTTGATCGGTTCGGAGTTAGTACAAGTTGTCAAGTCACGCTATCGTACATTAGAAAATCCAAAGTTTTGGGCGTTGGGAGGTTTATCTTCTGGAGGATGGGGTGCATTTAATATTGGCTTACGCCATTTGAAAAACTTTAATATTCTGTTCAGCCATAGCGGCTATTTTACCGATAACAGTGGCCCACAAAATAGCCCCCAACAAATTGTCCAACAATTGTCACCTCAGGAAAGACAGGAACTACGGGTATATCTTGATGCTGGAGAACATGACTCTAATTTACTTGCCTCTACCCAAAAATTCCATGAAACCTTAGACAAATTAGGTATAGAAAACGTGTTTTATGCCTTTCCTGGAGGACATGGTTTGTCAGGTCCAGATGTTGGGTGGAATTACTTTCACAAACATCTCAAAGATTCGCTATCTTATGTAGGAAAACAGTTTGAAAATTCGCAAAAGAACAAAGTGACTAATGACTCTTGATTTCAGAACTCGGATTGGGCTTTGGAGTGCAGCTTTCCTCACTGGTTTAGTCGGAGTGGTAAACTTGGTGTCAGCAGTGACGCCTAACGTGCATGAGCGAAATCACTGGTTGAAGCACTTTTTACCTTTTGATATTCGCGTTAGCGGTCATTTATTTGCAGCACTGACTGGGTTTGTGTTACTGACGCTTGCAACCAACTTGTTGCGTCGAAAACGAATTGCTTGGTTACTCACTATTGGATTCTTGATTCTTTCTGTTGTCAGCCACTTGATTAAGGGACTGGACTATGAAGAAAGTCTGTTGTCTGGTGTTTTGCTGATGCAATTACTCTTGATGCGCCATGTTTTTACAGCAAAGTCAGATCGTCCTTCGGTTGCGCAGGGAGTGCGGGTGTTAATTGCAGCTTTGCTGTTTACTTTGGCATATGGAACAATTGGGTTTTACTTGTTAGATGGCAAATTTACGGAAAATTTCAGTTGGAGTGATGCCATAGCCCAAACTTTTGCTATGTTCTTCACAGATAATAATGACGGACTGAAACCAAAAACCCGATTTGGGGACTTTTTTGCTAATTCTATTTATATTATTGCAGCAAGTACGATCGCTTATGCATTGTTCATGCTACTAAGACCAGTTTTTCTACGTGATACCGCCACTGTTAAAGAACGGCAGCAGGCAAAAGATATCGTAGAAAAGTATGGATGCTCTTCGTTAGCAGCATTTACATTGTTAAGTGATAAAAGTTACTTTTTTAGTCCTTCTGGTCGCAGTGTGATTGGTTATGTCCCTAAAGGACGGGGTGCGATCGCCTTAGGTGATCCCATTGGACCAGATGAAGACCGTAAAGAAGTGATTGTGAGTTTTCAGTTGTTTTGCCAACGTAACGACTGGTATCCAGCATTTTACCAAACTTTACCTAATGATATTGATCTCTACAAGTCGCTGGGATTTCAGGTAGTCAAAATTGGTGAAGAAGCAATAGTCGATCTCGAAAGCTTCACCTTACAAGGAAAAGCAGGTAAAAACCTCAGAACAGCAATCAATCGCATGACTAAGCTGGGGTATGAAGTCAAATTTTACCAACCACCAATTGCTGATACATTGTTGCATCAAATCAAACCTGTTAGTGACGAATGGCTGCAATTGGTGCAAGGTTCCGAAAAAAAGTTTTCTCTAGGTTGGTTTGATGAAGCTTATTTGCGAGAGTCTGAGATCGTAACGGTGCAGTCCTCCCAGGGTGAAATTATTGCCTTCACCAATATTGTATTAGAGTACCAGCTCAACGAAGTGACTAACGACATGATGCGACACCGAAAGTCGATTGAGAATGGAACAATGGACTTTTTGTTTCTATCTATGTTCCAGCACTACAAGGAGCGAAATTACGATAGTTTTAATATTGGTCTTTCTGCCCTTGCTGGAGTAGGTAAAACTCAAGAGTCGGCTCGTTTAGAGAAAGTTTTGTACTATCTTTATAAGCATTTGGAGCGATTTTACAATTTCCAAGGCTTGCACGCATACAAAGACAAATTTCACCCTCGTTGGGAATCACGTTATCTGGTTTTCCCCAGTTTAACCGCTTTACCCGACGTCGTTGTCGCATTAATTCGTGCTGATTCAGGCGATCGCCTTTTAGATTATTTCAAAGGATAAAACTTGACTGACCTTTCGTACCCTACCGCTTACAAATTCTTTCTTTGAAAGAAAAATTGGTGATATCCTCGGTGTTTTTCAGGAAAGGGTGCTACCGTAGCGCAAAAAAATTATCTGTTTATTGTAGATTTAGTCTGGTTGAATCAGTTGGGGATCTGAGGTTTAAAAAATTGATCTGATTGAACGTACGACGACGGATTTTCCAATGCCCACTCACTTTGACGACTTCATCTTCATAAGTGCCATTAGCGACATCAATGCTAGTTTCCGAACGTTTGTGTGTTCCGTGGACGTATGAGGACATTATTGCCTCATTAGTATTACGAACTGAGACGTTTATCGAACCGATTAAATGTTGGGTAGCTTGATATCCGTTTGCTTGGTATACCGAATATATGTAATCCGCCAAAGCATCTGTCCCAGTTTGTTTTTTAGTTATTCCTCCAGCTAAATTATTAGTGAATTCTGCGTCTTGAGTAGAACAATCCCGTAAAATATTCTTTCCCTCTTGCAGGTTTCCTCCACCAATGGCGTCAATTCCCAGCGCATGACAGACTGTTAATTTTTGAATTTCTAATTCAGCATTAGGTTGCGCTGCGCTAGTTACCTCAAACGTACCCCCAAGCACTACAACCAACGTGGCTGCCAGCGCAATTACAATTAAAGTTGTACGGTTTAACAGAAAATGGATAGATTTCAAAACTATTTCCCTTCTTTTTTCTATAAAATTAATCTTTATATTTGTGCCGTTCAATCACTGATGCCAACGATTGTTGCTAGGGCTTGAAAGTGTCCTCCCCGACAACGGCGGATTCTCGGACTATTTCTACTATAACTTTACACGGGAACTGCCGATTCGGAACAAGTTAAAAGTAAGTGAATTTTGTCATATACTACCAGAACAAACTTTTAAACGCTCATTTACTCCCCTGACCAGCAAGAAAGACGGGACTGCCAGACTAACCTTTGCAGGTTGTTATAAGCACTCAGTTACTAAAGATGGAGGACGGGCATCATTACTCAGAAGGTGGAGAATTTCGGAATTGCTCAATTCTTGTTAAATAAGAACGTAAAACCTTTCTTATATACTCAAACTCTTCTTGTGTTGATAACTCCCCTTGTAAAAAGTAACCTAGTGCTAGCAGTTCCTTTTTTCGGTTCAAGTTAAGAGAATTTATCTTTGTATGAATGTCAAATCGGCGTTGCAACCACTTATAGGATTTTTGCAACCATTCGACAGGTTCTTCTTCTAAATATTCTGAATCATCCGTGTTTAAATCTGTCAAGCATCGGTTAAGATATTTCTCTACCTCATTGAGTATTTTAGTCGTAATACGTGAGCTATGATTTTTGCTAATTCGTTCCAAAGCTTCAATTAAAAGAGAAAATTTATAAACATCTTTCTCAGACAAAAAGCTGATTGCATTATGCACATCAGTCAGATCATTTCCAATTAAGCGTCTGGCGATGGACTTTGGGAAGACTGGGGCTGATTGTCGTCGGGTAACACCGGACTGTTGGCTGGCTGAAGAAAGCTTTGAGGGTTGGTTGTCTTGCTGGATGGCTTGTGTTTGGGTATTAGCGTTGGGGTTGGTGGTAATATTTTGGGTTGAGCTATTACCCAGGTTGTGAGCAGAATTAGAATCAGCAGGATCATCCCAACGATTACTATGCGAGTTGTTCGACGTGGTACTGCTTTTTGAGGTAGTATTGGTTGTGCTGACGGTACTGCTTCTGGTGACGGTACTGGTGTTTTTTTTTCAGTTTTAGTTTCAGGTGCTTTCCAAACATTGCCCTTGTAAACAATCTGTTGGGGATAAGCCGGAGGCTTGACGCTGAGTCCTTCTCCTATCCCAGAGGCTGCGCCAACGGACACGCGCAAGGGAGGCGTATCGCCCTCTTTTTTGAACTCAGCAACAACCACTACAGGTTGCTCAGTTTCCCCAAAGGAAGTTTGACTGATTTGCTTTACTAAAGTATATAACTGGCTCTCAATATCAATTGTTTTCGGGGTTAACCAAACTGACTCACCAAGTTCAACGACGCTGGGAGATATTTTTGACAGGAAGTCATCTAAATGTGTGGCAGCATCAGTGTATAACTGCTGAATTGGTTGAGCATTAGCTTTAAAGTCATTCAGTCCATCAAAGTCAATAGCACTGCGAATCTTGCTTAGAAAAGTTGACTCTTTTTCCCAAAAACTTAGCAAAATACAAGCAGCGAGTTTTCTTAGTTGAGACTCTACTTCGGGCGTTGCATCTCCAACCCACAAAACGATTTCAGAGATTCTCCGCCCCATTCTTTTTGATCGATCTTCTGCTCCATCTAGCCCTGTGACTTCTACAAGCACCTTATTTTCATATCGAGCTAAAATAAGGGACGGTTTAGTATCGTTAATTAAGGAATTAATTGTTACCTGTTTACCATCATCTCTAGCAATAACTCGTTGCTTAAGCACAACTGGCTCTTCCTTAGGCTGTTCGGGTTTGCTGATATTGCGCCAATGAATACCAACTTCGCCTAATGGAGAACTTCTAACGTAAATTTCTACTTGAGCGTAACTCATAGAAGCCTCATCTTAATTATTTAGGAACTGGTAACCATTTGGCTCTACCTTGCAAAATGGCAAAGCCACGCTCTTGCTTACAATCAATTGCAAATTTGGAAATAGCTGTGTTAAAAGCTTGGAGCTGAGCTTGTGTGGCGTCTGCTTTGTCTTGAACCGCAAATTTTTGAGCTTCTGTCTCTTTGAGATCAAACGCTTTTTCCGTATAACTGTTATTAGCTTCATCGTAGGATGTATTAACGTCATCGAATAAGTTAGCAATTAGTCTGAAGGGTAGCCAAAGTTGATTACGCTGATTCACACGCTGTTCTGCCAGATTTAACTTGCGTTGGGCGCTATTCAATTGATCGTCTTTGACACCAACTTCTTTTTCAAGTTTATAAAAGTCTTCTTTAGCTCGTTCCAATTCTAACTGGCTGCTTTCATTGTATACATTCAACAAAAATCGCAATACATAGCGGAGTGGTTGATCTCCATCTTTAGGATCATAAGGCGCATCTAGCGGTGCTTTGTTGTAAAAGAACCGGGTATAACCATCAGTAGTTTCAGCATGAGAAAAAGCAATGTGTCCAATGGTTTGTACAGGTGTTACGACTACTGCCAATTTGTGATAAATCTCGTCTTCTTTGAAGAAATCCAGTAATTGTCGATAGCCAATTTTGATGTGATCCAGCAAGTCATTAGCATCTTTATCTGTTTTCATGTAACTTTCACACTTTAATGGTGCTAGAACAACCAGCCTAGGTTTTGTTATACTTGCGTAGGCGTCTTTTAAAAGCTTGGTAATACGAGCAGGGTCATTTTTGGGTTCATGCCAAAGTCCAATTTCTGTAGTTTTCGTTCTGCCTGTTTTCTTTTCCATTAAAGCAGTTGAATCAATGGGAATAATCACTGCATCACATTGATTTAACTGTTGTTTGACATACTCCTTTTGATCAGGAGTCGCAGTAGGTTTGAAATATTCTCCAGAAGGATCGGTAAAGCGAATTTTTATGAACTTTTTGCCGCCACTTCCCACTTCAAACAGAAATCCTTGATCTTCCCAAGGATCAAGTTGGGGTGGAGTTGGTTCAACTAGCTTTTGTAAACGGTAGTCCATATTTCGTAAGAGGCGTTTACAATCTTCGATCGCATCCAATGTTTTAGTGTCACTTGCCCATGTTGTTAGCCCTGCATTTTCAAATGTTTTGTGAAATTCTTCGTGCATGGCGGCTAACAAACTGGTTTTGCCAACTCCTCTAGGCGCAAGCATGATAATATTTAGTTCTTGCAGGTTATTCATCAAAACAAATCCTGGTTAAAAATCAAGTTTAGTCTGTGCTGATATTTTTATGAGTCAACCAGTCGGTCGAAAATTCAAGTCAAAAATTGAATGGTTTCTACACGATTAACCTCTTTTAATCGCTTAACACTATTTAACCAGTCCTGTTGCCGTTGTTGTTCTAGTTCAAGCTTACCAATTTCCTCAGCCCAGACTTTAGCCCTGACTCGCCTGAGAAATTTTTTCCAGTCTTTTTGAGCCTCTTTGTGGTAGATTATGTTGTCAATAAACTTCTCAATCAGCGCGTAAGCAGCAATGCTGGGCTGATAAAGTAGCTCTTCTAGAGCCGCCTTAATTCTAGCAACTGTGCGATCATAGTCAATCTGTAGTGCGTTAAGAATTAAGTCAGCAGTTGTACTTTGTCCAACCTTTAAGGTAACATCTTTCGAGTCTTCATCAGTAAGTTGAATATTGCTAAGTTCAACCAAATTCTGGTAGATCTGTGGTTCAATTAAGCCACTGTATGAAAGTTCAAAATTAGAAATAATTCGGAAGCCTTGCTGAAGTCTTTTAAGATCTGAATGTTCTCGCTCTAGCAATTCTCTAAAAGCTTGAATAAATTCCCAGCCTTCAAGGGAATTACCCAAGACACCTAATTGTCCAACTGTGATTAAAATCTCTGCTACTCGCGCTTTCACTTCTTGAGTCGATTCTTTTAGTCCTTCATCTAAATGACTAAAGTGATCGGACAGTAAAGTTCGCAACAAATCACGGTAGTCAGCATAGGCTTTCATTGGATTGCTGGCTTTAATCTGCTTCTCAATTTCGGCTTCTGGATTGTTAGCAGTTAAAATTCCAGCATTTGCCTTACAAGTTTTGTAGACTTTCTCAACACTCGATTCCAGACTCTTAGACGGTAATTGACAGCGTTTAGCAAATTCAAATCTCAATTCTTGGAAGGCGATGGTAATCTCTCGCCACCATCCATCCTGATCTGTACCAAACAAATCGTCATACTGATCGTCAATAACTGTGGACAAGTCACTATCAGTTGCGCTAAAAACTTTCTGGGCAGCCTGTATTATCAGATCGATATCTTGCTGAATTTTCATTAGCCGCTCTTGACTTTGGCGAGCATATTCTTGATCAATTTCCAGAATATGCTCTGCCAGGTAGTTGAGGATACGATCAAAAACTTGGTTAGCATCCTCTGGGTTTGAGCAGTCAGCAATTTCGCAACTAACAACTTGCATCTGCAAAGTATCTTTGAGAGCAATACATGCATTTAGATTTTGTGTTCTTTGGCTGTGATTGACAACCATAAACGCTCTGCCTGCAAGGTTATTCAATTCTTGAGCCGCAATATCGTAAAGATCGGTGTCAACCTTGCGCCATTGGTAACGTTGCGGGTCTGGACGTGTTATAAAAAGCACTACATCCACTGCTCTACCGAGAGTATCCAGCATGACTTTTTCATCGCCCAGCTTAGAGTCTCCCAAACCAGGAATATCAACTAGAGCAATCCTACCAACATCAGGATTCTCAAAGGGACAGAATATATTAACTTCGCGTACAGCTAAGTGTTTGTACGAAATTAATTCTCCTTGAGGGTTTCGCTTTTGTCTGATATATTCAGCCACTTCCTGTGGGGCGATCGCCACCTCTGCTGGTTCTGCTCCAGTAACAATCAAATGCCGATAGTATTCTAAGTTCTGAAAATAGTCATACCGCAGGTGTTTATAAACTGCTTCATCGGTTGCTCCAACAGGCATTTGGGCAGGTAAAGATGCTCGTGCAAATTCATCTAGGGTGCGCGGTTCAGGCTTGAGTTTCAGCGATTTATAGTAAGGAAGAATCACTTCCTCTAAAAAGGTTTTTTCTGAATGCAGAATGACTCTAACTTCAACAGAACCCTCCTTGTTACAAACCAGGCTACGAACAGCTGTACAAGCTGCTCCTTCATAAGCTGGAATTTCTTGATCGCTAAGTCCACTTAAACTCTTGAGCAAGGTACTCTTTCCTTGTCCCATCAACCCAACAACGCCAATATTCAGCGTATTTCTGGAAAAGCGGCTTTTGAGTTTAGACAATACAAACAGTTCAGATGTAATGCGTTTTTGAATATCAGCAAAATTGATTGCTTTTAAATACTCACTCGCTTGGGTATTGGCATTTTCTTGTAGTAACACTTGTTGATGAGTTTCCAGATTATATAAGGCAGATGCTCGTGCCTGAAGCTCTTTTTCAACTGTTGCTATCTTATTGGGAAGATAACGGGAACGGTGTTCAATGATACTGGCAACTTGCTCTGCTCTGGAACGCATATCAGTTTAGTCCTATAATGTTTTTGATATTAGCAAATTAGACTTAGTGGCAGTTGTAGGCAACGCTTAACAGAAAACAGAACTCGTAAAATCTCATTTTTGCAATCTTGTCTATTAGTTTGGGATAAAAGCTAGAAAACCGAATCGCACTTACTCCCTTCGGGATCTAAGATTACCTATAATAATTTACTCCTGTCTCTGTGCCACGCGCTTGTAGCACCTACCGTCCCGTTGTAGCACAAGCGCGTGGAAACCACGCCACATGCTGTCGGCAGATGCTCCCCAAGACGAGCCACTGCTGCAGTCCTTGTTTCCCGACAGAGGCATGTGGCGTCCGCGCTGCCTCACCCCGGCGCTGGCTCCTCTGCGCCCACCGCGAACGAGTGCCCAGGAACATCCACACCACAAATTCGCGCCTTGTGCGGTTCAAAAATATAGCGCTTCTCGGTTGCGTGCAATACACAACTGTAGAGACGTTACATTTACGTGCTCTACATTATTCGTAGTGGTGTATGTGATTCAAATGAGAACCGCTATAGGTATTCTTCTGGCGGGTTGGGAGTAGTTAAAAATTAAAACTTAATATTTTTTAGTATGTTTTATCACGAAAAATCTCAATAACAATACTAATAAACTTTAAAATGTTTTGCAATTTAGGAATTGAGTGAGACAATCAAACCTATTCTTTTCAATTTCAAAAGACATGGACTATTCTGTTGCTGGGTGGAACTGTCTTGTTGGCAATTTTGGTACTAGCAAAATTTGGCTTTAACCCAATGGCACTTTTTAGTAGCGCAGCTGCTAAATATCCAGGTGTGTTGGCTCCTGGCAAACAAGTTTGTGATCCCTTCGATGCGATCTCTTTGGGAATGTCGTTGATGTTCGGGACAGCAGGATTACCCCACATCCTGATGCGGTTCTACACAGTGCCTGATGCAAACTCAGCGCGAAGTTCTGTAACATATGCCACATCCCGCGTATCTCTATGATGTTGGGAGCATTGGCGATACTGTTAGGTATCTTATTTAAAGGGCAAAACGTTGCTTATATGGTGGGTTTAGCATTTGCGATCGCCGCCAGTGCAAACTTCCCCGCCTTGCTTTTATCAATGCTGTGGCGACGCTTCACCACCAATGGTGCAGTAGCGAGTATGTTGGTGGGTACTATCTGCTATGTAAATCCTAAACAAACCTAGACATGACTTCTTTCTTCAACGGGAGCATGGGAGCGGCTATCCCTCAGAAAGCATTCACGTCTTAGCCAGACGCGATACGCCACATGCTATCTCCCAAGGGGAGACGCAATCATGCGAACAAGCCGGGGAACCCGGACGCCAGACGCCTAGGTCGGGAGACCCCTTCGGGTTCGCCAGATGCCTGCTGCGGGAGACCCTCCCGCAGCACTGGTCTCACCTCCTGCAGCGCTGGCTCTCCAACGCAGTGGCTCAAATTTATGGCTGCATTCAAGTCACGGTCAATGCACGTTTGTAGCACTTAATACTACATCAGCTTTTATAACCCCCTTTTTATCCTGGCGACTGGAAGTCGCGGCTATACAGACAAAGTCCCTTCGGGTATCTCCTGCACGCCTACGCTACTTTGTAAGTCCCAAAGGGACACGCTTACGCGTATCTCCTGCACAGACGCTCTTGCAACGCTCGATTCGTGCGCTTGCGCTTACGCAGTCGCCTGTGGAGGGAAACCCTCCCGCAGCGCTGGACTCAGCGCCTACGCGGACTAATGGAAAAGGGGGTCATTGACCCGGATTTGGTATCAATTCATTGATGGGGATGAACTGATAACTGTTTAACTGTTCAGTGTTTAACTGATAACTGTTTAACTGTTCACTGATAACTGTAATATTGGAGGTAGGATTAGATGAAAGGCTGATGATCCCAAAGCCTGCCGTACCCTCGACTCTGCACAGAGTGTAGATACCCCCAGCATTGACTGGGGCAAGCCAAACGGAGTCTGGCTTAAAGCGTATACAGGCGATGATCGCAGTTTTACTTCACAAAAGCTATCGATTCCAAGGAGTTTTTCAAAGCATGAAGTAGTCCACCCTTGGCAGTACGTCCTTTGAGGATTTCTTCATACACGGCTTCATACGCATCCACCATTTGCTTAACCGTGAATCTGTTTTCCACATATTCTCGGCAGGTTTGACGATTTAATTCCAATGCAGCTGGAATCATTTGTGCCATCTGTTCATAGCTATCGCAAACAAAACCTGTTTTTCCGTGAGCAATGACTTCTGGTACCGAACCCATGTTAATTCCGATGACTGGTGTCCCAGTTGCCATTGATTCAATCATGACTAAACCAAAGGGTTCTTGCCAAGTGATGGGGAACAGAGTTATCGATGCGTTACCCAACAATTCAACTTTGGCAGGATGATCTACTTCACCTAAAAATTGTATTTGCTCACCATCTATGAATGGGGCAATTTCTTTTTCAAAAAACTCTGTGTCTACAACATCTACTTTCCCTGCCATTTTCAAGCGCCAACCCGCTTGTTTTGCTATGGCGATCGCATGTTGAGGCCCTTTTTCTGGCGAAAATCTACCCAAGAATGCCAGATACGGTGGCTCTTTCGGTTGCGCTACAAATGGGTAATCTTCGATTTTGATGCCATTGTAGACCGTACTGACGTAGTTCAAGTCTGGTTGACGCTGGGCATCACTAATGCTGACGTATCGTTGCGTTCGATGAAGCGTATATACTCTGCTACTTTCATCCGTAAATGCGCCATGCAAGGTATGTACTGTGGGTGTTGACACCATACTTGTTAATTGCAACGCCCATATCCCTATGTGGGAATGAATGATGTCGAATTCCTCCGCTTGTTGGTAAACATTGCTAGCATGTAACATTTCGTACATTATACCCTCTTTAACATTTGGGTCTAAGCGCAATGCACGAGGATGAGTTGCTTCGAGTCTAGCTAATGTTTGCGAGTCGCCTGAAGCGAACAAAGTGACGTCGTGACCGCGACGCACCAGTTCATCAGTCAAAAGACTCACCACGAGTTCAATTCCTCCATAAGTCGCGGGCGGAACTCGTTCCCACAAGGGAGCTACTTGAGCGATTTTCATACGTTTTCTTGGTTCAGCTGGTTAAAGTGGACGTTGAACAAGGGTAATAGATACTCTTACCCATTAGGTAATTATACCTCCTTTTACTGAATATACCTTTTTTACTGAAGTTGGAATTTATCAAACTTCCGATGAACAAGGTATTTCCATTTCGTTTTGCACCCTTCTAAGCGCCACCTCCAATATGTTTAGCTGCTCAGTCACAATGCAGCTATTTTTTACTTTTACCCTACCTTTTTACCTGTCACATCTATCTTGAGGACTATATAAAAATTTTAAATCACCATACTCATTACGTGAAATTATCATAAAATAAATGTTTTATTAGTATATGACGAATAATAAGTATTGAAGTAGGAAAAAGCAGAATTGAATGTCTGATCAATTCACACTTACTTCACTTTTGTATTCTTCTTCAATTGAAAACTATGCTGGTGATTTTCCTTTGTGGTTAGCACCAGTGGAACTGCGATTATTACCTGTTACGGAAGAAGTACGAGCATATCCAGAATCTGTGTTAGTCTTAAATTGCAAAATAGTGTTTAGTTCCTCTTCTTCTTCCTTTAAGACATGGTACATGTCCCAATTCTGTTGAAGATTCAACCAAAATTGTGAGCTATTCCCAAAAAACTTTGATAATCGTAAAGCGGTACTTAAGGTAACACCACGCTTTTCATTCACAAGCTCATTGATTCGTTGATAAGAAACATGAATTGCATTTGCAAGGTCACTTTGTGACAAATTAAGTGGCTCAAGAAAATCTTTGAGTAATATTTCGCCGGGATGTGTAGGCGGTCGTTTGCTAGGAATTCTCATCTGTTTATATCTCCTTATGGGCTTAATGATAGTCCACTATTTCAACTTTTTCTGCACTCTCTTGTGTCCATACAAAACAAAGACGCTACGCGTATCGCGCTAGTCAGGAGTTGTTTATTCAACCGCGTTCCCGTGAGTTCATGCTCAAATTCAGCAACATGTCTCTAAGCTACTGCATGATTTGCAATTGTCAGGTAAGCTGACAGCAGCAGTTTTCATCCTCAAAAAAAATGACGGCAAGCACTCCTACAATTCTCGCCCTAGACTTTGATGGTGTTATTTGCGACGGATTAATAGAATATTTTGAAGTCGCATGGCGTACTTATTGTGAAGTTTGGTCACCAAAGCAAGAAACACCACACAATGATTTCGCCTCAAAATTCTATCAACTCAGACCTGTGATTGAAACTGGTTGGGAAATGCCTGTTTTAGTCAAAGCCTTGGTAGAAGAAATTCCGGAAGAAAAGATTCTTCAGGAATGGACAACAATTACCCAAGAACTTTTGTTAAAAGACAATCTCAAAGCAACAGACATCGGTCAGAAACTAGATAAGATACGGGATGAATGGATTGCTACAGATTTAGATGGTTGGTTGAGTTTGCATAGATTTTATCCAGGGATAATCGAAAAAATTAAAGCAACAGTCGATAGCACAACCAACCTGTATATCATCACAACAAAAGAAGGGCGTTTCACACAGCAGCTATTGAAACAAGGAGGAGTCGATTTACCGCGAGACATTATTTTTGGCAAAGAAGTCAAGCGTCCCAAACACGAAATTCTACGAGAATTAATTCAGAAAACAAATGCTTCACCAGAAAGAGTGTGGTTTGTAGAAGATCGACTGAAAACATTACAACTTGTTCAACAGCAACCTGGTCTTGAGGAAGTAAAATTATTTCTTGCAGATTGGGGTTATAATACTTCAACAGAAAAAGTAACTGCCCAAAATGATCCGGTAATTCACTTATTATCACTTTCTCAGTTTCCGAAAGATTTCTCGCAATGGCTTTAAGAGGATGTTAGTACGCCTTGAACTAAAGTTCAAGGCTCATAGCCAAAGTCCGTTAAAACGGACTCGAATGTATATTCAGTAAGCTTTAGCTTACTTGAGCTTTCAGCCAATAAATTTATTTATTGGCTGATCCAAAAGCTGGTGCAAGATCTCAGTTACCTTTCATACTTCTGATACCTCTTCTTGTACTCTTCCAACTTCTTCCGCACAGCTTTAATTGTCTCTTCAGAACCAATTGTGACTAGTTCACCTTGCTGATCTATATTGTGCGAGAAGGAGTAAGTCACCTTAATAACATTCGCCCCACTCGTATAGAGCGCAAATTGGTGTATACCATCTACAAAATCCTTGTTACCGTTAACAAAAGAGATTTTTTTATTGACAGTCTTTATCTGAAGATTCGTAATCTCTTTATAGGGAAACTCTTGTGTAATATCACTTAATGTATGTCCGTGTATTAGAGTGTGTACACATTCATAAGTTAAAATATTGTGGTCAGTTAAATAAACAATCAGCACATTAAGATGTGAATATCGAATTTTACCATCTTCACCAAGAGCATATCGCGTCTTGTCTAAATTTGCTGGACCTCCGATATAGAGGGGGTTTGCGTTATAGTCTCCGTCCTCTAAGTCAAGTTTTATCAATGATTCTTCAATGATGTTAGCTATGTCATCATCCATCCATTCATCTATCTGTTCATCTGATGGCTTTGGTTCTGCTTGTGCATAATCATTTTTATATTGTTCCAAATCTTCTTCATACCTTTGCTTCTTCTGTGAATACTCAAAAGATCCATTTCCCCAAATAATAAAAGCAATGATCCCTAAAAAAATACTTAATAATATGATAGCACCTCCACAAATTAAGATAAGAAGTGCGATAACAAACAGAACACCTCCAATCATCATGGTCTTCCTAGCACTCGAATAATCAGGTTGCTTAGGTTTGCTGGGAGTTGATGTGAAATATTTACGTACTGCTTTAGAACGATTTATGGAAATACTCATGGCAGTGATTTTTATTTTTTACTACTTAGTCATCTAAATTTTTTATATAGATGCATCCAATATGGATTTTTCTGGTCATCCAGATGATAAAGAATTTCTCTTGCATGTTCAGTCTCTATGAATTGACCTTGACTGAAAAGTTGGGCAGATGTAGGAGTCTTTTCTCTGAATCCATTCATGACGTAATAACCATGCTTTACGATTGCCCAAAGCATATAATGTTTCGATGATTTGGCATCTCCACAAACTGCGGCATTCAGTTCTGATTCAATTCTTTGAATCGTCCATACGTCAATCTTTCTAGGTTTTTCACCATTCAATAGTGCTATTGCCAAATAGTAGTGAGTATCGGAGATTGACGGATTAGTTTTTGTTGCATCACTCAACACATCAATAGCTTGGCGGTAAGCTCGTTGATTGAGAAGCTGAATTCCTTTGTGCAGTAACTCCTCTCCAGTGACTTGTGGAGTTTGATATACATCACCAACATGCCCAATACTCTCTGCTTGAATCTGATAATTTTTCCCGCCGTAATTGTTTTGCTCCATATAATAGTCCTATTTTTCTTCTCTTTCTTGGCGTCCTTGGCGACGCCAGACGCCTAGGTCGGGAGACCCTCCTGCAGCGCTGGCTCGTCTTGGCGGTATGCGCCAAGGGCGCACGCTACGCGAACGATAATTCTCACAACTCATATAGGATTGCTATATTTGTGTTTCAACAAAAAATTACTTCGTGTAATCATCACCAATTCGATCAATTCGATTTGCTTGAACTTGAGTCCCTTTGGCATTGTCACGGTTTAATTGCTTCATTTCGCCAAACTGTACTTGTTTCTGACTTATGTTTTGAATGTTGATAATCTGCTGTGCGAGTTGTCGCAAATCATCAGCAAAACTTGGTTCTTCATCCATCTCGTCATCTAGGTAAGTTGTCAATTTGTTCAATGCTTCTAGAGAATACTGTTCCTGAACAGCAGTTATTGCTTTTTCTGCCTTCACATTTTGTCTATCCTTGAACCGTGACACAATCTTCTGACGTAATTCATTAGCTTTGCTTAAAGCCTCACTTGTCAGCTTTTTGGCAGCTTCGCCAGTACTAGATTTAATAAACTCATTGAAAGCAAGCTTAAGAATTTCAGCAGCAGTCACAGCAACAATTGGGTTAGTCATGCAATACTCCAAAAGACTAGTAGATTTACTTAATTTTTGAGACTCTCAAAATCAAGTGCCACATATTTTATGTAACACCTGCCATTGAATAGCAAAAACTGTACCAGCACCGCTCAATTGAGCGAATATGGCGCTGGCAACTGACACCGATTTGGTTCTACAACTCGGCTCATACTACATTTTATTATACTTGTTTTTACGTATATCTACTTTATCTGTCAGGATAGCAAGAATTTTTCTGAATATCATTTGATATCAAAACATTTCGCCTCTAGTGGCTAGTGAGTATCACCACTGAGAAAACATCCTCTAAGATAGTGCTGAGTGCTGAGTTCTGAGTCTCTTTCTTTCAACACTCAGAACTCATACTTCACAACTGGTAAACTTACGATTATGCTTGACCTCACTAAACTGGCAAGACAAATGCAGGGCTTGAGTCAACATCTGACGCAAGAGGCGGCTGCTAGTCGCCAGCGTTTAGAATTGGCTCAAAAACATTTTCAAAATGCTGTGGGATGTCAGGACGAGTTGGTACAGCGACAGGAAAAATGGCGCGATCGCATCCTCTTTGCCAATGCGACTCCCCTAGAACCACTCAACACCTGTATTGATATCCCAGTTCCCCCTAAAATACACACCGTCATTGCAACCGATGGTTCTCAAATAGCCCCCAGTCACCACGAAATTGCTTACTGCTATCTTCTTAATATCGGTAGAGTTATCTTACATTATGGACAAAACCGTTACCCACTTCTAGATAGTTTACCGGAGATATTTTATCGTCCTGAGGATTTATATTTTTCTCGCAAATGGGGTATTCGTACTGAAGAATGGATGGGTTTTTGCCGCACAGCAAGTGAAGCAACGGTGCTGACAGAACTGGCTTGCAGTGTAAAAGAGGACAGGGGAACAGAAGAAGTTCCAACGTTAGCGATGGTGGATGGTTCGTTGATTTACTGGTTTTTAGAGCAATTGCCTTTGGAAGCACGCGATCGCATCTTACCCCCCATCTTGGAAGCTTGGCAAAAGTTGCGTGATGCTCAAATTCCCCTGATGGGTTATGTGAGTGCTTCTCGTAATGTTGAAGGCATGAACTTTTTACGTCTTTTAGCTTGTCCGCACACAGTACCAGATTGTGCAAGCTTTTGCCCAAATCAACTCGAAAAAGTTCCTTGCAAAGTCTTTGAACCTTTACGAGATACAACTCTTTTATCTACCTTACTCAAACCAGGACAACGCGGTTGTTTATGGCGCAGCAATGTTCGTATTCTTGACTTATACCAAGACCAAGCAATTTACTTTTGTTACGTGCATGTGGGTACCGAAATTGCCCGGATAGAAGTGCCCTCATGGGTAGCCCAGAACACAACAATGTTTGACCTAGCACTAGGACTGATGTTAGCACAAGTGCAGAAGGGATATGGGTATCCTGTGGCGATCGCCGAAGCCCACAATCAAGCGGTGGTGCGCGGTGGGGATAGAACGCGATTCTTTGCCATCCTTGAAAGACAGATGATTAAAGCTGGTATAAAAAATGTAGGAACTTCTTATAAAGAAGCTAGAAAGCGTGGCAGTATAGCTTAAGTCAAGAACTAGGGGTGTAAGGGTGTCAGGGGGTAAGGGTGTAAGGGATGCATGGGTTTGTCTGGTGTTCCTCCGCACTTTACCTAAAACCTCTCAACCCTGAAAAATAATATGGGATTACCATTCACAATTTTTTCTTCTACTTCTCTCATTCCAATTCTTTCTGCTACTTTGCGTGACTCAAGGTTTGGCTGATCACAGCTTGCTAAAAGATACTGATAGCCAAGTTCGTTGAAACAATATTTCAGTATTCTGGTTGCAGCTTCAGTAGCGTAGCCTTTTTTCGTCCCTTCAGGCAGCAAAGCATAAGCTAATTGGGGTTGCCCTTCACCAAAGAAATACCACAAAGCAACAAACCCAATAATTTCTTTCTCATCTTTAGTCTCAATAAACCAAAGACCAAACTTTCTTTCATCAAAAAGCCTTTGACTTTCTATCAACATTTCTTCAACCTGTTGCAAAGACAAAACCTTGTCATCGCACAAATATTTTCTAACGTACGGATTAATAAAAATACTGTGTAGTGTGTTAAGCTCACTCTTTAAGATTGGCTTTAATCGCAACCTTTGAGTTTCAAATACCAAGCTCATGACATTTTGCCACTTTCAACGTCTGATTCAACTATACCGCCTGTCCACTTGAAGATTACTCCAAACATTACCCTTACTGATATCCTTAAACCAACAAGATGATGCTGCAAAGCAGCCGCGACGCACGCGAACACAAAAAAATTGTCGAGGTAAAAGTAGACGATGGAAATCTCAACAGTTAAGACTCCCCGCTGGTTTGTCCGCAGAGATATAGATGGTTTATTTGGGCTTTTCCTCGACAACTTGATTCAAATTTTGTTGATTGTTAATTTATGTCAAGGAGTGCTTGGGTTTTCTCCCTCCCTGGTGTATGGACGTATTCTCCCAGGAATTGCTTTAAGTTTGATTGTCGGTAACTTTTATTATGGATGGTTAGCTTACAAACAAGGGCAACGAGAACAACGAGATGATATCACTGCTTTGCCTTATGGCATTAATACAGTGAGCCTTTTTGCTTATGTATTTTTGGTGATGTTGCCTGTGCGGTTGACGGCGATCGCCCAAGGTGTATCATCAGAACAAGCTGCTGAACTCGCATGGCAAGCCGGTTTGGTCGCTTGCTTGGGTTCAGGTTTGATAGAATTAGTCGGTGCATGGGTTGGTAATCCTCTGCGTCGCCTTGTTCCTCGCGCAGCGATGCTTTCCACTTTAGGTGGTATTGCTATCACTTTCATTGCAATTGGCTTTCTCTTTCGGACTTTTGCGAATCCCGTAGTAGGTTTAGTTCCTTTAGGCGTTATTCTCATTACCTACTTTGGACAAGTTCGATTTGCTATCCCTGGTGGGTTATTAGCAGTACTTTTGGGAATTGGTTTGGCTTGGGGTACAGGTTTAGTCAGTTGGGATAACGCCAAGTTCGCCACTGCACTACAACCGATAGGAGTTTACATACCAAGGTTATGGCTAGGGGATTTATGGAATAGTCGCGCAGTCTTACTCGACTATTTCAGCATCATTTTACCGATGGGATTATTTAACCTTGTCGGTAGCCTGCAAAATTTAGAAAGTGCTGAAGCTGCAGGAGATGTTTATCCTGCAACCCCAAGTCTTGCAGCAAATGGTATTGGTACATTGGTTGCAGCCATTTGTGGTTCTTGTTTCCCAACAACCATTTATATTGGACATCCTGGTTGGAAAGCTTTAGGTGCAAGAGTGGGTTACTCCATTCTCAACGGTATTTTTATGGGCTTGCTGTGCTTAACTGGAACCGTTGCCATCCTTGCCTATTTTGTCCCCGTTGAAGCTGGAATGGCAATTGTGTTATGGATTGGCATTGTCATTGTAGCTCAAAGCTTCACAGCAACTCCTTCTCACCATGCGCCTGCTGTCGTTGTCGGTTTGTTACCAGGTATCGCAGGTTGGGGTGCTTTAATTGCCAAAAATGCACTACGCGCGGCAGGTTTGGGAACACCAGACAAACCCCTGACTCCTGCTTTAATTGAACAGTTTAAATTGAGCGATACATATATAGATGGTGCTTTTGCTTTAGAGCAGGGCTTTATTTTTTCAGCTATGATTTTAGCTGGTATCACAGTTTATATTATTGAGCGAGACTTCCGCAAAGCTGGTTATTGGTCTATAGCAGCAGCCTTACTCTCTTGGTTTGGGTTGATGCATAGCTACCGTTGGACTGTAGCAGATACTGTTGTCAATTTGGGTTTTGGAACTGGAACGCCTTGGGCAGTCGGCTACATTTTACTAGCTATTCTCTTTTTCTACACCGAATGGCTAGCGCGTCGTCAGAAAGGAAATCAAAAGGTTGTTCCATCGTCATCACAAGATGCTTTTGATGGAAATTTAGAGAAATGAGGTTATGTTCATCCTCTCAAATCTACTCCTATCAGCCAGATTTAAATAAGGTTGGATATTTTTTCGCGTGTTTGTGCTTTATGTGAATCATATTGCTATAGCAGGGAACACTTAACAGACTTTCAAGTCTCTTGGTGAACGTGTTTTCTCATTAGTTCGTGTCCTAATCTACCTGGCGACTGCCATATATCTACTACTTATAATTGCTATATCTCCTACTTATAATAGCCACATCTTTGAGATTGAGACCTGTTCACTGTATCTATGCTCTTAAGCTAACTGAAAATCCAGCTTACTCCTTGAGGATTAGTCGGTTTATTCCTATGGTAGAAGGTTCAGAAAAACAATAGCAGGTATCGTACTAACTAGTAGTGTAAATTTTACAAATAGCAGATTATGTTGTTCTATTCCACAAAAGATCTTGCAGAGTTATTAAAGATAGCTATTGTTTCTATCGTAGGAAAAAAGCTTATTAAAAATTCAGGTGAAGTTATGAGTCTCGAAAAAACTAGCAATTTATAACAGTTCTCATTAAAAAAAAGCAGAGAATTTATCAAAAAAACTTGCAACACAAAATCAACAAAAACTATGAAACTTTCTCATTTATCTAAAAATGTTTGGGCTAGCGCCTTCGCTCTCGGTTTAGCTACTTTGACTTTAACTCTACCTGTTTCTGCCCAATCTGGTGGTGGTGGTGGTAGTGGAGGATCAGGTGGTGCCAGTAGTGGCAGTAGTGGTAGTGGTGCTGGTAGTGGTGCTGGCACTGGTAGTACAGGTACAGGTACAGGCACAGGCACTACAGGTACAGGCACAGGCACTACAGGCACTGGTACGGGCATGGGCACTACAGGTACAGGCATGGGCACTACAGGTACAGGCACGGGCACTACAGGTACAGGCACTACAGGTACTGGTACAGGTACAGGCACTACAGGTACTGGTACGACAACAGATGGCACAGGAACGAGCGGTACCGGCGGCACAGGCACTACAGGCACTGGTACAAATGGGACGGGTATGACTGGTAGTGGCACTGACACCACTGGTGGGACAACTGGAACTGGTACAACTGGTAGTGGCACTGACACCACTGGTGGGACAACTGGTACAGGTACAACTGGAACTGGTACAACTGGTAGTGGCACTGACACCACTGGTGGGACAACTGGTACAGGTACTGGCAGCACCACAGACACGACAACAAATAATCAAGGCGTTAGAGAGGTGAGAACCGAGAGCCATTCTGACTGGGGTTGGCTTGGTTTACTTGGTCTTGCAGGTCTTGCAGGTCTTATTCCTAAACGCTCTCAAACCCGAGTAGTTCACGATCCCAATGAAGTAACGCGTCCTGGTTCTACTAAGTTATAAGGCTTTGCTGAAGGTAGGGGGTAAAGGGGAATAATAATTCACTTTTCAGACAAATTGAGTATTGTGAACTCTTTACCGCCGCCTTGAGCCAGTTCTTACAGCATTACTTTAGATATTAAATTTAATTATTAGAAATTCTAAATAAGATAACCGCGCTCAGGTACAAACTGCGTTACCCTGGTATACGCTTCGTGTTTTTCACTGCTAGCTGGAAACGCATATGTCCTTTGTCCCTTTGCACATTCATAGTGATTACAGTCTGCTTGATGGAGCAAGTCAACTGCCAGATTTAGCGGATCGCGCCATCGAACTGGGGATTAAAGCAATAGCCCTGACAGATCATGGTGTGATGTATGGTGCGATCGAACTGATTAAAATTTGCCGCAATAAAAATATCAAGCCAATTATCGGCAACGAAATGTATATCATCAACGGCGATATTACAAAACAAGAACGCCGTCCCCGCTATCATCAAGTTGTTTTAGCCAAAAATACAAAAGGATATAAAAATTTAGTCAAGATCACAACAATTTCTCATCTTCAAGGTGTGCAGGGCAAAGGCATTTTTTCCCGTCCTTGTGTAAATAAAGAATTATTAAAACAGTACCATGAAGGCTTAATTGTAACGAGTGCTTGTTTGGGTGGAGAAGTTCCGCAAGCAATTCTCAGTGGTAAATTAGAGGCTGCACGTAAAGTTGCTCGGTGGTATAAAGAAGTCTTTGGTGAAGATTATTATTTAGAAATTCAAGACCACGGCTCCCAAGAAGACCGGATTGTTAATGTAGAAATTGTCAAAATTGCGCGGGAACTTGGTATTAAAATTATCGCCACCAATGACTCACATTTTATTTCTTGTTACGATGTTGAAGCACACGATGCTTTGCTATGCATTCAAACTGGCAAATTGATTTCTGACGATAAGCGAATGCGTTATAGCGGGACAGAATATCTGAAATCTGCTGAGGAAATGAAGGCGCTGTTTCGCGACCATTTACCAGATGATGTCATTGAAGAAGCTGTGCTCACCACAGTTGAAGTTGCAGATAAAGTCGAACCTTACCAAATTTTAGGTGAACCTCGCATTCCCAATTATCCCATCCCATCTGGTCATACTGCTGATACATATGTTGAAGAAGTTGCTTGGCAAGGACTTTTACAAAAATTAAATAGTAAATCTAGAAATCAAATTGACCAAACTTATAAAGATAGGTTGGAGTATGAACTAAAAATGATTCAGAAGATGGGTTTCTCCAGCTACTTTTTAGTTGTATGGGACTACATCAAATTCGCGAGAGACAAGAATATTTCTGTAGGTCCTGGTCGTGGTTCTGCTGCAGGGTCATTGGTTGCTTACACTATGGGGATAACTAACATTGACCCCGTACATCATGGACTGCTCTTTGAAAGATTCCTCAATCCAGAACGGAAATCTATGCCTGATATTGATACAGATTTCTGTATCGAACAACGGGATAAAGTCATTGATTATGTTACAGAAAAATACGGTAAAGAGAGAGTCGCCCAAATCATTACCTTTAACCGCTTGACTTCAAAAGCAGTTTTAAAAGATGTTGCCAGAGTCTTAAATATTCCCTATGGGGAATCAGACAAAATGGCAAAACTTATTCCTGTTTCCCGAGGAAAACCCACCAAACTTAAAGTGATGATTTCTGAAGCCACACCATCACCAGAGTTTAAAGAAAAATATGATAATGACCCAAAGGTACAGCATTGGCTTGATATGGCAATCCGTATTGAGGGAACAAACAAAACATTTGGTGTGCACGCTGCAGGTGTGGTAATTTCTGCTGAACCGTTGGATGAAATTGTGCCACTACAAAAAAATAACGACGGTTCTGTGATCACCCAATATTTCATGGAAGATTTGGAATCACTGGGCTTGCTAAAAATGGATTTTCTGGGTTTAAAAAACTTGACGATGATTCAGAAAACCATCGATTTGATTTCGCTACACAAAAAAATTACAATTGACCCATATGACATCACGAGTTATGAAAGAGAAGCTCAGAGAAGATTAGCGAAAGGTAAATTGAGCACCTTGCCAACAGAGGTTGAGAAGACTTATCAACTATTAGAAGCAGGCGAATTAGAAGGTATCTTTCAATTAGAATCTTCTGGAATGCGGCAAATAGTACGCGATTTAAAGCCTTCCAATATAGAAGATATTTCCTCGATTTTAGCACTATATCGACCAGGTCCATTAGATGCAGGACTGATTCCCAAGTTTATTAACCGCAAGCATGGTCGAGAAAATATTGAGTATGAAACCGAAATTTTAGAACCGATCTTAGATGAGACCTATGGAATTATGGTCTATCAAGAGCAAATTATGAAAATTGCTCAAGATATGGCTGGATATTCTTTAGGACAGGCAGATTTGCTGCGCCGTGCAATGGGTAAAAAGAAAGTTGAGGAAATGATGAAGCAGCGAGAAAAGTTTGTGGATGGCGCTGCGAAAAATGGAGTAAAAAAACAAATTGCTGAAGACTTATTCGAGCAAATGTTGAAGTTTGCTGAATATTGTCTCAGCTATGACACAGAAGTGTTAACCATAGAATATGGCTTTTTACCTATTGGGCAAATTGTAGAAAAAAGAATTGAGTGTAGCGTCTACACAGTTGATAATAACGGAAATATTTACACACAACCTATTGCTCAATGGCATGAGCGCGGTCAGCAAGAAGTTTTTGAATACTGTCTAGAGGATGGTTCTGTTATTCAGGCAACAAAAGACCATAAATTTATGACGACTGATGAGCAAATGTTGCCAATTGATGAAATATTTGAACGGGGTTTGGAGTTGATGCAGGTTAAGGGTTTACCTAAATAGCTATTAATAAGACATTTAAATATGATGATTTTTAATCAATAGTTTATTTTTTATTAAAAATAACTATATATATTTTCTGCTAAATTCACTGATTCTTTATAAAGCAGAGTGAAATTTACTTATCCACTAACTGAACAATATCGAGATCACGTTCATTTTTGACGTATTCTGCAGCTAGATTGACTAATTGTAAAAAATACACTTTGTTTGCTGCTAAATTTATGAGATAATTTTGTGAACTGTAAAAACTCAGTGAAGACACTTAATTAATTTGTTTGCAAAGTATTAACTATTCTGGTTGATATCAGGGAATAATACTAGATAAGTGTAGAAATATAAACTACAACGATTGTTTCTATGTGTGTATTCTCTTCTTGGTCTTGGCTTGGAAAACGACTTCAGTGGCTGTGTTGCTTAACTGCACTATCTTTGGTTTGTTTGATTATGGGTTGGTCACTTCCCACAAATCCAGCAAATTGCATCACTCAGCAATTAGAACAGCAAAACGCCCTATTGACTCATGAAAAACAACTTGGTGAGTTCCTGTGTTCAGATATTGTCAAAGATTTTTTGGTTCTTGAAAGCAGTTCAACTGGTGGCGCACCGCCCGCTACGAATCGAAAAAACACTCTATTCCCCGACACCCCGACAACGCCAGGTGTCTGAAGTCGGGGTATCGGGGAAACTACGCCAATTCCTACAATGGGACGCCACATGCTACAAGTCGGCACATGCTACCCTGCGGAAAACCCTTCGGGTATGCCTGCACCACGCCAAGGGCGAACGCAGTCACCTCTGTTGGGAAAACGCCAGGTGCACCCTCGGAGGAACCCTCCGCAACACACTGGCTCCCCTCCTAGAGTGCTGTCTCACCGCCCTCCGGGTGTCTACAAGTCGGGGAACCAGTCTAACGCAGTGCCTCCCCAACGCAGTGGCTCGGGAACTCCAACACCAGATGCCTAGTAGGTCGGGTTCGCCCTATGGTGCTCCGCCACACCTTACGGTGATCGGGAACGCCTGTCGCCTGGCTGTCGGGAAACCGTTTAGCTGATCTGACGACCGAAGCCCTCCCGCTGCGCTGGACTCACCAGATGCCTGGCTGTCAGGAAACAGTGGTGACAGCCCAATCAAGGATATAAGGCTTGCTCAAAGATCTGGATTTTCTGGCATCCCTTTGTTTGTGATCACTGGTCAACATTTCTCTGGTGTATAGTCGCTGTCTGATCTGAAAAATGTATTGAATCATCATCACTAGTTCTTAGTCTTCATCGGGTTTTGCTTAGTATCAAAGTTGCTGGTGTCTAAGTTTTTTGCATCTTGAGTCATCACTGATAATCCCTATTAGGCTAGGATTACTGTTTGTTGTGTTTAGTTCACAAGGTTACAAAGGATGTTAAATGCAGAGACTAAAATGTGTATAATTATACTAAGAAATGGTAAATATGAGCAAAACGCGATGCATTCCAAATAACCCTATTAACTTCGGTGGAACAGAAATCATGAAGTCATTAATGCGTTGCAGTGGATTTTCTGTGTTTTTTCCTATCGCTCTAGCTGCAAGTTACACTTCTCAACTATTGATATCTAAGGAAGCGGTTGCAGAAGATACACAGAATCTCCCCACTGGAGTCCAAGAAGCTTATTCTACTGGACCGAGACGGGCAAGTTACCTATCTCCATTAGAACAACAAGTCATTAATGAAATGAACAAAATACGGGCAAATCCCAAGGCTTACATTCCTGTGTTGGAGAACTATAAACAGCGCTTTCAAGGTAAGCTAGTCAAAATCTATGATCGGCGCTACCTGCAAACACACGAAGGGCTATCAGCCGTTGATGAGGCAATTAGGTTTCTTCAGTCAGCGACTCCTGTTGCTCCTTTAACGATATCTAGGGGAATGTCCTTAGGTGCTCAAGATCATGTCAAAGATAATGGCTTAAAAGGCTCCAGAGGTCACCAAGGCAGCGATGGTAGTAATCCATCTACTCGTATGGATCGCTACGGAATTTGGCAATCTACTGCTGGGGAAAATATCAGCTATGGCTCTAGTACCGCTGAAGATATCGTCATACAATTACTTGTTGATGATGGAGTGCCCAACCGTAGTCATAGAAGAAACATTTTTAACCCCAATTTTAGAGTGGCTGGAGTTGCCTATGGGATTCACGCTAAATACAAAACGATGTGCGTGATTAATTATGCCGGAGAATATCAAGACAAAGACATTGCTGTTTCGGCCAGCGATCATCGTTAAACATGGCTCTTTGAGCTTATAAACTCTTTATCCCACTGCTTTTTCTGAATGCGAGTGCGTGCCATAGTCATCAACAAGGAGTCTTCGTGTTTTCAGTTCGCAGTGGTATGAGTTACTAAGTTACCTGGAAACCAGTCATCAATTCATGCATCTAATAAAGACATATAGCGATTCTCACTCGCATACAATACAGGTGTACGGTGGAAGCACGCTATAGAACATTGGTGTGAACTTAGGCAAAACGAAAGTCTCACAAGACTTTCAGGTTCTCTCGTTGCCATCCTTCAAAGCAAGTTGGATGCCTAAAACCAGGCATAACCTCTTTACGAAGAACAGGCTATCGACTTGGGTTTTCTTATTAAATTGACATCAATAGCTATAGAACAGCTCCTACAAACAATCTGTATGACACCCAATTGGGAACTGCTATATTGACTGGTTGCTCCAAACTTATGAAGTTGTTGACGCCTCAGATGGTATTTTGGATATTTACACTCGTCACCCTATCGACTACATCTTGTGATGTATTATTTGAGCCTGACTCCTCTGTACCTAACATTCCCGAAGGAAATTCTGATGTGTCGCTAACTGGGAAAACTCTTTCTCGCCTTGAACAACAAGTAATTGTAGAAATGAACAAGGCGAGAACGAATCCCACTGCTTATGCTGCTGTATTAAAAAACTATAGACAACGTTTTGAAGGTAATCGAGTTAAAATTTCGCGTCATGTCTATTTACAAACAGAGGAAGGAGTGAAAGCCGTTGATGAGGCGATCGCCTTTCTCAAGTCAGTCACTCCAGTCGGACCTTTAACAGCATCCAAAGGAATGTCACGAGCTGCTAAGGATCATGTCAAAGACCAAGGATCAAAAGGAATTATAGGTCACAAAGGAAGCGACAAGAGTGATCCCTTTACTCGCTTAAGCCGCTACGGAACTTGGAAACGCACCGCCGGAGAAAATATTAGTTATGGTTCCCACACGGCGCAAGATATTGTCATGCAATTAATTATTGACGATGGAGTTCCAGATCGCGGTCATAGAATAAATATGTTTAATCCTGCTTTTAAGGTAGCGGGAGTTGCTTTTGGAATTCACAACACATACAGGCAGATGTGTGTGATTAATTATGCAGGAAGGTATGTAGAAAAGTCATAATTCCTAACTCAAGGACCTTTGACAGATGACTGATTCATGTGGTGCGTGGTACAAATGTACCTGGAATTTGCCTATGTGACATAATTATATAAAGCAACATAATAATGATGAACTCTCGCCATAGCAACACAGCTTCATCTGCTGTTGACCTCAACGTTCACATTCAAGGTCAAGGCTTCCCAATTCTCTGCTTACACGGTCATCCTGGTTCTGGTTCTAGTCTTTGTGTCTTTACTAATCACCTGTCAAAACGCTTTCAAACTTTGGCTCCAGACTTGCGTGGATATGGCAAGAGTCGGTTTAATGGCGATTTTGATATGCGCGACCATTTGATTGACCTGGAAGCGCTTTTAGACCGCCTTAGAATTAAAAAATGTCTAATATTGGGCTGGTCGCTCGGTGGCATTTTAGCAATGGAATTAGCACTGCAGCAACCCCAGCGAGTTACTGGACTGATTTTAGTGGCGACAGCTGCCAGACCCAGAGGCAATCATCCGCCTATAACCTGGCAAGATAATGTTTACACCGGTGTTGCTGGACTGTTGAGTTATATTAAACCAGATTGGCAGTGGAATATTGAAACTTTTGGCAAGCGATCGCTCTTTCGCTACCTGATTCAACAACACACTCCCGCAGCCTACAGCTACATAGCAAAAGATGCAGTATCAGCCTACTTACAAACTTCTGCTCCTGCGACTCGCGCTCTTTTTTCGGCGATTGGGGCTGGGTACAATCGACTAACAGAGCTAGAAAAAATTCAATGTCCTTCTTTAGTACTAGCTGGTGCATGCGATCGCCACATAACAGCTGACGCCAGCTTAGAAACTTCTCGCTACCTCAAAGATTGTCAGTCACACTGCTATCCTAATACTGCTCATCTTTTCCCATGGGAAATCCCGAACCAGGTATTGAGCGACATTGACTGCTGGCTTGAGAAAAATCAAAAAGTTGTCAGTGTGTAGTTACGCCTAAGCGTAACTACGAAATAGCCTTATAACCAGAAAAGAACCAATAACAGTTAACAGTGAGTCCAGCGCGCATGAGGCGTTTTCCCGCCGTAGGCGACTGGCGTTCGCCCTCCAGGCGTGCGCTTTGCGCATACCCGATAGCCGTAAGGCGTGGCGTTAGCCATAGGGTTATCAGTAAACAATGAACAGTGAATTCATAACTGATAACTGATAACTGAATTCTCCTGAATTTAATTACATTTGACCGCTAAAGACAGGCTGTACTTTGCGGTCAGTCCGTTCCCCCAGGTCATCAGCAATCGTCAAAGCAGTTGGTTTACAGCGTTTTACATCAACCCCAATTCCTTGGGCTCCTTCGAGTTCCAAATCTTCTACGTAGCCTTTTATGGCCGCTTTTGCATCAGCAGAACTGACAAACGGTCCAAAGTAGTAAGTGCAACGGGGGTTTTGTGTTACAACTTCCACCCACCAAGCCAAGCCAAAATTGTCGAATATGTTAATCAACAATTCCTTAAAGTTATTCCAAATAGTTTTCATGGTTCTCGCCAATTTCTAAATGTGATACTCGGTTTTAAATGCTGCCAGTTTTGACTGCTTTACATTTCTTTATACTCTGTTTACTCTTCTTTTTTCAAAGAAATTTTTTGGAATTTATCCACGTATAGGGTATTTATCCAGCGATGACGATAAATTTCATAAAGCGCCATACCCGCTGCTACTGAGGCATTCAAACTTGGAGTCTTACCTTGCAAGGGGATCGACACCAAAAAATCACAATGTCGTTGTGTCAAAATACTCAAACCTTCGCCCTCAGAACCAACTACCAAAACAATAGGACCGTTAAATTTCACGCTATGTATAGGTTCGCTTGCTTCTGTAGCAGTACCGTAAATCCAAAAGCCAGCAGCTTTCAGTTCTTCCAAAGCACGTTGCAAGTTCACCGCCCTAACTACGAGAAAGTTTTCTAAAGCACCAGCAGCTACTTTCATGACTGTGGAGGTGATTCCACATGCTCTACGTTGTGGGATCACCATTCCTTGAGCACCCAATGCTTCTGCTGTGCGAATAATTGCTCCCAAGTTGTGAGGATCAGTGATTCCATCAGCCACAACAATCACAGGATCAGTTTCAGATTTTGCCTTGGCAATCAACTCATCCAAGTCAATGTAGGCATAGGGAGCAATTTGTGCCGCTACACCTTGGTGGTTAGCTTGTTCTGTAATTTGGTCTAGGCGCTTAGGCTCAACTTCGTCGATAATTGTGCCATTTTCTTTCGCTCGTAAAATCAGCGAATGAAAGCGGGGATCGTAACGGAGGCGCGAAGTAATCCAGATACGGTTAAGATCCCGCTCGCTTTCCAAAGCACTCAACACTGGATGACGACCGTAGATCAAATCTGTATCTTCTGATTGATCAGAAGATACAGATGAATCAAAGAATTTCTGATGCGGGCGTGGGCTGTCTCTCAAACCGTTAGCACCCTTACCTCTGGGATTGGGACTCAGATGAGAAATGACACGCTTGCCCTTGACTCTCAAGGGTTGCGCAGTATTGTTTTCGCCAGAAGTCTTAATTTTTCTTGGTTTATCAATCATGTGAGTTATTGGTAGAGCTTAATAGGTAAGCATTGTTGTGATCTCAATTGGTCTGAACCGACTCTGCAAGTTTTGCGATTCGTGAATTAAATTTCTTACGGCTTTTCTAAGTCAAGTTTTTGCAAAAGTTCGCTTAAGCGATCAAAATCGGTGAGATACAGGTAGCCAATTAAAGTTTCTAAACTAGTTGCTTGTTGATAGGTTGCCATATCAACCCGCCTAGGGCGTCCGGTGGCAGCGTTGCGACCCCGTCGGACAATTTCTAACTCAGTGTTATTTAGATGAGGATACAGCGACTCCAACATTTTGGCTTGCGTCTCTGCCCTGACTTGTGCCACAACTAGACGATGGTATGCTTCGGGTCGCCTTGATGGTAGTAGATAAAACATTCTAACGTAGAGCTCACAAACTGCATCTCCCAAGTAAGCTAAAGCAGTAGGAGATATTTGTTGCAGCTGGGCTTGTGAAATTTCTTGGAATAATTGCTCTTTGCTTGCCCTTAGTAGTTGACACCAAACTGAATCCTGACTAGGAATTTCATTTGAGCCATCTAGTAGGTTTTCCTCCTTTGATGTCACAAGTTTTTCTTTCCTCACAAGCTACATTAGGCAGGTTTACCTAAGCATAGTCAATGCTGAAAAATTTACTTGCTAAATTTTATCTTTTTTTCAATTTTGGTTACCATTTCATATACTAAAAGCACTGAGGTGTGAAGTGTAAAAACCAGATAGATCCATAATTATTTATCTGGAACCTAAAAGTAAAAATGCTTTAAAAGCCTTAAATTATAAGGTTATGACTTATGAAATGGAGTTTATATCTTCAGATTATAGCATACAATCACAGGTTTTTGAGCCTTGTACACTATTTATTTATGTTTTTCAACCCGAGATATTTGTACTTTATGATTTCGCTCCGTACTTTATGAGTTAACATTACGCAAAATCACAAATTCTAATTTAATAATAATTAAGCTATCCAGATTAAATTATCGGATAGCTATATAAGGTTCTCGGGTCAAGGAATCAAGACGATTTGACGTTTTCTAGAGCCGTATCAACTGACTGTTGTAGGGCGAGAAACTTCTCCAAGCGAACAAGCTTGACCGTCTGAGTAACACGGGCATTAGTGACAATTTGGAAAGTGCCTTTGGAGTTTTGAGCCTGCTTGGCTAACTGTACCAAAGCACCCAAGCCAGAGCTATCAACAAAATCGATTTGCGAGAGATCCAGAATAATGTGCCCTGGTCCCTCGTCAATCTTGCTCCCAATAACCTTGCGAAATGTCGGTTCGGAAAAGGCGTCTAACAAACCTGTGAGGCGGAATAGCTGGCAGTTATCCCGGACTTCACGAGTGCCTCTCAGGCTTACAGTTAGATTAAGTGGCTCAGCAATAATTCCCTCCAGATAAGTTATGGTGAACGCTCAAGTATAGATGGTTTTAGTGTAGGTTGTCTACAACCTACTGGCAGGGAAGATGGGATATAGGGGAAAAGAGGAAAGTAGAGAGCCACACAGTAAGACTGGTGCTGCTTTGAGGGTAATCAGAAGGTAGGTAACTGGGGTTAGCCATAGGTATACCCTAACGGTGAGGGAAAATGATCCCTGCCTTTTTGCTCCCTCACTTTCTTACTTTTATTGTCTGCCTCATCTTTGTTGTCCCCTTACCCTTGCGCGACTTTCTTCATTTTTATCCTACTTTGGCAACTGTTGCTCGACGAGCAGCTCGCATTGTTTGAACAAATTGCTCAAACAGATAGTCAGCATCGTGAGGACCAGGACTTGCCTCTGGATGATATTGTACGGAAAACACAGGCAAAGACTTGTGACGTAATCCAGCAACAGTCAAGTCGTTTAAATTAAGATGGCTAATTTCTACAACGCTGTTAGGTAAAGTGTCTGGATCAATTGCAAAGCTATGGTTTTGGCTGGTAATTTCTACTTTTTGTTGTAGACCAGCTGGCTGATTTAAACCACGATGACCAAATTTTAGTTTAAAAGTTTCCGCTCCTAGTGCATGACCCAATATCTGGTGTCCCATACAAATACCAAATATCGGTTTGTTTGTCTCCAGTAACGCTTTCGTGGTTTTTATTCCTTCGGTGACAGATGCTGGATCGCCAGGACCATTAGAAAGAAAGATTCCATCGGGATTGTATTTGAGAATTTCTTCTGGTAAGGTATTTGCGGGAACAATAATAACCCGACAACCGTAACTTGCTAAACGACGCAAAATATTGCGTTTTACCCCAAAGTCAATAGCGACGACAGTAAAAGATTCCTCGGAATTTTCTTGACAAGCAGGGTTAAACTCCCATACTGGCTGCGTGGGATCAGACCATTCATATGTGTCTGGGGTGGTAACCTCGTGGACAAGGTTCAATCCTTTCATGTTAGGGGCTGCCTGTACTTGCTCTAGCAATTCAGCCTCATCCAGAATTTCTGTGGAAATACCACCATTCATGGCTCCGAACTCCCGAATTTTACGAGTTAATGCGCGGGTATCAATTCCATAGATACCAGGTATATGGTGCTGTTCTAGGTATTCTGGTAAGGATTGTGTTGAGCGCCAATTACTCGGTCGAGTACAAATATTGCGAGCAATAGCACCCCGCACCTGTGGTTTACTTGATTCTTCGTCCTCTAGATTAACGCCAGTATTCCCCAATTCAGGATAAGTAAAAACAACTATCTGACCACAGTAACTAGGGTCTGTCAGGACTTCTTGGTATCCACTCATACCAGTGTTAAAGACAACTTCCCCAATCGTGGTTCTAGTGGCACCAAAAGACCAACCACGATATGTGGTTCCATCTGCCAAAACAAAAATAGCAGGTATTGCGTCAAAAACAGACATAAGCGATAACATTCCAAGATTTGTGATTAGGCGACAGGTAAACAGTTCAAAATTTCAAAAATGCCCTATGCCTTGGGCACACACTTTACGCTCATTCCAAATTTCAAATGAAAAAAACAGTATTGGTAACCATCCTGCTCGCTTGCTGTATGGAAATTTAATGGAGGACAGGTAAAACACGAGTTACAAAATAATTAAGCTTTAATTTCATCATCACTTTACCTGTCCGTTTACAGATTATGAAATTCTTACCCCGTACTTTACAAACTAAAATTTAAGAGCATGACATATAAAATCTTCCAACAATAATAGACAGTCGCAGAAAATTTCTACGCCGAAGCGCAAGTAAAATTATAATTAATCATGCATCAGTTTATCTTATCCCGAGCAGCGCTGGTTCTTCTGTCAACCACACTAGCGGTTTTGACTGTTGCCTGTAATGGAAAGCAACAGGTTAGCGTTACAAGTCATGAGGAGCAACCTGCGTCTAAAGATCAAAGCGTTGCATCCCCTGTAGCGACAATGGCACCTCCAAGTGCTACTCCACAACCACAGCCGACGGTGCAACCCACCAGAGAGATGTCAGTTAACTATTTTGAACAGGGACTGAACAAAGCTGTTGGAGCTCTCAACATCAGCCAATCAGCTAAATCGACTGAGGATTGGAATTTTGTGGCAATTCTGCTTGCAGATGCGATCGCCTTAATGAAAAAAGTGCCAGCTGATAGTCCTGATTTCACAAACGCCCAAGCAAAAATCTTAGATTACCAGCTTGATCTCAAAAATGCAATACACAAAGCCGTCCCCCCTATCAATCCGTTACAACAAGCGCAACCAGAAAGGATAGCTGCCATTCCTCAAGTTTCTGTGACACCAACTGTGACACCAACTGTGACACCAGCTATTACCCAACCAACTATCACCAAAACACCTGCCGCAGCACCAGAAAAATTCCAACCACCATTACCACAGGTGACTCCACTAACACCGCTTAAACAACAACAGGTGTTTGTTCCACCAACAATTAAACGACAAAACGAACAACTGGTGTATATAGCCCAGATTAAACGACGAATTGGTGGTACGCCAATTATCGAAGTCACCTTTAATGGCACTCAACCGTTTGAGATGATTTTAGATACTGGAGCTAGTGGCACAGTGATCACCCAGAATATGGCAAATGCTTTGGGAGTGGTGCAAGTTGGAAAGGCTAAGGCAAACACAGCAAATTCTAAAGCAGTGGAATTTCCTATCGGTTATGTGGATTCGATGGAAATTGCAGGGGCGAAAGTGAATCATGTTTCTGTGGCGATCGCAAACGCGGATTTAGAAACTGGGCTTCTCGGACATGACTTTTTTGGTGGCTACGATATCACCATTAAACGCGACATTGTAGAATTTCGTCCCCAATCGACTTCGCCTGTTTGGGGTGGGCGATCCGCGCCAATGCCGATTGGGCGGCTAAGAGATAACCCATCGCAAACCACTCCCAGAGTAACTGAGTTTACTGCTCCAACTGTGCCCAAGCAACTCCCTTCTGTAACAGATCCTTAGTGCTTGTGACAAAACTCTCCATTCAACGCACTGTTATACTTGCTTAACTCTTGCTTGACACCTTTCAAATCTAAGAACAACTTATACCATTTTGGATTTTAGATTTTAGATTTTAGATTTTCAAACAATTACTAGTAATCGCTTAATGCGTTCCATCTGTCGCAAACTTTTTTTGAATTGGTATCATTTAATTTAAAAATACTTGACATTTGATACTTTTTGATCGTTAATTAAGTTTCTTAACATGACATTTTTTTACCTATTCTTAACCTATTCTTAACTTGCACTTAATATTGACGTTGTTTACTTATTACTAATTCACTTTTTGCTGCAACATTAAAGCCCTCCAAAATCTGATAACTCCAGAAATTGGAGGGTTGTTTCTGCTACTAAGTAGCAAATAAACCTTTGCAATCCTATCGAAGCAATATTAGAACAGACTTTGAAGGATAATCACTTTCTCTTAGATACAGTCAAGTCCTACTTGCTCAAAGAAATTGTACCTCAAGCGAACAAGATAGACCATGATCCAAATACTTTATTCTATGCACTCCGAGGTCTTGGGGAATTAGACCTTTTGGCACTCAAGGTTCCACGTCACTGGAGTGGAAAAGAAGTTAGTGAACAGACATATGGCACCTTCCAAGAACTAGTAGCACGCCATTCTGGTGCTTTAGTCTTTTTGCAAACTCAACACCAGAGTGCGGCTAGTATGCTTGTTGCTAGTGCCAACTCGTCCCTACAGGAAAGATACCTCCCCCGTATGGGCAACGGTCAAGTTTTACTGGGTGTTGGTTTTTCCCAGTTGCGACGCGCAGGTGATCCCCTGACTGTAGCCACACCGGTTGCTGGGGGATATCAACTTAATGGGGTTGTTCCTTGGGTGACAGGATGGGAATTTTTTGGCGAATTTATCATTGCTGCCACATTACCAGATGGTGGCGCTGTTTATGGTATTGTCCCGTTAGTCGAAACACATCAAGAGTCAGGAGGTACGCTGACACTTTCACCTCCAGCACAGCTGGCGGCGATGACATCAGCTAATACCGTAACCGCTACCCTGAAAAACTGGTTCTTATCCACACAAAGTGTTGTTTTCATTAAACCTGCTGGTTGGATTCACGAAAACGATAAAAAGAATATTCTTGCAGCTGTTTTTATGGCGACGGGATGCGCCCTTGCTGGTTTAGATATTGTGGAGTCTGTCGTCAGCAGAAAACCTCTACCTTTTATCCAAAAAGCTTTTGATTCTCTGCAACAGGAATTAAATAACTGTCGCAACGCTGTTCGCGAAGCGCAAAATAATTCTAGTTTAGAATTTGCTGAACGCTTACAATTGCGGGCTTGGGCGATTGATCTTGCAGGACGAATTGCTCATGCAGCGGTGACTGTTTCTAGTGGTGCTGCTATATATAGTCATCATAATGCACAACGGGTGTACCGTGAGGCGCTGGTCTTTACTGTGATGGGTCAAACTCCTGCTATTATGGAAGCAACTTTGGGGAGATTGACGCGATCAGGTTTTGAGAATGAACCGCACCAGAGCAATTTGCGGTGTGGATCTTCCTCCCGCAAAGTTCGCGGTGGGCGCAGAGGAAGCAGAGAAGGAACAGAAGAGGAGAAAAAGATCGCTTATTCGCGGGTGATACATTTGAGTCATGTCATTGACTCGGATATTCCTCAATGGCAAGGTGATCCACCAGTTGAATTTGAGACTGTGGCGGAATTGCATAAGGATGGTTATTATCTGCGGCGTTTTTCTCTAGGAGAACACAGCGCGACTCATATTAATGCTTCCAACAGTTTTCACCTTGATGGTGTAGGGATTCACGAGTATTCTGCTGAGTCGTTGGTTGTCCCTGGCGTAGTTATTGATATTCGGGAACAGGCGCTGCTAAATCCGGATTACACTCTTTGTGTTGAGGATATTCTGAGTTGGGAGGAACGCTACGGTAAGATTCCACCTGGTTGTGTGGTGTTACTCTATACGGGTTGGCAAGAGAAATGGTTGGAGAAAAATGCTTTTTTATACCAGGACGAGCAAGGAAGTATGCATTTTCCTGGGTTTGGTAGCGATGCGACGCGGTTCTTACTGGAGGAACGTCAAATTGCAGGGGTTGGAATTGATACTCATGGGGTGGATTCCGGACAAGATACTACTTTTGGGACTAATTCCTTGGTGTTGGAGAAACCGCGTATTGTATTGGAGAATTTAACGAATTTGAACCAGTTACCGCCAACAGGGGCGACTCTAGCAATTGGTGCGTTGCGGTTACGGGGTGGTTCGGGTTCTCCGGTTGGGGTGTTGGCGTTTGTGCCGTAAATTTATAATTCCTCTACAGAGGTTTAGATAACTTGACTGCATTTGCGCTTCAAAAGCAAAACTGCATATAAAGCCCCGAGAGACAGTAAACCTACTGTTGAAGCTGGTTCGGGTACGGTTATGGAGGCGTAAGTAATACCAACGGGACGCAACAACCGACTGTTAGTAGGTACGAAGACGGAACCAGACTGACTTGGGGCGGGTAAGGGGTTTCCAGTCACTTCGTCATAACGCAGGATTGCGCCAAAGTTATTGTTTGTCGTATCAAACCCAACTGTGTAGAGGATATTGTTAGGATCGATGGTTAAATTACCAATGAAATTGTTACTTGGTGTATTTGTGTAATTGGTGGATAAAACATCCAGTAACTGCCCTGTCTTGAAATCATATCTTCTGATTCCGTTAGCAAAGTCACTCACAAAAAGGTCACCTTTGGAACCAAGTGTTAACCCAAGGAGACTAACAAATTGAGGGCTGTCTGGTAGTGGTGTTGGCTGTTCAATAAAGACAGTAGACGTTTTGGTTGCTAAATCAAAACGCAGCACTTGGCTGGGTAAACCGGGAAAAGTGGGAACGCCATCAACAGCAACACTACCTTGAGTCGTGACATATAAGCTTCCATCTGGACCGAAAAGCAGATCGTTTGGTCCATTCAAACCTCCAGGTTGACCATTTCCCTGAGCAAATTTATCAACAAACACTCCTGTGGTGGCGTTGAAACGTAAAATCTCGTCACTTAAAAAACTCGCGACGTAAAGATAACCATCGGGACCGAATGCTGCACCATAGGGGCGAATCAAACCGTTACCAGAGGCAAAAACATCGATAAATTCTCCAGTCTTTCCGTTGTAGCGAAGGATTGCAGAAGTTTCAGGGGTAGTTCCGCTGCTAACGTAGAAGTTACCATCAGGACCGAAGTTCAAGTCATCTGGATCTTTTAAACCGCCACTTGTTGCTTTAACGAACTCGCCTAGAAAGTTCCCATTCTGCTCATCATACATGATTACATTGTCACCTCTAGTGTTACCAATCAAAAGAACTGCACTAGCAGGAGACAAACCAAGACCAAAGGCACTCAAGCCACTTACAACGACAGAAGCAGCAAAAGTCGCAAACTTGTTATTCATTATAATTACGCAGTTAATTATGAAAGCTGGTAATTATTTTACAGAAAATGTGTCACAAAAGATTCTTTGGATACAAATATTTGGAGCAACTTTGGCAATTGGTGTGTTGCTGTTGCGTGATGGTTTGGGTTCTCCGGCTGGGGTGTTGGCGTTGATTCCATAAAAAATCTTTGTTGGCTTTTGATTTTGTTGGGTTTTGATAAAAATAGGACTTACGCATTTGGAGGAAGGAGACAAAAAGATTATCTCCTGCTGTCTCCTCCTCGATTGCTTTTTAAGTCCATTCAACTGTGCGAAAGTTTTCTACGAATCTGCTGAAAGTTTATCCTATGTAAGCTTATCAAGCTGAGTTACGATTCCAGCAATTTTTACCAGTCCTGAAGCTGGGCTTAAAATTACGTTAACAAGGTTTGTAAGATTCGTTAAAATTTGTACCAACTTATTCACTTCTTGCAGTTCTTCGATAGCAGCGCCTAACTTATCCGTGACGTTTGTTATTTTTTTTGCTGGTTCCTGTAAATCAGTTCGTATTTCGTTAATTTGTTCAATAGCTATCTTATTTATACTACGAATAAGACGATCTGCCGAGTCTGATATTTTTAAGGAATTTGACAGATTTATCTGAAAGTTTACAACTAACTCTTCTCTTCTATCCCGGATTGAATTAACAAGTTCGATCATCCTAGTCTTCAAGTCTTCCAATTCACTCGATTTCAGAGTAAACCCTACCATATTACATCTCCTTTTATATTAAAACTGTGAGTAAGAATGAAACTTTTTCGGACACAAATTTAAGTTATAAACCTTTCTGCATTTTTTGAATTAAAGGTTCTAAGCTTCTTTCGTATTCAGATACTATTTTTCCAACATTTTTGATTTCCTCCTCATCGTATCTAATTGCTTTTTCTTTAGTCGCTGATTTATCTGCTTTAGGTGTGTAAAGGTCTTGACAATAGTTTGGTAACTGGGCATCATCGAGCTTATCTTTACCTTTACCTTGAAACTCCGTTTTCAGATCGCTATGCATTTTCGCTATTTTCTGAAGTAGTTCTACATAGTTTTCTGCAGCATCTCTTCTACTTCTGATAGAATCCATAGCCTTGTTATAGTTTTCTTCTAGCGTGATGAAATCTAGAGGTCGTTCCTGGTAAACTGCTGTAACCCCACCTATGTAATTAACAACGTACTCTCGGATTTCTAGCTCTTCTGCTTTCAAAATTCCATTAACATAAGCCTGTTGTGTAAGTCCTGTTAAGCCTCCTTTTGCAGGTTCGTTAGAGGCTAAATCTTTTACACCAGATGTTGCACCAATATAAGTCTGTATATCTTTATCGGTACACACAATTGCTTTTTTTAACTTTTCGCGGCGAAATTCCCTTGTGAATGCATTGGTAATAAATTTGGCAATATTTATGCCAGCGTCAACATCAGAGTTATTTAAACTAGAGAGTTTTCCGTTAGATTGCGGAATTTTTAAATTCTTGAGTGATTCACCAAGAGCATCAAAGTTTTTATCGAAAGATACAGTATCACCGCTAGCAATTTTACCCAAAGCTTTTAAATATTCTACAAGAACAGAGTTTGCTTGTTTAACATTATTGACAGCCGGTCTGTTGGAATTCTCACAAATTGTTTCTTCTTCTTCTCGCTTTCGTACTGGACCTGATGAGCTTCGATCTGCTCCAGAGGGTGGAGCTACCAGAAAAGACATGTATTTCGTTCTTGTTATGCAAGAGTTATAAATGTCATCAGCTATATTTGAGGATGTTTGATCCAACGTATCAGCCATTTTTCCTACATTTTTAACTGAGGTAAAATCACGACCACAACTGTTAAGTAAAAGAGCAAGCGGAACTAGAGCAAATATTGCTCTGCGAGGTTTCATATGAGGTATCATGTAATTTTTTTAGGTATGATTGAGAAAGAAAGTTAAGCTGATTTGTCTTCCTTCTACATTCTTAATAGGTGCAACGGAAAGTGACTTATGCACTTGTGAGATAAAAATAGATAAGATGTCGTTTTGCCTTTAGTTCACTACCCTGAGGTGTGACTTGACTACAACCGATAAATCAAGCGAAACTGGTGCAAATGTTCCAGTGCATCTCAAATCCGGAGGTGTATATCATGATCACTCCCCTGACTTGTCGCAATTACATCGCCGCTGAATGGGTGAATGCTGCTTGTGTTGACACCCTAGAAAGTCGTAACCCTGCTGATAGCCGGGAAGTTGTTGCGACTTTCCCGCGTTCTGCAGCAGTTGATGTTGACAATGCAGTCGCAGCAGCCCGCAAGGGATACCGCAGTTGGCGACTTGTCCCCGCGCCAGCAAGAGCAGAATATATCCATAAAGTGGGAGAACTTTTACAAAAATACAAAGAAGAACTCGCCCAAATCATGAGTCGGGAAATGGGTAAACCCCTGACGGAAGCACGGGGAGATGTTCAAGAAGGTATTGATTGCGCTTTTTACAATGCTGGTGAAGGACGACGATTGTTTGGGCAAACAACACCTTCAGAAATGCCCAACAAATTCGCGATGACGGTAAGAACGCCCGTTGGAGTTTGCGCCCTGATCACTCCGTGGAATTTCCCAGTCGCTATTCCCTGCTGGAAAATGATGCCAGCTTTGGTATGCGGTAATACTGTTATCCTCAAACCCGCTGAGGATACCCCCGCTTGTGCAACGAAACTTATTGAGATTTTTGCAGAAGCTGGTTTTCCTGAAGGTGTTGTCAATTTGGTGCATGGGGTGGGACAAGAAGCGGGAAAAGCTTTAGTTGAACATCCTGATGTTGACTTGGTATCTTTTACGGGTTCTTCTGAGACGGGTGCTTTTGTCGCCTCGACTTGCGGACGCACTCACAAGCGAGTTTGTTTGGAGATGGGCGGTAAAAATGCTCAAATTGTAATGGAAGATGCAGATTTAGAACTTGCTCTTGAGGGTGCAGTTTGGGGGGCTTTTGGAACAACTGGGCAAAGATGTACTGCTACAAGTCGCCTGATTTTGCACCGCGACATCAAAGAGAAATTTACCGCTATGCTTAAAGAGCGCACTAGTAAGTTACGCTTGGGCGCAGGAATTGATCCCAACACTGATATAGGTCCAATTATTAACGAAACGCAACTTCAACGGGTGCGCAAGTATCTGGATATTGCTCGTGAAGAAGGTGCAAAAGTCTTGATTGGTGGAGAAATCGCAACTGAGGGAGAATTACAACACGGTTACTTTTTTCAACCGACTATTCTTGATCAAGTCACTCCCAAGATGCGAGTCGCTTGTGAAGAGATATTTGGACCTGTGGTGGCGGTGATAGAGGTGAGTTCATTTGAAGAGGCGATCGCCATCCTCAACAACACTCCCTACGGTCTTTCTTCTTCAATCTACACCCGCGATGTCAACCGCGCTTTCGCCGCTATGCGCGATATTGAAGCCGGGATCACTTATATCAATGGTCCTACGATTGGTGCAGAAGTTCATTTGCCCTTTGGTGGTGTCAAACAAACTGGAAACGGACACCGGGAAGCTGGTTCTGCTGTTTTGGATGTGTTTACAGAATGGAAGACTGTGTACGTGGACTTCTCTGGAAGTTTGCAGCGTGCTCAAATAGATAATCGTAGTTAGGTTATTGGATTTATGGATACAAGCGCCAGCACAATTAAACTCGACCAGTTTTTAAAGTTCGTGGGTATCGCACCAACTGGTGGGCAAGCTAAGCTACTCATTCAAGGAGGCGATGTCAAAGTTAATAATACAGTTGAAACCCGACGAGGACGGAAATTAGTATCAGGCGACAAGGTGACGCTGGGAGGACAAACCTTTGAGGTTGATTTGGAGAATTTATAATTTTTCTAATACCGTTTCACGAAACACTTAATACAAATAATTTGTTTCTAATTCTTTCCCCCTGCTCCCTGCCCCTGCTACCCATTTGTCTCAACCTTAAAGTAAAACAATATAATGGGTATAGGAAATAACATCAGTCATTAATCAGTCAACTTCCTGCATGAGCGCAGATTTTCAAAAATACCTGCAATCTGTGTGTGATGCTTACCAACGTTGGTGGAGGCTGTACACCATCACGGATGTGCAAGGATCTAAACCAGCACACCTTAAAAGTGTACCGTCGCCTTTTGGTTTTGACTTGATGGTGGAAACGGTACAGCCTCAGGAGCGGGATAAAGGCGAGACATCAGAGAAAACAGAACGCCTACCAGTGCAGGAAGGTTTACGTAAATATTCTGAAAATCATGTGCTACTTGTAGGAAGACCTGGTTCAGGCAAGTCCACAGCGTTAGCGCGGTTGTTGCTGGAAGAAGCACAGAAGGCAAGATCCCCCCTCAATCCCGCCTTAAAAAGGGGAGAAGAAGAGTTACAGTCAAAACCCCCCTTTTCAAGGGGGGTGCCGCAGGCGGAGGGATCTAATTTTGGGAGGTTAGGTCAAATCCCCGTGCTAGTGGAGTTGCGGCAATACAAAACTTCGGTGCTGGATTTGATTGAAGATTTCTTGCAGCGGCATCAGTTACGCCTAGAAGTGACAAAAATTAAAGACTTGCTGTTTGACGGGCAATTTTTGCTACTGCTAGATGGAGTCAACGAGTTACCCAATGAAGATGCACGGCGAGACTTAAAAACCTTTCGGCAGAATTATCCGAACACCCCAATGATTTTCACCACGCGAGATTTGGGTGTGGGTGGCGACTTGGGCATTGAGAAAAAGCTGGAAATGCAGCGGTTGACGAAAGGACAGATGCAGCAGTTTGTTCGCGCCTATTTACCAGAACAAGGTGAGGAAATGCTGCGCCGGTTGGGTGGAAGGTTGCGGGAGTTCGGGCAAACGCCGCTGTTGCTGTTCATGCTGTGTGAGTTATTTAGAACAACGGGCAATGTTCCACCGAATTTGGGTTTAGTGTTTCGCTGCTTTGCCCAGAGTTATGACGGCACAATCAAAGATGATGTCCCGGTTTCTGGTGAGTCGCGCCGTTGGTGGCAGGAGTTATTGCAGCATTTGGCGTTTGCGATGATGCAGGGAGAAACGCCTACAGAGTTGCGAGTCACGATTGAGAGGCGAGAAGCGGAAGCAATTTTCACGAAGTTTCTTGAAGGTAAAGTTGATTATCCTGCGAGTCGGGCGAAAGAATGGTTAGAGGATTTGCTCAAGCATCATTTAATCCAAGTTGCCAGTAATGAGCAAATAGAGTTTCGCCACCAGCTGCTTCAGGAATACTACGCCGCAGAATGTTTACTCCAGCAGCTTCCCAATATTAGTGATGAGAAGTTGAAACGAGATTATCTCAATTATTTGAAGTGGACAGAACCTTTAGCGCTGATGTTGGCGTTGGTGAAGAAGGAGAAAAAAGAGCAGGCGGTGCAGGTGGTGAAGTTAGCCTTGGATGTGGATTTGCAATTAGGGGCAAGGTTGGCGGGGGAGGTAAAGCGAGAGTTTCAGGAAAAAACAGTTAGTTTCATTTTAGAGTTGGAGGTTCCTGAATTACTCAAGATTGAGTTTTTAACGATCACGCGATCCGGGTGTAAGCAGGCGATCGCATTTTTAAGTCATAGATTATTACAACATGAAGATTATTATGTGCGTAGAACAGCGGCATCTGCATTAAGAAACATCAAAGATTCCCAGGCAGTACAAGCATTGATTCAAGCTTTGAATCATGAAGATTCTCATGTACGTAGCAGTGCCGCATGTGCATTAGGAGAAGTCAAAGATTCCCAGGCAGTACAAGCATTAATTCAAGCTTTGAATCATAAAGATTCTCATGTACGTAGCAGTGCCGCATGTGCATTAACAGAAATAAAATTTTACCACAAACTAGAAGTATGGATGATACCTTTTCATCAGGATGATTATTATGTGCGTAAGAGAGCCAGATCTGTATCAGAAATAGGAAACATCAAAGATTCTCAGGCAGTACAAGCTTTGATTATAGCTTTGAAGGCACAATATTCTCATGTACGTAGGGGAGCCGCATCTGCATTAGCAGAAATCAAAGATTCCCAAGCAGTACAAGCTTTGATTATAGCTTTGAATGATGAAGTTTTTACTGTGCGTGAGAGAGCCGCATATGCATTAGGAAAAATCAAAGATTCCCAGGCGGTACCAGCTTTGATTATAGCTTTGAATGATGAAGTTGTTTATGTACGTGGGAGCGCCGCATATGCATTAGGAGAAATAAAAGATTCCCAGGGAGTACCAGCTTTGATTCAAGCTTTAAATGAGCTAGATTATTCTGTGCGTAAGAGTGCCGCAGATGCATTAGGAAAAATAGGTGATTCGGAAATACTTTCTCAGATGTGGAAGTTACAATTAACTAAGGCATATGACACGGAAAGTGTTATTTTAAAAATTCAACAGCGTTGCAAATTTTATAACCATGAAATTTTTCATTCTCCCCCAGTTGAGGAGGAAACTAAAACCAAATCAGAAACTTCTAAATCGTTAACTTACATCATTGAACGTGTAGGTAACCTCAACACAGGAGATGTCAATATCCAGGGCGGCAATCAAATTGGAACTCAGCACAACCAACTAAATAACAACGATTAAGACTATGTCAGAAACTTCTAAATACCAAAATAGTTTTCATTTCAATCAAGCCCCTGGCAATGTCAACACAGGAGATGTTACCATTCAGCGTGATCAAGTTGGCATTCAACACAACTACGCGCCAGAACAAAAACAAAATCTGGCGGAAGCAGCGAAAGAGATTCAGGAATTGCTAGATCAACTGTCTGTGAGTTATCCAACAAGCACTGAATCTCAAAAGCAGGCGATCGCCAATCAAGCAATAGCCCATATCAAGCGCGACAACCCAACCACTTGGCAACGGTTACGCAGTGCTACTGAGGCTGCATTAATTGAGGCGTTTAAGGAAGTGCTTGATAATCCGTTTATTAATGTCACGGTTGCTGCTGTTGAAGGTTATAGGAAAGCTGAGTAAGAAATATAAAAGGTACAAGCCCCTACGCGCATTAAAGATTTGATGATTTTCACTTTATAGTCTTAAGCTCGCCAGTCAAACTCATTACTACTAGGAGCGAGGCTAATTAACTCTTCAAGATTTCGTTGGATTGTATTGCAAATCACATCTAACGGTAGATCACTGGGATCGTGCCCGAAAGGCTCTTCGATTTCCGAGCCAATTTCTTCAATACTTAATAAAATGAACGTGATAAAAGCCGTAACGATACCAGTCCACCAACCTAAATCACCGACTATTTCAAGAGGCAATACTAGACAGAAAATTAATAATAATTGTTTTAGTACAATACTATATATCAAAGGCATTGGAGTTTTTAAAATGCGTTCACAGCCACCCAAAATATCTACTAACTCATTCACCAAGTTATGTAAGGCAGTCAACTGATAAATATCTAGAGAATTATGCTCGTGTTGATACTGCAAATAATCTCTAATCCATAAGGAAATTTGTAAAGGAGGATGATGAGTTTCTTTAAGTTTTAAATACTGCATTTCGGAAATTAAGGACGCTAACTGCTCGTCCAAAGGTTCTGCCCTAAGATGTAACTTCATCGCGACAGCGAAAGCAACTAATAGCCGAATTGTTGCCTCTTTTTTAACTTTCTCTTTATGTGATTTCTCTTTAACTATTACATAAATTCCCTGAGCCAGGTTACGAGTTGCATTAACTAAAGAACCCCAAAGTTTACGACCTTCCCAAAACCGCTCATTCGCTGTATTTGTCCGGAATACCAATAACAAACTAAAACCAATATTGAAAGCAAAAATAGCATTTGTAAGAACACCATTCTTATTTGTGAAGCCATTAAAAAAATCAAAACGCTTGCATAATATTGTTACAATAAATCCATACATGCCACAAAAGATTACCCAAGGAAGAATTGTTGGAAGAACTGACGTTTCGAGTATCAAAATGACTTTTAAAAAATTAAGTTTTTTACCCCTATATAAATTATATTTTCCTGTTAATGAATTGTTGGCGTTGGTGATAAAATGTTTCAACCATTTTGGTGCCTTCCTGGAATGAAAGCTGCTCATATGTGAAACCTCAAAATAATTTAATGTAGAAAGTTAAAAGGGAACTAAAGGAAATTCATTAATGAATCTATATTTACATTTGGATGTACTATTTTTCCTCATTTTCAAGTAATGTAGCCGCTTTAAACATAATCCTAAAACAAAAAAAATTAGTCGTCACCCTTACGTTATATTTTTCTGCTGAAATTAAGAAGAAACACAGATCGCAAAAACAGATCGCAAAAAAAACCGAGACTGAAAATCTAACAGTCTCCAAATCAGACTAATCGTAGCTATAATGCAAACAACCAACTATTTGCAGTATGAACCAACTTTGGAAACTCCTGAATAATTTGATAGAGACTAAATTTAGCCGCTAAAAACCCCAGTACAAGATGAGTGGTAATTTGGTATCTTTAATTTTCTACTTACCTTGTAGCAATAGATTGCACTCCTGCCATTAAACCTAACGATACCCGTATTTTGCGATTAGGAGTCGGCTGTTAGCTTGATGTTTCCAATCCAAAATCAGTCTCAAAACTTTTCGCAAAATATAAAATTGGTATAGTATTGACTCAAATAAATCCAGTGTCAAAGAACGTCCAAGAAACTCACTTAAACCGTGCGCGTGCTAGTCTAAGCCTTGCGCTGTCTTGGTATGGAAATCTTCGTAAACCGGGACAGTCGTCATCAAACTCACAATTAGCAGGTTTGGTCAAACCAGAATTGGAACTTTTGACCTCGACACTTAACAAACTAGACTATAACCTGGTTCGTATTGCTGTTTTTGGTTTGGTGAGTCGTGGAAAGTCAGCGGTGTTGAATGCTTTACTGGGACAAAAGATTTTACAAACTGGTCCTCTTAACGGTGTGACTCAGTACCCCCGTTCTGTACGCTGGAATCCTGGTGGTAAGGTGCAGGTGGAGTTAATTGATACACCAGGATTAGATGAAATTGAGGGTGCATCTCGGGCACAAATGGCGCGAGAAGTCGTGCGTCACGCAGATTTGATTCTCTTTGTCGTATCTGGTGATATCACTCGCACTGAGTACGAAATGCTGTGTGAATTGCGTCAAGCACAAAAACCTTTAATTTTGGTGTTCAACAAAATAGACCTTTACCCAGATACAGACAAAACAACAATTTACAATAATTTACAACAGTTGGGTGCAGGAAATCCCCAGGGAAAACCCTTAAAACCTGATGAAATTGTGATGGTGGCGGCGGAACCTGCACCGATGGAAGTACGGGTTGAATGGTCTGATGGTAGTGTCGCACATGAATGGGAGACTCCACCACCACAAATAGACGAATTAAAAGAAACAATTCTTAAAATTCTCAATCGTGAGGGGCGATCGCTTCTTGCTTTAAACGCACTCATTCAAGCACGAGATGCACAAGAGGCGATCGCCCAAAAAACCATCGACTTTCGCCAACAACAAGCAGAAGACCTGATTTGGCAATTTACCAAATACAAAGCTTTAGCAGTAGGACTAAATCCCATCCCCTTGTTAGATGTTCTAGGCGGAACAGTTGCCGATTTAGCTTTGATTCGCTCACTTGCACGCCTGTACGGCTTACCAATGACTGGGTACGAAGCAGGAAATTTTTTAAAAACGATTTTATTAAGCTCTGGTGGCTTACTGCTGGGAGAACTAGGTAGCAGTTTCCTGTTAGGTTTGGGTAAGAGTACAGCTGCAATTGCTTCTGGAGAAAACCCAATAAATATCACTGCTTATGCGGGAACTGCAATGACGCAAGCTGGTATCGCAGGCTACGGAGCATATACTGTGGGAAAAGCAGCACAAGTCTATTTAGAAAAAGGCTGTTCTTGGGGACAATTGGGAGCGAGTACAGTTATTAAAGAAATCTTAGCTGAAGTGGAACCAAATACGATTTTGTATCGTTTGCGGCAAGAGTTAGGGGGATATTTGGGGTAGCAACTGGCGTGCCAAGGACGCCAAGAGGTTATTTGTCTCGAAGTTCAGATGCTGCAGATTGAGTCATTTGTTGTAGGACTTCTAAATCAGGGGGTGGAGTTTCACTTTCCATACCCAGCCACAATAAATACTCGATATTCCCAGCAGGACCAGTAAGAGGTGACCAAGTCAAACCTTTGTACTTCCATCCTAATTCACCAGCCGCTTGCAACACCTGAAAAATTGCCTCGGCTTGGTCTTTAGAGTCACGCACAACGCCTTTTTTACCAACGCGGTTTTTTCCCACTTCAAATTGGGGTTTCACTAACAATACAGCCTCCCGAGGAGATTGCAGCAGCTGCCACAAAGCAGGCAAAATCTTGGTTAAGGAAATAAACGACACATCAACCACCGCCAAATCAGCATATTCCCCCCCTTTAGAAGTTCGGGAGTAAATAACATATAACTGTTCTGGTGTCAAATACCGTAAATTGGTGCGTTCCTTCAAAACCACGCGAGAATCATTTCGCAGACGCCAGTCAACTTGTCCATAACCAACGTCAACCCCATAAACCAGCTTTGCCCCAGCTTGCAGCAAGCAATCAGTGAAGCCACCTGTGGAGATACCACCATCAAAACAAATTCGTCCTTCTACAGGAATAGCAAAGACTTCCAATGCTTTTGCTAACTTCTCTCCGCCTCGGGAAACAAAGCGCGATCGCTCCTTAATTTGAATTTGAGCCGCAATATCAACTTCCGTACCTGGCTTGTCAATTATCTGACCATCAACCGTGACTTCTCCCGCTTGGATAAAGCGTTGTGCTAAGGCGCGAGACGAACTTAAATTGAGTTCTACTAATAGAGTGTCGAGTCGTTTTTTAACCAATTATCTTTATCTACTGTAGTATTATTAAATTTAATGCATTATTTATAATTTCTTCTTTGTTAACCAGTTGTTCTAATTCTTCTGGTTGATAACGTCCCTCTTCTACTTCGAGGGTTGCCTCATCGATAGCATTTAAGTACGCTTCTTGCAGGGTTTCCACCAATTCTTCAGGAGTTAAATAAAAACCTCCTGCTTTACGACGCTTATTCTCTCTTTGAATTTCGCGAACTGAATTACGAATAGAGACATCCCAAGAGCGAGTTGTACGATTTTCGGCTTGCTGTTTAATCAGATGCAACAGCAGAATTATCGCGTAGCTACGAATTGTCTTGATTATATCGTTACGGCTCATCTCTTCTAATTCTTCGACGATGACCAACGCTCCTGGTACATCACCTTTGAGCAACAAATCTTTTAACTCTAGTAATTCTTCCATAACCAGCGCCTCAATCGTTGGCACTTTCTATTGTGGCGAATTTTCAGCTTTAGTGCGGTATGCATCGCGAAGGTGGAAAAAAGCGAGTTACCTCAGGGAAACTCGCCTGATTTAAAAACTGACAGAGCAATTTCAATCAGTGAACAGTTAACAGTGAACAGTTATCAAGCAACTGATAACCCTTCGGGGAGAACCTCCGGTTCCGCTGCGCTAACGCAGTCGCCTACGGAGGAGCCAGTACTGATAGCGTAGCGTGGCACTTTGTGCCATAGGAGGGTTTCCCGACAGAGGTATCTGGCGTTGGAGACCCTCCTGCTGCGCTGGCTCACTGATAACTGATAACTGTTAAACATCTGTTTCGCTAAACTCTTCAGTCATGTAGTCAAATGGCTCATCGACAAAGGAAGTATCTGTCACACCTGCTGCAGCCGCTTGCTCTTTGGCAATCTCCTTCATAATCTGGATACCACGAACTGTTGGACCAATTGGCACTCCCAAAGAATTGTAAGTTTCCCGTAGTCCTTGCAGCACCCGTTCATCTAGGACATCCATACTACCAGCAACAAGAGCATAGCTAGCATAGCGTAGGTAGTAGTCCATATCGCGCAGACAAGCCGCATAACGACGAGTGGTGTAGGCATTTCCACCTGGGCGAATCAACTCTGGCAGTTCATCAAATAATTGAGAACCAGCCTGCTTGACAATTATCGCCGCATTTGAATTGATAGCCGCTGCTGCTTGCACACGTGCCGTACCGCTTAGAAAGTAAGACTTAAGGCTGTCAATGGCATTCCGGTCGAAATACCGACCTGCAACGTCATAATTCTTAATTAAACCGGTTACTGCATCCCGCATTTCTTTTTCTCCTAATTAATCCTTTCTATGGTTTGATATTAATCTGACTGCTTTTAGCATTTATGCCTCTTGTAAAAAAAGCCCCAGCACAAAAACAATCTATAGCGCTAATTATGGATTCTATGCCAAAGTTGACCCCTGCGAGATCAACTGTCTACTTTTGTGAAACTAGTTAAGGAAAGGTTAAAGATAATCTTTTAACTTGACATTTTGTAACAAAAAATACAAAATCATCCAAATTCAAATCTTTACGATATTGCAGGTGGCTCATGGATGTGGATTTACAAGCGGGGTCAACATGCTTTGAACACTCTGGTCTTACTATTAAAAAATCGGCAGATTAAGGAGTAACCATGACAACCCCACAAGAAGTTCTGAAGCAGATTCAGGACAATAACATTCAGATGATTGATCTGAAATTCATCGATACCCCAGGAATTTGGCAGCACCTGACGCTTTTCCATAACCAAATCGATGAAAGTTCCTTTACAGACGGCGTACCTTTCGACGGTTCTAGTATCCGGGGTTGGAAAACCATCAATGAATCAGACATGTCGATGGTACTCGATCCAAACACTGCCTGGATCGACCCTTTCATGCAAGAACCAACTCTGAGTATCATTTGTAGCATTAAGGAACCACGGACAGGTGAGTGGTACAGCCGTTGTCCTCGTGTTATTGCCCAGAAAGCAATAGATTATTTAGTTTCCACTGGTCTTGGTGAAACAGCTTTCTTTGGTCCAGAAGCTGAATTTTTCATTTTTGATGATGTCCGCTTTGACCAAACGGCGCACCAAGGCTACTACTACGTAGACTCAGTTGAAGGTCGTTGGAATTCTGGCAAAGAAGAAGGTCCTAACCTGGGTTACAAACCTCCCTTCAAACAGGGTTACTTCCCAGTTCCCCCTACGGATACTTTCCAGGATATTCGCACAGAAATGCTGCTGACAATGGCAAAGTGCGGAGTACCAATTGAAAAGCAACACCACGAAGTAGCCACTGGTGGACAGTGCGAATTGGGCTTCAAGTTTGGTAAGTTGATTGAAGCAGCTGACTGGCTGATGACTTATAAATATGTCATCAAGAACGTAGCCAAGAAGTATGGCAAGACCGTCACCTTCATGCCTAAGCCAATTTTTGGCGATAACGGTTCTGGAATGCACACCCACCAGTCCATTTGGAAAGATGGTCAACCGCTGTTTGCTGGAGATAAATACGCTGGCTTGAGTGAAATGGCGTTGCACTACATTGGCGGTATCCTCAAGCATGCACCAGCACTGCTAGCAATTACTAACCCCACCACCAACTCTTACAAGCGCTTGGTACCCGGTTATGAAGCACCTGTAAACTTGGCTTATTCCCAAGGTAACCGTTCTGCTTCTATCCGTATTCCTTTGTCTGGTACTAACCCCAAAGCCAAGCGGTTGGAGTTCCGTTGTCCTGATGCGACTTCTAACCCCTACCTCGCATTTGCTGCGATGCTGTGTGCCGGAATAGATGGAATTAAGAACAAAATCGACCCAGGTGAACCTCTGGATAAGAATATTTATGAACTTTCTCCTGAAGAACTGGCGAAAGTTCCTTCAACTCCGGGTTCTTTGGAACTAGCATTGGAAGCACTGGAGAAAGACCACGCTTTCTTAACAGAATCAGGCGTGTTCACCGAAGACTTCCTTGAAACTTGGATTTCTTACAAGTTAGATAATGAAGTTAACCCCATGCGGTTACGTCCTCATCCCTACGAATTTGCCCTCTATTACGATGTTTAATTCCTGAGTCGTAAACGCACTCTTCGGCTTACCGCAAGGGTGCGAACGGTCTATTAGCGCTATCTGAGCGCATAAATCGCATAAGCTGAGCCACTCATCCTTTCTGGGTGGCTTTTTTACTTCACATACTCCTGACAGCGGTTTTCAGATCTGGTGGGCATTGCTCATTATAGCTATAGCCAACTCTATTAGGACGTAGGGAACAGGGAACAGGGAACAGGGAACAGGGAACAGGAAATGCTTAACTCGTCAAGAAGTTTGAAAGTCTCGTAATGTCCATATTTTTTCATGAGTTCATGTCCTAATCTACCTGGCAACGGCTATAATATCTCATCGGCTTTTCTGAGCAATGCCCACCCTACGATTTGTGGTCTATTCATATGAAAACCGCTGTCAGCAACCTTAATGCTATGGGACAAGTAACTCGTGATGCCAAGAATTCTCGGTGTACGAATAGCAATGTCTTTCGTGAATACGAAAATTATCAATGTAGAGAGCTTCGATCCAGCCAGCTTTGCAGTAAAAGCCTCTCAAATGCTGTGAAGGTGGAACTTCTTGCTCGCTTGGATATTTCGTCTTCAGATTGTCTATAGATGAGAGTAGCATCTGCTGGTTTTGGAGCTTTGAACCAAGTGGCTGATACTCTGACGTGATGTTCGTCGGCAACGCCGGTGACGTTTACTCGTTGCTTGAGTGCAGCGGGACAGCCGCTTGCGGAAGATGTTTGAGGATATGATCAGCCGTCTGTGCAACGGTGAGATCGGACGTATCCAACCAGTAGCCGAGTCGTGGTGTCTCGGTGCGTAAAACGTGGTCGAACGCATGCACCATTTCTTCGTTGGCGTAGCCCGTCTTCTCACGTGCAGTATCCCGCGCCGCCACGACATCCGGTCTCGGACATAAGACGATAACTGACACAGGGGTATCGTGATAATAGGTGATGACCTCGCTAAGCTCTGAACCAATAATGATGTCTTGATAGACTACCGTAAAGCCAGCCTGCAGGTAAAGTTCTGCCGCCATCGCCGCGAGGCGGTATCGCAGACGGAGTTGCTGATACCCCTGTGCTGACAGTTCAAGCGTCATCTCCGCTTGCCCATTCACGATCATGCGACGGAAGATATCACCACGAAGATGCACGCTTTTCGGCAACTGCTCGGCAACTGCCTGGGCAACGCTAGATTTTCCGGCAGCCATATTCCCAGTAATAAGGATAACCTGTGGCTGATTGTTCGCTGGTGGTTGATTGCTGCCCATGACCTGTTTCGTCTTTCTAGTAATTGTAAATTGAAAACATACATTCAAATTTAGAAATAAAGCATTGTTATCTGAGTTATCTGAAAAAATAACAATGCCCTCACATTACATTTCTACCAAGACGAGTACATCCCATTCGTGACAAGTTTAAGTTGCATCTGACTTTTCAATAACAAATCCCTACAACTTTTTACAATTGTAGGGATTTGCTTTATCTTTTATTTGGTGGCGGGAAGTGGATTTGAACCACTGACCTTCGGGTTATGAGCCCGACGAGCTACCAGGCTGCTCTATCCCGCGTCGTCTCTTCGTCTTCCTAACTATAACACTATAGTCAGAAATTTGGCAACTATAAAATCGATAATTCTCCAATAACTTCTAAACGCTTGTATTTACCGAGGTTCATGAATTTTTCTGACAGGGCTTCGGCAACGCTGGGAGTAATCCAGCCCAACTGCTTGAGTAGGTGAATGGCAACGGCATACTTTGCTCGCTTTGCTCCGTCCATCACTTTAATTGCCAATCCCATGCCCTCACCCAATCTGGCAATGCACTGTACTCCTTCAGCACCAGCTTTACTGACGACATCTCCAAGGGCTAAACGCATCAGTTCTGTATCTAATTCTCCCTCTCCTGCCACCATCACGGAGTGATGCGTCATGGCACGGACAATACGCTCTATGTCCAAACTGCTACGAGAAGCAAGCTGAGCATACAATGACGCCATTTGACCGAGTTGCATCAAATATGTAGGCGCGCCACAGTCATCATGAGCATTGATGAATTCCTCTGCTGGCATTCGCAGCAATTCTGATACTTTGGTGAGAATTAACTGCTGCACTGGGTGTTTTCGCTGCAAGTAGTTATTTAAGGACCAATTGCATTGTTGACAAACGGCGAGCATGCCTGCGTGTTTGCCAGAACAATTGTATTCCAAACGACTGTACTTACCTTCTGGGATTGGACATTGGAGTGCTGAAGGATCGACATCAGCTCGCCAAAGTATATTAAATGCCTGTCTGACTTGCTCTATTGTTCCTCTATGGGAACTTGTCATAATCGCTAGGTCTTTATCGCTTAGGTTATAGCGTTCTAAAGTGCCTGTGCTGGTTACTGCGATCGCCTGAAATGGTTTGAGCGCCGAACGAACAAATGTTGCAGTTTCAGCGTTTCCAGCAACCGATAGCACTCGTCCTCGATCATCACAGACGACGGCTTGGACGATATGCTTTGATTCTATAATGCCTTCACGCAATAACCTGACTTCTAATGCGGCGGCTTGTGTTCGTTTTCCCATTGTCATGGGTAGAAATTTACCATAATTTTGTCCTTTGTCTTTTGTCTTTTGTCTTTAGTCTTTTGTAAATAACAAATGACTCATGACTGATGACTGATGACGATTACACTAGGTGCCAAACTATCGTACCAGCAACGAACAATACAGCCAAGCCAGCAAAGGTCATTTTTAACCGAGTTATAATTGGTTTTATAGAGTATGAAACAATCAGGCGATCGCGTGTCAGCACTTCCTGTGGTTTCATCCAATTTTGACCGTCATACCATCCCGACTCTTCGTAAAAGATGATTGGACTCATCAGGCGATCGCGGATATAAGACCAGCCCAAATATAGCCGTGCTACTACTAGCACGACTCCCACACTTGATCCTGCTATACTGCTGATAATAAACTGTGCACTCTGCTTATGTGGGGCAAAGCTTGCTGCTGCGACTGGGAATGCCACCAACCACGATATTCCCCAAATCCACGCTATTTTTGTGATATACTCGCGCAAATTTAAGGTACAGTCGCGAAACAGCCAGGAGGATTTTAACTCTTCGTACTCATTAAGTGGTTGCTGTTCAGAGGGAACTGGGCAATTTGAGACCGAAGATTTCATCATGTTGGTTTACCCTCACCATCTACGGAAGTTGAAAACTCGATACGTTCTGCATGTCCCCAAAACGCTTCTAGATTATAAAACTCCCGTTCTTTTGGCAACATGATATGAACAATGACTTCCCCATAGTCTTGCGCCACCCAGGAAGCCTCAGATTTTCCTTCTACTCGTAAGGGACGCCTTTGCAATTCTTGTTTGACTTTTTCTTCAATTGCCTCGGCGATCGCTCTCACCTGTACTCTCGAATAGCCCGTCACCAGCACAAAGTAATCTGCCAGGTAACAGACATCTGCTACCTTTAGCAGTAATATATCACCTGCTTTGCGGTCTGATGCCGCTTCGGCGACCTTCAATGCGATCTTTCCACTCACATCGTTGGTGTCAACCTGTGGGCTTCCTACTAGATTGTTTGTCACTGCGATCGATTGTCTTGGGAAATTGCTTGGGAAATAATCAGACATTAAACCTCAGCTGCTCTCTTTTTTTTTAACAATTTTTTACAATGACTCGTGAACTACAATTAAATTGCAACTGTGAGAATTGGTTTTTTTGAATACTAACAAAAAAAACAGGCATCTATACGGTTTTTTGTACAATCGGCTGTTTGGCTTTCCATTTTTGTAGGAACCAGTTACGTGTGAGGATGACTCGCGGATGAATCAAACAAGAACTCTCAAGCAATAATTTGAGAGTAAAGTCACAGGTCAAAGCCACAGCCTGATAAATATTTTGACGGCTCAGTTGCCTTAATGATTGCAATTGTGGGGTATCGCCTCGTCCTGGCTCTACGCTATCAGCCAAAAACACGATAGAACACAGCGGACTCATGCCTGGTCTACCTAAAGTGTGATTGGCAATAGCTTGTAACACTTCTTCATCGTCTACGCCGAATGTCTCTCTTGCGACGATCGCGCTTACGTCTGCATGCAACAAATGGGGATTTGCTGCCATCACTTCGTCTACTTCCAATCCCTCTTCGTGTGCCATTTGCAAAAGTTTTTGTGGTTTAAAACATTTTGCTAAATCGTGCATTAACCCGGCGTGTGCAGCTTTTTCTCGATCCACTTTGTAATGAACTGCGAGATCCATTGCCATTTGCTCAACTCTGAGAATGTGGTTCACTCTGGGAGTTGGAACATTCTGTGTTAACCAGGTTAAGACTTTTTCGCGCATAAAGGCAATCCTGTTGACAATGGAGGCTTGTTGCAGTCATCGACTTGAGTGATGAATAGATAACTTTATTCTAACGAAGTTTTACTATCTAGATTCCTTTGGTCTGAGGAGGAGACGTTTTTGGGCAAAGGAATTGACAAGTGGCTCAATTGTTGAATCTTCAGCTAGCACTGAGTAGAACAAAGACTCGTAGCGAGTTAATGCTTGTTCAAAAGCATACTGCTCAACTGCAAACTTGCGACTATTACACCCTAAGGTTTTTACTTTTTCTGGGTTGTTGTACAAATCTAAAATCGCCTTTGCTAAAGCTTCAGGTTTTTCTGGAGGAACAACCACTCCACCAGCACTTTGTTTAATAGCTCTAGCTGCTGTGCCATTACTGGGCACTGATCCTACCACTGCCCGACCACTGCCGAGCAATATTTGGATTTTCGATGGCATGTTAAAAGATATAACATTTTTCTTTTGCACCACTAAACCCACATCAGCCGCTGCCAACAATTCTGGTAAACTTTCGCGAGGTTGAAAAGGTAGTAGCAAAACATTATCAGCACCGGATTCGGTGCAAGCCATTTGTAACCGCTGCAAACCTTTTGCTTCCCCTACAATCACAAAGGTTATTTCTGGAATATGGCGTAACAAAGAAGCGGCTGTTACAACAGTTTCTAAACCTTGAGTGAGGGCAATGTTGCCAGAGTATAGCACCACAAATTTACCATCTAGGTTATGAGCTACTCTAAAAGCGTTATTTTCTTTTGGCAGAGGTCGGACAAAATTGATATCGACCCAGTTGGGAATTTGTGCAATTTTGCCAAGTGCTACACCCTTTTTTTGTAAATTTTCTACAAAACCGTCAGCAATCACACTAATTTTAGTAGCACTGTGGTAAGCGAATTTTTCTAGTGCTGTTAACACCTTAATAAGCAATTTGTTCTTCAACAATCCAACGTGTAATGCAGCGTCTGGCAATATATCTTGAAGATTTAAGACTACAGGGCATCTGTATAGCCATCCTAAAAAGGCAGTTGGTAAGCAAACAGGTAAGGATGGTGAGGTTGAGAGAATGACATCTGGACGCCAACCTGCGATCGCTGGGAAAAAACTTGTAAGCACGAAGCTTGCATCTAGCAATAATCGGTCTATTAAGTTAGGCTGCGGACGAATCCAAACATAACTCCGTTGGATTTGAACCCCATTCTTGTACTCGCTCACAAACCACTTGCCCCGATAATTCTCGTATATCCGACGCTCAGGGTAATTCGGCATAGCAGTCACTACGCGTACTTGATGTCCGCGCTTAACCAATCCCTCTGCTAATTCAGTCATCAGGGGAGCAATACCAATTGGTTCTGGAGAATAATTGTAAGAGTAAATCAAAATACGCATAGCAAATTAGTTTGAGTCTGAATAACCCTGGTGTCTTTCTATGACAACATTTGTTGTTAACCTTATTCCGCACTTGTGTGAGTTGATATATGCATTTTCCCTTCAGACGCTACCAATGTTAGCCTTTCTTTGTTGAAGATTGAGTAAAATTCGATGCTGGTTTGTAAGAGTTGCGTTAGTATTTTTTTGCCTGAAGGATTGCTATATAAATTATCTATATCATTAAATTCACTTAAGTAAATACGTAATTGTTTTTACTTATGCTCTTTCAAATATAAATATGATTTACGTATAGCTTCAAGAGATTGATGACAAAAAAATCTGACATAAGTGCCAGGAGATCAAAAATTGAGTGTTTAGATTTTGTGGGAGGGGTTTCACCCAACCCCCTTATAAATCTGGCAGGCTTGTTTCGGACACTGCTACATTTTTCCCTTGACTGAACAGGACAACCGGGCGCGCAAAGTCGAGTCAGCGCCGTGCGGTAAGACCGTTTCACTTTAAAGTTAGAACATGGTGGGCAAGTGGGGGAGTCAAATGTATCAGGATTTTTGTGAAAGGGTATAAGACCAGAACAAGCATGTGGCGTGCGTCTGGCGTTGCCGGGTGGAAGATTTCATCGGGCGGAGCGCTAACCGAAGGTTGCTTTGCGTGCATAGACGGCGAAGGGTGTCAACAAGTACGATAACTCTCTGTTGACACCCTTGTGCATGCCTCCACCACTAGTACCGCGCTCGTCCCAAGGGGAGCCACTGCTCTACTTGGGGTTTCCCCAAGTGGAGCAGTGGCGTGACACGCGCTGCGGGACAAGGGAGGCAACTCACTGTTTTTAGTAGCGCGTACGTAAGTCCTATTTTTGTTAAAAATTCATCCAGCAAAATTTAGATGCATTTGCCCTGCGCTTGTTTGTTTATAGAAGCGCTTTTAACACTCTTAGCTCGACAAAATCCATTTTGTCGAGCTAATCGTTGCTTTACACCTGTAAAAATAGATTTAAACAGCGCCACTGTTTTTCTTAAATAAGATGGCTACTGTTTTAAAAATTAACATCAAATCGTAGATTAAATTCCAGTTTTTTTGATACTGTAAATCTAAACGAATGACGTCTTCAAATTTACGGATACTAGACCGTCCATTTACCTGCCATTCTCCGGTCATTCCTGGTTTAACATCCAAACGTTGCCACTCTGGAACTTCATAGCGCTCTACTTCATCTGGTGTAGGTGGTCTGGTACCGACTAAACTCATCTCTCCTTTGAAAACATTCCAAAATTGGGGTAGTTCATCTAGGCTGGTTCGACGCAAAAAGCGTCCGACCTTGGTTATTCGTGGATCGTTGTCTATTTTGAAAAATGCTCCTTGAACCTGGTTCTGTTTTTCTAGTTCGGCTTTTTTCGCTTCTGCGTCAATATACATTGAGCGGAATTTCCAAATCAGAAAGCGTTTGCCCATCCAACCACAACGAATTTGACTAAAGAAAATTGGACCGGGACTATCGAGTCGAATAGCCACAGCAATAGGGATAAACAAAACTCCTACAATCAGCAAACCAACTAGTGATCCAACTATGTCTATAAACCGTTTCATCCAAGAACGAACAGAAGGATGTGTCGTTGGTAGTCCTTCTAATTGGCTTTTTGATGATGTTTGCCCTTGAGACTCAATAGAAAAGACTTTGTCCAGTCCTGTCAGGTTAAGTACTGACATAACCTGAGGGGTCACATTCCGTAGTATAAATTCGATATTTTTTTCATGAGCAATTTTCAAATTACTGACCAAGGCACCTAAACCACTACTATCCATAAAAGTAGTTTGGTGAAAGTCAATGATAATTTGTCTAGTATCGGGATTTGCTAGAGTAATCTCTTGGCAGGTTTGCTTAAAGGCCACAGCCTCAAGCACGCTCAACCGCACTGGTACCTGCACAATTGCCGTGTCATTTGAGAACGTCACCGGAAAATTTACCTCTTTGGGTTGGCTAGTCGTCATGAAACCCTGCACTTTCGTTGCCATGTCAATATAATCTGCCAAACACTATTTAGTCCAAGCGAATTGATAGTTACTTCAGTTGAGATTGGATATCATCAGGGACGATTCACAATAGAACAAGAAGCTAACTTAAAGTTTTAAGTGTAAAAGATGAAGTATGCCAAGAAAGAATAAAGGGTAAGAAATAAAGTATTTCATATTTTATTCTTCATTTCCTAGTTTTTGTTTCTCACTTTTGCCGTATCTTCATACTTTTTACTTAATGCTTCATACTTCTTTCGTGAAGAACATTCTTGCTTTTGTGCCAACCTAGCACATACCTATTGCTATCATCACATGACCCTTAAGACTACTGTTACACCTACCGCACGCCTGATAGAGGTCTTTTCCGCCATACAAGGGGAAGGACTGAATGTGGGAACACGTCAAATTTTCATTCGTTTTGCTCTTTGTGACTTGCGTTGTCACTTTTGCGATAGCGCACATACTTGGAATGCACCTGCTACTTGTAGGATAGAGCAAACCCCTGGATTACGTGACTTTAAAATTTACTCGAATCCTGTTTCACTACCCATGTTACTAGAATGGGTTGAGCGACAAAACTTGCCTTGTCTACACGATACCATTACCTTAACGGGTGGCGAACCACTTTTACACACCCCATTTTTGGTAGAATTTTTACCCCAAGTACGCTCAGTGACAAATTTACCTGTATACTTGGAAACAGGTGGACATCGTCCAGATCTACTGAATAGTATACTACCACTAATAGACTCTGTGGGAATGGATTTCAAAATGCCTAGTACAAGTGGCGAAAATCGTTGGCGAGAACATGCAGAATTTCTTCAGCTGTGTTGGACATCACAAGTAGAAGTTTTTGTGAAAATCATTGTTTCTCAAACAACAAATCCCACTGAGTTAGAACGCTCTGCCCAATTGGTAGCATCTGTCAATCCATCTATTCCTGTATTTTTACAATCTGTCACGCCATTAGATGATCCTAGTGCGTTCAAACAACTACCAGTGGTAGCTCCCTCTCCCAGTCAAGTCTTAAATTGGCAAGCTTTAATGAAGCGTTTTCTCAAGTGTGTACGTGTCGTTCCTCAAACCCATAAAATGCTGAATCAACTTTAACTTTTGAGAGTAAAAATCTAAACGCGTTAGTAGTTAGTTATTAATTGTCCAACTTAACTACTAACCTTTGTAAAGATATGATCAAGCAAAAACCCAATCCTATAAAGTTTGGATGTAAAAAAATGACATTTATACAGAGTTAATCTGTTCTTAATACGGGAGTCAGATGCTGAAAAAGTCATAAGTAATTCTTTTTTTCTTACAGATGATTCAAGCAAAGCATTTGTTTTCCCTGTTAAGCTGCTCGTTAATTGTGTCCGCTGTAAGTTTTACAGGATACATAAAATCGGCATATGGTATTTCCTTGAACAATACCCTCTCTATCCCTGGTGAAAGTACAGATTTATACCCATCTAGTGGCAACAGCGCCAATGTCAATCGTTTGGGATATTTTTCGGATCTCTACTACGATCGCTTGAACAATGTATATTATGGGTTGGGCGATCGCGGTCCCGGTGGTGGCAGAATTTCGTATAACACACGAGTACAAAAGTTTTCTTTAGATGTTGATCGCAACACAGGGGCAATTGCAAATTTTCAAGTACTAGAAACAATTTTGTTCACAAAAGATGGTCAAAATTTTAACGGATTGAACCCCACATTGCTGAATGGCAATGCAGGAACTCTTGGTTTAAGTTTTGACCCAGAAGGCTTTGCTGTTGCTCCTAATGGTCATTTCTATGTGTCTGATGAGTATGATCCATCTGTGTATGAATTCAAACCTGATGGTTCATTCTTACGGGCATTTACCATTCCAGAAAATTTAATTCCTAAAGAAGCGAATGGCAAGCTCAACTTTGTCGATGGTCGTCCTACCATTACCAATGGACGCCAAGATAATCGAGGATTTGAAGGCTTAACTCTCCTACCTGATGGTAGCAAACTCTATGCTGTACTACAAGGTCCCTTAGTGAACGAAGGTTCTAACGGTGGTTCACCAGACGGACGACTCAGTGGCAATTTACGATTAGTAGAATTTGACACAGCAACTGGAAAAAGTACGGGTCAGTACATCTATCAGCTAGAGAGTTTAGCAGACATTACAGCAATTTTCAGGTAATTGAACCACAAACTACGGTAAGCTGGTAGTAAAGTAATTGTTAGATTCGATGCCAGTATCTTATTCAGGTGATTTGCGTCGTCGCGTGATTAGAGCTTGGGAAG
>JAESGJ010000168.1_pt1 | contig 85428 bp, 84 predicted proteins | sample 9266241 | NCBI WGS metagenome assembly JAESGJ01 (sample SAMN14514841, study PRJNA621669) | algae metagenome | isolation source: Brasilonema octagenarum HA4186-MV1 and co-occurring heterotrophs from wet... | place: USA: Manoa Valley, Hawaii | collected 2009-07-20
GGGCGACCGTGGCCATCGCCCGGACGGCGGCCCTGGCGCGACGGTGAGGGCCCGCATCCTCCGCTGCCAGCACAGCCGCGCCTTGTCTCATCACCTCACCTCGCCGACGATGATGCAATGTTCCACCGCGGCGCGCATCGAGATCCCGAACACAACGATCGTCCGGACAACTCACTCAAGCCTGAGCAGTGTATGAGCGAGCACGCAATGCGAGCGTCCGGGATGCCATATAACGGCCGAACATCGATGGAAGGCGCGCACGAACGAACCGGCGCCTGGTCTTCAATTGCGGAACTTCGGGAGGACGCCGCGAACCCCGACAGCGGATAGCTGCCGCGACATGGCGTGGATGATCGACGCGGGTCCGGCCGCGCTGTGGCGAGCTTCCAGCTTCACCTCAAGGCCGCGCAGCCCCACGGCCAACTCAAGTGCTTGCAGCGACCTCGTGATCTCCTCGAACCGCGCTCTCGCGTCGGACCAGCCTTGCGCGAAGCCGAACAGCTCGCGCAGGGCCGGCGCGATCTCCTTGAAGGCTGCCAGCGCCGCGACCAGGGCGTCGAGCGAGAGGCGGCCCTGGACGAAGCCACGCCGCCGGAAGCGTCAGCAGCGAGAGCAGCACGAGGCGCAGCTGGAAGCGCAGCGTCGCCCGCGGGACGTCGCGCTCAAGGCTCCGCCGCTCCGGGCTTCCGGCGCCGCGACGGCGCTGCCGTCCGCGCAGCCAGCGCCAGCCGAGGCGGAGCGCCAGCCTTCCCGTCCAGGCCGGCGCCACGACGAGAACGAGGACCGAGACGAGCTCAATCCACCCAGGGCCGTGGGGCTGATCCAGGCCGGTGACCCGGTGGATCAGGTCGTGGACGACGGGCGCGAACAAGGGGCTCCGAGGTGGGACGCTTCAACCGAGCCGGGTCGCCCGCAGGCGCAGGGCGTTGCCGATCACGCTGACCGAAGACAGCGCCATGGCGGCGGCGGCGATGACGGGCGAGAGCAGGATGCCGAGGAACGGGTAGAGGACGCCCGCCGCCATCGGCACGCCGGCCGCGTTGTAGACGAAGGCGAAGAACAGGTTCTGGCGGATGTTGCCCATCACCGCCTTCGACAGCCGCCGCGCCCGCACGATGCCGAGGAGGTCGCCCTTGAGCAGGGTCAGCCCAGCGCTCTCGATGGCCACGTCGGTGCCGGTGCCCATGGCGATGCCGACGTCGGCGGCGGCGAGCGCGGGAGCGTCGTTGACGCCGTCGCCGGCCATCGCCACGACCTGGCCGGCCGCCTTGTGCCGCTCGACCACGGCGGCCTTCTGGTCGGGCAGCACCTCCGCCTCGACCTCCTCGATCCCGAGGCGGCGCGCCACCGCCTCTGCGGTCGTCCGATTGTCGCCGGTCAGCATCACGACCCGGATGCCCTCGGCCCGGAGCGCGGCGAGCGCCTCGGGCGTCGTGACCTTGACAGGGTCGGCGATCGCGATGACGCCGGCCACGCGCCCGTCGACGGCCGCGAAGATCGCGGTCGCCCCATCTCGCCTCAGGTCGTCCGCCTCGGCCGCGTAAGTCGACACCTCCACCCCCTGCTCGCGCAGGAAGGCGGCGTTGCCGAGCGCCACCCGGCGCCCCTCGACGGTGCCGAGCGCGCCCTTGCCGGTCGGGCTGTCGAAATCCGCCACGGGAGCCAGGCCGATCCCGCGCTCCTCGGCCGCCTTCACGATGGCGAGGGCGAGCGGGTGCTCGCTCGCCCGCTCGACGCTCGCCGAGAGGCGCAGCACGCTGGCCTCGTCGAAGCCGGTCGCCGCCGCCACCCGCGTCACCGCTGGCTTGCCCTCGGTCAGCGTGCCGGTCTTGTCGACCACCAGCGTGGTGACCTTCTCCATGCGCTCCAGCGCCTCGGCGTTCTTGACGAGCACCCCGGCCCCGGCGCCGCGGCCAACGCCGACCATGATCGACATCGGCGTGGCGAGGCCGAGCGCGCAGGGGCAGGCGATGATGAGCACTGCGACAGCCGCCAGCAGCGCGAAGGTGAAGCGCGGCTCCGGCCCGAACGCCATCCAGGCGATGAAGGCCAGCGCCGCCACGCCGATGACCGCCGGCACGAACCAGCCGGCGACCTGGTCGGCGAGACGCTGGATAGGCGCGCGAGAGCGCTGGGCCTCGGCCACCATCTGGACGATGCGGGCCAGCATGGTGTCGCGCCCGACCTTGGTCGCCTCGATGACGAGGGCGCCGGACTGATTGAGGCTGCCGCCGATGACGGAGGTGCCGACCTCCTTGGTGACGGGCATCGATTCCCCGGTCACGAGGCTCTCGTCGACGGAGCTGCGGCCCTCCACGACGGCACCGTCGACCGGCACCTTTTCGCCGGGGCGGACGCGAAGGCGGTCGCCAACGCCGATGGCGTCAAGTTGCACCTCCTCGTCCGTCCCGTCGGGCCGGATGCGGCGGGCCGTCTTCGGCGCGAGGTCGAGCAGCGCGCGGAGCGCCCCGCCCGTGCTCTCGCGGGCCCGGAGCTCCAGGACCTGCCCGAGGAGCACCAGCACCGTGATGACCGCGGCCGCCTCGAAGTAGGCCGGCACCGCCCCGCCGTGACCGCGCAGCGCCTGCGGGAAGAGTCCGGGCGCAACGGTGGCGACGACGCTGTAGGCCCAGGCCACCCCGGTGCCCATCGCGATCAGGGTGAACATGTTGAGGTTGCGGCTGCGCACCGACGCCCAGGCGCGCACGAAGAACGGCCAGCCTCCCCAGAGCACGACCGGGGTCGCGAGGACGAACTGGACCCAGTTCGAATTCTGCTGGCCGAGGAGGTCGAGCAGGCCAGTCAGGTGGCCGCCCATCTCCAGCGCGAACACCGGCAGGGTCAGCGTGAGCCCGATCCAGAACCGCCGGGTCATGTCGACGAGTTCCTCGCTCGGACCCTTGTCGGCGCCGACCAGCACCGGCTCCAAGGCCATGCCGCAGATCGGACACGCCCCTGGGCCGAGCTGCCGGATCTCGGGGTGCATCGGGCAGGTGTAGATCGTGCCCTCGGGCACCGGGTCGGCCTTCTTCGCGGCCCGGCCGGGGTCGACGTAGCGGACCGGGTCGGCCTCGAACTTGGTCCGGCAGCCGTTCGAGCAGAAGTAGTAGGGGTGCCCGTCGTGCTCGGCCCGGTGCTTCGTCGCATGCGGGTCGACCATCATCCCGCAGACCGGGTCCTTCACGCGGAAGGCGCCGTCCTCGCTCTCCGTGACGCCGGCATGGTGGCCGTGGTCGTGGCCGTGTGCGTGCCCGTGCTCGGCATGGCCGTGGCCTCCTGGGGCAGGATCGTGTCCCTGTGGCGCGTCGCTCATGACCGCTCCTTCCGCATGGCCGAGCGGGCGCCGCCGGGCCGCAAGCGACCCGACGACAGCCGGCGGCTTACTGGTTGCCTTCCGTCTTGGCGTTCTTGTCGAGCCAGGCGACGAGCTCCTTGATGCTCTTCTCCTGCTCCTCGATTGTCTTTTCGGCGAGGCGCTTGCTCTCGGCGTTGTCGGCGCCCTTCAGCCCGGCGCGGGCCATGTCGATGGCGCCTTGGTGGTGCGGGATCATCGCGCAGATCCAGGCGACGTCGGGGTCGCCCGCCATCATCCCCTGCATCATCGGGCCGTTCATCGACATCATGGCCTGCTGGAGACCCTTCTGGGTCTCGGTCATCTGGCCGCCCATGCCCTGCATGGCCTGGGACATGTGCCCCTGCATGTCCTTCATCATGGCGTCCTTGCCGGCGGTGGCCGCCTTGCAGGCCTCCGGCAGCTTCACGGCGGACTGCATCGAGCCATGGTCGTGGTCGGCCGCGAGAGCCATCCCGGCGCCCGGGAGCGCCAGGGCCGCGGCGAGAATCAGGGTACGAACAAGCATGATTGCCTTCTCTCGTTGGGGGTGAGGAGCGGCCCGGTCGGCCGCCCCGGATCCATCAGGCGGCCATCTTCCGGCAGCTCTCGGCGCAGCGGCGGCACTGCTCGACGCATTGCTGCATGTCGCCGACCTGCTCGCAGCTGCGGGCGCAGTCCTCGCAGACGTCGGCGCACTCGGCGCAGGTATGCTTGTGGTGTGCGGTCCCCAACAGCATGAAGTGCGCCGAGGTCCGGCAGATTTCGGCGCAGGCGAGCATCAGCCGGAAGTGTTCGGGCTCGACGTGCTTGCCGCCGGCCGGGAGGCAGTGGTTCGAGGCCATGCTGAGGCAGGTCTGGTAGCAGCGTAGGCACTCGTCGATGCAGGACTGCATCTCGCTCGACATCTGGTGCATTCAGGTTCTCCGTCTATCCATCGCAAGGTTTGCGGCACGACTGGAATGCTGACTCAGTATCAGATAAGTCAGACCGTCATTACCCTAATATAGAACTCACGGGATACAGATGCGTTCTGAAATAAATACTCTGAAGCATCACGTATTCGGGAGGGCCGCCTGCGCGCGGACGCGACCGCTCAGTTGGTGCCGCGCTTCCTGAGGAAGGCCTCCATCTGGGCGATCTCAACGTCCTGAGCCTTGATGATCTCCTCAGCCAGCTTCCGGATCTCGGGGTCCTTGGAATGCTGGAGGGCGACCTTGGCCATCCCGACGGCGCCCTTGTGGTGGGGAATCATGCCGCGCACGAAATCGACGTCGACGTCGTTCGAGTAGCGGATGTCCATGTTCCGGTGCATCTCGGCATCGACGTCCCGGAACGCCTTCGTGGCCGGCGTGTCCGCTTTGTCCGCGGCAGCCATGGCGGCGTGGTCGTGACCGCCATGGCTGGCATGGTCGTGGGCCTCGTGCGCTAAGGCGATGCCCGAGAGGCCGAGGGCCAGGGCTCCGGCGGCGAGGGTCGAGGTCAGGGTCTTCATCGAGGAGGCTTCCTGGTGCGAGGGGTCAGTTGAACTTGCCGCTGGCGGTCGCGCCGTCGGGACCAGTGAGTTGCACGGCCCCCTTGGGGCTTTCGCCGAGGGCGACCGCGGCCCTGCCGGACAGGCGGTTGCCGTCGGCGGGCTCCAGGGGGACGCGGGTCGGCTTGCCGCCGACGACGAGGATGGCCGTGCCCTTGAAGCCGGAGGTCGGGACCGGCTTCTGGCCCTCGTCCAACAGGAACACGTCGACGGTCTCGCCTTTGGTGACGAGCTCGACGTGGAACTTGCCCGCGTCCGCCACCCGGCCGCCGTGCTGGCCGGTGGTCTCGTGGGCGTAGGCGGCGGTCGCGGCGAGCAGGCCGGCGGCCAGGGTCACTCTCGAAAGGATCATGGGGAACTCCTCGGTTGCGGGGTCAGTAGGCCTCGGCCGGCCGCGGGGGCGCGCCGTCCGGGGATGGGTAGGCCGGCGCCTCGGCGTGCAGCGCACGCAGCCGCTCAAGCGGCCTGCGGCCGAAGCGCAGGAACAGGACGGGGGTCAGGAAGGTGTCGAGCAACGTCGCGCTGATCAGGCCGCCGAAGATCGTCACCGCGACCGGGTGCAGGATCTCCTTGCCCGGGCTCGCCGCGTCGTAGAGCAGCGGCAACAGCGCCACGCCGGCCGAGAGCGCCGTCATCAGCACCGGGGTCAGCCGTTCCAGACTGCCGCGCACGACGAGTTCGGGCCCGAACGGCACGCCCTCGTGCAGCGACAGGTTCAGGTAGTGGCTGATCTTGAGGATGCCGTTGCGGGCCGCGATGCCGGTCAGCGTGATGAAGCCGATCATCGACGCGACCGAGAGCGGCTGCCCGACCAGCCACAGGGCCGCCACCGAGCCGATCAGGGCGAGCGGCACGTTGCCCATGATGATGAGCGCCAGCGCGGCCGAGCGGTAGCGGCTGTAGAGGATGGCGAAGACCAGCGCCAAGGACAGGCCGGAGAGCGCCGCGATGGTCCGGCTCGCCTCCTCCTGCGCCTGGAAGGTGCCCTCCAGGCTGGTGAAGAAGCCGGGCGGCATCGGCTCCTGGGCCACCGCCTCGCGGATCGCCGCCACGATCGTGGCCATGTCGCTCTCGGCCGTGGTGTTGGCCTGGACCACGATGCGGCGGCGGGCGTTCTCGCGCAGGATCTGGTTCGGCCCGTCCGTCTCGCGGATGTCCGCGACCTGGCGCGCCGGCACCCAGCCCGAGGGCGTCTCCAGCAGCAGGTCACCGAGGCCAGCCGTCGTCCGCCGGTTCTCCGACAGGCGCAGCACCACGTCGAAGCGGCGCACGCCGTCGACGACCGTCGAGACCACCCGCCCGTTCGAGAGGCGGCTGATCTGCTCGACGACCGCGGCGGGCTGGACCCCGTAGAGGGCCGCCCGGGTGTAGTCGACGCGCACCTCCAGCTGCGGGATGCGGACCTGCCGCTCGACCTGCAGGTCGGCGAGCCCCGGGATCTTGGCGAGGCGGTCCCTCAGGCCGTTCGCCACCCGGCGCAGGGCGTCGAGGTCGTCGCCGAACACCTTGAGCGCGATCTCAGCGCGGACGCCCGAGAGCATGTGGTCGAGCCGGTGCGAGATCGGCTGGCCGACGTTGACCGCCACCGGCAGGGCACCGAGGCGCCCGCGGATGTCGGCGACGAGCGCCTGCTTCGGACGCTTCAGCCCATCGTCCAGGGCGACGTCGATCTCGGAGGAATGCACCCCCTCGGCGTGTTCGTCGAGCTCGGCCCGGCCGGTCCGGCGGCCGACCGCCTTCACGCCCGGAATCTCCAGGAGCAGTTTTTCCGCGATCAGCCCGACCCGGTTGCTCTCGGCGAGCGAGATGCCCGGGTTGAAGGTCATGCTGACCGTGAACGAGCCCTCGTTGAACGGCGGCAGGAAGGCGCGCGGCAAGTTCCAGGCGGCGATGCCGGCGGCGGCCACCGCGGCCGCGACGGTGCCGACCAGCAGGCCCTTATGCCGGAAAGCCACCCGCAGCAGGGCGGCGTTGCCGCGCTTGAGCAGCTTCAGCAAGCGGCTGTCGTGCTCCTCCAGGTTCCGGAGCCCCGGCAGCAGCCAGGACGCCAGCACGGGCGTCAGGGTGATGGAGGTGAGCAGGCTCGCCAGGATGGAGATGATGTAGGCCTGCCCCAGGGGCGCGAAGAGCCGGCCCTCGATGCCTGAGAGCGCGAACAGCGGCACGAAGACCAGGATGATGATCAGCGTCGCGTAGACGATGCCGGAGCGGACCTCGTTCGAGGCCGAGACCACCACCTCGAAGGTGCTCCTAGGGTTGCCCGCCTTCCGATTCTCGCCGAGCCGTCGGTAGATGTTCTCGACGTCGACCACCGCGTCGTCGACGAGCTCGCCGATGGCGATGGCGAGCCCCCCGAGCGTCATCGTGTTGATGGACAGGCCGAACAGGTGGAACACCAGAGCGGTCGTCAGCACCGAAACCGGGATGGCCAGCAGCGAGATCGCGGTGGTGCGCACGTTCAAGAGGAAGGCGAACAGCACCAGGGCCACCACCAGCACGGCCTCGACGAGGACGCGCTCGACGTTGCGGATCGAAGTCTCGATGAAGTCGGCCTGCCGGAACAAGACCTGGTCGGCCTTGATGCCGCCGGGCAGGGTCGGGTTGAGTTCCTTCAGGGCGGTCTCGATGCTGCGGGTCAGCCGCACCGTGTCGACGTCGGGCTGCTTCTCGACCGAGACGATGACCGCGGGCTTGGCCATGTAGCCGGCATCGCCCCGCTTCACCTTCGCGGCGAAGGACACCTCGGCGAGTTGGCGCAGGTAGACCGGGGCGTCGGCGACCGTGGCGACCACGAGGTTGCGCAGGTCGTCGAGGCTCATGGTCCGGCCGATGTTCCGGATCAGGTACTCGCGGGCGTTCTGGTCGGTGAAGCCGCCGCCGGCGTTGGTGCCGAACTGCGCGAGCGCCGTCTCCAGCTGGGCGTTCGTCACCCCGAGCGCGCGCATCGCCGCCGGGTTTGGGCTGACCCGGAACTGGCGCACCTCGCCCCCGATGGGGATGACCTGCGCCACGCCCGGGATGGTCAGCAGCCGGGGCCGGATGGTGAAGTCGGCGACCTCGCGCACCTGCATCGGGGTCGCGGTCTCGCCCGTCACCGCCACCAGCAGGATCTGGCCCATGATGGACGAGATCGGCCCCATGACCGGGGTCACGCCGCGGGGCAGCTGGTCCTGCACCAGCGACAGCCGCTCGGCAACCTGCTGGCGATTGCGGTAGATGTCGGTGCCCCAGTCGAACTCGACGTAGGTGATCGAGAGCCCGACCCCCGAGACCGAGCGCACGCGGGTGACACCCGGCAACCCGTTCATCCGGGTCTCGATGGGATAGGTGACGAGCTGCTCGACCTCCTGAGGCGCGTACCCTTCCGCCTCGGTCATGACGGTGACGGTGGGCTTGTTGAGGTCGGGGAAGACGTCGACCGGCAGCTTGGTGGCGGTGAAGGCGCCGTACAGCACCAGCACCGCGGCGAGCGCGAGGACGAGCAGGCGGTTGCGGACCGACTGGCTGACGAGGACGGTGAACATGGCCGGCCTCCTCAGCGGACCTGGTCGAGGAGCTCGGCGCCCTGGGTCACCACCCGCTTGCCGGGTCCGATCCCCTCGGCCACCAGCAGGCGGGCGCCGTCGAGCGGCTCGACCCGCACGGGCCGCGCCTCGAAGCGCTCGGCGGTGGTGTGCTCGTAGACGACGTCCTGCCCGTTGCCGGTGCGCACCACGGCCGAGCGCGGCAGCGCCAGGCCGGCCTGCTCGGTCTCGGTCCCGGCCAGCACCGTGACGAACTGCCCGACGCGCAGGCCGGCGGCGTCGCCGAGGACCGCGAACTGCACCGGGATAGCCTGGTTGCGGTCGGCGAGCCCCGTGCCCTGGTAGGCGAGCTTGAGGGTCCGGCCATCCGCGAGCCGGGCGGTGGCGTTCTGCGCCGCGGTCAGCGCGTCGAAGCTGAGGGCCTCGACCCAGAGGCGGTTCGGGTCGACGATCTGGAACACCATCGCGCCGGGCGCGGCCATCTGCCCGGCCACGGCCGCGGCCTGCGCCACCACGCCGTCGACGGGCGCCACCAAGGTTTCGGGCTGCTGCCGGATCTTGTCGAGGGCGGCGCGGCGGTCGTGCAGGCCGTTCAGCTCCGCGACCGCGTCGTCGAGCTGGGTCTGGGCCACGGCGCCGGTGGTGGCGAGTTTTTTATAGCGCTCGACCCGGCGCTCGACGATGGCGACCTGCTGGTCGAGCTCGCCCTGCCGCTGGCGCATGTCGGAGACGTCGACGGCCTGGACCGGCGGCGTCACGGTCGCGAGCACGTCGCCCCTGCGCACCTTGGTGCCGAGGCGTGGGAAGAGGCCGGAGGGCGGTGGCGCGAGCCGGCCACCGACCGAGGACTGCACCACGCCGCTGGCGTTCGGGTCCGGGATGATGCGGCCCGGCAGCTCGACCGAGCGGTGGAAGCTGCCCTGCTCGGTCATGGTCGTTCGCAGGACGAGGAGCCGTTGCGTGGGCTTGGGCACGAACACGGAGCCGTCGGGCAGGCGCTGGGCGAGGTCAGCCGAGCCGGGGGCCCGCGCCTCGATCAGGGCGGCCCCCCGCATCGGCTCGCCGTGGTCCTCGTCGCCGTGCGCGAAGGCGGCGGTGCCGAGGATGAGGGTGATGCCGATGGCGAGCAGCGCCAGGGCGGGGGCGCCTCGGCGCCCGCGAACGACCGCGGTGACGAGCATGCCGAGCAGGAACGCGACGGCGACCGCCGCCACCAGCGTCGGGTCCTTGGCCGTCAGGCGCTCCCGGAGGCCGTGGGCGAACTCGGAGGCGCGTCCAAAGGCCGCTTGCGTCGGCGTCGGCTTGGCGGCCGCTGCGGCTGCCTGCGCGGCGGGATCGGGCACGGTGACCGCCACGGTCAACACGTCGACCGCATCCCCGGCCGTGACGGTCGCCACGAGCTCGTGCCGGCCGGGCTTCGCCAGCCAGGGCACCGGCAGCGCGTAGCCGCCCTCGGGCGTGGCCGCGGCGATCTTGGCCCCCTCCGGCGTCTCGACCTCGATGGTCGCGCCGGGCACCGGCTCGTTCGTCCGGAAGCGGTCGAGGAACAGCGTCAGGGTGCCGTCGCGCGGGATGGCGACGAGCTCGAAGGCGTCGGACAGCGCCTCGCCGCGCGGCGCGATGGTCTTGGTGACGGGCGGCGGCGCGGCGCCGTGGTCATGCCCTCGTGGGCGAGCGCGGGCCCCGCCAGGACGGCGGCAAGCAGCGCCACCGCCCCGGGGGCGGCGGCAAGACGGGTCGACATGAATGGGTATCCTCGCGTCGGGAAGTCCGGATGCACGCCGCGATGGCGGACGCAGTCCGGGCGTTGCGCGCCTCAGGCGCGCCTCACGTCACGCGAGGGTTCGTGGCGGCTTGGGCAGGGCCTCGGGGCCGACGCCCGGGCGGCCAGCGACGTCGTGCGGGATCAGCTTGGCAGTGCGGACCACGGGAAGTGACAGGGCCCCCGTGCCGGACATGATGCCCGACGCGCAACAGACCATGGTCCCGCAGCAGGAGCCCCTGCAGCCGGCCGGACAGCACCTACCGCCGGCGTCATTCGCTCGCAGCGAGGCCACCGGCTCGACGGCCGGCGCCTGAAGATCGACAGCGGTCCGGGGCCTCGCCGACGTCTTTACGACGCGCGAAGGGGCAGCGGAAACCGTGGTCTCAGCGATGGAGGGCGCCGCCTGGACATATGCCGCCGCGGCTTGGTGGCGGCCATGGTGCGCGTGGCCCTCGTGGGCCTGGACGGCGGACGGCGCGACGTAGGCGATGATCGCGAGGATCATCGCCGCCATCAGGCGCACGATTTGCCGGTCGGGGCTCATGAGGGCTGCTTACACCGTTTCCAGTGGCGGGACTATGTCGTCAGGGACGTGAATGCCGGCGTGCAGGTTTGGTTGCCGCGGCGGCGTTTCAAGGTGCCGCGGGCAACGGCTCGGCCGGGTAGCCGGCGGCCGTGATGGCCTGGGCGATGCGGTCGGCGAGGCCGCCGGCGCCCGAACCCGTCACGCGTTTGGCCCGCAGGTCGGCATTGACCCGAGCCCCGGACTCGACGCCGAGGACGGCGCGTGACGGCCTGGTCGCAGCCGCAACCCGGTTCCGAGACCCTGTATCGGGCCATGACGCTCTCCCCTCGGTGGCGTCCCGCTCAGATGGGGCTTCCCATAGTGGGAAGGTCAACAGGCTTTTCCGGGACAGGAGGTGAAAACCACAATTGATGGCTTTCCCTCGAAAAGACGCGCCACCCGAAGAAAGCCGCGCAAGCCGGGCTTTCCACCGAGTTCGCTGAGGCGTCGCATGAGCGCGGTCGCGCCGCCTGGCCAGGTCGGGGCCGAACCGGTCCAGCGATAGTCTCAGCCGCGCCCCTTGTCCTTCCGGTAATGGTCGCGAACGAGCTGACCCGGCGAGGGCTGCGCGACCATGGTGCCGCCGTACCCGGCTGCCTTGGCCAGGTTGATCGCATGATCTGCGCACTTGGCCGCGTATTCGCCTGCGCAAACCTCGTGGCCGTCCGTGTTCGTTGCGTAAACCAAGTAGGTGCGGTCGGGATTTGCCATGGTGTTTCGCCAGAATCGCAATCGACCGATTGTGAATCGAATCGAACGGTTTCGTCAAAATCGGATATCGGTCACGACGTGTATGACGGTCCGGGCGCAGCCGCCGCAGCCCATTTTCTCGACCCTGTAGCGGACCATGACGCCCTCCCGTCGGTGGCGTCCTACGCAGATGGGGCTTCCCCTGGTGGGAAGGTCAAGGGCCGCGGCGCCCGTCAGGCCGGCGCCCACACGGCAATCGTCGTCGCAGGCTCCTGGTGGCCGTGCCGGATGCCCTCCCAGCCGAGCCAGCCCGTGTAGAGGCCGACCAGGACGATCAGAGCCGCGGAGGCGTAGGGGGCCCGCCGGGCGAAGGCGTCGAAGCCCGACCAGCGGTTCGCCACGTGCCTCACGCTGAGCGCGGCCAGGATTCCGGCCGACACCATCGTGAGCGCCAGCCCGATGCTGAAGCACACGACGAGCGCTAAGCCGAGGCTGAACTGCTTGAGCTGGATGCAGAGCAGCAGCACCGTGATGGCGGCCGGGCACGGGATCAGGCCGCCCGTCAGGCCGAACAGCACGATCTGACCGGTGGTCACGGTGCGGCCCCCGAACCGTCGCCGGATGGCCTCGGCGTGCGCCCGGGCGTGTGCGTCGTCCTCGTCGCCCAGGTTCAGGTGGTCGTGTGCGTGGCCGTGCTCCTCGAACGCGACCTCGTGGATCTCCGCCCCGGCGGACCCATCGAGGTGCAGCCGTGCCCTGAAGGCATGCGGCTCCGGGATCTCCTCCATGCTCTCCAGGAAGTCGCCCCCACTCGCGAACGAGAATGCCTGGCGGGCACCGTCGGGTCGGACCGTCTCAAGGGTGACGCGCTGGGCCGGGGGCAGCACGCCCTTGACCCGGCTCAGGCGCCAGCGCGGCGGCACGCCGTCCTCGATGACCTCCAGCTGGAAGACGCCATCGCGGGCCATGATGCCGTGGCCCTCGGCGTCGTGGTGGTGGTCGTGGTGCTGCTCGCGCCAGGTGCGCCACGCCATCCAGAGCGCGATGCCGACGATGAGGACGGCCGAGGCGAGCTGGAAGTACGGCTCGGACGCCTCGCCGCCCCACGCCTGCCCCAGGTACTGGCCGCCGAGCGCGATCACCCAGACGACCGCCGTGTGCGAGAGCGTCGCCGCCAAGCCCAGCAGGACCGCCTGCAGGACGGTGCCGCGGACCGCGATGATGAAGGCGGCCATCATCGTCTTGGAGTGGCCGGGCTCCAGGCCGTGCAGGGCGCCGAGCAGGATCGCGCTCGGCACGAACAGCCAGGCGTGCGCGGTCCCCTGCTGCAGCAATTCGGGAAACGGGACCATGACGGGTCGCCCTCCTACTTCAGATAGGTCCGGACGACCTCGATGAGCTCGGCCGCGCCCTTGGCACGCTCCGGGTCGGGCTCGCGAGCGGGGTCGACGACGTGATGGCGGATGTGGTCCTCCATCAGCTCGGCGGTCAGCCCGTTGATGGCGCCCCGCATCGAGGCGACCAGCATCAGCACGTCGGTGCAGCCGATCTCCGCCTCCAGGGCGCGCTCGACGGCCTCGGCCTGCCCCTTGATCCGGCGCACGCGCGCCAGAAGCTTGGTCTTGTCCTTGACGGTGTGGGACATGGGTCGGCTCCCTTCGCTTCGTAATATAGGGGGCTACCCTATGTATGTCGAGCGAGAAGCCCGTTGCGGGCGAGGGAGGGCGTGCCGTGACGGAGAAGGATCCCTGCACCGGCGTCTGCCGGTTCGATGGCCGGTCGGGCTGGTGCGTCGGCTGCGGCCGGACCAGTTCGGAGATCAGGGCATGGCGTAAGATGACGCCCTGTCGGCGCACGGCGCTCGCGCGCGAATTGCCGCGCCGAGTCCGGCAGGCCAGCGGGGAGGGGGCCGCGCCCTGACCGAGCGCGCCGCCTTCGACGCGACCGACCACACTGCCCGCGTGAGCCTTGCCGATGACAGCGTTCCCGAAGGCGGGATGGTACGCTCCCATCCGGATGCGAAGGACGGGTATGCCGCGCCGATGCAGGTGATGGACGAGACCGGGACCGACCGAACCCTCCCTGCCTGACGCGGCCTGGATCGGGAACCGCATCCGGGCCTGGCGCGACGACCCGGGCGGCTCCCACCGGACCTGGTCCCTGTGGGAGGAGCGCATCGAGAACTTCCGCGCGATCCGACGCCGCCTCCAGGCCGTGGTCGAGGAGATCCGGGCCGACACCTTCGGCAACGCCTACCGCGGCTCGTGACTGGAGACGGGGGCCCACGCGATCGCAGAGCAGCGCCAGGTCTTCCACGGCGCCGACCACGCCTTCCTCTGGAAGCCGAAGCTGCGCATCCCGGACATCCACGAGGACGGCGCCAACCAGGTCGCCTTCGGGCGCTTCCTCGACGCCTGCCTGCGCGGCACCGCCGAGGCGCAGGTGCTCGCGGCCATCCAAGCGCTCGACCAGGCGGGGATCACGAGCCTCGGCCCGGCGGCGGCGAACCTGCTCTACTTCCTGCACCCGACCTGGGTGAGCCCGTTCAACACGGCCATCGTGAAGGGCTACAACGCGCTGACCGGGGCCAACGCGACACTCGGCAAGTGGGACGAGTCCCTCGCCATGGGCCCGGGGGATCGTCGCCCTCAACGCCAGCCACCGGACGCTCCTCTCGAACGATGACGGGGGCGTCGCCGGCTTCCTGTTCGACGTCGGGTCCGGCCGCTGCCCGAGCGCGACGGGGGCCGCGGCCCTGGCCCGCCGGCGGGCGGACCTCGACCGGGTGCGGGCGCAGGCCGCGAGCAAGGCGGACCACACCCACACCGAGATCCAGGGCTGGCTGCGGGACCTCGGCCTGGCCCTCGGCTTCGACGTCTGGATCGCCTCGAACGACGCCGGCCGTCCCTACGGCCCCGGCCGCCTGTCGGGCGGCTGCCTCAACCGCCTGCCCGAACGCCTGACCGCGAGCGGCTCGGCCGAGACGGTGCAACTCATCGACGTGCTCTGGCTGGGCAAGGCGGGCGGCGACGTCGCGGCGGCCTTCGAGGTCGCGCGCACCACGAGCATCTATTCCGGCATCGTGCGCATGCTCGACCTCGCCCTCGGCGTCGAGGGCGGGACCGCGCGCAACTTCTTCCGGGTGGCTCGGGACAACCGCGGGGACGACGTGCGCGCCCAGTTCGCCGGGCCGGCGTTCTCGCGCGTGGGCGACCTCGACCCGCGTTACCTGCCCTCCAGCGAATTGCGCGGGACCCGCGAGGCCATTGCCCGCCCCGTCCGCATCGCACGATGACGCGGTGCGAGCCTATCCCTGAGGCATCTCGGGCCGCCGCCCGGCGGCAGACCGAGCCCATGGGCCGCCCCTTCCGGAAACCACGGAGGATAACCGGGAGCGAGAGCCCAAAGACTTCCCTCGTAAAACGCCCTTGACCCCGTACTACGGTACGGACCTTAGGCTCACGGGGCGTTGGTGATGCCGGGGCAGCACATGCGGGATCCGACCATCGGGAAGGCGGCGCGGGAGGCCGGCGTCGGCGTCGAGACCATCCGGTTCTACGAGCGCCAGGGCTTGATCGCGCAGCCGGCCAAGGGGGCCGGCTATCGGACCTACCCGCCCGAGGTGATCGCCCGCATCCGCTTCATCCGGCAGGCCCAGAGGATCGGGTTCTCCCTCAAGGAGGCGCAGGAGCTCCTCGCCCTGCGCGCCGACCCGCAGGCCGACTGCGGCGACGTGCGGGCCCGGGCCCGGCACAAGATCGCCGAGGTGGACGCGAGGATCGCCGAACTCCTGCGCGTCCGCGCCGCCCTGGAGGCCGTGGTCGCCTCGTGCCCGGGCCACGGCGGGCTGGGTGGCTGCACCATCCTGGAAGCCCTCGACGAGGCACCGCCGGCACCGGCGGCGTGCCGATGCGGCGCGCCGAGAAAGAGGAAGACGCCATGAGGACGGTCACCCTGAAGGTCGAAGGCTGGCGGTGCGCCGCCTGCTCCGCCTCGGTCGGCTCTCTGTTGGAGGCTCATCCCGGCGTCCGCGGCATCGACGTCTCCTTCGACGAGGGACGCGTCCGCGCCCTCTACGACCCGGCGACCACCAGCGAGGACCGCCTCGTCGAGCTGATCGAGAAGCGCGGCTTCCAGGTCGTGGCCCGTACTTCGGCCTGATCCGGCCGGCTGGACATTCCTGGAGACGGACCGATGGCCGCAGCAACCCTCGACACCGACTTTTCCCTGTGGAGCGAGGAGCCGGCGAGCCGGCCCGACCGGGCGCGCATCCGTGCCCGGATCGGCGGCCTGCACTGCTCGCTCTGCACCGGAACCATCGAGAAGGCTCTGGGCAGCCAGCCCGGCGTCGACAAGGTGGCGGTCAGCCTGACCCACGAGCAGGCCCTCGTCGAGTACGACCCGGCGGTCGCGCGGCCGGCGGCGCTGCTGGGGATCCTGCGCGACATCGGCTACACCATCTCCGACCCGCGCAAGGTCCGGCCCTACGAGGAGGAGGAGCGCGATCTCGTGCGCGAGAGCCGCCGCTTCGTCGTGGCGGTCGCCCTGAGCGTCGCCTCCATTCCCATCATCGCGGATCCCACCCTCGGCTGGATCGGCTTCCTACCCGCCCTGGTCTGCCTCAGCCTCGGCGCGATGGTCTTCCTCGTCCTGCGGAAGACCAGCCTCCTCGCCGCGGCCGCCAGCACCACCGGTCTCGCAGTCCTGGCACTCGGCCTGCTCTACCTGAACCTCCAGGGCTACCTTGCGGCCTCCGCCCCCTGGCTCGTCGCCGCGCTCGCGGTCGTGCTCGTCTTTGGGGTCGGGCGCCACATCCTGCACATGGCAGTCCAGGCCCTCCGCCGCGGCATCCTGAACCAGCACGTGCTGCTGGAGATCGGCGCCTTCGCGGGCATGCTCGGCGGCGTCATCGGGCTGGTCCTCGACCGGCCGGACTACCCGACCGCGCCGTTCTTCGCCGTCTCGGTCATGGTCGCGACCTACCACATCTTCTCCGAGTGGCTGTCGCTCATCGTCAAGACGCGCAGCTCCCAGGCCGTGAAGCGGCTCCTTGACCTCCAGCCGGAGACCGCCCGCGTGGTCCAGGACGGCCAGGAGCGGGATGTGCCACTGGACGCCGTCGCGGTCGGCGACCTCGTCCGCATCCGCCCCGGGGAACGCGTGCCCGTCGACGGCACGGTCGCGGGCGGCCGCTCCGCCGTCGACCAGGCCCTCGTCACCGGCGAGCCCATCCCGGTCGAGCGCGCGGAGGGCGACGCCGTCATCGGCGGCTCGATCAACGGCACCGGCACCCTGCTGGTGCGGGTGACCGCGGTGGGGGCCGGCAGCTTCCTGCAGAAGGTGGTGCGCGAAGTCGAGGACGCCCGCGCCCTCAAGCCCGGCCTGCTCCACCTCGTCGACCGCGTCCTGCAGGTCTACACCCCGACCGTGCTCGTGGTGGCCGCGCTGGCCTTCGTCGGCTGGCTCGCCGGTTCCTGGTTTGCCGGCGGCGAACCCGACATCGAGCGGGCCGTGTTCGCGGGCCTGAGCGTCCTGGTCATGGGCTATCCCTGCGCCGTCGGCATTTCGGCGCCGCTCTCCATCGTGCGGGGAGCCGGCGAGGCCGCCGAGCACGGCATCCTGATGCGGACCGGCGAGGCCTTCCAAGGCTACCGCTTGGTCGACATCGTCGTCCTCGATAAGACCGGGACCCTCACCGAGGGCCGACCCACGGTCCGCGAGGTCGAGGCGTTCTCCGGGAGCGAGGCCGATCTCGTCGCCCTTGCCGCCGCGGCCGAGGCCTCGTCCGAGCACCCGCTCGCGCAGGCTGTGGTCAAGGCCGCGCTCGCGCGCGGCGCTGTCCCCCCGGACGTGACCTCGTTCGACGCCGTCCCGGGCAAGGGCGTCGTCGCCCAGATCGAGGCGGGCGAGACCCTGGTCGGCAGCCCAACGTTCCTGGCGGGCGGTGGCGTCGACCTCTCGCCCTTGGCGGCCCGCATCCAGGACCTGGAGGGGGCCGGGCGCACTGTCATCGTGGTCGGCCGGGACCGTCGCTTGCTGGGCCTGCTCGCCCTCGACGACAGCCTGCGGTCCGACGCGGCGCAGGCGGTCGCGGCCTTGCGGGCTGAGGGCCTGTGGACGGTCCTGCTCACCGGTGACAACGAGCGAGGCGCCCGCAGGATCGCCGCCGAGGCGGGCATCGACGAGGTCCACGCGGGGGTACTGCCCGACGGCAAGGCCGAGACCGTGCGGCGCCTCCAGGCGACGGCCAAGGTCGCGATGGTCGGCGACGGCATCAACGATGCGCCCGCCCTGATGCAGGCCGATGTCGGCATCGCCATGGGCGGGGGCACCGACATCGCCATCGAGGCCGCCGACGTCATCATCCTGTCGAACCGCCTGGCCGCGCTGCCGCTCGCCCGCCGCATCAGCCGGCGCAGCTACGCCAAGATGCTCCAGAACGTCTGGCTGGCCTTCGCCTTCAACGGCCTCGGCATCCCGGTCGCCGCGACCGGCCTCGTCAACCCGATCTGGGCCATGGTCGCCATGGCGGTGAGCGTCACCGCGATCTTCCTCAATTCCCTCTGGGGCCAGCCCGGACTGTTCCTGGGCGCGATCACGAGCGTCGGCAGCTTGCCCGGCACGAACGGGCTCGCCATCGAAGGAGGTCGGCGATGAGTTTCCTGAATTCTTCGAGCGCGGCGGTCGCGCTGGCGGCCCTCCTCCTGGGACCGGGCGGGCCGGTTCGGGCCCAGGAGGATGCGCCGGCCATGTCACGCCGCGGCTCCGACCTGAGGGTCGCGACCATCCCGGTGGAAGGCATGGTCTGCCTCTCCTGCGCCGCCTCGATCAAGCGTGCGGTCCGGAAGGTGGACGGGGTGACCGACGCGGAGATCGATTTCGTCGGCCGCACGCTCCGCGTCACCTACGCCCCCGGCCGGCCCCTCTTGCTCGGTCGCGTGCGGACGGCCATCGCGGGCCTCGGTTACACCCCCGGTCCTCCCATGGTGGCGCCGTGACGCTCGAACACCTCGTCCAGCCCTTGGCGACCGGCGCCGGCGGGCCGGCCGCCCTCTGGATCGGATTCCTCGCCGGGGTGCTGGCCAGCGCGGTCTGCCCCTGCACCCTGCCGGTCGGGCTGGGCCTGGCCAGCGTCGCCGGGGCCTCGGAGGCGGGGTCCCGCCGCGCCGGACTGCAGGTGGCCGGGGCCTTCTTTGCCGGAATCGTCCTGAGCCTCGCCGCCCTCGGCTCCGCGGCGGGACATCTCGGCGCGCTCGCGACGGAGGCGTTCGGCCGGAACTGGGCCCTGCTCATGGCCGTCGTTTCGCTCGCGGCGGCGCTGCTCGCATTTTGGTGGCCGCGCCTGCGCATCCGAGCGCTGACGGCCTGGCGCCGCCCCGGCCTCCTCGGCGCCTTCGCCTACGGCTTGGTGTTCAGCGTCGGCACCTCAGTCGCGCCGCTGCTGCTGCTGCTCACGGTGGCGGCCGCGGAGGGTCGGACCGGGCGCGGCGTCGTCCTCGCCCTCGCATTCGGCCTCGGTCGGGGCCTGCCCTTCCTCGCCGCCGGTGCGGCCGGGAGCGCGGTCACCCGCCTGGCCCGCCTCGGCGTCTGGGGGCGAGCCCTGCAGCTCCTCAGCGGCGCTGCGCTCCTACTGGTCAGCGCCTACTACGCACGGGTCTACGCGGACCTGCTCTGAACCCCGGAGACCTCATGAGCGACGAAACCGCCTCCCTGACGGAGGTCACCCTCTCCGTGCCGGGAATGCTGTGCGACAGGTGCGCCGAGACGGTCCGTGACCTGCTGATGGCCGTTCCGGGGATCCGGCAGGCGAGGTCCAGCGCGTGGCGCAAGTACGTCGCCGTTCGGTTCGAGCCGTCCCGCGTCGGACCCGCGGAGATCCGGGCGGCGCTCGCCAACGGCGGGTTCGACGGCGCCGAGGTGCAGGCATGATCCCCGGAGCGGCAGAGCCCGCGGAGGCCGACCGCGAGCGCCTGCTCCGCGTGCTCGCGGCGGCGGCGTTCGTGATCTTCTTCCAGGCGTTCATGGTCGCGCCGGTCCTGCCGCAGTTGGCGCAGGGGTTCGGCGTCTCGCCCGAGCGCGTCGGGCTCATCGTTCCCGCCTACCTGATCCCGTACGGCGCGGCGACGCTGGTCTACGGTTTGCTGGCGGACCGCCTCGGCGTCTGGCGAGTCATTGCGGGTTCCCTGGGCACCTTCGCGGCGCTGACGGCCCTGACGGCCACGGCGAGCTCGGTCGGGCAACTCGCCATGTGGCGCTTCATGACCGGCCTGGGGGCGAGCGGGGTCGTTCCGCTCGGCCTGGTTCTCGTAGGCCGGCTCTTCCCCTACGAACGACGCGGGCGCCCCCTGGGATGGTTGTTCGGCGCCATGGCCGGCGGCATGGCCTTCGGGTCGACCTTCGGTGCCCTGCTCGAACCGGTCGTGGGATGGCGCGGCCTATTCCTCACCGTCGGCGTCGCCGGGGGCGCGCTCCTGCTCGTCCTCGCGCCGTCACGGGCGATCATCCCGGGCGCCACGGCGGCCGGGACACGGCTGCCCGACCTGTTCCGCGGCTATCGCGACCTCCTGCTCAACCCACGCGGATGCCGCACCTACGGCTTTGTCCTGCTCAACTCGATGTTCCATTCCGGCGTGTTCACCTGGCTCGGCCTGTACTTCGAGCAGCGATACGGGCTCGGTCCCGTCGGGGTCGGCCTTGCGCTCCTCGGCTACGGCATCCCGGGCTTCCTCCTGGGGCCCGTCATCGGCCGCATCGCGGACCGGCGAGGGCGCGGCCGCCTGCTCCCGGCCGGCCTGCTCCTGGGGGCCTTGTCGGCGGCGGCCCTGACCCTCGACGCGCCACTTCTCCTGGCGGCGGTGGCGGTGACGGTCCTGTCGCTCGGCTACGACATGACCCAGCCGCTGCTCGCCGGCGTCGTCACAGCGCTCGGGGGCCAACGTCCGGGCCAGGCCATGGGGCTCAACGTCTGCCTGCTGTTCACCGGGTTCGGGCTGGGAAGCCTGCTCTTCGGCGGCTTGCTCCGTTTCGGGGTCGGGACGACGCTCGCCCTGTTCGCGGCGGCGGAACTTGCGCTCGCCGCAGCGGCCGTACGTCTCTTCCGGTCCGAGACGCCGTCCGTCGAGGTAGGACGCCCATGAGCGCATCGACACCCGAATTCGAGGCGGAAGCCCTCGACACCCTCATCCTGGCCGCGTTCCAGCGAGCGCGGCGGGAGGGGGCAACGGCCACGGCCGAGCATCTCCTCCGCGCACTGGAGGCCCTCGTCGACGATGCCGGGAGTCTCGCGCGTACCTCGGCTTGCCTCGACGACGCCTATCTCAGCCTCGCCAGGGTCGCCCAAGGGAACACGTGCGCCCGCCATCGAAACTCGCTGTGAGGAGGCTGCTGCGCAATCTCACCTCGGCGGTAGCACGCGAACGCGCGCCGGCCCGTTGATTAGAACAGGACGACGTCGCCGGGGTCGGCCTCCATGTCTTCGACATCGATGCTCGACCGGCATGGCCGGGCCCCCTGACGTGCTGCTCCGAGGCCTCTCCGCTTGCACGTGCTGCTCGGTCATATCGCTACGCCCTCGGCCGTGCGGCAGGAGGCGAGGTCCAGCGGTAGTCCCGAGCCGCCCGCCATCGGGTTCACGCGCCACTCGGGAACAGTCTCCTTGCAGCTGGCCTCGCGTAGTGCGCGAGATATCTCTCACCGCAAAATAGGCTCGGATCCTTTGTCACAGTGCTTCTGGGCAGTGCCCCGCCCGGTCCGACCCGATGGAATTGCATCGCAGCTGTAGCGATCCCGCCGGACGCGAAGCTCGGTTGGACGTGCAATAGTCGAGGTGTGCGCCCCGATAGCGGTGCGGAAGTCGCGAGATGCGTCAGGTGCCACCGCAGCAGCGTGCAGTTTGCCCACACCGCTCGGCCTCTTGGACCGGTGGGCAGGGTATGTCGCCGTAGGAGCAGAAGACACAGCAATCTCCGGCCTTGGGGCGAAGGAGCGTGCCGCAGCCGGTGCATTCATAGAAGAACTGGCAGGCGTCGGTCGACATCGTTTCCTTGGCCTGCCGGGCGCACTGCGGGCAGGTGAGCGTCGAATGGATCTGCATCGTCACCCTCGCATCGCCCTTAACAGTAGCGGCTCGATATGTGGCCCCCACACCAAGGCAAGGCCGACCAGCAGCGTACCGGATCCAAGCAGGACCACCGTCCGCCATCGGGGGTAAGGCTTCGTGCAGGGTCCATGCAGCGCGCACGCCGTCGCGCGGGACCGGACCAGCAGGCCCCAGGCGACAAGCAGCGCAAGGAACCCCCCGCCTAGCAGAAAGGGACGAAGGTTCGTCAGGAGGCTCAGGCCACCGAGCACCGTGCCTGTTGCACCGAGCCCGACCAGGGCGACCGGCAAGGCACAGCACGACGACGCCGCGAGCGCCCCCATCCCAAACAGGGTGCCCAAGCCGGCAAGCCAACCGGTGGAGACCGTGCTGCGATCCGGTTCTTCGGTGGGTTCGGTCACGGTGCGAACCGTCATGTGTGGTGCTCCTGACTGATGCATGGCACCCTGCATCCCGTAGGTACTACGGGTTCAAGCGGCAAAATGGTCACGGCATCGCGCGGTATCAGCATCGGGCAATTGGCCGAGGCGACGGGCGTCAACCTCGAAACCATCCGCTACTACGAGAGCATCCGGCTCATGCCGCCGCCTCCCAGAACCAGGGGCGGCCATCGCGCGTATGACCGCACCCATGTCCAGCGCCTGGCCTTCATCCGCCATGCCCGAGAGCTGGGCTTTGGCATCGAGGACGTTCGGGCACTGCTGAGGCTCGCGGAACCGGGCCGCCGGTCCTGCGCCGAGGTCCGGGATATCGCAAGCGCACACCTAGCGGCGGTGCGAGCCAAGCTTACCCACTTGGTGGCGCTGGAACGCATCCTTGACGGAACCGTCGAGCGATGTTCGGGCGAACAGGTGCCGATCTGCCCGATCCTCGACATGCTAGGCTGGCCGTCCTGAAGCTTGCCACAGCTCCAGGCTCAAGCGTCGAACGGGCTCAAGCCACCTCGCCGCCGCGGTAGCGGACGAACCTGGGTCGTCCCTGAGACCCGAACCGCAAGACCTCGTAGACATCCGATTCCATGCCCTCGACCTCCATGCCTGGCGAGCCGAGCGGCATGCCCGGGACGGCCAGCCCGCGCCTTGGGGCCTTTCCGCCAGGAGCCGCTTGATCGCCCCGGCGGGGACGTGCCCCTCGGCCACATACCCGCCGACGAGGACGGTGTGGAAGGAGGCAAGGTCCCGCGGCACGCCGAGGCCAGCCTTCAGCGGGTTCACCGATCCCTTGGTCACCGCCACCGCGAAGCCGGCCTCGCGCAGGTGGGCGACCCACTTCTCGCAGCAGCTGCAGCTCGGGTCCATGGTCACCGCGACCATGGGCAGCTCGTTCGCCGGGGCGCTCCGTCCGGTTCAAACCCGCATCCGCAGCAGCCGCAGCGCGTTCGCCGTCACGAGGACCGTTGCCCCGGTATCGGCGAGGATGGCCGGCCACAGGCCGGTGATGCCAAGGACCGTCGTCGCCAGGAACACCGCCTTCAGGCCGAGCGCGATGGCGAGGTTCGCCCGGATGTTGGCAAGCGTCCGGCGCGAGAGCTCGATCATGCGGGCGACGTCGGCGACGCGCCCGTGAAGGACCGCCGCGTCGGCCGTCTCCAGCGCAACGTCGGTGCCCCCGCCCATCGCGATACCGACATCCGCGGCCGCGAGCGCCGGCGCGTCGTTGATGCCGTCGCCGACCTTCGCCACAACCGCACCGCCGGCCTGCAGCCCGCGTACGATCCGCTGCTTGTCCTCGGGCAGGAGTTCGGCAAAAGCCTCAATGCCGAGCGCGTCGGCCACGGCCCGCGCGGTGCGCGCGTTGTCGCCGGTGAGCATGACCGCCCCAACGCCCTCCGCCGCCAAGCGGTCGACGCCGGCCTTTGCGTCCGGCCGAGGCTCGTCCCGCATGGAGAGCAACCCAGCCACCACCCCATCCGCGAGGAGCACGGACACCGTCTTGCCTTCGCCCTGAAGCTCGGAGACCCGGGCCTCCTGCCCACCCGTGAGTGCCGTGCGGGCGGCCGCCTCCCGCGGCGAGCCCAGGAACAGGTCGAGTCCACCGACCTTGCCGGCGACGCCCTTGCCGCCCAACGCCGTCGCACCGAATGCGGGAGGCACCGGAGCCCCGACCTCGGCGGCCTTGGTCAGGACGGCCCGGGCGAGCGGGTGCGAGGACCCCGCCTCCAGCGCGCCGGCCAGCGAGAGCACGTCCCGTTCCGACCTGCCGACCCCGACCACGTCGGTGACGACCGGCTTGCCCCCGGTCAGGGTGCCCGTCTTGTCGAAAGCGACCTGGGTGACCTCGGCCAGCCGCTCCAACACGGCGCCGCCCTTGATCAGCAGTCCGCGGCGGGCGCCGGCCGAGAGCCCGGCTGCGATGGCCGCCGGCGTCGAGATGACCAATGCGCAGGGGCATCCGATCAGCAGGATGGCCAGTCCCTTGTAGACCCACTCGCCCCAGGAACCGCCCGCGAGGAGCGGCGGAACCACGGCGACGAGGGCGGCCACCGCGACCACGGCCGGCGTGTAGACTTTGGAGAACCGGTCGATCAGGCGCTCGGTCGGGGCCTTCGCGTCCTGCGCCTCCTCCACCAACCGCACGACGCGGGCGATGGTGTTGTCCCGCGCCGCGGCGGTCACCCGGACGCGCAGCGCCCCGTCGCCGTTGACCGTGCCGGCGAACACCGTGTCGCCCGATGCCTTCCGCTTCGGCACGCTCTCGCCGGTGACTGGCGCCTCGTCGACGGCGCTCTCGCCCTCGGCGACGGTCCCGTCCGCCGGGACCCGGTCGCCGGGGCGAACCAGCACCGTTGCGCCGGCCCGGAGGCTCGCCGCCGGGACCTGTACGGTCGCGCCGTCCCGCTCCAGCAGGGCCGTGTCAGGTACCAGGCCCGTGAGCCCACGGATGCTCGCGCGGGCGCGCCCGGCGGCGACGCCCTCCAGCACCTCGCCGACCAGGAACAGGAAGACGACGGTGGCCGCCTCTTCGGTGGCCCCGATGACGGTCGCGCCGACGGCGGCAATCGTCATCAGCATCTCGATGGAGAACGGCGTCCCGTGCCGGGCTGCCGACAGGGCGCGCCGGGCGACCGGAACCAGCCCGACGGCCATGGCGGCGAGGAAGGCCCAGCGCTCGGTCGCCGGCGCGACCCGTCCGACCGCGTAAGCCAGCACCAACGCCGCGCCGCAGGCGAATACCAGCAGGGCCTTGGGCGCCCGCCACCAGGGCATGTCCGGGGCCCCTGCCTCCGGCGCGACGGCGTCGGGATCCTCGGCGCCGTAGCCGAGCCCCCGTACCGTCGCGGCGATGGACCCGGCGCTTGTCGCAGGGTCGTGCCGGACCGTGAGGGTCTCCGTCGCGACCGAGACCTCGACATGCTCGATGCCGGGCAGGCGTCGGACGGCCGTCTCGACCTTGGCCGCGCAGGAGGCGCAGTCCATGCCCGACACGCGCAGACGCGTGAGGGGGGACCCGGTCCGGTCCAGGGTCGTCGCTTCGCTCATGGCGAGTACCTTCCGCATCTCTCGGAGGGACCCTAATTCCTCCAGCGGCTAGAGGAGCAAGCTCGATGAAGCCCATCGCCATCGGGGAGCTGTCACGGCGGGCCGCCGTGAAGGTCCCCACCATCCGGTTCTACGAGGAGCGGGGTTTGCTGCCGACGCCTGAGCGCACCGAGGGGAACCGGCGCACCTACGGTGACGCCGACGTGCGTCGCCTGCGGTTCATCCGGCACGCGCGCGAGCTCGGGTTCGAGATCGAAGACATCCGAACCCTGCTCGACCTGGCGGGCCAGCCGGAACGACCGTGCGCGGAGGCGGATGCCATTGCGCGCAAACACCTCGCCGACATCGACGACCGGATCGCGCGCCTGACCGGCCTGAGGAACGAGGTGCGGGCGATGGTCGGTCAGTGCGCGGGCGGCCACGTCCGTGAATGCCGCATCATCGAGGTGCTCGCCGACCACGGCGAGTGCCTGCACGAGCGGCATTGAACGAGCGGCCAAGCGGCCAGGGGAAAGGACGATGGTGGACGCCGATGCACCCCATGTGCTCCTCGTCGAGGACGACGACGGCATGCGCGTGCTCGTCACCCGCATCCTGCGGGAGAGCGGCTATCGCGTGACGGGCTGCCGGAGCGGCGCCGAGATGTGGTCGCACCTGCCCGAGGGCGCGGTCGACCTCATCCTGCTCGACGTCATGCTGCCCGGCGCTTCGGGAATCGACCTGCTCAGGGCGTTGCGCGCGAAGGGCACCGTCCCCGTGATCATGCTGAGCGCCCGCAACGAGGAGGCCGACCGCGTCCTCGGGCTGGAACTCGGCGCCGACGACTACCTCGCCAAGCCGTTCGGCCGTCCCGAACTCCTCGCCCGGATACGGGCGGTGCTCCGCCGCGCCGCCATCGCGCCCCTGCCGGCCGCCGGGGCAAGGCCGGAAGCACTTGCGTTCGCCGGCTGGCGGCTCGACCTGCGCAGCCGCGCCCTGACCGACCCCGAGGGGGCCGCCGTCGACTTGTCGGGCGCCGAGCACGACCTCCTGCTGGTCTTCCTGGAGCATCCCGGGCGGGTGCTCGGCCGCGAGCAGATCCTGGAGATGAGCCGAGGGCGCCTCGCCGCGCCGTCCGACCGCAGCGTCGACACCCTGGTCAGCCGCCTGCGTCGCAAGCTCGAACCGCCCGAAGGTAGGGTCCCCGTCATCAAGACCGTGCGCGGCTCGGGCTACATGCTGGCGGCCAAGGTCGAGCGGGCATGAGGGGGCTCGTCGGCCTTGCGCGGAGCCTGGAAGGGCGCACGGTCGCGGTCCTGCTCCTGGCCGTCCTCGCGGTCCACGGCGGTGCCCTCGCGCTCTACCGCCAGTCGGCCGCGGCCGCGGCCGACGAGGCCTTCGCCAGCGAGGTCGCGCGGCAACTCGTCCTGGCGCGCGAGGCGGTCCTGCGCCGGCCGGCGGACGCGCGGACCGCCGAGGCGCGTGCCTTGTCGTCCCGCCATTTCGAGATCGGCTGGGCGAGGGACGTGCCCGGGGGCCAGGGCACGGACCCGGCCTTGCGAACCTTCCGTGACCAGGTCCTCGGCCTCGAACCGGTCCTCGGGCAAGGCCTCGCCCTCAGCCAGGATGCTCCGGGCGAGCCGTTCCACCGGCAGGACCTCCGCGGGGCGCTGCCGCTGCCGGACGGAAGCTTCCTGACCTTCCGGTCGGCCCACTCGCCCGACGCGGCCCACCGCATGCCCTGGGCCCTGCTGGCGACGGCCATGACCATCCTTGTCGGCGTGGCCGCCGTCGTCCTGATGCATCGGATCGCGGGTCCCCTGCGCGCGTTGACCCGCGCCACGATGCGGATCGGGCACGGCACGGTCGTGCGGATCCCCGAGATCGGTCCGGACGAGACGCGCGGGATCGGGCGGGCGCTCAACGCCATGCAGGAGCGCATCCACGCCCTCCTCGCCGAGCGGACCCAGGCGCTGGCCGCCGTCTCCCACGACCTGCGCACGCCCATCGCCCGCCTCCGCCTGCGCCTCGACCGCGTGGAGGACGGGGCGGAGCGACGTGCCATGGCCTCCGACCTCGACGACATGCAGGCGATGGTGGACGCCACGCTCGCCTACCTGCGCGGCGATGCCGACCCCGAGGCAAGGCAGGTCACGAACGTCGCGAGCGTGCTGATGGGTCTCGCCGACGCCGCGTCGGATGCCGGTCGCGATGTCGAGTACGCGGGCCCCGGGCGCGCCCTCGCGACCGTTCGACCCATGGCCCTCCGGCGCGTCTTGGAGAACCTCGTCGACAACGCGGTGCGATACGGCGCGCGGGCGCACATCGGCCTGGAAGTCGAGGAGACCACGCTGGTGCTGCGGGTCGACGACGACGGTCCCGGCATCCCGCCGGAGGACATCGCCCGCGCCTTCGAGCCCTTCACCCGGCTCGAAGGCTCGCGCAACCGCAACACCGGCGGGACCGGCCTCGGGCTGACCATCGCCAGGCGCGTCGTCGAGACCGAGGGCGGCACCCTTACCCTCGCAAACCGCCCCGATGGCGGCCTCAGGGCCGAGATCCGGTTGCCTCGGACCGGCTCCGCCGGCTGACACACTTCGTCACGTACGCGGCAATCGGGGGACAAACGACGCGGCTATCTCAACCTCCGAGCGGCCGACGCCGCAAGGAAACCGGAGATAGACCGATGAAGCGCATTGTGGCCGCCATCCTCGCCGCGGGAACGCTGGCCGGAACCGTCGCGCCGACCCGGGCCATCGACGGCCACGGCAACGCCTCGAACCCCGAGCGGGCGGTGCCGAACACCGGCAACGTCTCGGGTGGCCCTGCCCATCGCGACGACCCGCGCGTCCGCGAGGCCCAGGAAATCCGGCCCGACGGCAAGCCGGTTCACCACGAGAACGATGGCCACTCGCACGGGCACAGCCACGGCAGGAAGTGACGCCTCGGCGGGAGCCGGCAGGGGAAGCGGTATGCTGCCTTTGCTCCTTGCCTTCGCGCTCCTCGCGGCGGGCCTCGGCTCCTCGCTGGCCGCGCCCGCACTTGCTCTGGATGCCATTCGCGGTGCGCCTTCGCCCCCCTGCGCGCCGTGAAAGGCCCGCTCCGGCGCAAGCCGGGTCGGGCCACAGCGAACCGGTCCGACGGCGTCAGTCGTCGAAGTCGTGGTGATGATGGTGGTGCGGCCGTCCCTCGTAGAACCGCCGCTCCTCGTACCGCCGCGGGTGGTGGTGCCGAACGACGACGTCCTCATGGTCGCCGTGACGGTAAACCTCGACGTGGTCATGCGGCCGCCGGTAGCCGTAGCCGCCCTCGTAGTATTGGGCCGAGGCCGCGGCCGGCGCGAGGATCAGGGCCGCCGCGAGGCCCGCGAAGATCGTCCTCATGTGTCGCTCCGAAGGAAACTCCAGGTGGCCGCCACCCTGGGACACCCAGATTGAACGCGCTCTGAAATCGCCGTTCAGGAAGCGGTAACCTTCAAGGTACCGGAAAACGAGAAGGGCCGCGAACCGGGCTTCCCTCGGTTCGCGGCCCTTCCGGCGCCGGCCTTAGTGGCGGTGCTCTTCGACCACGATGTGCTCGTGGACGTCGTCGTGGTGGTCATGCACGACCGGACGGTCGTGGTGATGCTCCTCGACCACCCCGTGGGTGTGCTCGACGTCGCGATGATGGTCGCCATGGACCGCAACGCCGCCGGGGCCGACGTCCACGTGCTGGGCCATCGCGCTGACGGGGGCGAGGGCCAGGGCGGCGGAAGCGGCGAGCGCGGCAATCGTGATCTTCATCCGAGGTCTCCTGGTTTTAAGGTTAGGCGGAGAATGCGCGGCCCAAAAGAACCGTTCCGGGATTTTTTCTGCTCCGTATCCGTGCTGGGTCCGGCAGCACCGGCGCGCGGACCAGCTTGGCCTGCCACCGCGCGGTGTGACCGACCTGGCCCTTGCGCCGTGGGATCTACTTCCCGGTCTTGGCCGTTTCAGTATCGGAGCGGATGATGACCTCCCAGGACTTGGGGTAGTCTCGTTCAGACCATGTTCAACGGGCCGGAGCGATGGCTTGTGTCATCCGGAGGGAATCGCACATAAGGCGGGAGATGGGTTCAGGGCACGGGCATAGCCGCCGACGGGCGGCACGCGGATGGTGGGCGGTCGCCGCCCGCCTGCTCGCGCTCGTCCTCGCCCTGTCCCTGGTCGCGCCCGTCGCCGGCTACGCGGACGACCTCGCGTTCCACGAAAGCCACGGTCACGCGGCGGAGCTGACGGTGGTGGACGCCGCGCCGGCTCCCGGCACCGGCGACCCCGGCCTGGCCTGCCACATCCACTGCGGCTGCCACCAGGTCGCCCCGACGGCGGCGAGCGGCCCCGTCATGCCCTGCCTCGAAGCCGCACCGCCGGTCTACGCCCGGTTGAGCGAGATGGCCTCCTCCATCGCCCCCGACCGACTGCCCAGGCCCCCTCGCGCGTGAGGTGACGGCGCCGTCGCGGCGCATGTCCCAGCCCTGCGCCCGCTGCGGCGCCGGGTCCCTCACGTGAACAACGGGTCCGACCGCGAGCGCGCTCTGCGCCGAGCGGAAGCCCGTCCGAGCAGGTCCCATGCGTATCCTCCTCTCCGCGGTCCTCCTGGCCGCCGGCATCGCCATCGGCGCCGCCGTCCCCGCCGTCTCCGACTTCGTTCGGGGTACCCTCGCCGCCGCGGGCGTGCCCCCGACCCTGTTCGCGTTCGCCGCCGCGCCCGCAAAGGCCCCCGAGGGGGCGCACTCGGAGGGCGACGGCCACGGCCACGACAAGGCGCCGAACAAGGCCGAGCCTAGCAACGAGTCCGCCGGTCACGCCCATGGCGGACACGAGCACAAGGAGGGGGAGGAACACGCCGAGGAAGGCGTGATCAGGATGCGGCCGGAGCAGGTCGCGGGGCAGGACATCAAGGTCGCCAAGGTCGAGGGCGGGACGCTCGCCCGACACATCCTCGTGCCCGGCACCATCACGCCCGACACCGACCGGATCGCCCGGGTGCCGGCGAAGGTCGTGGGCACGGTGGCCGAGATGCGCAAGCGCCTCGGAGACCCCGTGAAGAAGGACGAGGTCGTGGCCGTGCTCGACAGCCGCGAGGTCGCCGACGCCAAGAGCGAGTACCTCACCGCGGTGGTCCGGGCGGAACTGGAGAAGACCAACTTCGACCGGCAGCAGGCGCTCTGGGACAAGCGGGTCTCGGCCGAGTCGGCCTACCTGAACGCCAAGGCCGTCTACACCGAGGCGGCCCTGCGGCAGGACCTCGCCCGCCAGAAGCTCTCGGCCCTCGGCCTCAACGCCGCCGAGGTCGCCAAACTCGCCAAGCAGGACGAGGCGACGCCGAACGCCTCCACCCTGCGCCAGTACGAGCTGCGCTCGCCGCTCGCCGGTCGCGTCGTCGAGCGCAAGGTCGACGTCGGCACCGCCGTTGGCAAGGAGGGCGACCCCTCCGACGTCTACACCGTCGCCGACCTCTCGACCGTGTGGATCGAGCTCTCGGTGCCGACCGTCGAGCTCGCGAGGGTGCGGGAAGGCGCCCGGGTCGTGGTCACCCCGAGCCAGGAGGGCGGCGACCGCCGGGCCGAGGGCAAGGTCGTCTTCGTCAGCCCGCTCCTGAACCAGGAGACCCGCTCGGCCCGGGTCATCGTGGCCCTGCCGAACAAGGACATGGCCTGGCGCCCCGGCACCTTCGTCACCGCCGAGGTCGAGATCGCGCAGGACAAGGTCGGAGTGCGCGTCCCGAAATCGGCTCTGCAGACCGTCGAGGGCAAGCGCGCGGTCTTCGTGCGCACCGAGGAGGGCTTCGAGAAGCGCGAGGTCGAGCTCGGGCGCTCGGACGACGACGGCTACGAGGTCACCGCGGGCTTGAAGCCCGGCGAGGAGATCGCCGTCGCCAACTCCTTCCTCCTCAAGGCTGAGCTCGGCAAGGGCGAAGCCGATCACGACCACTGAGGGGAACGGACATGATCTCCCGCATCCTCGACTTCTCCGTCCACCAGCGCTGGTTGGTGCTGCTCCTGTCGCTCCTCGCGGCCGGGTTCGGCGGCTACGCCCTGACCAAGCTGCCCATCGACGCGGTGCCCGACATCACCAACAACCAGGTGCAGATCAACACGGTCGCGCCCTCGCTCTCGCCGGCCGACATCGAGAAGCAGGTCACCTACCCGGTCGAGACGGCGCTCGCCGGCATCAAGGGCCTGGAGTACACGCGCTCCCTCTCGCGCAACGGCTTCTCGCAGGTGACCGCGGTCTTCGCGGAGAGGCTCGACATCTACTTCGCCCGCCAACAGGTCGCCGAGCGCCTGTCCCAGGTGAAGGAGGACCTGCCGCCGGGGGCCGAGCCGCACATGGGGCCGATCTCGACCGGGCTGGGCGAGATCTACATGTGGTCCGTCCACTACGCGAAGCCGGGCGAGCGCAAGGTCTCGGAAGCCGGCAAGCCCGGCTGGCAGCCCGACGGCAGCTACCTGACGCCGGAGGGGCAGCGGCTCAAGACGGAGCTGGAGCAGACCGCCTACCTGCGCACGGTCCAGGACTGGATCATCCGGCCCCAGGTCAAGACGGTGCCGGGCGTGGCCGGCGTCGACGTCGTCGGCGGCTTCGAGAAGCAGTACCACGTCCAGCCGGACCCGACGAAGCTCACCGCCCTCGACCTCTCCTTCGGCGACGTCGCGCGAGCGCTCCAGGCCAACAACGCCAACCAGGGCGCCCGCTACCTGGAGGACAACGGCGAGGGCTACGTCGTGCGCGCCGCCGGCCGCCTGGAGGGCATGGAGGAGATCGAAAACGTCCTCGTCACCACCCGCGGCGGCGTCCCGGTGCGGATCAAGGACATCGCCGAGGTGCGCATCGGGCGCGACCTGCGCACCGGCTCGGGCTCCGAGGACGGGCAGGAGGTGGTCGTCGGCACCGCGCTGATGCTGATCGGCGAGAACAGCCGCACCGTCTCGGCCGCGGTCGACGCCAAGATGGACCAGATCCGGCGCTCGCTCCCGCCCGGGGTCGAGGTCCAGACCGTCCTCAACCGGACGCTCCTCGTCGAGGCGACCGTCCGCACGGTGGCCAAGAACCTGTCCGAGGGCGCGGCCCTCGTCATCGTCATCCTGTTCCTGCTGCTGGGGAACATCCGCGCCGCCGTCATCACGGCGCTGGTCATCCCGGTCGCCATGCTGATGACCATGACCGGCATGGTCGAGGCGCGGATCTCGGCCAACCTGATGAGCCTGGGCGCCCTCGACTTCGGCCTCATCGTCGACGGGGCGGTCATCATCACCGAGAACGCGCTGCGCCACCTCGCCGAGAAACAGCACGCGCTCGGGCGCACGCTCGGCCTGGAGGAGCGCCTCCAGACGGTGCGGGCCTCGGCCGAGGAGATGATCAAGCCCTCCCTCTACGGGCAGGCGATCATCATCCTCGTCTACGTGCCGCTCCTCACCTTCACGGGCGTCGAGGGCAAGATGTTCGAGCCGATGGCGCTGACCGTCATCATCGCCCTCGTCTCGGCCTTCGTCCTCTCGCTCACCTTCGTGCCGGCGCTGATCGCCATCGTCATCACCGGCAAGGTCACCGAGAAGGACAACCTCATCATCCGGGCGCTCAAGGCGGCCTACCGGCCGGTGCTGGGCGCCGCGGTCCGGGCCCCATTCGCCTTCGTCGGCGCGGCCCTGCTGCTGCTCGCCGGGGCGGGCGTCCTGTTCACCCGGCTCGGCACCGAGTTCATCCCGCAGCTCGACGAGAAGAGCATCGCGCTCAACGCCACCCGCATCCCCTCGACGTCGCTGACCCAGTCGCAGGCGATGCAGCTCAACGTTGAGAAGGTCGTCTCAAAGTTCCCGCAGGTGGCCTACGTCTTCTCGAAGACCGGGACCGCAGAAGTCGCCACCGACCCGATGCCCCCGAATTCGTCCGACACCTTCGTCATCCTCAAGCCGCAGGAGGAATGGCCGGACCCGGGCCTGTCGAAGGCCGAGCTCCAGGAGCAGATCGAGAAGGCGGTCGGCGAGCTCGCCGGCAACGTCTACGAGTTCTCGCAGCCCATCCAGCTCCGCTTCAACGAGCTCCTGGCCGGCACTCGCGGCGACCTCGCCGTGAAGGTGTTCGGCGAGGAGTTCGAGCCGATGCTCAAGGCGGCCAACCAAGTCGCCGCCATCCTGCGCGGCGTCAGTGGCGCCGAGGACGTGAAGGTCGAGCAGACGGCGGGCCTGCCCTTCCTCGACATCAGGATCAACAAGACCGAGGCGGCGCGACTGGGCTTGAGCACGGGGGCCATCCAGGAGGTCATCGGCGCCGCCATCGGCGGCAAGGAGGCGGGCGTCGTCTTCGAGGGCGACCGCCGCTTCCCCATCGTGGTGCGCCTCACCGACAAGGTGCGCGAGGACCGCGAGGCCCTGGAGAACATCCCGGTGCCGCTGCCCCCTGGGCCGAACGGGCGGGCGAGCTCCGTCCTCCTGAAGCAGGTGGCGAGCTTCTCGGTGACCGAGGGCCCGAACCAGATCAGCCGCGAGAACGGCAAGCGGCGGGTCGTGGTCACGGCCAACGTGCGCGGTCGCGACATCGGCTCGCTGGTGGCGGAGGCTCAAGGAAAGGTCGCGAACCAGGTGCAGCTTCCGCCCGGCTACTACGTGACCTGGGGCGGGCAGTTCGAGAACCTCGCCTCGGCCAAGCAGCGCCTCATGGTCGTGGTGCCGGTGTGCTTCTTCATGATCTTCCTGCTGCTCTACTCGGCCCTGGGCAGCCCCCGCGACGCGCTGCTGGTGTTCAGCGCCGTGCCGCTCGCGCTGACCGGCGGCATCGCGGCCCTGTGGCTGCGAGGCATGCCGGTCTCGGTGCCCGCGGCGGTCGGCTTCATCGCGCTCTCGGGCGTGGCGGTGCTCAACGGCCTCGTGATGCTGACCTTCATCAAGCAGCTCATGGCCGAGGGACGTCCCAGGCGCGAGGCCATCCTGGAAGGGGCGATGACGCGGCTGCGGCCGGTGGCGATGACGGCGCTGGTGGCCTCGCTCGGCTTCGTGCCGATGGCGCTCGCCACCGAGACGGGCGCCGAGGTGCAGCGCCCGCTCGCGACCGTGGTCATCGGCGGCCTGATCAGCGCCACCCTGCTGACGCTGGTGGTGCTGCCGGCCCTCTACGCCCGCTTCGGCGGCAAGGACGCCGCGGCTCCGGGGGCCGAGCCGACGTCCGAGGCCGGGGCGCGCGAGTCGCTCCGGCAGGCCGCCGAGTAACGCCGATGCCGCGGGGTGTCACGGCGTCGCTGCTCTGGCTCGCCCTCCTGTCCGCGACGTCCGCGCAGGAGGCTCCCTTCGGCCTCGCCTGGGGGCCGGTGACGGCGGTGCCGCGCCCGCTCAAGGTCGACCGCGAGGCGAACCTGACCGCCCTGTTCTATCCCCGCGGCTGGGGGCCGGCCCAGGGGCCCGGAACGGCCGCTGTGGTCCTGGTCGTCTGCCGCGAGCAGGGGTTGCAACAGGTGATCTGGGTGGGCCTGCCCCTGTCCGGGGAGGCGCTCGCGAAGGCGCGCCAAGCCATCCGGGACGAGGGCATCCGACGCTACGGCCAGCCTGAACCGGGACCCGCGAACGATTCCGAGGCCTGGCCCGGCGGGCGGGCCCTCCTGGCGAGCCGCGAAGCCGCCGAGGGGCGGCGCGAGCTGGTGATGACCGCCCTCGGCCCCGGCTATGCGGCCTGCTCCGAGACGCACCGCGCCGAGACCGGGCATCCGGCCGGTGGGCACGTCGCCGACCTGATCGGCACCGGCGGCCCCTGAGGGCGACCGTCGACCCGAAGAACCTCACGCCACACGGGAAGCAACCATGGGACACGGACACTCGCACGGAGGCGGCATCCCGTCGGGCTCGGCGGCAGCCCGGAACAAGACCCGTCTAGCGGGGGCGCTCGCGCTGACGCTGGCCTACATGTTGGCCGAGGTGGTCGGCGGTCTCCTCACCGGCAGCCTCGCGCTGCTGGCGGACGCCGCGCACATGGTCACCGACGCCGGCGGTCTCGCCCTCTCCCTCCTCGCCATCCACTACGCGGCCAAGGCGCCGACGCCGGGCAAGAGCTTCGGCTACATGCGCTTCGAGATCCTGGCGGCGCTGGCCAACGCGGTCGTGCTGCTCGGCGTGACCGCCTACATCCTCTACGAGGCCTACCGCCGCTTCGTGGAGCCCAACGAGATCCTCGGCTGGCCGATGATGCTGGTCGCGCTCGTCGGCCTCGGGGTGAACCTCGTCAGCATGCGGCTGCTGGCCGGCGGCTCGTCCGAGAGCCTCAACGTGAAGGGCGCCTACTTCGAGGTGTTCTCGGACATGCTGGGCTCGCTCGGCGTCATCGCCGCCGCCCTCGTCGTGATGGCGACCGGCTGGAGCTGGGTCGACCCGCTGGTCGGCGCCGGCATCGGCCTGTTCATCGTGCCCCGCACCTGGCGCCTGCTCGGCGAGGCGCTCCACGTCCTGCTGGAAGGCACGCCCCCGGGCGTCGACCTCGGCAAGCTCAAGGCCGAGATCGAGGCGATGCCGGGCGTGCGGCGGGCCTACGACCTGCATGCCTGGACGCTGACCTCGGGCTTCGACGCGATGAGCGGCCACGTGGTCGTGGACGACGTCACCGCCGGCCCCGGCGTCATCCGGGCGATCCGCGCGCTGGTGAAGGAGCGGCACCGCATCGAGCACGTCACCGTACAGGTCGAGGACGAGGCGCTCGCGGCCGAGGCTGCCCACCTTCCGGTTTGAGGAGGCGTATCCGTGGCAGGCAAGAAGCTGGCGCGCCAGACGGAGCAGTGGGGCAGCAATCCGCGCGGCAGGCGACGGGCCCGCCCGCACGTCAGGCGCGCGGCGGGCCGCGACCTCCTGAAGGCGGCGGTGCTGGTCCTTTCGGTGATCGGGCTGCTGGTGCTTTTGGGCCGCTTCGCTTGATTAGGTGCTTCGCGTTCAGCGGTCGGATTCCGATGGGGCAGAGCGTTTGGCCGGGATACGCGGTCCACAGAAGGAGTGGCTCACCTCATGGCCTTGACCTGGCTCGGCAGCCTGATCACCTTCCAGGTGACGTTCACGGAATTGTTCATCGCCGCCACCGTCATCGCGGCCGCGTCCCACCGGTTCGGTTGGCGCAGCGTGGCGCTCGGATCCCTACTCGGAGCGGCGAGCGTGGCCCTCCTGGCTCTCCTCCTTCAGGTTGCCGCCTACCGGGTGGCCCTGCACTGGCTGGACTGGGGATCGGCGCTGCTGCTGCTCGGGTTCGGGATGTATCTCAGCTACGAGTTCGTTTCCGGCTTCGGGGACACGCAGGCCGCCGATCCGCAGACGCCGCGCAGCGGCTGGGCGCTGCCGCTCAACGCTGCCGGGATCAGTGTGGCTGCCTGGGCGCTGGTGGCCGAAGGTCTGGAAATATTGGTTGTCTGGCTCGGCGTGTCGCTGCGTGAGGGGCCGGCAACCGCCACCTTGGGGGTCGGCCTCGGGCTGGCCGTGATCGCCCTGCTGGGCGTCGCCTTGCGTAGCACCCGCGCGTTCCGCCGGGTGCCGCCCTACATGCTCGACGGGATTGCCGCCGTGATGGTCACGGCCTACGGCTTCTACTTCCTGCACCTTGCCGTCGCCGCCAGCGGGGCTTGAGGCCGCCTCAGGCCTTGCAGGCGACCAAGACGGCGCCAGCCGCGATCAGGGCGACGCTCCCCCCTCGGCGCGGCCAGCCGCTCACCCGGGAAGAACACCGCGACCAGAACGACACTCAGCTCGTCGACGAGCGCGAGATGGGCGGCATCGCCGAGTTTCAGAGCGCCGGAAGTAGCAGGGCCACGAGCCGCCGGTGCCGAGCCCGGACAGCACGAGGAACAGGTAGGTACGTTGCGAGATCGACGCGAGCGGCTCCCACTGGCTCCACCCCGACGACCATCAATGTCGTAAACCCACCGTCAGTCTCTGCCCCGGCAGGTGGCACGATCAGGACCGTGCCGCCCGCTCACGCCCGCGGATCCTCTACTGCTTCTCGAACCGCGCCTGGACGTTGTGCCCGTGCACCTTCGCGGAGAGCACGACCTTCGCCCCGGCCGGCAACGGCGCCTTGAGGTCGGCCACGAGCTTGTTCGGCGCCGCCGGCTTCAGGGTCAGGGTCTCCGTCTTGCCGCCGGCCTGGACGAAGGCCTTGGCCGAGAGGCCGGCCGTGTCGGCCGGCTTGCCGTCCTCGCCGGTCACGAAGAACGTGACGCCCGTGTCGGTCGCGACGAACTCGATGGGATGGCCGTCGGCGACCGTGGTCTGGCCGCCGTTCGGGCCTGCGGCGAAGCAGGGCGACGCCAGGGCGAGGGCGAGGGCGATGATGGCGGGTCGGAGGGGAGAGCGCATGTCGGTGTCCTTTCTCGGGTGGCTGGGAAGGTTCAGAACGCCTCGACGGGAGCGCTTCGCGGGGCCTCGGGGGAAGCCTCGGGACCGTGACGGGCCTCGTCCCGCAACCGCTCCAGGGGCTTGCGCCCGAAGGTCAGGAACAGGACCGGGGTCAGCACGGTGTCGAGCAGCGTGGCGCTGATCAGCCCGCCGAAGATCGTCACCGCCACCGGGTGCAGGATCTCCTTGCCCGGCGCGTCGGCCCCGACCAGGAGCGGCACCAGGGCGACGCCGGCCGAGAGCGCCGTCATCAGCACCGGCGCCAGCCGCTCCAGGCTCCCGCGGATCACGAGGTCGCGCCCGAACGGCAGGCCCTCGTGGATCGCGAGGTTTAGGTAGTGGCTGATCTTCAGGATGCCGTTGCGGGTGGCGATGCCGGTGAGCGTGATGAAGCCGATCATCGAGGCGACCGAGAGCGGCTGGCCGGCGAGCCAGAGGGCAGCCACAGAGCCGATCAGCGCCAGCGGGATGCTCCCGAGGATGATCAGCGTGAGCACCACCGAGCGGTAGCGGCTGTAGAGCAGCGCGAAGACCAGGGCGAGCGACAGGAGCGAGAGGAGCCCGATAGTGCGGCTCGCCTCGGCCTGCGCCTGGAACGAGCCCTCCAGGCTCGTCGTGTACCCGTTGGGCAGGCTCGCCGCCGCGACCTTCTCCTGGATGGCCTGGACGATCTTGCCCATGTCGGAGCCGGCCTGGGTATTCGCCTGGACCACGATGCGGCGGCGGGCGTTCTCGCGCAGGATCTGGTTCGGTCCGTCGGTCTCGCGGATGTCGGCGATCTGGCGTGCCGGCACCCAGCCCGACGGCGTCTCGACCAGCATGTCGCCGAGCCGCTGGGTGGTGCGCATCGTGTCGGAGAGCCGCATCACCACGTCGAAGCGGCGGTAGCCGTCGACCACGCGCGAGACCACCTGGCCGTTCGAGAGCCGGCTGAGCTGCTCGACGAGGGCGGCGGGCTGGACGCCGTAGAGGGCGGCCCGGGCGTAGTCGACGCGGATCTCCAGCTGGGGGATTAGCACCTGCTTCTCGACCTGCAGGTCGGCGAGGCCGGGGATCTCGGCCATGCGCCCGCGCAGGTCCTCGGCGAGGGCCCGAAGGGTGTCGAGGTCCTCGCCGAAGATCTTCAGCGCGATCTCGGCGCGCACGCCGGAGAGCATGTGGTCGAGCCGATGCGAGATCGGCTGGCCGACGTTCACGTTGACCGGCAGGACTGCGAGGCGCCCGCGGATGTCGGCGACGAGCTCGGGCTTGGGCCGGGCGCCGGGCTTCAGGTCGATCTCCAGGTCGGACGAGTGCACGCCCTCCGCGTGCTCGTCGAGCTCCGCCCGGCCTGTGCGGCGCCCGATGGACTTCACGTCCGGCATCTCCAAGAGCAGTCGTTCCGCGACGAGCCCGACCCGGGTGCTCTCGGCGAGCGAGATGCCGGGGTTGAAGGTCATGTTGACCGTGAACGAGCCCTCGTTGAACGGCGGCAGGAAGGTGCGCGGCAGGAAGGCCGCCGCGAGCCCCGCCGCCGCCACCGCTAACCCGGCGAACACCATGACCGGTCGGGCATGCCCGAGCAGGCCGCGCAGCAACGCGGCGTTGCCGCGCTTCAGCAGCTTCAGGAAGCGGCTATCGTGCTCCTCCAGCCGTTTGAGGCCGGGCAGAAGGTAGTAGGCGAGCACCGGGGTCAGGGTGATGGAGACGAGGAGGCTCGCCAGGATCGAGACGATGTACGCCTGACCCAGCGGCGCGAAGAGCCGGCCCTCGATGCCCGACAGCGCGAAGAGCGGCACGAAGACCAGCACGATCACCATCGTGGCGTAGACGATGCCGGAGCGCACCTCGTTCGAGGCCGAGACCACCACCGCGAAGACCGAGCGCGGGTTGCCCGCCTTTCGGTTCTCGCCGAGGCGCCGGTAGATGTTCTCCACGTCGACCACCGCGTCGTCCACGAGCTCGCCGATGGCGATGGCGAGGCCGCCGAGCGTCATCGTGTTGATGGACAGGCCGGCGAGGTGAAACACGACCGCGGTGGCCAGGATCGAGACCGGAATCGCCGTCAGCGAGATCGCGGTGGTGCGCACGTTCAGCAGGAAAGCGAACAGGACGACGGCGACGACGACGACCGCTTCCATCAGCACGGTCTCGACGTTGCGGATCGAGGTCTCGATGAAGTTCGCCTGCCGGAAGATCAGCTGGTCGGCGCGCACGCCCTTGAAGGCGCAGGCCTCGCCGGCGGGCTCCGCCATGGACGGGCCCGCCCCACCCTTGCCCGCGCCGCAGGCGTTCAGGCTCGCGGTGATGTCCTTGAGCGCCGCCTCGACCTCGCGGGTGAGGCGGACCGTGTCGACGCCGGGCTGCTTCTCCACCGAGACGACGACGGCCGGCGCGCCCATGTAGCCGGCATCGCCCCGCTTCACCCGGGCCGCGAAGGAGACCTCTGCCACCTGCCGCAGGTAGATCGGCCGGCCGTTGACCGTGGCGACGACCATGTTGCGCAGGTCGTCCAGGTTCATGGTCCGGCCGAGGTTCCGGATCAGGTACTCGCGGGCGTACTGGTCGGTGAAGCCGCCGCCCGTGTTCGTGCCGAACTGCGCCAGCGCCGTCTCCAATTGCCCGTGGGTGATGCCGAGCGCCCGCAGCGCCGTGGGTTGGGGGGCCACGCGGAACTGGCGCACCTCGCCGCCCATCGGGATGACCTGCGCGACGCCCGGGATTGAGAGCAGGCGGGGCCGGATGGTGAAGTCGGCGAGCTCCCGCAGCTGCATCGGCGAGACCGTGCCGCCGCTCAGCGCCACCATGACGATCTGGCCCATGATCGAGGAGACCGGACCCATCATCGGGTTGACGGTGGGGGGAAGTTGCGGCCGTACCATCGCGAGCCGCTCGGACACCTGCTGGCGGTTGCGGTAGATGTCGGTGCCCCAATCGAACTCGACGTAGATCACCGACAGGCCGACACCCGAGACCGAGCGGACCCGGGTGACCCCGGGCAGGCCGTTCATCTGCGTCTCGACCGGGAAGGTGACGAGTTGCTCGACCTCCTGGGGCGCCAGCCCCTCGGCCTCCGTCATGATGGTGACGGTCGGCCGGTTGAGGTCGGGGAAGACGTCGACCGGCAGCTTCGTCACCGTGAAGGCGCCGTAGAGGACGAGCACGGCGGCAAGCGCCAGCACCAGCAGGCGGTTGCGCAGCGACTGCGTGACGAGGAGGGTGAACATGGGCGCGCCTCCTCAGCGGACCTGATTGAGGAGCTCGGCGCCCTGGGTCACGATCCGCTTGCCTGGCGCGAGGCCGGACACCACCAGGACCTGCCCCGCGTCGAGGGGCTCGACCCGGACCTCGCGCGGCTCGAAGCGCTCCGGCGCGGTGTGCTCGTAGACGATGCTCTGGCCGTTGCCGCCCCGCACCACGCTCATGCGCGGCAGCGCCAGCCCGGCCTGCTGGGCATCGGTCGCCGCCAGCACGGTGACGAACTGCCCGGTGCGCAGCTCCGGCGGCGCGCCCTCTACCGCGAAGTGCATCGGGACCGCTTGGCTGCGGTCGGCAAGGCCCGCGCCCATGTAGGCAAGCCGCAGCATCCGGCCGTCCGCCATGCGGGCCGTGGCGTCCTGCCCCCCGGCTAGCGCGTCGAAGCTCAGGGCCTCGACCCAGAGGCGGTTCGGGTCGACGATCTGGAAGACCTGCACGCCGGGGCTCGCCATCTGCCCGGCCACCGCGTTCGCCTCGGCGATGGCGCCATCGACGGGGGCCTTCAGCGCCTCGGGCTGCTGGCGGATGTTGTCGAGGGCCGCGCGGCGGTCGAGCAGACCCTTGAGCTCGGCCTGGGCGTCCTCAAGCTGGACCTGCGAGACGGAGCCGCCCGGCGCGAGCTTGCGATAGCGCTCGACCCGGCGCTCGGTGATGGCGATCTGCTGGTCGAGCTCGCCCTGGCGCTGGCGCATGTCGGAGGCGTCCACCGCCTGCACCGGCGGCGTCACGTAGGCCAGCACCTGGCCCTTGCGCACCCGCGTGCCGAGGCGCGGGAAGATCCCCGATTCCGGCGGTGAGAGCCGTCCGCCGACCGAGGACTGGACGACCCCGCTGGCGCTCGGGTCGGGTACGATGCGGCCCGGCAACTCGACGGTGCGCCGCAAGGTGCCGGAGGCGGTCACCACGGTCCGGACGGCGAGGACACGCTGGGTCGGCTTCGGAACGAAGATCGAGCCGTCCGGCTGGCGTCGCGCGAGGTCCTGCCCGGCAGGGGCCGGCGCCGCCATCTGCAAGACCTGGGGCGCGGCGGAGCCCTTGCCGCCGTGGTCATGGCTGTCGGCCGCGAAGGCGCGCGGCGCGAAGGCAAGGGCGACGACGAGCACGACCAGGGCGGTGGCGGGCAGGTAGCGGCGTCCTCGCATCAGAAGGGTGACCGCGGTGCCCAGCAGGAAGCCGATGCCGCCGATGGCCAGCGGCAGCGGGTCCGCCTCCTTGAGGTGGCGCTGGAAGTCGTGGGCCGCGGCGAGGCCGGTCGCCCAGGCGGAGGCGCCCGCGGCCGGCGGTGCCGGCGGCGCTTCCGGAACGGTCAGCGTGACGGGGAACATGTCGGTCGCGCCGGACGCGGTCACGGTGAACAGCACCTCGTGCTCGCCGGGATGCAGGCTCCAGTGGGCGTCGAACGCGTAACTGCCGTCCGGCATCGGCGTGGCGGTGGCGGCCCCCTCCGGCGTCTCGGCTTTGACGGCGGCGTCCGTCACCGGTTCGTTGGTGCCCACGCGGTCGAGGAACACCATCAAGCGACCGTTGCGGGCGACCGCGACCAGTTCCAGCGCGTCCGTGCTCGACGTGCCGCGCGGCGCGGTCGCCGTCGTCGGAGCCTGTGCCTCGTTGCCGTGATCATGCCCCTCGTGGGCGGCGGATATCGTCGGCGCACCAGCCCACAGGCCGAGAGCCAGGAAAGCCATCCGCAAGGCGGAGGCGGGGGGAAAACGCATGGGATAATCGAGCCTTCGCGACGGGGAGGCTGGCGGCAGCCCTCACGGGCAGCCGTTCAGGGCGCGCGTCGATGCGCGGACCTCAGGCGAAGGATCGAGGGGGCTCGGGAATGGTCTCGGGCACAAGGCTGTCGAAGGCAACCTTCCGGATGCCGACCAGCGTCCGACCGGGCTTCCAGCCGACCGCCACGGCCGGGAAGTCCCAGCGCACGAAGGACACATGGCAGCAGCAGTTCAGGCCGCAGGCGCTTGCCACCGCCTCGTCGCCGGCTCGCTCCGACAGGTCGAGCGCCTGCTCCGGTCCGGAGGCTTCCGCGTGACCGGCCGCAGTGACCTGCGCGTGGCCGACATGCGGTATCCCGGCATGGGCGTGCCCGGCACCCGCCACCGAAAAGGCGACGAGCGTCACGGTCAGGAAGACCGGGAGCAACGAGCGCCAAAGGGAGCGGGTGGCCGACATGACGAGACATGCTTAGCATGTCCGAGCTTATCGTTCATGAGCTTTTTGGCACCGGACGAGCGCGCGTCTGGCCGGCAGGCTCGCGGGCGGGTCCGTTCGACGGAGGACGGAGAGGGAATGAGGTTGACGGCGGCGGCCCTGTGCATCGGCCTTGCGACCTGCGCGACGGCACAGGAGACCAAGATCGTCGGCATCGGCGCCGCGACCTGCGCCCGCTTCAACGCGCAGGTCGCGGAGGCCCCGGCGTCCGAACGCGACTATCTCGCCTGGGCTCAGGGCTTCATGAGCGGCGCGCTGATGCGGGCCCCGCCCAGCGTCGACGAGGGCCTGGACCTGTTGCCGCCGACGATGCCCCTCCCGGACCAGGCGGCATTCCTGCGCTCCTTCTGCCGCGAGCACCCCGAGCAGGACTTCATGGACGCCGTGCGCGCCCTCTACCATCGCCTGCGGGGGCCGGCCCTCTGAGGACGCCGGCACACACCTGCCGGCTCGCACGCCCCTTACCAGTCAGGTAGGCGGGAGAGCCGCCGGTCGGGCAGCCCTCCCGCGCAGCCTGCCTCCCCTTAGAAGTGGTGGTGATGGTGACGCCTGTAGTGGTGGTGATGGCCCCAGCCATGGTGGTGGTGGCGCGGCCGCCAGTGATGGTGATGGCCCGAGTGGTGATGATGGTGACGAGGGCGCCAGTGGTGATGATGGCCGTGATGGTGGTGATGCCCCCAGTGTTGCACGGTCTGCACCAACGGGGTTTCGGCGGTACCGACATCGGCCGCGGCAACCGGCAGCGGAGCCGCCCGCGCGGGAGCCAACTGAACTGAAAGCGCCAAGGTTACGGCGGCGACATACCCAATAAATCGTGACGTCATCGGGTGTTCCTCCAAGAGGTGCGGACCGGGGTCCGTGCTCAGACCATAAGCTATCCAGATCCGTCGCAAAGGGACTCTTCGCCAATTGGATCCTGGCGCGTGCACCCGGACACGCGGGGACAACCCTGTACGCTGCCGATTTCTTCCGGATACCCGCATCGCCACCTCCCTCTCTCGCGCGTTACCAAGGCGGGACGGGAGAACCTGGACGGGCCAGGGAACCCTGATGTCAGCTTGGCCGTTCCCCGGGGGCGCCTCGTCGGGCCGGGGTTTCGGATCGCGCCGCAGCGGCCGGGGCCCGGCGCGACGGGGCCTGCCGGGCACATGGACCCGGCGGTACCGAAAAGAGAGGAACACGCCCTTGAAGAAGTCCCTGCTGGCGCTCGCCGTCATGGCCTCGTTCGGCCTGGCCGGAGCCGCCTCCGCCGCGCCGGCCCTCCCGGGCGCCGCGAGCGCCCCGTCCGACGTGGTCTCGGTGCGGATGGACCGGATGCACGGCCACCATCGCCACATGGGCCGCCACCACCGTCACGGGCACATGATGCGCCACCACCATCACCGCCGCGGCCACATGATGCGGCACCATCACCACCGCATGTGAGGCGGACGGGGTCCTTCGGGGCCCCGTTTCATGTCTACGGCCAGCGACGAGGCCGGCGCGGGATTGGGATACCTCTGTCGAACTCGCTTCCTCATCCAGGAGGAACGGCTGTGCGCGTCCTGACCTTGACCGCTTCCCTCGCCTTCGCGGCTGCCGTCAGCCCGGCCGGAGGCGCCCCGTCCGGGGCGCTGCCGCTGTTCGCCGGAGCCGCTCCCGCGTCAATCGGCGACGCAGGTCTCGTGGACCACGCGCAATTCCACCATCACCACCGTCGACACCACCACCATCATGGTTGGGGGCACCACCGTCGCGGGTGGGGAACCACCATCGCCACGTCCGGCGGCACCATCATCACTTCTGAAGCCCCTCGCTGAAGCGCGACGGGGCCGCTCTCATGGACGGCCCCGCATCCGGGAAGCGCCGTCGGCTCAGTGGCGGTGCTCTTCCACGGTCACCCGCTTGTGGCCCCCGTCATGGTGGTCGTCATGGCGGTCGACATGTTCGTGGCGGCGCTCGACATGCTCGTGCCGCTCGACGTGGCCATGACCATGTCCGTGCACGGAGACGCCACCGGGGCCGACGTCGACGTGCTGGGCCGATGCGTAGCCCGGGGCTAGGGCCAGAGACGCGGCGGCGGCAAGGATAGGCAGGGTAAGCTTCATGGATTAACTCCGTGAACGAGGATCTCGACAAGCGAAACGTCAGATCCGCCCGAACTGATCCGCGCACTCGTGACCTTTCTTTCAGGATGAATATTGGCTGAACCAACACCATGGTCGGCCGCCGCGTTGCTTTCGGCCGCTACGCTTGTGTGCCCTGGCCGGATTGCCTTGGCGGTATCGGTCGCCCTTCTGGTCCGGCCCCCCGGGAGTGATCAGGAGCGCGAATGTTTTTCCGGGCAGGAATGAACCGTCCCGGAGCCTCCCGCGACCAACGAAGGTCAGGACCGGATGCCGGTCCGCAAGCAGAGGAGGTCAACATGTTCGGATCCCGCAAGCTCTTCCCGCTCCTCGTGGTGGCGGCCCTCGGCACCTTCGGGGCAACGGCCGCGTCGGCCCACGGCCATGGTCACTTCGGGCACGGGCATTTCGGTCATGGCCATTTCGGGCACGGTCACGGCCATTGGGGACACGGCCATGGCCACGGTCACTGGGGGTATGGGACGGTCTACTATGGCGGCCACTGCCACGCGCGCCGGTGGGTCAACGACTTCGGCGACGTCGTGGTCCGCAGGGTCTGCCACTGAGCGTTCGGGGCCGACGGCGCCGCGCATGCGCGGCCCTATCCGTCGCCGCCGCGGAGGCGTGCCGCACCGCCCGACTTCGCCCACACACCGGAACGCACCCTGGCCCCAAGGGACCCGGGTGCGTTTCTCGCTCCGGCCCCCATGGCGGCGGCCGCGTGGCTGCGCCGTTCACTTTGAGGGCCGCCCATCCGGAAAGAGCGCCAGCCGTGCCGCCGACGTTCTCTGGTAGCCGTCCTGGCGAGCGCGGCCCTGCGGGTCGGCGTGCACCCGACGTATCCAGCCACGTCGCAACAGCAGGTCGAGGCAGCGCCCGTCGAGCCGCCAGCCCTCGACCCACCCGTCATCCGGAACCTTGCGCAGGACCGCGCGGTGCCTCTCGCTGAGGGCCCACGGTCGGTGGCGGCCATCGCCGCCCCCGGACTCCGCCACAGGGGCGCGAGCCGCTTCCAGAGCGGCCACGATGGCGTCGAGCCCATCCGTGAGCGCGGCCGGTCCGGGCTGAAGGATCAGCGGTGACTTGATCTCCGTGATCCGGTTCGCCCGCACCGCCGGGATGGCGTCCCAGCCAGGGCGCGCCGCGATGCGGGCCGGCACCACCTTCTTCCCGCACCAGGAGGCGAGGATCACGTCGGGCGCCGCGGCGGCCACCGCCTCGGGCGTGACGATGCGGTCCTTGGCTGCCGCCTGGGCTGCCAGCTCGGGGAATACGTCCTCGCCCCCGGCGACGCGGACGAGCTCGGAAACCCAGCCGATGCCCGAGATCAGCGGCTCGTCCCACTCCTCGAAGAAGACGCGTGGGCGCGGTTGCCCCTGCGCCTCCGCCGCCACCCGCACCAGGCGCTCCTCGTAGCCGCGGGCCAGGGCTTCGGCCCGCCCGTTCGCGCCGACGAGGGCGCCGACGGTGCGAATCATGGCGAGGATGCCCGCGACGTCACGGTGATTGAAGGCGTGCACGGCGACGCCGGCCCGGACGAGCTCGGCCACGATGTCCGCCTGCAGGTCCGAGAAGGCGAGCACCAGGTCGGGGTCGAGCGCGAGGATCTTCAGGATGTCCGCGCTGGTGAAGGCCGAGACGCGGGGTTTCTCGCGGCGCACCTGAGACGGTCGGACGGCGTAACCGGAGACGCCGACGATGCGGACCTGCTCGCCCAGTAGGTAGAGGGTCTCGACCGTCTCCTCCGTCAGGCAGACGATCCGTTCCGGCGGGAAGCGACGCATGCGAACCTGGCCGCGGTATACGGGCCGGCGCTCACTCGCCGGCGTACCGCGCGCGACGGATATAGGCGCCCGGCACGCAGGCATCGACCCGGGATAACGCGGCCTCCGCTCGCGCTCGCGTCGGGTAGGCGCCGAGGACCGAGACCTCGAAACCCGAGGCAAGCCCCGAGAATTTATCCGAGACGTCGTTGAACGGGCTTTCCCCACACGCCTGCGCCTGCCGCCATACCCGTGCGACCGCCGCGTCCGCGGCGCGGCTGCCCGACCCGCTGTTGTTGGCGAAGGACCCAAGCACCACCCACCAGCCGTCGTCCGCGAGCGGCACCCCGCGCATGGGCTGCGCCAGGACGGGTGCGGCGAGCGCCGTGAAGGCGAAGACCAGGAGGGCACGCATCTTCACCTCCTCCAGTCAGCGAGCCGGCAAAGCCTCGGGAACGGCGAGAACCACCAGGCCGGGCTTCGCGCGCAGCCGGTCGAGGGCGGCACCCAACGAGCGATCCCCATCCGCCCCGGCGTGCACCCGGATGCGGTAGATCTCCCCGGCACGCGGGCCGTCCACGACCGTCATGCCGCCCTCCGCGAGAGCGGCCGCGATCTGCGCGGCGGTGGCGGTCGGGGCGAAGGCGACGAGGATGAAGGTCCCCCCTGCCGCCGTCCCGCCGTCGCCGTGCGAGGCCGTCTGGTAGGAGGCGCCCGGGGCAGCGAGCCACGTGCCGGTAAGGAGCCCCGCCTGAAGCAGGATCAGGGCGCAGGCGGCGAGCGCCGCCCCGGCCAGGACGGGCGGCGACAGGCTCGCCAGCGCGGCGCCGAGCCTCCGCAGCCATCGCGAAGGGCCGCGGTTGCGGGCCGCGAGGTCGGCGTCGATGCGCGCGAACAGGTCGTCCCAGGCGCCGATGGACGGCGTGCCGAGAGCCTCGTTCGACGCCACGGTCGCGTCCCGCTCGTCCCGGACCAGGTCAAGGCGACGGGCGAGCTCCGGGTCGCGGTCGAGCGCCGCCTCGATCCGGGCGCGGGCCGCAGGGTCGAGGCGGCCGGTCGCGTGCCAAGGCAGCAGGAGGTCGTCCTCGTCGCGCGCGGGATCGGTCGTGGTCATCGCGGCCTCCTCACGGCCATCCCCGGTCGATTCCGGCCTTCAGCAACAGGTCGGACAGGCGCTTGCGGGCGTGGAACAGCCGCGTTTTCACCGTGCCGGCCGGGATGTCGAGGACCTGCGCCACCTCTTCGACGCCGAGCTCGTGGTAGTAGACGAGATCGATCACGGTGCGATGCTCGACGGACAGGACGTCGAGGCAGCGGCGCATGGCCTCCGCCTTGCTCGCCTTCTGCAGCGTGACCTCGGGCGTGTCCGCCTCGTCCTCGACCGCCTCGGCCATCTCCGGCTCCAGCGCCTCGTGCGGGCGCCGCCGCAGGGTCGAGAGCGCCTTGAAGCGGGCGATGGTCAGCATCCAGGTCGTGACGCTGGACCGGCCCTCGAAGCGGCCGGCCTGCTGCCAGACATCGAAGAAGACGTCGCTCATCAGGTCCTCCGCCCGGCTCGGGTCGCGCATCATGCGGACGAGGAAGCGGAACACGGCGGTCGAATGCCGGGCGTAGAGGCCCTGCATCGCCGCGCGGTCGCCACCGGCGATGCGCCGGATGAGGTCCTCGTCGGAGGGCGCGCTCATCCGCACCCCATCATGGGTCGCGCGGACAAGGCGGACGGTTCAACGGCCGGAGCGGATTTCCACGGGGCGCCCCATTCGACGCAATTGGCGCCGGGCATCACGGTTGCGCCGGCGCGGCCGCGCTGACCGGCGTCGCGCTCATGCCCGGGGCGGGCAGGGTCTGCTGCGTCTCCGCCACCGGCGCCGTCAGGGCCCGGACCGCGCCCTCCGCGTCGGCGAAGCCCGCGCCAAACTCCCGGTCCGGACCCGGCGGTCCCAGATCGCGGGCGCTACGCGTCAGCGCCGCCCGCACCTCGGCGGGCTTCAAGCCGGGCTTCGCCTGCAGCATCAGGGCGACGACGCCGCTGACCTGGGCGGCCGCCATCGAGGTGCCCGACAGGAGCCCGTAGCCCCCGTTCGGGGCGGCCACGAGGATGTCGACGCCCGGCGCGGCGACGCAGAGGTGCGAGCCGCGGTTGGCGGCCGGGAACAGCCGGTCCTCGGCGTCCGTCGCGGTCACCGCGATGACGTTCGGGTCGGCGGCCGGGAACAGCGGCGGTGACGCCGGACCGGCGTTGCCGCCGGCGGCCACGTAGACGATGCCGCGCCCGGTCCCGGCGGCGAGGAACTCGGACAGGGCCGCGTCCCAGGGACCGGCGAAGCTCATGTTGACCACGCGCGCACCCTTCCTCTCGGACCAGTCCAGGCCCCGCAGGACGTGGAGCGTGGTGCCCTGCGCCCCGGCCCGGGTCTCGCCCGAGAAGGCGCGCACCGCGAGGAGGCGCGCCTCGGGTGCCGCGCTGGCGAGCTGGGCGCGGGCGCCGACGATGCCGGCGATGGCCGTGCCGTGGGGGTGCGGCATCGGCTTGCTCCCGTCGAGGGCGTCGTGGCGCTCGGACAGGGCGTCACGGAGCGCGGGGTGGGTGCCGTCGGGCTCGGAATCGATGACCGCGACCGTCACGTCCTTGCCCGTGACCGAGGCGTGCGCCTCCTTCAGGCGGAGCTTGCCCACGACGTACTGGGCGCCGGCGAGGGCGGGCACGGCCTGGCCGACGAGGCCGTAGACATGGTTCGCCTGCGCCGAGGCGACGCGCGGGTCGCGTGCCAGGGCGGCGACCACCGCCGTGACGGACCGGCGGTCCTTGAAGCGGGCGCGGTGCAGGGTCACCGGTACCAGGGTGAAGGTGTCCGTCGAGACCAATCCCAGGCGCTCGCGGCGCAGGATCTCGGGCAAGCTTCCCGCGGGCGCGTCCGCCTTCAGGGCGAACAGGACCTCGCCTGGAACCTCGCCCGGCTCGGCGGGGCCCGGCGAGCCGGCGGCCGGGACCGGTGCGAGAGCCGGCGGCTGCCCGCGCTGCGGAGGCGGTGCCTTGGCGAGCGCCGGCTTCGAGGGCTGCGGCTTGGCGGCCGGCGCCGCGATGGGCTTGGATCGCTCGGGCCGTTGGACGACCTTGGGCGGTGGCTCGCGGGCCGGTGCCGCTTGCCTGGGGCGCGGGGTTGGCACGGGCTCCGCCCGGTGGACGGGCGGCGGGGCCTGTGGCCGGGGGCGCGGCCTTGGGCGGTATGGCGGAGGCTCGTCCTCGTAATCGGGTTGGCGCACCGGCCGCCGGGGAAGCGGCTCCTCGTCCTCGACCTCTTCCACCCTCTGGCGCGGGGGTGGGATCATGCGGGGTATGACGCCGATCATGCCCGGCAAGCCGATCATCGGGCCGCCGCGATAGCCGCCGCCACCGTAGCCGCCCCCGCCGTAACCGCCGCCGTAGGGGCTTCCGGAACCGGACCCGGCCGGGCCGCGCTCTGCGCCTGGGCGGCGAGGCAACCGGGGAAGAGGAGCACCGCCGCGGTCAGTACGCGGCAGGGCCACCCACCCATTGACCGAACGAAGGCACTCCGCATCGCAGCACGTGCTCCCGCGACCGCCCGCCTGAGCGGCGCGCGGCGCCATGACTGTAGATGAGCGGCCAAACTCAGTCCACGCGGCCCGGATGCTCCGGGCCGCGAAGTCCCGGCGGCGAACATCAGGCCTCAGTCGCAGACACGGACCCGCCGAACATAGACGTTGCCGAAATCGTCGTAGGTCCGCCGGATCTTCACGACGCACTCGTACGTCTCCTCCGTCGTGGCGGCGACTGCGGTGCCGACGACCACCGCCCCGAGGGCAAGGCCGCCGAGGACGACGCCCCCGTGCCCGAAACCGTGGTGCCCGTGCCCATGGAAGGGCTTCGCCTCAGTGGAGCCGGCCGCGAGGCCCAGGCCGACGGTGCACAGGGCGGCGATGATCTTGGTTCGGGTCATGGCGATGCTCCTTCGGATGGTTCGGCCCGCTCGGTGCGGCCCCGATATCCGTTGGTCGCGCAGGGTCCGCCCTCGGTTCACGGGAACCGCGAATTTCCGGCTCCCGAGAAGCGGGGAGACCCGGTGTCTTCCCGGTCCGACGCCATGGCACCCCGGATGCCGCGAAGGCTCAAGGGTGGAACACAGGCATACGGTCACGGCACGCCTTTAGGGCAGGTTCTCGCGACGCTCCACAGGCCGTCCTAGAGGCTGTTACGGACCTGGGGCTGCGCCAGTTTCTGGGGGATGCAGTCCCGCCGCGCCTACCCGTCCGATGTCAGCGATGAAGAATGGGCGTTGGTCGCCCCTTATCTGACGCTCCTGCCCGAGACCGCCGCCCAGCGCGAGCACAGCCTGCGGGACGTGTTCAACGGGCTGCGCTACGTCGTGCGCTATGGCGTGGCTTGGCGTGCGATGCCCCACGATCTGCCGCCCTGGCACGCCGTGTACGATCAGGCCCAACGCTGGCTGCGGGCCGGCTGCTTCGAGAACCTGGTCCAGGACCTGCGGGCCGTGTTGCGCCTGGCGGCAGGCCGGGCCGAGGAGCCCTCCGCCGTCGTGCTCGATAGCCGCACCTTGCGTTCGACGCCCGAGAGTGGCGCCCGCGCGGCCTGGGACGGACACAAGCGCACCCGTGGCTCGAAGCTGCACGCGGCCGTCGATACGCTCGGCCAAGTGCTGGCGCTGCACGTCACGCCCGCCAATGCCGATGACCGCGCTGCTGTAGCGGCGCTGGCCGACGCCGTGCAGGAGGCGACCGGTGACAGCGTCGATCTGGCCTATGTCGATCAGGGCTACACGGGCGAGCGCGCGGCGAAAGCGGCGGCTGATCACGGCATCGCCCTGGAGGTCGTGAAGTTGCCTGAGGCCAAGCGCGGCTTCGTCTTGCTCCCGCGACGGTGGGTGGTCGAGCGCGCCTTCGCCTGGATGGCCCGCTTCCGCCGCTTGGCCCGCGACTACGAGCGTCTACCTGCCACCTTGGCCGGATTGCACCTCGTCGCCTTCAGCGTCCTGCTTCTCCGCAGGGCTGCCAACTTCGCAGCAGTCCGTAACAGCCTCTAGATCGCCGTCCCTGTCGGCAGCGACGGCGATGACGGCAGTGGACGCACAGACGGACGCCAACCCTCGATGACGGGGCCGCCCTCCAGGTCCAGCGGCTGGCCGCGGTTGCGGAAGGACGGCCCAGGGCGGCCATCTCGCACTTGGTCGAGCGGAGTGGAAGACGAGGCCCGCTGCGCCTGCGGCATTCGCCAGACGCTCCGCAAGATCATGCCCGCCCGCCGCGTTCCCGGCGAGCACGCTGAGCACAGCCGCATTGCGTTTGGATCCACGCGGGACCACGCTAAGCCGACCGAAGCACCGCCTCGTTCCTTTTCACCGTCCCGGCGAGATGAAAGGCAAGGGGGCGGCGGAACAGGAAGTCGAGCCAAGTGCCGCGGATAAGCCGCTCGAAGACGAGGGGCAGTGCGATCGCAACGGCCATCACGGTCAATGAGGCGAGCCCGATATCCGTTACCACCCCGGTCTTCACGATGAGGCTTCGACTGGCAGCCATCGGTAGGAAGAACGCCAGGTAGATCACAATCGAGCGCTTGCCGCAGGCACGCAAAGCCTCCGCCACGGCTCCACCCGCCTCGGCAAGCAAGGTGGCGAGCACGACAATCGCCAGCGCGCCCGTGAGCCCGAGCACCAAGCTCACGACCGGCAGGGCTGCGAGGGTCGGAAATTCCGGTGTGCCCGATGGTGTAAAGGCGAGCCAGCCCTCGGCCAGCGCCCAGACCCCAAGGCTCGCAAGCGCCAGCCACCGGTAGCGCCGTACGGCGTCGGAGAGGGCAAAGACTTGGTCAGCCAGGAGGTAGCCGCCGACGAAGTAGACGTAGCGGGCACAGAACTCCTCAACGAGGTAGGAGGAGCTCTGGACCGGCACGATCTGCAGCAGCGCGGCGGCCCCGAGAAGCACCGGGCCAGGCAGCGACCGCAGCAACTTCGTGACAACCGAGAACGCGGCGAGCAGATAGATGAACCACAGCGTCGAGTAGGGCTCGACGAGGGCGAGGGCGAGGTGAGCCAGGAAAGCCGGCACACCCCCATCCCCGGCGACCGTCCCGTACTTCACTGCCGACTGGAGCAGCAGCCAGAGCAGGTAGAAGTAGGCGAAGTGGACGATGCGCCGGTCGGCGAAGAGGCGCCAGTCACGGTGTATCACCCGTCCGACGAACAGGCCCGAGAGCAGGAAGAAGTCCGGGATCCGGAACGGCTGGGCGAAGGCGACGACCGGGTGCAGGAAGCCCTCTCCACCCAAGGCTTCGCCGGTGCCCAGGGTCGAGTGCATCATCACCACGAGGATGATGCAAATGCCCTTCGCCACGTCGACCCAGGCGTAGCGGAGTTCTTCCTCCGCTTGGGTGCTCGCCCGTCCGCCCATTAACCGCCCTCGCATACCAGCCAAGGGCGGAGTTTCACCGGAGCCGGTTAAGCGAGCGCCAGCACCGGTACGCGACTGTCCATGATGGACAATGGAACTTGAACGAAGCCGCGGCCGCGGTATCACCGCACGTCCGGCGACGCGCCGATCTACCCCTCGAACGAACTGCCCTGCGTCCCGTGGCGTGTTGCGCAGCCGCGTCGAACCCGTTCCGGCGCGCTCCGGCCTTGTCCGCAGCTTGCAATCGACGCCGTCCGGAGGCGGCGCGACCTTCTCCGATAGAGCCCGGAAAGGTGTAGCCGAGGTTGCCGGGCGGCGTCCGGCGTGGTGCCTCCCCACCGCACTCCCGCGCTAGCGCCACTTGACCAGCTAGGCACACGCTCGCTCGGCCAACGCGATTTCGTGCGTCGCGCTGGAACGCTCAACGTCTCACGCCGCGCAGTGGACCGCCACAGGAGGCCATCAATCCCAGATCCCGAGCGACCGTACTTTCTACGGTGTGTGCCGGTCGGAATGCGTTCCATATAGGCCGCTCGCGTAGGTGGAGGTTGACCTTGGGCGACGACCGGCCGGACGAGTATCACGTATACCTGAGACACGCCGACGTGATCTATTTCCTGGCAGCGGATGGGACCTTCGTGCCGGACCTCGAAGGCGGTCGCGCCTTCGACAAGATCGAGGACGCGTTCGAGGTGATCAACGCGATGACGGATGGGCGCGATCTCCCGAGGGAGCACGAACCCGGAGTGGTTCGGAACGCGTACCGCTTCTACGGGCCACGCGCGTGAGGCGTGAGCACAGGCGAACTCGCGCCCAGGGATGAGGGAGACTTGACCGGCACCGTGGACCGGCCGGACCGAGGTTACCGCGTGGCGGCGGTCCTGGGTGGCTGGAAGGCAACGTCCGGGAGGGTGAAAGGTGCGGGTGGAAGGTCGCCCAACGACGGGGGCGGCCTGGCGTGGTTGTACGTGTTCTTCAAAGGCCGGTCCCAACATCGCATCCGGCGGGTGAAAGGATTCCTGCTCGGAGTACCCGTGCTTGATGCGGCGGGGATGGACCGGTCATCCGCCTACCGGTGTAGGGACGGCTACATGGCTCCCGCCTCCGTGCCGGATGCCCTTCCAGCCGAGCCGGTCCGTGCAGAGCCTGAACGGCACGATCAGCGCGGTCGAGGCGTAGGGGGCCTACCGGGCGAAGGCGCCGAACGCGGACCAGCGGGCCGCCACGTGCCGCCCGGCCAGCCCCCGCCGAGACCATCCTCAGCGCGAGGCCGATGCTGAAGCAGGCGACCAGCGCGATGCCGAGGCGGAACTTCTTGAGCTGGATGCACAGCAGCAGGACCGTGTTGGCCGCCGGGCGCGGGATCAGGTCTCCGGCCAGGCCGAATAGGACGATCTGCCCTGTCATCGCCGTGCGGCCTAAAAGCCTACCATATATGAACGGCGCAAACGTCCCTTGCGCCGCCTCATCAACAGGAAGAAGCGCTCGGCGGATGTGCGGGCAGGGGCGGCGCTGCTATAATTCGCTTTCTGCAACTCCTCACAAGTTGGACCGACGCGGATCTCCCTGCGGGAACAGGGGCGCGCGAGCGGGACGGCCGTGCCTCGCCGAGCCGGATCGCGGCATCATGGACGCGGAATGGACCTTCAAGGATTGAGATGCCAATCCTTCGAGAAGTATCCATTTCGCCCTGAGGCGAGCGCAGGCCAGTCGATGCCAAATAAAGGAAATGACGCCCAATCCTTCCACCAGCTCAACCACGGTCAATCCTTGACGGGTGACAAACGTCGGGCGGAACGACCTGCCGAACTTGAAATACCAACCTTGGCGTCCAAACCTGAGATACTTTGGCCGGCGCATTTTGCTGTTGACGGACCGGCCCTGCGTCTGGAATCGATACGCGCGGCACAAGCCACGTCAGGAGGAGATCGGCGCATGACTGGATCGAGCTGCCGCGCCTGCTCGCGCGCGCCGCCGCAGGCGGGCTGAGACGCGCGGTCTGCCAGGACCGCGCGTCTCATCAGAGCCATCCCCCCTCAGGGCCACCACGCTGACGACAGCGCCCTAAGGGATATCCAGGATCGACGTCGACCGGCTCCGCCGGCCGGGGGTCCCGTGCGCTCCTCGAACATCGATCGCACAGTCGATTCCGGGCCGCAAGCCCGCTTCGCGCCCCCGTCGGTCCGTCACTGACCCGCAAAGGCACGTCCGGCTCGCCGGGCCGCGTGCCCGCGCGGAACCGTTATGGAGCGCGATGATGACCAGCGGCACCGGAGGGCAAGACCCCTCCACTGAGACCCCGGACGGAAAGCCCCGACCGCATCAGCTCGATCTGCCGTTCGACCCGAAGCCCGTCTCGCCGGAGTTGCCACGGGACCGGGACCTCGACGCGACGGGCCCGAGCAGGCACGGCCCGGACGAGCGCGATGCGCCGGAGCGCGAAGGGCCGGACGACCGTGACCCATGCCTCGACGCGGGACCGGGCCGGCGAGCGGGCCCCGGCCAGCGGGACACGATCTACGTCAACCGTCATATCACCCAGCTGGGCGTGCGGGTCCACGGCCGGATCTACTCGTCTCCTGCCGTCCAGGCGGCCCGGATGGCCGGCGAGCGCCGGGTTCGCGTGGCGGTCGACGCAGCCGACCCGCGTTGGATCTTCGCGCTGGTCCATGGCGCCTGGCACCGCGTGCCGTGCGGGGATGCCTCCGCTGGGACGGCCTCCCTCCGCGGCGGACCGCAGGCCGCGGCGAGACCGGACGCGGCAAACCGGACGTTGCCTTCGGCCGGGGCGGCCAACGTGATCGACCTTGCGGCCGCGCGCCGGAAACGTTCCGCCTCGTCCGAGCCGTCGCCCACCGGCTCCCGGTGACGGTTTGGCGCTCGCGCCGCCGACGCCCGGATGCCGCGCGGCGAGGGGGTGCTCCCGGGGCGGGGGGGTCGAGGCCTTGGCCGACGTGATGGCCGGGACCGTACCAGCTCCTTGGGCCCGGCCAGCCGTCGGTCGCCCGTCGCCGCGCGCCGTTCGCGGGCCAATCCGGCATAGCGGGCAGGCGCTCGGAAGCCGGGGCGGGAACCGGATCCTCCCGACCCGCTGGGCGCCTCGCGTCGCGAGCCGAAGCCGGTCCGGGAGACGGCCCCGGCAGACTGGCGAGATGAGGTTCAGTCAAGCTTAGCCGACCCGCGCTAGCCTGCCGGCGTGTCGGCCCACCGCGATAGCGACGATCACGAGGCAAGGGAGGTAGGAGTTTGCCGTTCTCGCTTGAGGCACCGTTTCGGCCCGGCTTCGCACCCGGGCGCGCTCCCCCCGGCGCGGAACAGCCTTGGGTACCGGTCCGCACGGGCGCGGAAGGCCGAAGCCGGTGGTCCTTCATGCACCGCATCTGGTCGCATCGGATGCAGGGGGACGTCCCCTACGAAAGCCTGCTGGAGGCGGACTTGGTGACCATCCTTTGCGTCGACCCCGAGCTGGATGGCTTCTGGGCGCAGCCGGAGGTGTTTCGCTGGCGACAAGACGGCAAGGCGCGTCGGTACGTGCCCGACTTCTTGATCCTGACCACTGCCGGCGCGCGCGCGTACCGCGAGGTCAAGCCCCTCCGGCGCCTTCGGAAGGACCCCTCGCTGGGCGGCAGGCGCCCGGCTATCGAAGCGGAATGCGCGCGACGCGGGGCGACATTCGAGACGTGGACCGAGGAGGAGATCCGGCGGTCACCGCGCCTTGAGAATGCGCGCGAGATCCTTTGCCACGCTGGACCGGTCTGGGATGAGCCGGCGCTCGCGGCCCTGCGCCGAACCATTCGGGCGGGCACCCTGCCTGGGACCGCCGGTGCGCTCCTGCGCGCGGCCGGGCTCGGCCCGGACGCCTTCGGTACGCTGCTAGGGCTCGTTGCCCTCGACGAGTTGCGGATCGACCTCGACCAACCCCTCTCCCTGCGGAGCCGTCTTGTCGGCCGGAGGACCGCATGAGCGCCGCCCAGATCGAGCTCCATCCCGGCGCGCACGTGCACGTGCAACGCGAGGGAGGCCGTCCCGAACTCTGGAAGGTTCTCAAGCGGAAGCGGAAGGGCTGGCTCGTGCAGCTCGGGGACCAGGACGCGGTCACGTGGTCGGACGACCACATCCACGACCTCCGCCTGAACCATGCCGTCGAGCTCTACGCCGCCGACCCCGAGGCCGACGAGCACGTCGCCTACTGCTTGTCCAAGGCGTTCGAGGCGTTTCCCGAAGACCTCAAGACCATTGCCCTGCGCCGCGCCGAGTACGTGCGCGAGGTGGATGACTGGCACGGGGCGGGGGAAACGCTGGAGGAGAGCTACGTGTGGGCGGCGCTACACGTTTTCGAGGCTTTCGAGGGTGAATGGCGCGAGGAGGACGTCGCCTACGCGGCGGCGCTCGCGGAGCGGCGGCGCCAGCGGCAGCGCAAGGCCGCCACCGAGCTGAAGCGGCAGAAGAAGGGGCAGCCTCTCGTCGTTCCGAAGCCCCGCACGGTTGAGCTCTGGTACCGCACCTGGATCACGCACGACCGCGACATTCGCGTGCTGCTGCCGGATTTCCGTGGTCGGGGCGACCGGACCCAGCGCTATGCCCAGTGGATCTACGTCGAGATGCGGGCGCATATCGAGAAGTATTACTTGGTGAAGGACCGCCGCCGGCCGCCGCTGACCTACGCGTACGGCAAGTTCGAGGGTCATTGCAGAGCCAAGGGCCTCGACGCCGACAAGCCGCGGAAGAAGGGCGAGCCGCGACCCTACCCCACCTATGCGGCCTTCCGCACCTTCAAGAACGGCCTGCTCGACGCGCGGGAGGAGATGCAGGTGCGGGAAGGGGGCCGGAAGGCCTATCTGACGTTCAATGTCTTCCGGAAGACCGATCCCCTCGCCAAGGTGATGGCGGAGGTCGAGTTCGACCATTCGCTGGTCGACCTGATCGTCGTGGACGAGCAGACCGGGCGCGCGATTGGCCGGCCGTGGTTCACGGCCGCGCTCGACCGCGCGTCGAGGATGCTGATCGGCTGCCACCTGTCCTTCGAGGTGCCGAGCTACGCGGCGCTCCAGCGCTGCATGGGGCACGCGTTCTGGCCGAAGGACCTGCGCGGCATCGAGGGCCTGAGCAATCCCTGGCCCTGCGAGGGCATCCCGCAATTTGCGTTCGTGGACAACGGGAAGGAGTTCCGGTCGAAGAGCCTGCGGCGCAGCGAGACGGCGATGAACTTCCGTATCCGCCCCCTTCCGGTCATGGCACCGTGGCTGAAGGGCAAGCTGGAACGGCTGTTCGGGCGCTTCAACGCGCAGGTCTACGCCCATCGCGAGGGCAAGACGTTCCACAGCGCGGTCGCGCGCGGCGACTATAACTCGATCAAGCGGGCCGAGACCACGCTGCCCCAGCTGCGCCGGGACCTGCTCGACTACATCGTGGATGACTACCATGTCACGCGGCACAGGACGCTGGAGGCGCGGCCGCTCGACGTCTGGAACGACCTCGTCGCGCGCAACGGCGGCATCCGGGCCGTCCCGTCGCACTCCCAGATCATCGAACTCATCGGCCAGGTCCGAGAGCGGCCCATCGGCAACACCGGCATCCACTTGGAAGGCCTGAACTTCCATTCCGATCGGCTGACCGCCCTCCGGGAGCGGCGGGGAGGGCGCCAGAAGCTCTACCAGGTCCGGTTCGACCCCTTCGACCTCTGGAGGATCTGGGTTCTCGACGAGGAGACGGGCGAGCACATCCCGGTCGACTGCACCAACCAGGCCATCGCCCGCAACGTGTCGATCTTCGCGGCCGGCCTGCACCTCCAGCAGGCGCGCAGCTCCGGGGCCGGCCGCTTCGTCACCGAGCGGGACATCCTCCTGGCCAAGCAGCGCGTCGAGGAGGAGAGCGACCGCATCCTCTGCCACGGCGGGTCCGTCACGACCGCGGCGAAGGTCGCCCGCTACCGCTACCCGAACGGGGACTACTTCACGCCCGTCGGTCCCCGGAACGCGGGGCAGCCGGACTCGGCCAAGCACGCCCCGGCGGCCGAGCGCGCCCCCGCCGAGGCTGCGCCCGTGGCACCGGAAACGCCCTCCGGCCCGGCGCCCACGGCGGCAGCCCCATCTGCCAGTTCGCTCCACGAGAGCCTGACGGAAGACCTCGACGCCCTCATGGACGAATGGAGCCGGGCATGACGCTGACCGACGCGGACATCAGCGAGCGGATCAAGTCCTTCGAGCATGACGTGGTACCCCACGAGATGTTCAGGAAGGGGCGGCGCGAGATCGAGTCGCTGCGGCGGCGCTGGCGCCCGAAGGGCGTCAAGCCGCTGAAGGCGCGGGCGCTGCTGCTCCTCGGCGAGCCCGGCGCCGGCAAGAGCTTCATCCTGGAAACCCTGGCGGAAGAGAACCCGAAGCGCATCACCGAGGACGGGGACGACCGGCCGGTGGTCTTCGTCGAGGCACCGAAGCGGACCACGCCGCGTCAGCTCGCCGGGGCGATCTTCGGTGCCCTCGAACCTGGCTACCGCCTGCGCGACGGCTGGAACACGGCGCGCATCCTGAGCGAGATCAAGATGTTGTGCGAGGAGATGGGCGTCGAGGTGCTCATGATCGACGAGGCGCACCACATCGTCGACCACAAGAACGCGGACGACCTGGAGGACGCGGCGGAATTCCTGAAGCAGCTGCTGAACATGTGCGCGACCCAGATCGTGCTCGCGGGGCTGCCGCACCTTGGCACCCTTCCGGAGACGAAGAAGCTCAGGCAGCTGCGTCGGCGCTTCAGGCCGCCGGTGCACCTGGAGCCGTACAACTGGAGCGAGCGCACGGGGCGCACCAAGTACCTCGGCATCCTGGCGTTCTTCGAGCGGCACCTGGGCTTGCCGGAGCCGTCCAAGCTGATCGAGTTCGATTTCGCCGTCCGCATCTACTGCGCGACCGGCGGCCACATCGGGATCATCTCGAACCAGCTCAGCCTCGCCCTTGAGATGGCGCTGGCGGGCGGCAAGGCACGGATCGACCTGCCGCTCATGGCCGCGGTCTATGCCGACCTGGTCCTCAAGAGGAAACCCGACGTCCTGCTGGACTTCGACGCGGGATTCTCGGACGAGGCCTCGGGCGGGGCACCGGGCAGCGCCGGAGGCAAGGCGTGCGACGACCGCCCCGACGCCGCGTCGGACGACAACCCATACCTGGCGCAGGGCGACGCGTTCCGCGCGCTCTGGCGCAGGATGGCCGGCGGCCGGCTCGCCGACCAGTCGCGGGTGACGGCGCACAGGACGAAGGAGGCCGCACCGCCGAGCGCTTTCGGGAGACCGGCGTGAGCGCCGCGCCGCTCGCGCTTCGCGTGCCGGAGATGCCGGGCGAGCCCGCGCACGGCACCCTGATGCGCCTGGCCGCGCGTCACCGACGTCCCGGCGACGCGGCCGGCTTCGCGGCGGATTGCGGCCTGTCCTTCCGCAGCCTCCTGCGCGGCGGCGGCGCCGACGCGGTGGCACGCCTGGCGGGCTTCGACCCGCTCGCGCTCGGGCAGCGCTCGCCGCTCGTCGACGCCTCGGGGCGCACGGTCGGCCTGGGCGGGCAGCGCATCGCGCTCGGCGATTGGTCCACGACGAACCGTCGCTGGTGCCCGCATTGCCTGGCCGACGACGCGCGGCTCGCGCTCGGACGGGGCCTGCCGACCGAGCGGCTCGCCCATCACCGGTTCTGGTGGGACGTCAAGTCGGTCTTCGGCTGCGCGGTGCACGGCGTCCCGCTCGCGCAGACGTGCGCGGCCTGCGGCCGCGGACCCGGCTGGGCCGGCCCCGTGCACCGGTGCCCCTGCGGGGCATCGCTCCTGTCGGCCACCGAGGCGGACGGCCGCCGGCCAAGTCCGGCAGACCACTACCTCGCGGGGCGCCTCACCGGGATCCGCTCGGGGACCTGCCTCGTCGATGCCCTGACCTACCGGGAAGCGGTTCGCGCCCTGGAACGGCTCGGGCTCGTCGCGACCGGGCGATGGAGCGCCCGCAAGCCACGTTTGGGCGGGAGCGAGGCGGCGGCATGTCGGGATGCCGGCATGGGGCTCCTCGCCGACCGGAGGCACGGCCTCGCGCGTGCCCTGGACCAGGTCCTGGCGGAGGGACGGGCGCGGGAAGGGCGGCCAGGCCTGATCGGGTCCTACGGGTGGATCTATGAGCTCTGGATCGCCAACCTGCCGGACGACGAGTTCGGCAGGATGCTGAAGTCCGCCCTGCGGGAGCATGCGGTGGCGAACGGCGTCATCCCGGAGCGGGAACGGGCACTCGGCGGCGGCCCCGGCGGGCCACTCGTCGACCTCGCGACGGCGACATCGTCCCTCGGCATGGGGCACGCCCGCGCCCGGGCCATCCTGGGGCGGGGAGGCATGCTGCCCGACGGCATCCGCCGGAGCGTCGCCTTCCCCATCGACGGCGTGGGTCTCACCCGCCTGCGGGAGGCCTTGGATCGGACGACCGACGCGAAGGGGCTGCGCGCGATCCTGGGGGTCGGCAAGGCACAGGCTCGGCGCATCGTGGGCGCCGGGCTGGTGCCGCCCGTGGGCAGCGGGCCAGGCGGGACGGCCATCCGCTTCGAGGTCGCGGCCGCCGAGCGCTTCCTGAGGACCCTGATCGAGGGCGTCCCGGTTCGCCGTAAGCTCCCGCACGGGTCGGCCATGCTGGCCGGCGCCTGCCGCTCCGCGGGCGTTCCCGTCGAGGTCGCCTGCACCGGGTTGCGGGAGGGCGACGTCCGGGCGACCGGCGTCGCGCCCGGGCGCCTGTCCCTGGCGGCGATCATGGTCAGGCCCGCGGACCTCCGCCGGCTTCGGAAGGACGATGGCCTGACGGTGGAGGAGGCCGCCAAGGCGCTGGGCGTCCACCACGAGGCGGTGCGGTCGCTTCGGCGTTCGGGCCTGCTGGGCCGGGTCCGACCGGGCCGGCGCTCCCTCCGGCGCGGCGAGGTCGACGCGTTCGCGCGCCGGTACATGCCGGCCAGCGAGGCGGCGCGCCTCCTCGGCACTTCCCCGAAGCGCGCGACGAGGCTCATGGCCGAACGGCAGGTCGCCGTCGCGGCCGGGCCGCCCACATGCCGTCAGACCTTCTACCTCCGCGCGGACGCCCAGCGACAAGTGCTGGCGGTGGCAAGGCCGTGAGGTACCCTGTCGACGGCACCGGGCAGACCTGGCCCGATGCGGCAAGGCGGGTGCGGCGACGCCGAACCGGCCGGAGGCTTCCGCTCCGCGACCGCGTCAGGAGGACAGGGGTGCCGGGAGACAGGCCGTCGGGTCCAGCCAGTGAGGCGGCTAGGCACAGCTGCGGTACCACTGCTCGTTCCGGCGGCCCCGTACCGGAACGGGGCCGTCGGGTTCGCCGGCTTGCCCTCCGGCGGCCGCTCCCTGCACAGGCGCGGGCGAGCGGGGCGTCGGTGTCGCGCCTCGCCCGGACTTGCGCGATGTGCACCGGTCGGGTCCGCTGTGTGGTGCCGCGCGACGCGCACCCGATGGGCCGGCCTGGACGACGGACGCCGGGCAGGTCGTGAGGCATGCCGCCGCCCGGTCGCTGCCATCCCCGCGAGGGCCCGGCGGCGTGCTGCCGAGCGGGCAGGCCCCAGGCATGACGAGGACCGGCGCGGCGAATGAGGACGAAACGACCGTCAACGGGAGCGGAGGCCGACCAGCGAAACCGGTTCTTCAGCTCCGTCCTGCAGGATGGAACCGTCCCTGAGAAGGCCGCGTCCGCCGCCTCGCCGGACCTGCCTGGAAGGAAACCGACTTGGCTTCGCTGGCGCTCCGGGTCCGCTTCCGTGAGGAGGAGCCCGCCTATGGCTTGCTGGCGAGGCTGGCCCTTCGGCACCGACGCGCGGACCTTCGCACCTTCGCCGGCGACGTGGGGTTGTCCTATCAGGACACGGTCGGCGGAAGTGCCGCCTCATTGATCGCCGAACTGGCCGGTTTCGAACCTGGCCTCGTTCGATCCTGGACCACGACGCCCGACTGGCACGCGCGCCACTTCCGAGGCGAGAAGTTCCACAACAACGACTGGTTCGTGCACGCCGAACGCCGGGTCTGCGTCGCCTGCCTTCGGGACGACGTGAGCCTGCACGGCGAGGCGGCCGCCCCCGATGCCTGCTGTCACCGGCGCTGCTGGTGGGACCTGCGAGCCATCGACGTCTGCCCGAGGCACTCGGCCTGGTTGGTCGACCGGTGTCCGTCCTGCGGACGGCACCTCACGCTTCTGCCGGCGGACGTGCGGTTCTGCGAATGCGGCGCGGACCTGGCCCGTGTCGAACCGGAGCGGGTCGATCCGTTGGAGGCGCGGGCGGACGCGTACATCCTCGGACGGCTTCTCGGCAGACCCCACCGCGCCGTCCCGCTGCTCGACGCGATGCCGCTCGGGCAGGCGACGGCGTTGATGTTTTCCCTGGGATGGCAGGTCGGGAACAACCGGTACCGGGCAGGGGGCGGTCGCCATGCTGACGGGGCGTCCCCAGCGCCATGGCCCGAGATAACAAAGGGCACCCTGTGGAAGCGAGGCGCTTCCCGGGAAGCCAAGCTCTCGGCGAAGATGGCCAGCTTCCGCATCCTCCGTCACTGGCCTCGGGCCTATTGGCGCTTCCTGGACGGCCTCTTCCGGCTCGCGAAGGACAACCTCGGGAGTTCCGCTCGCCGGGACGACGGGTCGAGCCGGGCCTACCGCCTGTTCGGGCACAGGCTCGACGGATGGAACTTGCCTGGGGCGCAGCCGCTGCGCGAGGAGTACGAACGGCACTTCCTGGCCAACGTTCCCGCAGGCCCGAAGACAGTGATCTTCGGGTGCCCGGCGGAAGCGTCGCGCTGGGTCACCCTCGGTTACGCGAACGAGACCTGCGGGCTCACACCGTGGTCCGGCGAACTTTACCCGATCCTCTACGATCTCGGCGTCGTCGGTCCGGGCAAGGTCAACCACACGAGGGTGAAGCTCGCCCGGTCGCTCCTGCCAACGGTCAAGGAGATGTACGACGACGCCCTCACGCGAACACAGGCTGCACACCTGCTCGGCGTCAGTTTGAACAGCGTGTCGACGCTGCAGGCTGCCGGCTACCTGTCAACGCAGGACAACCCTCACGACAAGAGCAGCTACCGGTATAGCCGGGTGGAGATCGAGTACCTGCTCTTCGACATAGCGGGGTCTGCGCCGGTCCTGGCTGCCGCTGACACCATCGACCTGATCGATGCCGCCGCCGCAACGCAGTTCACGGATGGCCACGGCTTCCTGGGCCTTGAGCGGCTCCTCCGGGCCCTGACGCGCCGCACGGTGCCGGTGGCAGGCCTGCGCGACCGTGGACAAGGCCTATCCCGAATCCTCCTCAAACGGTCGGACGTCGAGGGATTGATGGCGCAACGCCGACCCGCTCAGGCACCAACACGGGATCAGGTTTGCAAGCTGCTTGGGATTGGCGGCGCAACGTTTCAATTCCTGGTACGAGAGGGCGTCCTGAAGACTTCCGGTTCGGACCGCCGCTCGCGTCGCGCCACCCCCGAGAGTGTCGAGACCTTCCAGAGGGAGTACATATCGGCAGTCAAGATCGGACAGATGCTCGACCTGCACTTTCTCGCTGTGTACCACCTCATGCGCAGGCGTGGGTACAAGCCGGCTTTTGACCCGGATAGAGCGAGAGGTCGCATCTACCGGCGTACGGATGCCCTGAGGGCATTCTTGAAGAAACTGCCCACGCGAGGCGTGCAAACGGTTCCCACTGTGACGAACGGCGCTGGCTAGCCTTCTGTGGTGCGCGGCCGTCGGCCATCGTCATAGGGGCTGTCCTCATGCGGTAGGGACGGCTGGCGCCGGGAAGTCACCAGGAGCAAGGCGCCGAGCATCCGCCTGAACATTTTATCGCATTCAAGCCACTCCGTTTCAGCACGCATTCGGTTTCGGATTGACTCGCAATCGCTTTCATCTTCCAGAAGAAATCCTGATGAATCAACGGCTGGGGAATTCCTTATTCGCTTTCCCCCAGACGCCCGAGGGCGCCTCGCGGCCGGATGCCGCGACGCGCGACGGCCGATCGCGGCAGCCCTCGACCAGGCCTGGCGGGGCGGCGATCGGACGGGATCGGCTGCCGCCCCTCGGACGCCGTCCCGCCTCGCCCGCCGCCGTGTCGAACTGAGGCCGTCGGCACCCCGACCGCCTCAGTTCGAGACGCGTATCGAGCTCGTGATCTTCTGGAAGAGCCGGTTGACGGCCGAGGTTATGCCCGGACCGTCCGAGGCCAGGATCGCATTGGACGGCGCGCTCACGCATTTCGGAAACGCGGCCTGAATCTGGCTCGCGAAGGGGCTGACAAACTTATTGTAGTACCCCCCATCGTCGGTATACGGATAGTAGTAGGTATTGATTGCATAAATGATCGCGTTCTTCGCCTTGAATGCCGCGCAGCTATCCGCCCAGTTCCCGTCGCTGTAGCCGGCCCATAGTTCAGATCCGATCAGATCCTGTGCGCCATCCGTGATGAGAACGAGGATCGTCTGCGGAGAAGTGCTGGACGACCCGTCGCCTCCCAGCTTCGGCAAGGTCTGGGCGAGGCTCGACAAGGCCGCCGTGATATTCGTATGCCCGATCACCGACTTGTAGGGGGCTGTAGCCAGCAGCTCGACATCCAGCCACGCCGCGGCCCGCGTCACGTCCGACAGCATAGATGTCGGCTCGATGAGCGTTCGCAGCTTGTCGGAGAAGGTATAAATTGCGGCGGAGTAGAATGCGCTGGCGTTCGATCCGCTGATGGATTGCATCTGCGATAAGAAATTCGCAATCGCAGTCTTCGCGTAATCCATCTTGAACACGATGCCCCGCATACGCCCTTTCGTCAAGGTGTCGTCCCCTAATTGATGACACGCGAACGTACAGCCAAAACTGTCCTTCGTCTTCTTGATGTCGGCAACGGTACCTCCCACAGCCATCGACTGCGAGACATCGACCAAGAAAACAATCTGGAAATATTTTATAAGACTCTTCGATGTGGACGTCGACGATGCGCGGATCGGCATCGCCTTGAAGCCAAATAGTTTCATGAAAATGGGATTGTATGTTGCATCGACGCCGGCGGAAACCGTCCCGGAATTCTGATTGTAGATCACGCTCGGTAGACCGATCACGATATTGGAAAGGTTCTTCTCGAGCTGCAGATTGGCTTGTATGGCGTTCACCGTCTGGGTCTGAATCGTCGGATAGTACCGACCGACCGAGCCGAAGCCGTTGACGGCCACGTAATCCAGCAGGTTGCGCGATCCAGTGACCGTCGCGGCATCGACGGCCGCCTGGACCCGCGACCGGAGCGTCGACAACAGGGTGACATCGATCGAGAGCCCCGCGAGACCCAGGATCGCCCCCATCATGAGGGCGGCGCTGATCGCGAGCGAAGCTCGGCCGTCGCGCGCGAAACGCCCCACGAGCGCTCGCACGCCGCGCGACAGAAATGCAATATTCAACTTCCGTTTGTCAAAACATCCCCGAGACTCGACCATCGATTGTTCCGATACCGCGCCTGTTCAGGCGGATATCGATACCCGAAGGGCGTAAACAGTTTTGAAATGAGTCCGGCTCATTTTCCAGCCGCACGCAACATCGTGCGCGAGATCTGTGTGTAGCCCATGCCCTGGCGATGGAAAGGCCGCCCGAAACTGTTGAAACGCTTCTTCAACAATCGGGGAACATCCGCCGTCGAATTCGGCCTGCTGGCAACACCCTTCCTGGGCATCGTATTCGCTACGCTCGAAGTCGGCTACACGCATTTCCAGCAGGCGGCGCTCGCCGAGGCCGTCGATCAGGTCGCCCGCACGATGGCGATCGGATCCATCCAGAACAATACATCGATCAATGATGCCGTCTCCTTCAGAGACACCTACCTGTGCGCTTCCAACGGGAAGAGGCTCATCCCGTCGAACTTCGATTGCAACCGTCTTGCCATCGATGTTCGACCAGCCTCTTCTTTGAACGCGATCAATGTGACGAACGACGTCTATAAGAGTGCGAGCAATAAATTCTGCCCCGGGCAGGGGGGCACGACCGTCGTGATGCGTGTTACCTATCCCCTGCCGACCATCTTCCCGGTCAACATCTTCAACCGGTCGGTCGGGCTGGCGAACGACGTCCCCAACCGCACGGGATGGTTCCGCATCCTGTCGGGATCCGCGATCTTCATGATCGAGCCGTTCGGATCCTACGTTCCCCCGTCCGGGTGCTGAGGATGCGCGCGCGCCACGCCTGGGCCGCGTTCGCGCCGAGCCGCGCGGGATCGATCACGGTCGAGTTCGCCCTCATCTTCCCCGTGCTCCTGTTCATCTATATCGGAGCCGCCATCGTCTCGGACGTATCGATCACCGCCAAGAAGGTGAATGCGCTCTCGTACATGACTGCGAACATCGTCGCGCAGGAGCCGGCGCAGGACCAGACCTCCTCCTATCCGATACCGTCCGATGCGATCGCGGCATCCAAGCTCTCGGAGATCGCGAGCGGCGCCCAGTCCATCATGGCCCCGAAGAACATCAGCAATTTCGGATTGACGATCAGCGCGATCGACATCACGAACAGTCCGAGCGGTTCCTGCTGCATCGCCAAGACGCGCTGGAGCTACACCAGCAACGGCGTCCTGCGACCCTGCGCCGTGAATCTTTCGGGCACGGCCGCTCAGAGCTTCTCCGCGTCCCAGATCCCGCAATCCCTGCTGCAGAACGGATCGGCTCTTCCCCATCCGATCTATCTCATCGTCTCCGATGTCTCCTTCGGCTACGTCCCCCTGCTGGGATCGAGCATCGTCGGCAGGATCAACATGGTGCGGTCGAACTTCACGCGTCCACGCCAGATCGGGCAGGTCAACGTCGTGGGCCTTCCGACCGGTCAGACCGAGACCGGAAAGGTGTGCTACTGAGGATCGACGGCGACCGAGCCGGCGCCCTGGCCGATCCCGCCCTGCAGACCCGCGACCCGGCACGGCCAGCGGGGCCCGCCCGACCCTCGACCGCCTCCGCCTGCGAGGCCTGACGGATGGGGGGTCGTCTTCAGGGCCGCTGGCAGTTCATCGCATCGGCGGCCTCGACGACGCTCAGCGCCCGCTCGCGCACCTGGCGCGACACGCCCGGCCGCTCGGAGACGGCCGCTGCCTCGCGCTTGAGCACCGCGTCGCAGGCGCAGGACCGGTGGCCGGCCGCGTCGTAGCAGGCGTCGTGGCGCTGGCAGGCGGCGTCGAGGGCGTCGGTCGGCGGCAATCCCTCGCCCTGCTGGCCAGCCCCGCAATAGTTGCCGTGGAACAGGGCCTTCCCGGCCAGCACCGCGGCGAGGTCGGCCTTCGGGAGCGGCGGCTCCTCCGGCCGTCCGCTCGGGTTGAGGTCGTTGACCGGGCCGCCCGCCTTGGCGGCCGAGCCGCGCAGGGCCTTCGGGATCCCGGAGTCCGAGCCCGGCTCGCCGAGCGACTCAGCCGTACGTCCGTTCGGGTCGGCGAGATCGGGGAGCGGCGGGGGCGGGCCGGGCCGCGGATCCTCGACCTCCACGCCTGCATCCGCCGACGGAGCGGCCTGCTGCGCGAACGTGCCCTGGACGGGGGCGAGGCAGAGGGCGCAGAGGGCGAGGATGCGGAGGCTGGGGGGCACGGATCATCTTCCGGATGGAGCGTGCCCCGGAACACGCAACCCGGCCGGACCGTTCCGGCGCCTCAGGGTTGGGGCGCGACCGGCTGGTTCGGGTCGCTGAGCTGGATCGTCCAGCTCTTCTGCTCGCCGGTATCGACCTCGAAGAAGCCGTTGCGGTCGTAGCCGCGGGCTAGGCAATCCTCGACACCCCGGATCGTGAATTCGGAATCGCGGGTGCACATCAGCGAGCGCCCGCTCCACTCGCCGCCCCGCGTGTAGTCGACCGCGAACACGTAGTAGAAGCGCGCCGCCAGCGACCCGCGCAGCAGGGTCTCGCAGCCCTTCGGCGCGAGGTCCCACCAGCCCTCCGTCACCCAGCCCTGCGGGTCGCGGTAGCCCAGCGCGATGCCGACCTTGCTGGGCGTGAGGTTGCACAGGCGCAGGTCCGCCCACGCGGGCACGGCGGCGAGCAGCAGCCCGCAGGTCGCCAGCAGGAGGCCCCCCGCACCGCGACGCAGACAGGCCGGCACGGGTCCCAAAAAGCTAATCGACGAGGATGATGCGGCAGTCGTTGACATTGGTGCGGGTGGGGCCGGGGCGGACGAGGTCGCCGAGGGTCTCGAAGAAGCGGGTCGAGTCGTTGTCGGCGAGCATCGCGGCCGGATCGAGGCCGGCGGCACGCGCCCGCGCCAGCGTCGTCTCGTCCACGAGGCCGCCGGCCGGGTCGGTGGCCTCCCCACGCCCGCCGTCGGTGCCGTCGGTGTCGGCCGCGATGCCGCGGATGCCGGGCTCACCGTCGAGCGCTATGGCGAGCGCCAGCGCGTATTCCTGGTTCGGCCCGCCGTGACCCTCGCCCCGGATCGTGACGGTCAGCTCACCGCCGGAGATCAGCGCGACCCGGCGCCCCTCGGCCTTCGCCTTGCGGGCAAGATCGGCGTGCTCGGCCGCGACCTCGCGCGCCTCGCCCTCGAGGTCGGCGCCCAGCATCACCGGCTCGTAGCCCGCCTCGCGCGCGGCGGCGGCGGCCGCTTCCAGCGCGTCGATCGGCCGGGCGATGATGCGGTACTCGGCCCGCGCGAAGGCCGGGTCGCCCGCCTTCGGGGTCTCGTTGTTCGGGTCGTTGAGGAGGCGAACCGCCGTCTCGGGCAGGGGGATGCCCCGCCGCTCGCAGATGGCGCGGGCCTGTTCGAGGGTCGAGGGGTCCGGCACGGTCGGGCCCGAGGCGATCACCGCCGGATCGTCGAAGGGCACGTCGGAGATCGCGAGCGTCAGGATCGAGCGGGCGTTGCGGGCGGCGAGCGCGAGGCGCCCGCCCTTGATGCGCGAGAGGTGCTTGCGCACCGTGTTGATCTCGCCGATGGGCGCGCCGGAGCGCAGCAGCGCCCGGGTGATGGCCTGCTTCTCGGTGAGTGTGAGGTCGCCGGCCGGGGCGATCCAGTTGGCCGAGCCGCCGCCGGAGAGGAGGACCAGCACCTCGTCCTCCGGCCCGGCTTGCGCGGCGATGCTCAGCGCCTCCCTGGTCGCCGCGATGCCGGCCTCGTCCGGCACCGGGTGGCCGGCCTCGACCATGCGGATGCCGGGCGCCTCCTGCCCATAGCCGTGGCGGGCGACCGCGAGGCCGAGGATGCGCGCCTCGGGCACCCCGTGCTCCTCGCGGTAGAACCGGCTCGCCACCGCCGCCATGCTGCCGCCGGCCTTGCCCGCGCCCAGGATGATCAGCCGCCCCGGCGCCGGCTGCGGCAGGTGCGCGCGCAGACACTTCTCCGGATGGGCCGCCGCGATGCCGGCCGCGAGGAAGCGGTCGAGCAGGGTGCGGGCCTGTTGCACGGCCGGATCGGTGGGGGCGGTCATCGCGGGGCTCCTCGCCTGTTCGTCTCTCGCGTGCGGTCTCTTCTCCACCGACCCGGCGCCGCGCGAGGCGAGGGGCAGGCGGGGCCCGATTCTTGCCGGGGGCGCACGATCCTTGATACGTGCTTGCCCGAGCCCGGGCCCGACGGCAAGGCTCAAGCTTGCGCGATCCTCTCCCGCCCCATCCGAGGAACCGACCGGCCCCGTGAACGCCCCCACCCGCACCGACAGCGCGACACCCCACCCGGTCGAGATCGTCCCGGGGGATCCGGCCGGCGGCCTGATCCTCGCCTGCGACCACGCCTCGAACCACGTGCCGCCCGACATCGCGCTCGGCGTGGCGGAGGCGGAGTTCGGCCGGCACATCGCCTACGACATCGGCGCGGCGGGGGTCACGCGCGGCCTCGCGGCGCTGCTCGGCGCGCCCGCGATCCTCACGAACTTCTCGCGCCTGATCATCGACCCGAACCGGGGCCGCTCCGACCCGACCCTGGTGATGCGGCTCTCGGACGGCGCCGTCGTGCCGGGCAACGCCCGCATCGACGCGGCCGGCAAGGCGGCCCGGCTCGCCCGCTTCTACGACCCGTTCGACGCCGCGATCGACGCGGCCGTGGCGGCGGCCGAGGCTGCCGGCCTCGCGCCGGCGATCGTGACGATCCACAGCTTCACGCCCTACTGGCGGGGCGTCGCCCGGCCCTGGCAGGTCGGGATCCTTTACGACCGCGACGAGCGCCTGAGCCGCCCGCTGATCGACGCCCTGCGGGCCGACCCGGCCGGGCTGACCGTCGGCGACAACGAGCCCTACGGCGGCGGCCTGCCGGGCGACACGATCGACCGCCACGCCACGGCCCGGGGCCTCCCGAACGCGCTGGTCGAGATCCGGCAGGATCTCATCGCCGGAGAGGCGGGGCAGGCGGAATGGGCCGAGCGCTTCGCCCGCTGTCTCGCGCCGCTGCTGCCCGCCCGCGCCGCTTGACGCCGGGGCGGCTTCCCCCGACCTGAGGGGGAGACCTCTCACAGGAAGGCGCCATGAGCGAGATCGACCCGAAGACCCAGACCGAGCTGGAGGCCGCCGTCTTCCGCCGCCTCGTCGGCCACCTGCGCGGGCGCGCCGACGTGCAGAACATCGACCTGATGAACCTCGCGGGCTTCTGCCGGAACTGCCTGTCGAACTGGCTGAAGGACGCGGCCGACGAGCGCGGCGTGCCGCTCTCGAAGGACGAGAGCCGCGAGCAGGTCTACGGCATGCCCTACGCCGAGTGGAAGGCGCGCCACCAGACCGAGGCCAGCCCCGAGCAGCAGGCAGCCTTCGCCAAGACCCCGCCGCAGCACTGAGGCGGCACCGGCGCGGAGGGCCGGCCTCAAGCTTCCGGTAACGTCGCTCGTCTACCACTCGGGTCAGTGCCAGGATGGGACGGCCCCGGGCGATCCGTGATCGCGGGGGCGCGCGCCCCGAGCGCCGACGAGGATTTTCATGAACGCCCATTCGATGCCGAAAGGTCCTGACATCTCCTCCTCGGAAGGCGTCGCCGCCGACGAGCTCAGGCAGTTCATCGAGAGGATCGAACGCCTCAACGAGGAGGCGGAGGGCCTGAAAGGGGATATCCGCGACGTGTTTGCCGAGCTGAAAGGCCGCGGCTTCGACGCGAAGGCCGTCCGAGCCATCCTGAAGATCAGAAAGCAGGATCATTCCGAGCGGCAGGAGCAGGAGGCCATCCTGGAGCTCTACATGCAGGCGCTTGGCATGACCTGAGGGCCGAGGCGGCCTCCGACGCATTCCAGCCCCCGGCGGCCCGCGCGCGGGTCCGGCCTCGACCGGCCCGGCGAACGAGGTCCCGCACGGCCGCCCCCATCTCGGGGTGGGCGCCGCGGCCGGGCCCGATGCACCGGCCGCGGCGCCCTCTTCAGGCCGTGAGGCAGGGTACGAGCGCCGCGGCACCGGGCGGCACGCGCGGGCGCGGCATCGCCACAGCCGGGCAGGGCGGCGGGTCGTCGTCGTCGTCACGACGTCGCGGGCGCACGTACCGATGCAGGACGGAGCGGCCCCGGGGCGCAGCCGGCTTCGGCCGCGGCGCGACGGTCTGGCGGTCGAGCCGTGCCAGGGCGGCCAGCACGGCGTCCACCGACACCGGCTCGGCCCTGCAGCCTGAGAGGCAACGCAGACCCGGTGCGTTCTCCACGGCGCAGGCGTCCGAGGCCCAGGACGCCAGGATCGCGCGCTTCTCGCCGCGGGACAGGTTCGGGTGGGCCAGAACCTCCCGCGGATGCCGGAACACGTCGCCCGGCGCGACGCGCGCCTGCCAGGCCTCGAACGATGCGGCTCGGCCGGCGGACGGGTTCATGGGGCCGGCATGGGTTGGGTGCGTCTCCATCGTCGACACGGGTCGGTCTCCCTGATGGTGCGAGTGGTTGCACGAAGAGGGTTATCGGCCCCGGAGGCCCGCATGGCTCCGGGACCGTCGTCGGTCGTTGGGGTGCCGCGCGGCTCAGGCGGCCTTCGCCGCGTCCTCGCCCCGGTCCACGACCTGGGGCGACGCGTTGTCCTGCCCGGCGGCGGTCTGCGTGCCGCCGATGGCGATGCGGCGCGGCTTGAGCGCCTCGGGCACCTCGCGCCTGAGTTCCACGGCGAGCAGGCCGTGCGCCAGGACGGCACCCGTGACCGTCACGTGGTCGGCGAGGTTGAAGGTCTGGCGGAAGGCGCGCGCCGCGATGCCGCGGTGCAGGTACTCGCGCGGCCCGTCCTTGTCCTTCTTCTGGCCGGTCACGGTCAGCGCGGTGTCGTGCTGCGTCAGCTCGATCTCGTCGGGCGTGAAGCCGGCGACCGCCATGGTGATGCGGTACGCGTTCTCGCCGGCCTTCTCGATGTCGTAGGGCGGCCATTGGGTGGACGGCTCGACCCTGGCGGCCTGGTCGAGCATCGAGAACAGGCGGTCGAAGCCCACGGTGGAACGGTAGAGCGGCGCGAAGTCGTAGGTTCTCATGACCACATCCTCCTGAAGAGCAACGTGATGACGAGGGCCGCCGGACATCCGGTCCGGCGCCCGGATGCGAGCCCGATTGGGGCCTCGCGCGCGTGAAACGCCGCCTCGGCGATTGAGTTCCACACGGGTGGGAATTTTTTTGGCGGCGAATGCCTCTGTGCTCCGACGGGCCCATCGCCTTCCGGGCCGAAGCCGGCCGTCCGGCGTCCTATCGCGGAAGGATCCTCGGCGCGGCGCCAGCAAATCCCGGTCCTGCGCGAGGCACGACGGAACCGGTGCCGGCGAACCGGGTGCGGCACCGGCACCGAGGCGATCCGCCGGGAACGGTCTCAGAGATAGAGGAACCCAAGGCAGATGGCGGCGCCGATCGTGGTCGTCATCAGACCGAACAGCGGCAGGACGAACCAGCGCTCGCCGTGCGGGTCGGCCGCGTGCCGTACCCGGGCGGGCGCGGCCTCGTTCCGGCGGGCGGTGCGGATCTCGCCGACCGTCGGCGCGAATCCCCCGGCCTCCTCGCAGGTTCCGAGCGGCGCCGCGCCGACGTCGCCGTGCGGGGCCTTGTCGCCGGTCGTGCCGCCGTCGATGTCGGCCTTGAGCTGCGCCGAGGTCGGCCGGGCCGATGGCGGCGGCCGGCCGAAATCGAGATTGGCCGGGGGCGGCGGGGTTTCGGAGCGGAAGAGACGCATGCTCGGTTCAGTGCCTCGGTTCGAGTCGCGAGCGCCCGATCGCGGGCGGGTGGGCCTCGTCGCTGCGTTCCGGACCGCCCCGGCCGGCTCGGCGGCCCCCTGACGGATCACGGGATCGACGCGCGGGGCGGCGCGTCCGAGGTTGGAAGGCGGCGCCAGACAGGCATCCCCGGATCATCACGACTTGGATGATCGGACCCGGGTTATGGCGCCATGTCTTCCAGCAGAAGACGCAGGTATGACGAAGCACCCTCAACGCCGAGAACGGCATCGGGTTCTCTCATGCGGCAATCGGACATCTTTCGATCTTGAGCAGTGATTGATCTCTTCTCCGGAGAAGCCGGGGGATTCACGAGGATCGACCGGCCGATCGCAACGGAAACGTGATCGCGCGCGCCGGATCGGCGGCCCGGCCACACCGTTCCCGTGGCTCCTCCCGGCCATCGGACCGGGACGTCCGAGATCAGGCTCACACGGATCGATGCGCGCGACCAACAAGCACTTCATGCTCTACGTTGCCGGCGTGGCGGCGATCGGCGTCGTCATCGTCGCGCTCTTCATGCAGACGGGGCCGACCCGCGATCAGGTGCGCGCCGCGAGCGGCACGCCCCAGCCGACCGACACCGTTTCGGGCCGTCCGTGAGATCCGGGCCCGACGCGGGGGGTTGTGGGCCGGCGAACCCGACGGCCGAGGCGACGGTCTTCTTCGACGGATCCTGTCCGTTGTGCCGGGCGGAGATCGATCACTACCGCCGCAGCGCGGGCGCAGAGCGGATCGCGTTCGTGGACGTCGCGGGCGAGGGGTCCGCGGAGCGACTGGGACCGGGCCTGACGCGGGACGCGGCCCTTCGCCGATTCCATCTGCGCGACCGGGACGGGCAGCTCCTGTCCGGCGCCGCAGCCTTCGCACGCCTGTGGACGGTCCTACCCCGCTGGCGCTGGCTCGGACGCCTGATCGCGCTTCGCCTTCGCGACGGTCGGCCCGTCCTGCGGATCGCCGAGCTGTTCTATCGCCTCTCGCTCCCGCTGAGGCCGCGTCTCGCGCGGCTGCTGACGCGCCTACGTCTGCTCTAGCCGTTCGAGGCCATCGAGCGGTGCGGGCGGCTCCAACCGGCTCGCCCGCAGGTCCGCGAAAGCCGCACGGGGAATGAGCACCGCGATCATCCGGCCGTCGGCCGCGGTGAAGCGCACATCGACGGTATCGCCTCCATCGATCAATTTGATGCCGGTGAAGTCCCTCACGGCAACGGCGAAGGGAAAGAGCGTTTCATCGATCAAAGGCGTGCCTCCGGCCGCCTCAATGGATCGATCGCCGGAAGGGTTACCTCACGATCCCGTGATCCGCGCCGCGTCTCGGGTCGGGACCATTCGGACACGCCGCGGGACGCCCGCGCGCGTGCGCCGGCCGCGCCGGCATCAGCGTCCCTATGAACGAGCCGACGGCCCTCTCGTCCGCCTGGGTCCTTCGCGCACCCCTCGCGCAGCCTCTTGCCCGGCCGGCAGCGCCTGCCTTGCTCTGGATCAAGGCCACAGCCTCGCCGCACCGGCACAACGCCCGGGTTGCGCTGCCGGGCCGCGCCGGGGTGTCCCGAAACCTGGTCCGCGCGACGACGGCCCGGCGCTCCAGGGAGCACGACCATGATCCGCCGGACGCTCGCGCTTCTCCTCACACTTGCCGCGAGCGCGGCGCTCGTCGAGGCGCGGACGGCGGCACGCTCGCCGGATGCGAAACCGACCTTCATCGAGCCGACCGACGCGCCGCACCGCCACTGTGCCGGCGCATGCTTGAAGAGCGGGACCCTTCACTGGTTCTGTCGGCCTGAACAGGCCTGCTCGCTGGATTGCAACACCGCTCCTCCGAACCGGCACTGCCACGAGCCGCCTCCGTAGCGAGCGCCGGCGCGACGAGGCGGCTCTCGCGCTTCCAAGGACCGGGAGGCCGTTGGGATCCCCGGATGTCAGGCCAGCCGGCGGGCCGGTGCCGGTTTCCTGCGCTGGGCCGGGGTCCGGCCGCGGGACGGCGCGGCGCCCTTCCGGGCGGGACGCGCCGTGGCCGGCCGCGCCGCGCGGGCGTCGAGAAAGCTGCGGCAGGCCTCGAAGCGGGCCTCCACCTCCGGCGGGCAGGGGATGCCCTCGGCCTCGGCGAGGCTGCGGGCGTAACGCAGCATCGCCTCGCTCGGCGGGCGAACGCCGTCAGGCCCGCGCGCCACCGCTCCACCCTCGGAGCGCGGCCCGGCCTGCGCGTCGAGGAAGGCGCGGCACACCCGCATGCTGCTCTTGCAGCCGCGCGGCAGGGGCACGCCCTTGCGCTCGGCGAGGGAGACCGCGAACGCCACCATGGCGGGCGTCGGCGCCCGGTCGTCGCCTCGTCCTCCGGGTGCGCCCGGCGGGATCAGGCTCGGGTCGAGATCGATCGTCGGAGCGCCCGCGATCGCCGCGATCAGCGCGTCGAGCCGCAGACGGGTGCGCTGCCGGAAGTCCTCGGCCCGGCGCAGGGCCTCGGCTCGGGTCGCGGCCCGGCCGATCTCGGCGAGCTCCGCCTCGAACACCGCGCGCCCGACCGGGTCGCCGTAGGCCGGGAACACCGCCCGCACCGCCCCGATGAAGGCGAGGCCCACCTCGGTCACCGAGACCGCCGGGTCCTTGCCGGCGCCGAGGGTGACGTAGCGGCTCTTCAGGAGCTTGGGCAGGATCGTGTCGCGGGTCGCGGCCGTGCCGAGGCCCTTCGGCTCGTTCGGGTTGGCGGGGTTCTCCAGGGCGCGCTTCACCGCCGGGTCCTCGACCTGATCGACGAGCCGGCCCATCACCACCGGCAACTCGCCGCGGGTGATGCGGCGCGGCGGCTCGGTCACGGCGGTGGCGATCTCGGCACCCGTCGCGGTCGCGGCCTCGCCGTCGCGCACCGGCGGCAGGCGGGCCGCGCTCGCCTCCTCCTCGCGCCGCGCCTTGCCGGGAACGTGCTCGGCCTCCGTCTCGGCCTCGGCCCCGTAGACCGCGCGCCAGCCCGGCACCCGCACCACGCTGCCCGTGACCGCGAAGCGCTTGGCTCCCAAGGGCGTGCCCACCTCGGCCGTGACGCCGGTGCGCGCGTCGATCCCGTCGGGCAGGTGGGCGGCCAGATACGCCTTGGCGACGAGGTCCCAGAGCCGGGCCTGATCGGCCGAGAGCCGCCCGCGCTCGGGTACCTTGCGCAGCGGCACGATGGCGTGGTGCTCGCCCGGATCCTTGACGTAGGGGCCGCCCTTGCCCCGCCGGATCACGGGCTTCTCCTCCGGGGGGAAAAGCGGGCGCAGATCCGTCAGAACCCCCGTGACCGCCGCGACGATCGCGGGCGCGTCGCCGACCTGCCCCTCGGGCAGCAGCTCGGACTCGGTGCGCGGGTAGCTCAGATAGCCCTGGTCGTAGAGGTCCTGGGCGAGCTTGGCGGTGTGTTGCGGGTCCCAGCCGAAGCGCTTGGCGCAGCGCCGGGCGAGCGTGTCCTTCGAGAACAGGCGCGGCGGCGCGCGGCGCACGTCGCGCTGCTCGACGCGGATCGGCCCGGACCAGCCGGCGGCCGCCGCCCGGATCGTCTCGGCCATCTCGGGGTCGAGGATGCGCTCCTTCGGCGCGTGCCAGAGGGTCAGAGCGTGTCCGTCCGCCGTGTCGAGCTGCAGCGCGACCTTGAAGAAGTCCTGCGGCACGAAGGCCCGGATGCGCTCCTCCAGGTCGGCCAGGATGGCCAGCGTCGGCGTCTGCACGCCGCCGAAGCGCCAGGGCTCGCGGAAGGCCGCCGGCCGCAGGCGCAGCGAGATGGCGCGCGTCCCGTTCAGGCCGAGATGGTAGTCCTCGTACTGGCGGCAGAGGGCCTCCAGATAGGCGGCGTAGTCCCGCTCGCCGGAATCGGGCTCGGCGGCCAGCCCCGCGAAGGCGCGCCGGATCGAGACGTCGTCGAGCGCGCCGAGCTTCAGGCGATCGACACGGCCGCGCCAGCCGAGATGCTCCAGCACCTCCCAGGCGATCATCGAGCCCTCGCGGCCGGGATCCGTCGCGATGATCACCCGATCGACCCCCCGGAGCGCCTCGCGGATCGCCGCGAGCTTGCCCGCGTGCGACTGGCCGGAGCGGTTCTGCCCGCAGGCGACGGGGATGGTGTCGAGCACGATCGGCAGCGCGTCGAAGCGCCAGGGCTTCCAGTCCGCCCGCACGTCGCCGGGCTCCTCGGCCGTGAGGAGATGGCCCTCGGCGGCGACGCAGACGGTGTCCGGCGAGCGGAAGAAGCGCTTCAGCTCGCGCATCGCCGAGGGCTTCTCGAAGAAGAACAGCGTGCGGCCGGTGCTCGGGGCGGACATGGCTCGGACCGATGGGGGAGATCTGTTCGCGTTGTGTTCCAGTATGGACGCGAAGCGGGGCGGAGGGCAAGGCCCCCTGGCAGAGGCTGGCCCGGGCGGCCGGCGCGGATGCCGCCGACGGTCAATTCGGGATTAGAGCCCGCCCCCGGGCCTTTCCTCCCGCGGGGCCCGGCGGCATCGTCTGCGAGCGCGCCGGACCGTCGGCGCCGGGGGGATCACGGACGGCCGACCTTTCCCGAACCCAGGAGTCCCCCATGGACATCCGCAAATGCGCGGCCGAGGCGATCGGCACCTTCTGGCTCACCTTCGCGGGCTGCGGCAGCGCGGTGATCTCCGCCGCCTTCCCGGATGTGGGGATCGGGCTCCTCGGGGTCGCGCTGGCCTTTGGCCTGAGCGTGGTCACCATGGCCTACGCGATCGGCCACGTCTCGGGCTGCCATCTCAACCCGGCGGTCACCTGCGGCCTCGCGGCCGGGGGGCGCTTTCCGGCCCGCGACATCCTGCCCTACGTCGTCGCGCAGCTCGTCGGCGCCGTCGCGGCGGCGTGGCTGCTCTACGCCATCGCGAGCGGCGCCCCGGACTTCGACCTCGCCAAGGGCTTTGCGGCCAACGGCTACGGCGCGCACTCGCCGGGCGGCTACAGCCTGCCCGCCTGCTTCACGGCCGAGATCGTGCTGACCGCGCTCTTCCTCTTCATCATCATGGGGGCGACGCACGGCAAGGCGCCCGTCGGCTTCGCGCCGCTGGCCATCGGCCTCGCGCTGACGCTCGTGCACTTGGTCGGCATCCCGATCACGAACCTGTCGGTCAACCCGGCGCGCAGCACCGGCCCGGCCCTCATCGTCGGCGGCTGGGCTCTCGCGCAGCTCTGGCTGTTCTGGGTTGCGCCGCTCCTCGGCGGCGTGCTCGGCGGCATCCTCTACCGTTGGCTCAGCGAGCAGCCCGCCGCCCAGGTCACCGGCCTCACCCCGCCCGCGCCGGCGGAGTGAGCCGGAGGGTGCCGCTCAGTCGAGCTTGGCCAGCGCCTGCTCGACGTCGGCGATCAGGTCCGCGACGCTCTCCAGGCCGATCGAGAGCCGCACCGTCTCGGGGCCCACGCAGGCGGCGGCCCGCTCCTCGGGGCGGAGCTGCCGGTGCGTGGTCGAGGCCGGGTGGATCGCCAGCGACTTGATCTCGCCGATGTTGACGAGGTGCGAGATCAGCTCCAGGCCCATGATGAACTTGATCGCGGCCGGCTCGCCGCCCTTCAGCGCGAAGGTGAAGATCGAGCCCGGCCCCTGCGGCACGTAGCGCTTGACCAGCGCCTCGCCGGGCTGGCCGGGCAGGCCCGGATAGCTCACCCAGGCGACCTTCGGGTGGTCCTTCAGATAGGCCGCCACCGCCCTCGCGTTGGCGCAGTGCCGCTCCATGCGCAGCGGCAGGGTCTCGATGCCGGTGAGCGTCAGGAAGGCGTTCATCGGCGAGAGGCCGGGGCCGAGGTCGCGCAGGCCGAACAGCCGGCAGGCCACCGCGAAGGGCGTGTCCGGGAAGCGCTCGCGCACCACCAGCCCCTCGTAGTCCGGCCAGGGCTCGTTGATCAGGTTGTAGCGGTCGGGCCGGTTCCAGTCGAAGCGGCCGGCATCGCAGATCACGCCGCCGATGGTCTGGCCGGAACCGCCGAGGAACTTCGAGGTCGAGTGGACCACGATGTCCGCGCCGTGCTCGATCGGCCGGATCAGGGCCGGCGAGGCCAGCGTGTTGTCGATGACGAGGGGCAGGCCGTGGCGCCGGGCGACCGCCGCGATCCCGTCGATGTCCATCACGGTCGCGCAAGGGTTCACGATCGACTCGCAGACGATCGCGCGGGTGCGCGGCGTGATCGCGGCCTCGAAATCCTCGGGTGCGAGTCCCTTGGCGAATTGCGGCTGCAGGTCGTAGCGGCCGTCGAGGCGGCGCATCAGGCCGAGCGAGCCGCCGAACAGGCGCGGCGAGGCGACGTAGGATTCGCCCGAGCGCATCAGCGTCATCAGGACGAGCATCACCGCCGACTGGCCGGACGCGACGGCGACGGCGGCCTTGGCGCCCTCGAGTGCGGCGACGCGCCGCTCCAGCGCGGCGACCGTCGGGTTCGAACCGCGCGAGTAGGAGAAGCCGGTGCGCCGCATCGCGAAGATGTCGGCAGCCTGCTCGGTCGACTCGAAGACGAAGCCGTTGGTGAAGTAGATCGGCTGAACCCGCGCGCCGGTCGCCGGATCCGGGGCGGCGCCCGCATGGATCGCCTGCGTGGCGAAGCGAAGGGTCTGATCGTCCGGCATGTCCAACAACCCGCGTTCCGGCGCCGCCGCGGTGACGGCCGCCCGAGGGGGTCTCACTTTAGGCCGGAGGGTGCAAGGGCTTTGCGTACGCCCCGCCCTGCATCGGCCGCGCGCGGCGCGCTCAGGCCGCCCGCCGGACGAAGGCGCGCAGCGTCCGCACCAGGGTCGAGGGCTCGTAGGGCTTGGGGATGAAGCGGGCGCCGTCCGGCATGTCGTGCGGCCCCGGCGTGCCCATGCCGGAGACGACCAGCACGGGAATCGCCGGCCAGCGATGCGCGACGAGCCGGGCGAGCGCGAACCCGTCCATCGAGCCCTGCGGCATGTCGACGTCGGTCATCAGGACCTCGACGTCGTCGCGGTTCTCCAAGACCTTGAGCGCCTTGTCCGCGTGCGTCGCCTCCAGCACCGTGAAGCCCGCGTCGGCCAGGGTGTCCGAGGCCTCCATCAGCAGGAGGCCGTCATCTTCCACGAGGAGAACGACGGGTTGCTCGGCGGGGCTCTCTGTCATCAGGCTTCGCGCGGCGCTCTCTGGACCCGAAGCCCGGGGCCCTATTCCCCGCACCCGGCCCCGTCAAGGCACACGGCCAGCCGCGCCGCCGCTCCGTCAGGCCGCCAGCATCGCCAGGGGCGCCTCGAAGGCGAGGACGAGGCCCGTGACCGGGTAGGCCAGATCGACGCGGCCGCCGAAACCCTGGACGAGGCTGCGCTCGATCAGGCGCGAGCCGAAGCCGGCATGCCGCGGCGGGCTCACGGGCGGCCCGCCGGATTCCTCCCACCGGAACCGGAAGCGGGGGGCGGACGCCGCCGCCTCGACCCTCCAGGCGATCGCCACGCGGCCGGCGGGCGCGGAGAGGGCGCCGTACTTGGCGGCGTTGGTACCGAGCTCGTGCAGCAGCAGGGCGACCGTCAGGCCGGACCGGGCGGCCAGCGCGATCTCCGGCCCCGAGACCGCGAAGCGGCCGGCCTCGCTGCCGTGGAGAGCCACCGCGGACGCGACGATCCGCCCGAGCGGCGCGGTCGTCCATGAATCCTGGGGCGCATCCTGAGTGGCGGCGCCCTGGAGCAGCACGTCGTGGGCCTTGGCCAGGGCGAGGAGGCGTGCGTCGAGCGCTGCGCGCGCGGCGGCGAGCGAGGGGGCCGTGCGCAGGGTCTGAGTGCCGATCGCCTGCACCATCGCCAGGGTGTTCTTCACCCGGTGCGCCATCTCCTGCATCAGCAGGGACTTGCGGTCCGCGCTCTGCCGCAGCTCGGCAATCGCGTGGCGGTAGCGGGTCTCGCGCGCCTCGGCCTTCCGGCTCGCCCGCTGCATCAGGGCGCGCAGGTGGCGGTTCTCGGCCTCCAGCGACGCCAGGCGACGCGCCTCACCGTGCTCCTCGGACAGGATGATCATCGTCACCGCCCCACCGCATCGCCTCACCCCGCCATCGAGCCCCGTGGCGCAGGTCTGCGTCCGCCCCGCCGTGCGGGAGACGAGGGACGGGATGGTTCGGTCCGGGCAGCGACCGGCAGCTTGGAGCACCCCGCGAGGCTCCCGTGACCCGGGATCCCGCGCGGCACGACGGTGCCGGCGGGCGCGCGCTCGCGAGAGGCGCTCATGCCGCTTCTGTTCCGCCGCCCCGCCCGCATTCCCGCGATTCGAGGGGCAGGCCGAACCTAGCACGGACCACCGCGCGCACAAGCATAGATCCGCGGCTCGACTGATTTAAACCGACCCGTTTCTTGATCTGAGTTATAAGCGGACGCGGCTCACTTGTTCCGCCCCAGAAGCACCAGCCAGCCGACGCCGAGGATGAAGACCATCATGCCGATCGTGACGAAGGCCGGGGTGCCGAGATCGATCAGGCGCGGGGCGAGCTGGGTGGCGAAGGCCGCGACCACCAGCGCCACCGCGACGCGGGCCGCCGCCCGCTCGATGCCGCGGGTGACCTTGTCGAGGCCCTTCACCTCGATCTCGACCGTGACCTTGCCCTGCTTGAGCCGCACCAGCATCAGGTGGATCAGCGTCGGCAGCTCGGAGGCAGCGCCGTAGAGGCCCACGCCGAGCGCTTCCGCCTTCGCCTTCAGCCCCGAGAGCGAGAACTGGGTCTGCATGCTGGCCCGGACCGTCGGGCCGGCGGCGGCGAAGAGGTCGAAGTTCGGATCGAGGTGGCGCATCACGCCGTCGGCCGTGACGAGGCCCTTGAACAGGATCGCGAGGTCGGTGGGCATCGCGAGGTCGTTCTCGCGCGCCATGGTCATGAAGTCGGTGAGCACCAGCCCGAGATTGAGCGGGATCGAGGAGTGGCTCTCGACGAAGGACTGGGCGGAGAGCTGGAGCTTCGTCATGTCGGGGTTGCTGGCGCCCGTCCAGTCGAGCAGCACCGCCATCAGCCCGTCCGCGTCCTGCTTCAGCATGGCGCCGATCAGCACGAGGAGTTGGTTGCGCCGCCGCCGCGACAGCCGGCCGATGATGCCGAAATCGATGAAGCCGATGCGGTTGCCGGGCAGCGCCAGCATGTTGCCGGGGTGGGGATCGGCGTGGAACACGCCCTCGATCAGCGCCATCTGCAGGAAGGCGTCGGTGCCCTTCTGGGCGAGCAGCTTCTTGTCGATGCCGGCCGCCCGCAGGCGCGCCTCGTCGTTGGGCGGGATGCCGTCGATGAACTCCTGCACCAGCACGCGCTCGGAGCACCATTCCCAGTAGATCTTCGGGAAGACGATGTCGTCGCGGCCCTCGAAGATCTGGGCCAGCAGCTCGCAGTTGCGGGCCTCGTTGAGGAGGTCGAGCTCGCCGTTCAGCCCTTCGGCGAGGTGGCGCATCTGCTCGCGGGGCTGGTAGCGGGCCATGTCCGGCCACTCGGTCTCGACGATGCGGGCGCCGTGCGCCATCAGGCGCAGGTCCGCCTCGATGATCTTGCGCAGGTTCGGGCGCAGCACCTTGACGATCACCGCCTCGCCGGTGTGCAGGCGCGCCCGGTAGACCTGGGCGATCGAGGCCGAGGCGATCGGGTCGGTATCGAACTCCGCGAAGATCTCCTGCGGGCTCGCGCCCAGATCCTCCTCCAGCTGCGGCCGGATCGTCTCCCAGGGCACCGGGGAGACTTGGCTGTGCAGCTTCTCCAACTCCTCGGTCCAGGCCGGGGAGAGCAGGTCGGGGCGGCTCGCCAGCACCTGCCCGAACTTGATGAAGGTGGGCCCCAGCGCCTCAATGGCGCGGCGCATCCGCTCGGGCTCGGAGAGGCGGGTGACGTCGAGCCGGGGTTTGCGCCGGGGCAACAGCGGCAGGTAGCGCAGGCCGAGCCGGTCCACGACACGGTTGACGCCGAAGCCGATCAGGATCGTGGCGATCTCCGACAGGCGCTGGCGGTCGCGGGCGGCGACGAAGGCGGTCTTCAGCATGAAACGGGTCGTTTCCGTCCGGACGGGGGGTCGATGCCGGACAGCACGAGCTTCGGGTCTTTTTTGAGGTGGCGGCCGCGCCCTTTGGAGGGTGCGGCCGCGCGTCCCTCAGCGGCGCTCGTAGAGAAGACGCGCGCGGATCGTGCCCTCGACCGCGCGGATCTGCTCCAGGAGCGCCTCGGCGTCCGCCGTGCCGGCATCGGTCTCCAGCACCACGTAGCCGACCTCGCCGTCGGTCTGGTAGAACTGCGCGGCGATGTTGACACCCGAGCGGGCGAAGACCTCGTTGAGGCGGCCCAGCATGCCCGGCAGGTTGCGCTGGACGTGGATGAAGCGCGTGCCCGTCGGCCGGGCCGGCAGTTGCACCTGCGGGAAGTTGACGGCGCCCACCGTCGAGCCGATGTCGGAATAGTCCACCAGCTTGCGGGCGACCTCGGAGCCGATGCGCTCCTGCGCTTCTTCCGTCGAGCCGCCGATATGCGGGGTGAGGATCACGTTGGGCAGGCCCTGCAGGGGCGTCACGAAGCGCTCGGCGTTCGAGCCCGGCTCCTTCGGGAACACGTCCACCGCCGCCCCCGCCAGATGACCGTCGCGCAGCGCCGCGGCCAGGGCGTCGAGGTCCACCACCGTGCCGCGCGCGTTGTTGATCAGGTACGCCCCCCGCTTCATCCGCGCGATCTCGGAGGCCCCGATCATGTTGGCGGTCGCCTCCGTCTCCGGCACGTGCAGCGAGACCACGTCCGCCTGGGCGAGCAGCTCGCCCAGGCTCTCCACCGGCTCGGTGTTGCCGTGGCGCAGCCGGTCGGTGTGGTCGTAGAAGATCACCCGCATGCCCATCGCTTCCGCCAGCGTCGAGAGCTGCGTGCCGATGTTGCCGTAGCCCACGATGCCCAGCGTCTTGCCGCGCACCTCGACCGAGCCGGTGGCCGACTTGTCCCACTCCCCCGCATGCGCGCCCACCGAGCGGGGCGTGATGCGGCGCAAGAGCATCACGATCTCGCCGATGACGAGTTCGGCCACCGAGCGCGTGTTGGAGAAGGGCGCGTTGAAGACCGGGATGCCGCGCCCGCGCGCGGCCGGCAGATCGACCTGGTTGGTGCCCACCGAGAAGCAGCCCACCGCCAGAAGCCGGTCGGCGGCCGCGAACGCCGCCTCGTCGAGCTGGGTGCGCGAGCGGATGCCCAGGATGTGCACGCCGCGCAGCGCCGCGTGCAGCGCCTCGCGGTCGAGCGCCTTCGGCAGACGCACCAGGTTCGTGTAGCCCG